>ENA-OOPC01000003-OOPC01000003.1-human-oral-metagenome-genome-assembly--contig:-NODE-3-length-26174-cov-8.609667_pt1 | contig 26174 bp, 21 predicted proteins | sample MGYA00245291_ERZ501124 | MGnify/ENA primary metagenome ERZ501124 (study PRJEB25959, sample SAMN05335013) | human oral metagenome | host: human-associated | place: USA: California | collected 2014-04-10...
CTTGGGATTAGTCCTACAGATGTTGGGAACAGCTCTGGGTACCTTGGGCGCCGCTTGATTGGCAGGGTCCACACGCTTTTCGGAACCGGCCAGTTTTTTCCGTAAAGGAACGCCAACCCAGAGGTCCGTAAAGATGTCAGCTCCATTCAATTTCAAACCAACTCCCTTAAGCCTTGCCTTCAAGGCCAAGGCCGTCACACTGCTGAAAGTGAATGCAGTTTGTAGTCGACCCAACGGCAAAAATGCCAAAGAGGAGCAAGGCTCCTCTTTGGCATTAGGGCTCAAACAAGTATCAAGGAAGCGGGACGGCAGTACCGTCGCAGAAAAAGCCATTCGTTCCACCTATCCGAACCCCGCGAACAAGAGGATGCGCTTCATCGGAAGGTAATGGTCCTTCAGGCAGGTTGATGGTGTACCAGATCCGCGCGGAGCCGGCCAGCCTTGCACCCGAGTTGGGCTGGATGGGTTTGTAGATGGTCTCATAGGGCCCCAGGAGCAACTCGAACCCAGAATTGATCATGGCTTGCGTGAGCGGTATGGAGTCCACACGACCCACTGCTGCCGGGACCGCTACCATTCCTGCATTGTCGCTGTAGCCTTGCCAGTGCAGCGTAACCACCATCCTCAGTTCAAAGTGCTCCGAAGGCGGGATAAACACCACAACGTTTCCGGGAGGATTTTCAGGCCTGAACGTAGCGCAGTTGATCGCCCCTCCGTCCGACAGATGTCGTACCACCGGCGGGGCAAGCTCTTTGAAGTTGGCATTCACCGTCACCGTCGTGTCAGGGGAAAACTGGCGGTTGGTGCTGGCCCCTTGGGCAATGGTGTAGAACACCGTCTTGCGGCCATTGCCATGACGCTCAATGAAGCTCCACGGGATTGAGAGCGGAATCACCTGGCCAGCCGAGGCGCCGGTCACCGGTTGGGTAGCAACGAGTTCGCCCGAATAGTAAAGGCGGATCGTAAAGTCGCTGGCATCCGGTGTGGGTGCCGTACTCCATAACGTTACCCGAGCAATTGCAGGCCGGTTGGCGTGGTCGCGCTCCAGTTCGTCGTCGGGGCCCTCGGTACCGGTTGCGTCCACCCCGTTCACGACTACGGGCAGCAGGTCATCGTTGATCGGGTCCGGGCCAATGGGAGTGGGGCCGACAACAAACAGGTCCAGGTTGACGGTGGTGGTCGGTGTCGCCGGGTTGTTGACAGACCGCCGCCGCACCACATAGGAAACCGTCAACGGCAATAGCCCTCGAGTGGCCCCATACAGGATTTCCAGCACCCTGTACGGAACGTAAACCTCCGCCGGGAAACGGCTGTTGCCCAGTGGCTGGGCCTCCAAGTTAACGGTGGTGATGCTTGTCCTCAATGTGACGAGGAATTCATCTCCATCGACGCCGCGCAGAAAGTTCGTATATTCAGGAATACGCACGATCATGCCGCCGTCCAGCGCAACGTCCGCCCGATCAATCAATACATCGCCGGGGGGAGAGGTTCGGTCAACCAGGGGGGCCAGCAGGTTCTCGGGCGCTGGAAACAGGCCCACGTCCATCTCGTAGGCAGTCGAAAGCCGCGCCCAATTCCCTGCCGCGTCGAACAACTCATACCGCAAATTGCGCAGGCCATCCGGATTGGCGTCAACCACGGATAATGGCAATGGAAAGCTCAGGTCCGCAGGCAGATTCCAGCGTGGCGAAGGATCGGGCGGGTTGGGTGCATAGGGCGTATCGGAGCCATTATAGTAAAGATACGCCCAATCGCCGTCTGCCCGACCATGCGCCACATAATCCGGGATCGTAAACACTGCAGACTCATTGGGCTTGCTTTCAAAGTAGTCGCGGTCGGCAGGTGTCGGCAGGTCGGCAGGCGGAATCGGCGCCGGCGGTGCATCGGGGGAAATGGCATACGGTGGTGTCAGGTCAACGACAATGGTCTGCGGATCTGATTCGGAATGGTTGTCAACGCCACGTACGTAAATTCCGTACTTGATTTGGTACCGCCCCGCGGGCCGCCGACCTTGAGCAATGTTCACCACTGTCTCAGGCCCTGGGGCAGCAACGGTGAACCTATAAATGGGCTCGCCCCACTCGGTGTCATCGAAATTTTTCCACCAAACACTGACTTGATCGTCAAAAAACGGATGGGTATCGGCGTCAGGCCATAGTGGAATAGAGAAATTCAAATTCTCACGCAGGTTGTACTCCCGTGAAAGCAATCCAGGGTAGCCAGGCACCTCACCTTCAAGAATACCATCAGCCAAGGCGTCATCACTCGTATTGGCACTTCGATTCTTTGCATAGTTACGGATAAAGTCGAGCGTGTCCTTTTTCATTACGTGTCTCCAGATATTAAGACGAATTACATCTCACCCACACTTCCCTACCATTGACGTAGCCGTTCGCGTCGCGAGACAAAGCGCTTGCACGCCTATCACACGCCGACTATTCCCTGCACAACAACAAATACATCCAGTCCTTTAATCTTTGACCAACGTTGCCTTTCCATCACTGGTGCAACTAATGACATCCCCGGGTTTACAAAACCCACCCGTTGGAAAGGTCAGGTCGACACGGATGTGTCCGCTCCCCTTGACGTCTGGCCGGGAGTCACCCACCTTGCCCAGGTTGCGCCACACTTCGAAACTGGCGACAGCTGAACCGTATTCGCGCATAGGCTCCAGGGTCCGGTCGAACGGTTCCACCACAACTTTAATACCGTTATCAATATGGGGTTGCAGCACCTGGATGGTTTCTTCGTATTCAGTGCCAGCAATAGGATCAACCCAGTTATTACGCGCATAGCCTTGCCAGTGAAAACGCACCTCGTCGTTAAGTTGCAGGCCGATATTGCCCGGAATCAACCAATGCACGCCATATAAAGGCGAAGGCGAAGAACAACAGGTCACATACTCGCTAGTCAGGGTGTGCTGAACTTGCGGAGGAGTAAAATCAATCAGCGCCGTCACATCGACATTCACAAAAGTTGGCGGCGACTGTTGTTCGTTGACCCCATTACTGGTGAGGTAATGGACCGGCAGACGTGGATTGACCGTCCCCTCGATCAGATTCCAGGGAATATCGGTAAACCACACCAACTGCCCTCCTACCTCCCCCAACTGCACGGGATGGCTGGCCACCGGGCCAACACCGTTCCAGAACAGACTGAGCAATTGACCCGCAACCGGATCTGCAAACAAGGGAACATATGCCTGGGCAGCCAGCCCACGATCCAGATGATTGAGCTGATTGGGAGTCTTGGAGCCGCGCCCTATCACCGTGACGCTGGCCAGGGTCGGGTTAAGCAATGCGGGCGCATTGGGATGGTCCTGGCCGGCAATCGTCAGGTCGACATTGAACCGTTCCGATAAGGAACGAAATGGAGGCAGGGCTCCGCGAATGATTTCGTAGCGCACCACCGCCGCTTCGGGAACCAGTACAGGCGCAGGCCCCCTGAGGGTCAGCCATGGAATTTCCACATCACAAGGAAAGCTCAGTACCGGCTGCGGGACTGTCGGACGGGCATTCCAATAGGCGATTACCTGGTCCCCCGGCGCCCAATCGTCGTAGGCGGGGTCAATGCGCATGAACACGCCACGACGTGCATCATCGCGCTTGATCAGGCCGTCGTCGTATGCCGGTGGCCGAATTTGCGGACGCGGCAAGTTGCTCGGCAACGGCGTCAGTGCCAGCTGAAACAGCAGTCCGGCACTCTGGCTGCTGAAATTGCCTGCCTCGTCAAAAATGCGGTAGAAAATATAGGCGTCACCGTTGTTCAACCTGCGAAAAATATCGGGGTCCACGTAAGCAACCAGCGGGTCTGAGGCTAACGCGATCACGTACTCGGCGTCCGCCGCGCTTAGCGGCGGGTTATCCCGGTTGGACAGGTAGAATTCAATCCGGTCCCTGTCCGCGCGCACGGTGTAGAACGGAATATTGAACGCCACCGGCACGTTATCGAGCAGGTATTGCTCATCGACGTTCGGGGTCGGGGCAACTACAAAATCCACAGTATCCAGAGGGTTCAGTAACTCAGGCGAGTCCAGATCGATGGTGAGTGTTCTCCTGGGATTCAGCACACTGACGCCGCCAAAGGAGTCCTGAACCGTGTAGTAGAGTTGCGCGGTGCCGGAGCCCTCATCAGTCAATCGTGACAGGGGCACCTCCAGTGAGATCACCGCTGGCAAAGGGGGTGGCGGGCCAAACACCTGCCGCGAATCAACCTCCTCATCGACACCCGCCCACACCCAGCGGAGGCGCACGATGTGCGGCTCATCCAGCAGCGGCTCGGGTCGCGGGTTCCACATCGGAATGTTGACCTGCAGCGGGCCCTGCAGGCGCGAGCGCGGGATCACGCCCCGGGGGTCACCACTGTCGACGCCGGGTATGTCCATCGGGTCCAGCAACACAGTGCCCCCGTCGTCCGCGCCCAAGGGTTTGATCAGGTAAGTGGATTCAGAGACGTCAGACATGGGTTTAATCCTCAACACGGTGGACAGTGGCCTGCCGGCAGGCGGCGTGTGTATACCAAGTGGCGTTGAGAGAATTAAGCGCCCGATTCCTCCAGCCGGATACTGTCAGAATTAACAGGTAGCCCCCTCCATTCGTCGCTTTTTGCTCGGCCTTGCTGCCAGGGCGGTTACTGAGCAGCGCTTGACGAAATTTCCTACTTGGTGTTTCCTGAAACCGGTTTCAGCAATTGGTTTCGCCTTGGAACCCAGATAAATCCAATAAGAAAGGCCGCCGCCGTGACTACTTTTTCCGCCGCCCAACGCAGCCGCGTGACCATGCTGGACGTCGCCGAGCGCGCCGGTGTGTCCAAGGCCAGCGTGTCGCGCTTTATCGGCGAGACCGTGCCCTGCTCTCCGATGCCATCGCCCTGCGCATCGAGCAGGCCATCGATGAGCTGGGCTATCGCCCCAACCAGATGGCCCGCGGCCTGAAACGCGGGCGCACCCGCCTGATCGGCATGCTGGTAGCCGATATCCGCAACCCCTATTCGATTGCCGTGATGCATGGCGTGGAAACCGCCTGCCGCCAGCACGGCTACAGCCTGGTGGTGTGCAACACCGACCGCGATGACGAGCAGGAGCGCCAGCACCTGGCGGCCCTGCGTGCCTACAATATCGAAGGGTTGATCGTGAATACCCTCGGCCATCACCTGGACCAATTGCTGGAACTGCAACGGGAAATGCCCCTGGTGCTGGTGGACCGCAAGGTCGAACCGCTGCACAGCGACCTGGTAGGGCTGGACAACCGGGTAGCGGTGCGCATGGCCGTGGAGCATCTGGAACAACAAGGCTATCGCGACCTGCTATTGGTGACTGAAGCCACCGACGGCACCAGCTCGCGGCTTGAGCGCCTGGACAGTTTCAAGGCGGAGATGACCAACCGTCCGACGTTGACCGGCGCCGTACTGGAGTTGGATGGCGAACTGGAACAGCGTCTGCAAAAGTTTCTAGGCAAATCCGGCCCCAAGGCGTTGTTCTGCGCCAACGGAATCGCGGCACTGGCGTGTACCCGCGCATTGAAAAACCTAGGCTGCGACCTGTTTGATGACGTGGGCCTGATCGCCCTGGATGACCTCGACTGGTACCCGCTGGTGGGCAACGGCATCACCGCCCTCGCCCAGCCCACCGAGGCCATCGGCGCCAGTGCGTTTGACTGTTTACTCAAGCGTTTGCGCGGCGATACCGAGCCGACGCGCACCCTGGATTTCTTGCCACAACTGATTATCCGGGGCTCGACCCAATCCCTTGTGGGAGCTGGCTTGCCTGCGATAACGGTTTCTCCGGCGAAGCAGTAGGCGGCTGACCGCCGCCATCGCAGGCAAGCCAGCTCCCACACGTTTATTTTGCGAATAAAAATGAAACCGGTTTCAGAGGTCCACAACAATGCATAAATACCCCGTCTCCATCAGCCTTTCCAGTTACGGCGCCGACCTGGTCCGCCAGCAAGGCCAGTTGAGTTTCGTCGAGGTGCTGGCTGCCGCCGGCGCGCAACGCATCGAATGGCGCGAAGAGCTGCTGACCACCGAACAACCCCATGAGCTGGCGCAAGCTGCAGCCGATCAAGGCCTGGAGTGCGTGTTCTCATCGCCCCTGGAACTCTGGGTGGCCGGTCGCTCACAGCCCAATGCCGAACTGGCCGTCACCCTCGACCGCGCCCAGGCATTCGGCGCCCGCTGGCTGAAAGTCTCCCTGGGCTATTTCACCGACACCAACGACCTCGACAGCTTGAGCGCCCTGCTCAACCGGCATCCGGTCAAGCTGCTGGTGGAAAACGACCAGACCCTGCACGGCGGGCGCATCGAGCCGATGCAGCGCTTTTTTAACGAAGTCGAGCGGTTGGCGGTGCCGGTAAAAATGACCTTCGATATCGGTAACTGGCAATGGCAGGACCAGTCGGCGACCACCGCTGCACGCCTGCTGGGCCGCCACGTGGATTACCTGCACTGCAAGGCCGTGGCCCGCCGCGCCGACGGCAAGCTGGTGGCCCTGCCGCCGGGCGCCGCCGACCTGCATCTGTGGGAACAACTGCTCAAGCACATGACTCAAGGTATTACCCGGGCCGTGGAATTTCCGCTGCAAGGCAATGACCTGGTGCAGGTCACCGCCCAGCAGGTCGCCGCCCTCGCCGTCCTCGGCCAGCCACGCGTGGAGAACGCACATGTCTGAGATCGATATCCTGTCGTTTGGTGAAACCATGGCGATGTTTGTCGCCGAACAGACCGGCGACCTGGCCCAGGTTGCCCAGTTTCACAAGCGTATTGCCGGCGCCGACAGCAACGTTGCCATCGGCCTGTCACGCCTGGGCTTCAACGTCGCATGGCTGAGCCGCGTGGGTGCCGATTCCCTCGGGCGCTTCGTGGTGGACACCTTGCAGAACGAAGGCCTGGACTGTACCCATGTGGCGGTGGACCCGCTGCACCCCACGGGTTTTCAACTCAAGTCCCGCGAGGAAGCCGGCGATGATCCGCAGGTGGAGTACTTCCGCCGTGGCTCGGCCGCCAGCCATCTGTCGGTCGAGGCGATCAAGCCTGAGCTGTTGCAAGCCCGGCACCTGCACGCCACCGGCATTCCGCCGGCGCTGTCGGACGCCACCCGCGACCTGTCGCGCCAGTTGATGACGCAAATGCGCGAGGCCGGGCGCAGCGTGTCCTTCGACCCGAACCTGCGCCCGTCCCTGTGGGCGAACGAGCAACGCATGATCAGCGAAATCAACGCCCTCGCCTGCCTGGCGGACTGGGTGTTGCCGGGCTTGGGCGAAGGCCGCTTGCTCACCGGTTTTGAAGACCCGGCCGACATCGCCGCGTTTTACCTGGACCAGGGCGTGGAAGCCGTGGCCATCAAGCTCGGGCCCCACGGCGCGTATTACCGCACCCAGCTGGACCAGGGGTTTGTCGCCGCCGTGCCAGTGGCCAAGGTGGTCGACACGGTCGGCGCCGGCGATGGATTTGCCGTGGGCATGATCAGCGCGTTGTTGGAAAACCTGAGCTTCAGCGAAGCCGTGCAGCGCGGCAACTGGATCGGCAGCCGCGCGGTGCAGAGCCGTGGCGACATGGAAGGCTTGCCGTTCAGGACCGATCTGCCCCACACCCAGAAAGCCGGTTAATCAGCATCACCGAGTTACCTGTTGCCACAACTACAACAAGCTCAGGAGCAACCTTATGGAACCGTTGAAACTCGCCACCCGCCGTTGGTGGTACATCATGCCTATCGTGTTTATCACCTACAGCCTGGCGTACCTGGACCGCGCCAACTACGGCTTTGCCGCCGCCTCCGGGATGGCCGAAGACCTGATGATCACCCCGGGCATGTCGTCATTGCTCGGCGCGCTGTTCTTCCTCGGCTACTTTTTCTTCCAGGTGCCCGGTGCGATCTACGCGCAGAAACGCAGCGTGAAGAAGCTGATTTTCGTCAGCCTGATCCTGTGGGGCGGCCTGGCCACCCTGACCGGCATGGTGTCCAACGCCTACATGCTGATCGTGATCCGCTTCATGCTCGGGGTGGTCGAAGCCGCCGTGATGCCGGCGATGCTGGTGTACCTGTGTCACTGGTTCACCCGCGCGGAACGCTCGCGGGCCAACACCTTCCTGATCCTCGGCAACCCGGTGACCATGATGTGGATGTCGGTGGTCTCGGGCTACCTGGTGCAGCATTTCAGCTGGCGCTGGATGTTTATCATCGAAGGTTTGCCGGCGGTGCTGTGGGCGTTTATCTGGTGGAAGCTGGCGGATGAAAAACCCGCAGACGCCAAATGGCTGAGCGCCCAGCATAAAAAAGACCTGGAAACTGCCCTCGCCGAAGAACAAGTGGGCATCAAGGCGGTAAAGAACTACGCCGAGGCCTTTCGCTCACCCAAGGTGATCATCCTGGCGCTGCAGTTTTTCTGCTGGAGCATTGGCGTGTATGGCTTCGTGCTGTGGCTGCCGTCGATTCTCAAGGCCGGCCTGAAAATGGACATGGTCGAGGCCGGCTGGCTCTCGGCGCTGCCGTACCTGGCGGCGGTGATCGGCATGCTGGCGGTGTCCTGGGGCTCGGACAAACTGCAAAAACGTAAACGTTTTGTGTGGCCACCGTTGCTGATCGCCTCCATCGCGTTTTATGCGTCCTACGTGCTCGGCGCCGAACACTTCTGGTGGTCGTACACCCTGCTGGTGATCGCCGGGGCCTGTATGTACGCGCCTTACGGACCGTTTTTCGCAATCGTCCCCGAGATCCTTCCGGCCAACGTCGCCGGCGGCGCCATGGCGCTGATCAACAGCATGGGCGCCCTCGGTTCGTTCGGCGGTTCGTATCTGGTGGGCTACCTCAACAGCAGCACCGGATCGCCCGGCGCCTCGTACTTGCTGATGAGCGGTGCGCTGCTGGTGTCGGTGGTGTTGACGATCTTTCTCAAGCCCGGCGCCAGCGACCGCGAACGCGCCCCGCTGCAATCCCTTGAATTGAAGGTAAAGACCTGATGAAAAAGTCTGTCGTGCTCTACAAGAAACTCTCTGCACCGCTGATGGCCCGCCTGCATGAACAGGCCCAGGTCACGCTTATTGAATCGCTGGATGAAAGCGGCCTGGCCAAACTGCGTGAAGCCTTGCCGACCGCTCAGGGCTTGCTCGGTGCCAGCTTGCGCCTGGATGCCAAACTGCTGGATCTGGCGCCAAACCTTGAGGCCGTGGCCAGCGTGTCGGTCGGTGTCGACAACTACGACATCGACTACCTGACCGAGCGCGGCATCCTGCTCAGCAATACCCCCGACGTACTGACCGAAACCACCGCGGATACCGGCTTCGCCCTGATCCTGGCGACCGCCCGGCGAGTGGTGGAGCTGGCCAACATGGTGCGCGCCGGCAACTGGAACCAGAACATCGGCCCGCTGCATTTCGGCAGCGACGTGCATGGCAAGACCCTGGGCATTATCGGCATGGGCCGGATTGGTGAAGCATTGGCCCAGCGTGGGCACTTCGGGTTTGGCATGCCGGTGATCTACCACAGTCACTCGCCAAAACCTGCAGTGGAGCAACGTTTTGACGCGCAATACCGCAGCCTGCCGGACCTGCTCCGGGAAGCCGACTTTGTGTGCCTGACCTTGCCGCTGACGGCTGAAACCGAAGGGTTGATGGGTGCCGAAGAGTTCGCGCTGATGGGCCCGGAGACGATCTTTATCAACATCTCCCGAGGCAAGGTGGTGGACGAGGCGGCACTGATTGAGGCGTTGCAACAGCGCACGATTCGTGCGGCGGGGCTGGATGTGTTTGTGCGGGAGCCGCTGCAGCATGACTCGCCGTTGTTGCGTTTGAACAATGTGGTGGCGACGCCGCATATCGGTTCAGCGACTCATGAGACGCGGGAGGCGATGGCCAAGTGCGCGGTGGACAATCTGCTGGCGGCGCTGGCCGGTGAGAAGCCGAAGAACCTGGTGAACCCAGCCGCCTGGAAACACTGATTCCTGAAGCACCACAGAAGCCAATGTGGGAGCGGGCTTGCTCGCGAAGGCGGTGTGTCAGCCACCGAATGCATCAACTGATACACCGCTTTCGCGAGCAAGCCCGCTCCCACATTTTTTGATCGCATTTCAGATCAGATGACGAATCTGGCCACCATCCCGTTCAAATCCACCGCCAAGCGCGACAGCTCATGGCTGGCCGCGCTGGTCTGGTTGGCACCCGCCGCCGACTGCGTCGCCAGGTCGCGGATGTTCACCAGGTTGCGATCCACTTCGCGGGACACCTGAGCCTGTTCTTCCGACGCACTGGCGATCACCAGGTTGCGCTCGTTGATCAGGCTGATGGACTGGGTGATCTGCTCCAGGGCCACACCGGCAGCCCGCGCCATTTCCAGGGTGCTTTGGGTGCGCTGGTTGCTCTGCTGCATGGACTGCACCGCTTCACCCGTACCGCTCTGGATGCCGGCGACCATTTTCTCGATTTCCTGGGTCGACTGCGCCGTGCGATGGGCCAGGGCCCGCACTTCGTCCGCCACCACCGCAAAACCACGCCCGGCTTCACCGGCACGCGCCGCTTCAATCGCCGCGTTGAGGGCCAGCAGGTTGGTCTGCTCGGCAATCGCGCGAATCACATCCAGTACCTTGCCAATGTCACGGCCCTGGGTGGCCAGGCCTTCGATCAGCACCGAGGTGTTTTGCACGTCCTGGGTCATGGTCTGGATCGCGCCGACGGTTTCCACCACTCGGTCGCGCCCTTCCCGCGCAGCCTGATTGGACTGGCTGGACGCCTCGGAGGTGGACACCGCGTTGCGCGCCACTTCTTCCACGGCGGCCGTCATTTCGTTGACCGCGGTGGCGGCCTGGTCGATTTCGTTGTTTTGCTGTTGCAGGCCTTTGGAGGCTTCTTCGGTGACGGCGCTGAGCTCTTCAGCGGCGGAGGCCAACTGCGTGGCTGAGCCGGCGATGTGCTGGATGGTCTGGCGCAGGTTGTTCTGCATCGCGGCCAGGGCGCCGAGCAGGCGGGCCGGTTCGTCCTTGCCGTCGACTTCGATGGGTTTGCTCAGGTTGCCGCCGGCGATGGATTCGGCAGCACTGACCGCCTTTTGCAGCGGAGCGACAATGCTGCGGGTCAGCAGCCACGCCAGCAACACCGTCATCAAGGCTGCCACCACGGCGACGATGATGATCCCGGTCACAGCCTGGGAATAACTGCCTTCGGCGGCGACGTTGGCCTGATCGGCCCCGGCGCTGTTGATGGCGATCAGTTTATTCAACTGCTCGCCCATCAGGTCGGTGCCGTCCTTGATCCGGGTATTGATCAGGGTACGCATCTCCTCGACCTTGTTTTGCTGCGACAGCGACATCATCTCGGCCTGGGCGGTCAGGTAGCTGTCGAGGGTCGCGGAAAAGGCTTTGTAGACGCTGGCCTCTTCGCCCTCGGCAGGCAAGGCCGAATAGGCGGCCTGGGCCACCTTGACCTTGTCCACCAGAATGGCCGAGCGCTCCTTGGCGTCCTGCACGGCGGCCGGCTCGCGGTTGATCAGAATGCGGAAGGACAGGATGCGCAGGCGCAACACGTTTTCGGTAATGTTGCCAAGGTACTTCACGCTGGGTAACTGGTTGGTTCCCATGTCGACCGAGGCCTGGCGGATCAGCGTCATGCGGTTGACCGCAAACACCCCCAGGATAACCACAAGCAACGCAATGAACGCAAAACCAAGGAAAGCTCGGGGGGCAATATTCAGGTTACGGAGGGACATAGGTGCGCTCTCAGAAGTAGTGGCTGCGCGCGTCCCTGCCGCGACACGGTCAGTCAGCGTCAACGCGCTGCTCTGACCTTACGGCGCCACTGTTTTAATAGGTATGTGGTGCCTACAACGTTATCGGCCGGCTTGAGGATTTAATGGGGGATGTTTCGAAATATTTTTTCACACTTCTGACAACTGGCACTTTCTGGCATCCTGCGCCTCCTTTTTCCTACCCGGGCCCGTATTTTGTCTGACACTCAAACCCCTCGCCCCCGTTATAAATCCGACCTGATCTACGGCCTCGACGACCGTCCGCACTTCAGCGCGGCGATATTTGCCGCCCTGCAGCACGTGCTGGCCAGCTTTGTCGGGATCATCACCCCGACGCTGATCGTCGGCGGCGTGCTGGGCCTGGAAAGCGAAGTGCCGTACCTGGTCAGCATGGCGTTGTTTGTGTCCGGGCTCGGCACCTTTGTGCAGGCCCGCAAGTTCGGCCCGGTGGGTTCGGGCCTGCTGTGCCTGCAAGGCACCAGTTTTTCGTTTATCAGCGTGATCCTCAGTGCCGGCTTCATGGTCAAGGCCCGGGGCGGCGGCACCGATGAGATCCTGTCGACGATCTTCGGCATCTGCTTTTTCGCGGCGTTTATCGAAGTGGTGCTCAGCCAGTTCATCGGCAAGCTGCGCAAGCTGATCACCCCGGTGGTCACCGGCACCATCATTACCTTGATGGGTTTGTCGCTGATCAAGGTGGCCGTCACCGACATGGCCGGCGGTTATGGCGCCAGCGACCTGGGCGCCGCCGGCAACATGGGCCTGGCGGCCCTGGTGCTGCTGACCATCGTGGTGCTCAACCGCTTCAACAACCCGTTCCTGCGCCTGGGTTCGATCGTGATCGGCCTGACCCTGGGTTTTGTGGTGGCGTGGTGGATGGGCCGCGTCGACCTGGGCGCCCTGCCCCAGCTGCCACTGATCAGCGTACCGGTGCCGTTCAAGTACGGTTTTTCGTTCGACTGGGTGGCGTTTATCCCGGTGGCGGTGATCTTCCTGATTTCGCCCCTGGAAGCCGCCGGTGACCTGACCGCCAACTCGATGATCTCGCAACAGCCGGTCAAGGGCCCGCTGTACATCAAGCGCATCAAGTCCGGCCTGCTGGCCGACGGCCTCAACTCGGTGATGGCGGCCACCTTCAACAGCTTGCCGATGGTGACCTTCGCCCAGAACAACGGGGTGATCCAGTTGACCGGCGTGGCCAGCCGTTATGTGGCGTACTTCATTGCCGGGCTGCTGGTGCTGCTGGGGCTGTTCCCGATGATCGGCGCGGTGTTGCAACTGATGCCCAAGCCGGTACTCGGTGGCGCCACGCTGATCATGTTCGGCACCGTGGCCGTGGCCGGGATCAAGATCCTCGCCGAAGCCGGGCTGCACCGGCGCAATGTGCTGATCGTGGCGATCTCCCTGGGCATGGGCCTGGGTGTGGCAGCAGTGCCGGAAGTACTGCGCGAGCTGCCCAAGGCACTGCACAACATCTTCGAGTCGCCAATCACCGTGGGGGCGTTCTGCGCTATCGTGCTGAACATCTTCCTGCCTGAGGAGTTCATAGAACTGGAAGAAGATGAATTTGATCCGGAAGCCTCCACCCTCAAAGTGATGCAGGACCCGGACGTCACGAAATAGGAGAACCCGTTTTATGCGCAAGCTCATGGTTTTGTCACTGCTGCTACTCACCCTGAGCGCGTGCGCGCTGTTCCCCAACCGCGACCCGGTGAACATCAACGTGGTGGGCATCGAGCCGCTGCAGAGCCAGGACCTGGAAGTGCGTTTCGCGGTGAAGCTGCGGATACAAAATCCGAATGAAACCGCGATCGACTACAGCGGCGTGGCCCTGGACCTGGAGGTCAATGGCCGGCCGCTGGCGTCCGGGGTGAGTGACCAGGGTGGCTCGATCCCACGCTTTTCGGAGACGGTGCTGACGGTGCCGGTGAGCGTTTCGGCGTTTTCCGTGTTGCGCCAGACCCTTGGCTTGAGCCAGACCCAGAGTTTGAATAACCTGCCGTACGTGTTGCGCGGGAAACTCGCAGGTGGCCTGTTCGGCACCATGCGCTTTGTGGATCGCGGGACCCTGGACTTTCCCAACACTGCCACTTGGTAACGACATGGATGCGCAACCTACGCTGTATACCGAACGGCTGATCCTGCGGCCGTTGACGCTGGAGGATGCCGAGGGTGTCCAGCAGCAATTTCCGCACTGGGAAGTGGTGCGTTACCTGAATGCCCTGGTGCCCTGGCCGTACCCGGCGGATGGTGCGCGCAGCTATCTGGAGCAGGTTGCATTGCCGGCGATGGCCCGGGGTGAGGAGTGGCATTGGTCGATCCGCCTGAAAAGCGCGCCTGGGGTGTTGATTGGTAATGTCAGCCTGATGGATGAGGTGGACAACAACCGCGGCTTTTGGCTGGCGCCGCAGTGGCAGGGCCAGGGGTTGATGGCCGAGGCCAGTGCGGCGGTGACTGAGTATTGGTTTGAGGTGCTGGAGCGGCCCGTGATGCGCGTGCCCAAGGCGGCGCCGAACGTGGCGTCTCGCAGGATTTCCGAGCGGACGGGGATGCGGTTGGTCAGGACCGATGAGGGGCAGTTTGTCGCTGGGAGTTTGCCCAAGGATATCTGGGAGATTACCCGGGAGGAATGGCTGGGGAGTCGGCGGGGCTGAGGTGGGTTTTGGGTGTATATCCGTTATTTGGGTAACGGCTGATAGGGGTTCCGCTCTTACAGCGGCTCACTTTTGAAGAGCGCAAAAGTAAGCAAAACGCTCTTGCCCCACCACTCGGCACCTCGCTAATGCTCGGTGTGCCCTCACTCCGGCTTTGGACCGTGGGCCGCCGTCATGGGCCATCCCTGGCCCAGGACGGCTAACCCGGCGTCCTGCCGGGTTACCCACGCTCCAAAGCCTGCGTTCGGCCAGCGTGGTTTAACGGGGCGCCTAAGATCAAGATCTAAAGCAGATCAAGAGCACAGCGGCCTCCCGGCCGGCTTGAGTGTTAAAAGCAAAAGCAAAAACCAGAGCGAAAACAGATCTGCTTTTCTGTGGGAGCGGGCTTGCTCGCGAAAAACCTGAGAGCGCCGCGTTGAATCAGGATGCTAGCGTCATCGTTAACGACCTTCGCGAGCAAGCCCGCTCCCACATTTGGACCGTGCCCGCTTTAGCTTTTGATTTGCTCTTCAACACTCAAGCCGGCCGGGAGGCCGCTGTGCTTTTGCTTTTGCTTTTGATTTTGATCTGACTGCCCCAATAAGCCCGAGGCCGAACGCAGGTATTGCGGAGCGGGTAAACCGGCAGGACGCCGGTTTAGCCGCGCCGGGCCATGGATGGCCCGTCGCGGCGGCCCGCGGAGCAATGCCGGAGTGAGGGAACACCGAGCCTAGGCGAGGTGCCGACAGGCGGGGCAGAGCCCTTTGCTTACTTTGGGGCTTTTCCAAAGTGAGCCGCTGTAAGAGCGGAACCATAAGCCGCCGTTACCGAAGAAACGGATATGTACTCAGTCAACAATAAACCGAACCCCCGCCCTAACCCGCTCATCCACGATCAATTCGAAAATATCCGGCCGGGCATAATGCCCAACCACATCATAGTCATACCGCGCCCGCCCCAAATCATCCGTATCAATCCGCGCCACCAGCAACCCCGCCCCACCGAGCAATGGCCCGGCAAGAACGTCCCCCATGGGCCCGACAATCACACTGCCCCCCGCGATCAGAGGCCGATCCACCGGCCAGTTCGCCACCTCCACGCCCAACGCCTGGGGTGACGCCTGCACCTGACACGCACTCACCACAAAACACCGCCCCTCATGGGCAATATGCCGCATGCTCACCTGCCACATTTCCCGCTCATCCACCGTCGGCGCGCACCACACTTCAACACCCTTGGCGTACATCGCGGTGCGCAACAACGGCATCATGTTCTCCCAGCACACGGCGCCGCCGATGCGCCCTACCGCGGCATCAACCACCGGCAACGTCGAACCATCACCCTTGCCCCAGATCAGCCGCTCAGTGCCGGTAGGCATCAATTTGCGATGCCTGGCCACCAACCCGCCCACCGGCTCGAAATACAGCACCGTGCAATACAACGTGCTGCCACTGCGCTCGATCACGCCCAACACCAGGCTCGCCCCGGTGCGCGCCGACAAGCCGGCCAGCGCTTCGGTCTCCACACCCGGCACATCAATCGCATTGGCAAAATACCGCGCAAAGGCCTCGCGCCCTTCAGGCAGGCGATACCCCAGCTGGGTGCCGAAGCCTTCACCTTTGGGATAACCCCCGAGCAACGCTTCCGGCATCACCACCAGTTGCGCACCGCTGCGCAGGATTTCGTCCTCGTAGGACAGGATCTGTTCCAGGGTCTCAGCCTTGCCACCCGGCAAGGAACCAATTTGCAGCGCAGCCACAGTAGAAACAGGCATCACGATCACTCCGTATCAATGGGGGTTGCCCATTCTCCGGCCAGCGGCAATCATGAATAAAGCCCGCTTCGCTGCTAACTGATATGAGCCATATGAATATCGCCAACGTCGATCTCAACCTGCTGAAAACCTTCGAGGCCCTGCACGACGAATCCAGTGCCAGCCGTGCCGCCCTGCGTCTTGGCGTCACGCAGTCGGCGATCAGTGCAGCCCTGCGCCGCTTGCGCGATGTGTACGGCGATCAGTTGTTCGTGCGTACCGGCCGGGGCCTGGCGCCCACCTTGCGGGCCAATCAGTTGAAGCCGGTGATCAGCGAAGCCTTGGATCGTTGCCGCCAGAGCCTGGCGATGGTGGATCCCCTGGGCAATCACTATCAGGGCCGTTCGGTGGTGGTGGGGTTATCGGATGATTTCGAAATCGCCTACGGCCGGCGGCTGATTGAAGAGATTGCCCGGCGTGCGCCAAAGCTGCGGTTGATGTTCCGCCAGACCCACAGCCAGATCGTTGCCGACGCCCTGCTCGACCGCAGCCTGGACCTGGCAATCACCGCCGGCGGGTTTGCCGAGCGCCGGTTGAGCCGGCAGGTATTGGGGGAAGGCCATTACGCGTGCCTGGTGGACCCCGACAGCCTGGCGCCGGGACAACAGGCCATCGACCTCGACGAGTTCGTCAGGCGCGAGCATGTGCTGGTGTCATCCGGCGGGTTTATCGGGATCACCGACGAGGGCCTGGCCGCGCAGGGGCTGAGCCGCCACGTAGGTGCCTCGACCACGCACTTCGCGGCGCTACCGTTCCTGCTCAAGGGCAGCCAGGCGGTGGCGACCATCCCCGGCCATGCGGCCCAGGCCATCGCGCAGATGACCGGACTGAGGGAGCTGCCTTGCCCGCTGGCGCTGCCGCGTTACCCGGTGGAGCTGGGCTGGCGCACCCAGGCGCAACTGGATCCGTTGCTGCTCAAGGTGCGCGAGGCAATCGAGGCTTGTTTTACTTCGCCGCCATCAGGCGATTGACTTCACTGCGCACCATGTTCGAGAACTCCGGCGGTGACATGCCGTCCAGTTCTGCACGCACCCATTCGGCCCATTTGCCCTTGCGCTTGGCGCGTTCGCCAAACAGGCGGGCGGCCTCGCCCTTGGCCTTGCCCAGGTTGCTTTGCCAGAGGTCGTAGAGACGGGACTTTTCATCTTCCAGCGCGGCGCGCTCGGCGAGGGGCTTGTTGGCCAGATTGAAGCTCATGTTGAATTACCTGCTGCACAAATAGGTGACATCTTACACTGTAGGTTGAAATTTCCTGGCCTGGATTTCTCCTAAGCTGACCACAGGAAAAAAACTGCAACTTTTGCCCGCTTCAAACACTCCATTCTTCATCAAGCGCATTCATTGCCACATTCACCCGCAAGGAGTTAACCCAATGGCTCGCAAATCTGCCGCCCAAGCCGTCGAAGACCAAATCAAGGACCAAGCCTTCAGTGAGCTGACCGCACTGATCGAAGAATCGGACAAGCTGCTCAAAAGCAGCGCGTCACTGGTGGGGGAAGAAGGTGAAACCCTGCGTGAACAGGTCGCCATTAAGCTCAAGCAGGCGCTGGACTCGGTGTCCAATGTGCGCGAGCGCAGCAAGCCGGTGGTGGATGCCACCGAAACCTACATCGGTGGCCATCCATGGCAGACCGTGGCGATTTCCGCCGGGTTTGGCCTGGTAGTCGGCCTGTTGCTGGGCCGCCGCAACTGATCTGATGCAACGGCTGCGCCCTCCCCGGGCGCAGCTCGCTTCAGGCCTGTGCCAACACCCGCAACCGACTCAATTCCTGCGTTTCGATCTCGATCCCGCCTGCCTGCGACTTCGCCCGTGTGCGATGGCGCCGATCCCCCGGCAAACGCCGCAACCCTGCCGCATGCATCTGTCGCACCAGCTCCTGGCTGCGCTCGGCGAAGCTCTGCCCGGCGGTCTTGCTCGGGTCGATCACGATCAGCAGTTGGCCGGTCCATGGGGTGCGGGCGCCGGGGTGATCGGACCAGTTGAACTCAAACGAGAAGTTACCGCCCGTGAGGGCCGCGGCCAGCAGCTCGACCATCATCGACAGGGCCGACCCCTTGTGCCCGCCAAACGGCAACAGCGCGCCGCCTTCGAGGATCGCCTTGGGGTCCTGGGTCGGTTGGCCGAGGCTGTCCACGCCCATGCCGGGTGGCAAGCGCTCGCCCTTGCGCGCGGCAATCTGCACGTCGCCATGGGCGATGGCGCTGGTGGCCAGGTCAAACACGATCGGCAGGCCATCGGCGCGGGGCGCGGCGAAGGCAATGGGGTTGGTGCCGAACAGCGGGCGGTCGGCGCCGTGGGGCACCACGCAGGTCATGCTGTTGACCACGCTCAAGGCCACCAGGCCTTCTTCAGCAAAAGGCTCGACATCCGGCCAAAGCGCCGCGAAGTGGTGGGAGTTATGGATCGCCAGCAAGGCAATCCCGGCACTGCGGGCCTTTTCCACCAACAGCGCACGGGCGGCTTGCAGTGCGGGCTGGGCGAAGCCGTTGCCGGCATCCACTCGCACAAATCCGCTGGCCACATCCTCGACCACCGGCACCGCCTTGCCGTTGACCCAGCCACTGGCCAGGGTCGAGACGTAACCGGGGATACGGAATACACCGTGGCTGTGGGCACCGTCGCGCTCGGCGCTGGCGCAGTTCTCGGCCAGCACCTGGGCCACATCGGCCGACGTACCGTGGCGGACAAACACCTGGCGCAGCAGGTCGGTCAATTGCGCATAACTGAGTCGCTCTGATGAAGACTCGACATCCAAAGGCGATGCAGACATCTGAAGCTCCCGTTTAATTATTGGAATGGGCAACAGCGTACAAGAATCGGTCCGTCGATTAGACAGGGTTTGCCCCATGGCTGTCGACAGGGAGCGCCAGACATATCTAGCCCCTCGTGGCGCCAGGCCTGGATAGGTTGCAGGCACGCAACTCTTCAAGGATCAGGATGATGAGCCACACCCCTCTCCCGTATTTTTTCCCCGAAGCCATGCGCGTGGGCTGGAGGGCGCTGGACCGTGAGCGCCAGCTGAACATCGACAGCAGGGACATCGAGTTTCTCGGCAAGGTGTTTTTTGCCAGCGATGCAGGCCGTCGCCAACAGTCGCCGCCAATGATCGCGCAGCGCATCTGGTTGAATAAAAGCACTGCCAATGCCGTCGAACTGGCCGGCAGCTTCATGATGAGTTCAACCAGCGCCTACCCACATGCCTGGCTCTACACCCCGTACGGCGGCCTGGAAAAATTCGACAGCCCCGCCCACTTGCTGACAGCACTGACCGAGCGCTTGAAAACCCCGGACAGCGCCACGCAACTGCTGTACTTCCTGCCCTTGCAGCAACAACCATCGCCGCTACTCGACAACCGACTGGTGCTGACACCGGAGGCCATGCTCGACGACGTATTGGGTGAACAGGAAAAAACCCTCAGGCGCTATCAGGAGAATAATCGCCAGGCGCTGCTGGCGGCGTTGAAACAGTTGCCCGCCCTCGGCGCCCTGCTTTCAAAACTGCTCGAAAGCGTCTGCCGCCCACTGTTCCCCGGGCTCAGCCCCGGCGAAGCCCACGTGAGTTTTTTCGCCATACAGCCCGTTGGGCACACGGTGCCTCGCTGGCTCGACTCGCTGCAACTCAATGACGCGGTGCTGTTGTACTACCGTGAACAAGCCTGGCCCGCCGGGCAAACCCGGGAGTTCTTCCACCCCAAGCGGCCTGCCGACGCCAAGGCCCGCGACACGCAGCGTTGGGAAACCGCGATCAAACAAGCAGCCGGCCAACTGATCCCGTTCCTGCACAGTGCACTGGAGACGTTCTGGAACAGCGAGATCGCACCGGGCGTGTCGCGTCGGGCCTGGTTCGCCCGGGCCATGGCCGCCAATGCGCAACTGGATCTGCTGTTCAAGCGCCAGCAATCCATCATCAGTCCGGAGCAAAGCCGCGCATTGGCAGCGCTGTACTCTTCCCGGGGTAACGAGGCCCCCCCGGACAGCCAGACGCTGCGCGTCGAGAACGTACAGATCTGGGAGCAGCCGAGCAACGCCGTCGAGTTGGCCAGCACCTTGATGATCGGCAATTCGCAGACCTTTCTCTACACCCCCGAGAAGGGCCTGCAGGTGCTCGGGACCTACGACGATCTGATGGACACCCTCAAGGCCATGGTCAAGGCACCAGGCTATGAAGACGACCTCTACAACCTGATGTCCCTGGAGGAGCGGGCGCTGTTTGTAGGGTTCAAGACGCCGCAGTTTTCCGGCACTCCCATCGCCGGCAATCTGTTTGAGCAGGTGCTCGAAACCATCATCGGCAAGCAGCAACAGAACCTACGCTACGCACTCGACCTGTACCGACGCACCCGCGCCGGCATTGACCCCTCCGCCTTGCTCGACTACGCGCTGGATGTGCGGTACATGATCGACAGCCACCTCCCGGGCCTGGATACCGCGGGACGCTGGACGCCTCATTCGGTACTGGCCGACCCGACTCGCCCGGTGTCGCTGGCCGCCGAACGTGCCGCCCTGCTGCAAAAGCAGATGACCGATATCCAGGACACGCTGGCAACCCAGGTGCGAGCGCAACCCACATTGGCCAACACCGTCAATCAGGCGCTCACCGCCGAGTTCAACCGCCGCGGCTTGGCTGGCCACGATCCCGGCAAGATCTACGTCAATCGCTACGCCGCCAGTGCAAGCGCGACACGCGCCACTGCGCCCCTGGAAAGCCAGAGCCTGCGCAGTTACTTTCTTGCGCGCCTGATACACAAGCGCGGGCCGATTCCGCAAACGCCGCACTATGGCCTTTACGCCAGCCAGGTCGATGGGGCTGTCACACCGCTGGGCGGCCTGGACATAGCGCAAGCCAACGCAGTGCTCGATGCCGCACTGGTCAAGTTTCATCACTCCAACATTGCCGATATTCCCCGCGAATACCTGGAACAGCTCAAGGCGCCGATGGCCCATGCCATGGCGGTGGCGATCCAGGGCGAAGCCAGGCTCAGGCGCCTCAACAACAGCCTGGACGCGCGTGATGAGGCGATCGCGCAGACGGTGTTTGATCTTCAACACCCTGATCGCCGCCGGCGCCAGGGCCTGGGTGGATTCATCCCGGATGCCTATGCGTTGACCGTCGAACCCGAGGGCCTGACGCAACGGGTGCCCCTGGCGCATTGCTTGATGCTCACCGAACGCGGTGGCCTGGCCCCGTCCCACTCAGGCCGGGCGTGCTGTGGACGCCGGCGCGCGGCCTGGAGAGTTTCGCCAATGTCAGCCAGTTGCAGACAGAACTGCAACGACGACTGGCCGCCCCGGACCTTCGCAGGCAGCTACTGGCCAATCTCGACCCGCGCTATCTCAAACCGCACCAGGCCTGCGCACTCGGTCAGTTCATGCTGATCAACGGCGCGGTCGCACAGCACTGCCAGCAGTCCTGGATTGATCATTACAGGGCACAACGGGCTCACTGCCTCACCCTGACGCTCTCAGGGGACGCCTTGCTGAAGCGTCTCGGGGGGCTGGAAAAGGCCTTGCCGGCCAACGACCTGGGCCATGCCTCACAAATCGCCCAGACCTTCATGGCACAACAATCACTGCCCGCCTGGCTGGGGATGGCGTCTGTCAGCCAACAGCGTCGCCATGTCGAAATCCTTGAGCAATACCGCCACAGCCTCACGGACGACAAGGATTACCTTGACGATTTCCTGCCGCTGCCAGCGTATCTCGGCAGCAAGCTCATCGACTTGTTGCAGCCCTATGACGTGCGCCCGCAAGACGTCTACATCCTGCCCAAGCTGGTATTGGCCGGCCAGCGGCAGAACCTGGTGGACTACGCCCTCAATCACGTCAGCCAGCAAGCTGCTGCATTCGATGTCGAGTCCACAGCCGCCGGCCTGACACCTGCTGTGGTGCGCCAGATCCTCGCGCGCCTGCCCCTCAAGCAGGACCACCAGGCTTGCCTGGTCGAAAAACTCACCCCGGGCAAGCCGGGCGCAGACGTGCGGGAGCGCCGGTTTATTCGGCAACTGCCCTGGCAACTGCTGCAAAATGCCCACGCGCTGAGGCTGCAGGAACTGTTATCCGCCCCGGGCCTGAGCCTGGTCGAACAGGTCCTCGACATGCCGGACGCGCTCGCCCGCGCAGCGTCGAGGGCGCGACCTCGACAGTGCGTCCGCTGGAGTTGATCGCCACGGCGGGGGCCCGGTCCATCAAGGCCCTTGGGGTCTACTTGATCAGTGCCGTCGAAAGCACTCCGCTGGTGATGTATGCGCCCTATGGGCCGCAACAGGCGTTCCAGGAGTTCGACAACGAGGCGGATTTGATTCGCCGGCTCAACCTGCCCGGCCCCTTGCAGGACTGGGTGATCGGTCGCCTGCCAGAGGCTGAGCAAGCCACGTATAGACACCTCTGGGCCAGCACGGTCGGGGGAACCTCGGAAATCACCCTGGGGGCCAATCCGATCAGGGGCCACGCCCTCAAGCAGTTGTACCGCGACAACATCGGATTGATCTCGAACCTGTTTGAACAGCAATCCCAGGCCAACGGCCGGTCAGCCTGGGACACCCTCAAAGCCTTGTTCAGCAGCGGACTGCAGCACGCGCAGGCGTTGCTGCCGGGCAAACTGATGGTGCCGCTGGTGATCTGGCAAAGCTACAAACTGTTCCAGGCCTCTGCCGAAGACTTGCAGCAACACCGCTGGCGCGAGGCGCTGCAAACCTTCATCGGCGGTGTCGCGCAAATGGCTTCGATCCGCGCGTTGATGGATGAACCCTCGACACCAGGCACCGCCCCCGCGCAACCCGCGCCGACGCAAACGGCCAGTGCCTGGCACGACATCGACGTCACCGCCCGGGCCCGAACCCGGCTGCAAGCGTACGAAGCCTGCGACATCAGCCTGGAGGGCCTGACGGCAGGCAACACGGGCGTCTACACAGCGACGGACAACCGGCATTACCTGCCGTGCGCAGGCAAGGTCTACCGCGCCAGGCAGGTCGAAGGCCATTGGCGGCTTTTCAGTGCACGGTCCAAAGGACCGTTTGTGCGCCTGGATGCCAACCGCAAATGGACCCTGGACCCAAGAGCATCAGTTCGCCGCCACGGCCCCGGGTGGAGTGCAATGATGGACCGCCGTGAGGTGCGGACAGCCGTGGACCAGGTGATGAACGTCGAGGCCCGCGGCCTGGCCGAGATTCGGCGTGTGTCGCCCTCCAGGGCCCAGGCGATCGTCGAGGCACTGGACCTGGCAACCTTCTACCTGCACAACTGCCAGCAGAACCTGAAGCTGCTCGACCACCAGTATCCGCCCGTGACCCGGGTGCATCGCTTTATCAACCGCTTCTTCGGCATCCCGATAGACGCCGACACCGGCCCGGCCAAGTTTCCGGAAGCCCTCGCGCAAAAACTCATGGACACGGTGACCGCCCTCCTCGATGAGGCGCTGGAGCCGGCACTCTACTCGCTCAACTCCCGGCGTTTCGTCTCCGGTGCGCATATTGCCGAACCCGAACGGCACTGGGCGTTTACCATCGACGGCGACCCGGATCGACGCATCTACCTCACTGAAAACTTCTTCAACCCGCCTACGGCCGATTTCGAAGGGCGCCTGATCAATCACTTCGACCAAAGAGCCCATGCCCGCGCGACCACCTTGATTCATGAGTTGACTCATATCGTGAGCAATACCGCCGACGTCGCCTACCTCAATTCCACATCACCTTTTCCCGACCTGATTGAAGTACAGACCCAAGCCGGTCGCGATCTTCAGGACTGGCTGCGCAACGTGCAGGAGAATGCGTACTCGATCAACACGCCTGTTGGGCAATTGTTCAAATCAACGGACGCGTGGGGGCCTACCGGATTCGACCTGGGGACCGACCCGGAAGATGACTACATCAAGCAGCAGATTCTTGCCACGACCGGAGGCGTGGACTTGAGCAACGCGCGGGGAATTTTCAAAACCAACCTGACGCGGCGGTTCAATACACAGATGGATAACGCCGACTCACTGACCTTGCTGATCACCACCCTGGGGCGCCAGCTGGACCCCGTGCCTTCGATTGCCGAAGCCACACCGTAACAGACAGGGTGCGGGCCGAACGCCCGCACCCGTCAGTTCATTCAGTCTTTCTGATCGCGCAACACATTGCCCGACTCACCATCGATGCGGAACTCATAGACCACGCCATCGGCCTTGCGCCCCTCACCTTCCCAGTAGCCATCGTTATCGGCTTCGATCTTGTAGATCTGGACGTAACCAGCCTTGGTCTTGGCGGTCTCGATGGCTTTTTCGATGGTGATCCAGCCTGCGCCCGGTTTGTCCGCCAGGGCGGCTCCAGCACTGAGCAAGGCGGTGGTTGCGACAACGGCGGCTAAGGTTTTCTTAAGCATTTTCGTGCTCCATTAGGGAATGAGTGTTACCTGTCCTGAATTTTTAGGGCCCTGCAGACGAGAATTAGTTCCAATTGATGTGCATTCGCCATGATGGCTGTTCTCGCCGTCCTGCTGTGGAGGTTAGAATGTCGGAAATCAGGATGAGTTAATGACAGATAAGTCCCTATCAGAAGCCGAATACGACGCCATCACCGATGCCGCTGCGCACTGGTGCATGCGTCTGCACGCTGGCGATTGCACGACGGCGGAGCGTCAGGCCTTCGAGCAGTGGCACGATGCGCATCCACTGCATGCCTTCGAATACGCCGCGATGCTGGAAATCTGGGACGTTGCCGATCACTTGCCCCGCAGCGATCCGGCCCCCGTCGTGGCGCGACGACAACCTCGCAGCCGTTTGAGGAACTACGCGGTAGCGGCGGCGATATGCCTGGTGGCCTTGCCACTGGCGGCCTTTACCGGCTGGGAAGCGGGCTGGCTGCCCAGTTCGTACAACCATTACGAAGCTGAAAACAGCTTGCGCCAGGTCACCCTTGACGACGGCAGCCAGGTTGAACTGAACCTGGGCACCGAACTGGTCTACAGCAATTTCAAGGATCAGCGTCGGGTTACCCTGAAAAAAGGCGAGGCGTTTTTCAAGGTCAGCCATGACGCGCAACATCCGTTTATCGTCCACGCCGGGGACGGCCAGGTTCGAGTGACCGGCACTCAGTTCAATGTCTGGAAATACGAAGACCATGTGCGGGTCATGCTGCTGCAAGGCTCGGTGCTGGTGAGCAGCGACGACGCCCATAGCGGCCTGCGCCTGTCACCCGGGATGCAGGCCAGTTACAACCGTGGCGACGCCAGCCCCCAGGCCCAGCCAATTGCCCCGGGCGACACGGCCCTGGCCTGGCGTGAAGGCAAGCTGATCCTCGACAACCTGGCCCTGGCCGACGCGTTGCCGTTGATCAACCGCTACCTGAGCAAACCGGTGATGCTGGCCGACGCCGGCACCGGCGCGATCCGCATTGGTGGCATCTACAACATCAACGAGGTGTCCAACCTCGTCCCCTCCCTGCCCAAGGTCCTGCCGGTCTACCTGACCCAGAACCAGGACGGCAACCCTGTACTCAATTCGATTCCGCGCAAAACCCCAAAGAGCTGAGCCAGGGTCATGGGCCTGCGCCCTCCTCCCGGATGCTGCCTGCGTCAAATCGTCCATTTTTGAAACACTTGCACCGGCTGAGCTGACAGCTGGCTGCGGAGTGCCGGGTTTACGGCGCGCAGTGTTTCATCCCTGAGACACCTGCCAGGCGGGCTGGACAAGGGCCCGTTGTCTCACAATTGAAACACATCCCCTGCGCGTTCTTTCTCCCGCGCTCATAACCCCATGAATGTCATCACAAATTCAAAAGCGGCACAGCTCCTGCTCTCTTCCTGACAGCGCTGTTTAGGGTCAGCGCCAAGAATAAGGAATGCCGTCGTGAAGACACTTAATCCAGGCTCGTTGAGCCTTCTGCTGATCAGCTGTGTACTGAGTACCAGCGTGAGCCTCCCGGTGCTCGCGGCAGGCGACGGTGTGATCGTGATTCAGCGCACCGTCCAGGGCCACATGGCTGGCCGCACCGCTGGCGTCGATCCCAACCCATC
>ENA-OOPC01000005-OOPC01000005.1-human-oral-metagenome-genome-assembly--contig:-NODE-5-length-21103-cov-481.219680_pt1 | contig 21103 bp, 23 predicted proteins | sample MGYA00245291_ERZ501124 | MGnify/ENA primary metagenome ERZ501124 (study PRJEB25959, sample SAMN05335013) | human oral metagenome | host: human-associated | place: USA: California | collected...
GCTTTGAATTCATTAAAAAAATTTGGGCGGTACTAACGAATATTATTTAGTACTGCTGAGGAAGAAGGATCGCGTATTGAAGCATTGCGAATATTCAACGTGCTCCTCAAAAGTGATTTACAGTCCATGTTACTGCTGTCTGATTCGCTGAAAGCTATCGTCGAGAATTTGATGTCGCGCAATGAACTCGTCAGAAAAGGTTGCTTATACGCATTGCTAAAGATATCAGCGGTCGGTGGCATATATCAAAAGTAAGCTCCAAAATTGGTTATGTTAAGCGGATCTCGTACTAAGATCAATTTTATTAGGATCGTTGTTGAAGCGATTATGCACATTGTAAATTCGTACGGTAGTCCTATTGTCTTGGCATTACTATATCGGGAAATTGCCGGAGACAACCCCGACGAGCAAGCGAACATCAAAGGCTCGTTGATTTTGTTGAATATTTTGCTCGAGAAGTGCGAAACTTTGCAATCTCGATTCGAGATGGAAACTCATCTGATCGGCATGGGAATTCTACGAACAACCAAGGTAAAATAATAACAAATTTTTTGCATTCATGAATGAAATCTCATCTTTTCGTATAGAAACTCCGAAAACGCGCGGAAAAGAATAAATCATCGGAGATTGGTCAACACGTGCTCGAAGAAATCGATATTTTTGAACGACAACTGCGCCTTGATTTTGAAAATGCGTGTCAGTCACAAGGTTCTGAACGCATTGTCGACAAGATAAGAAACGCTGTCGCTGTGTATCGAGAAGCCACGAAATCTACCCGAGAATACGACCCCGTTGACGAGCCTTTATTAAAGTAATCGTTACTATATAAGGAAATTTTATTACCGAAACTAACGGGTGCACGCAGACAAATTCTTCATAGCCCAAGATCCCCGTCAGGACAATGGACTATTCGCGTTTATATTCCGAAGAGGAACAAAGAAGTGACTGTAGTATTAGACCCTATTTCATCGTCACGAAGCGATAGTTCAAGAAGCAGATCCGGATCTTCACCAAGATCTCCCAACGATACCGACTCAAATGAAGGTACGAATACAATATACTTAAAAACCATGGTATTAATGTATTGTTTGTTCTCCATAGAAAATAAGAAGGCCTCTCGGCGTCACAGCGGATCCAGGTTCATGATCACGAACAAATCGGGCGAGAACATTTCGTCTGAAGAAAATAGCAACACTGGCAACAATACCAACCACAGTCCTTCAACTTCATCACCGTTAGAGCGCTCTCGAAGCAGTTCTTTGCAAAAGAAATTGAACGAAGGCGCACTCACCGTCAGTATGTACTATACTTTCCTTATAAGGAAATATCACGTTATCGTGAATTCGCATTCAGTCTTTGCGATTTTTGCGATGAATCTCCCAACACGTGACTTATTCTATTATTTGCAGATGATCTTCTCAAAGCAGTCTTGAACAAGTTAGCGATGATGGACGAACAACACATATCGACTTATCACGAGTCAGACTACGCGCTGTACTGCATCGTGAAAAAAGACTACTCAAAAAGGAGAGACAAGTCACGCAGCATGGAACGAATTTCTCCGTCAGTCTCGTTGAGTCTCACGGGAAGCTACGGCAGCGATGACGAAGAAGTTATCCGCGTCAAGCCAGTCGCGGAATTTTGGCTTGATACGACGCGATTATTAACGGATTATCATCTTGACAAGCGAGATTTCATTATTGAACTGCGACAAAAACCGATTCAACTCAAAGTCAAATCATTTATCGACACGTATGAAATGATGACGATTGACGTTGAAACGACCGTCGTTAAAATCAAAGAACAAATTGCGCAGAAGATTCTCAACGAAGATCAGCTGCAAATTTGGCATAATGAAGATTATGGTCTAATTTTGGAAACTGCCGGTGGATCTGACGGTTTTTTCTTGAAAGACTCCGTCAAAATCGGAATTTATTTCACTGAACCAAGTGCAGCGCTAAAGGTACGAAAAAATTGCAGTTAATTCACCAAATTCTAACATTTCCTTATTTAGAAATTGTTGCGATTGACGATTAGACCTCGTCGAACAAAGATCAAGTTGCCGAGTGGTTTGAGTCGTTACATGGACATTTATTTCACGCATCCACTTCGAGCAGTCATTTACCAAATTTGTACGCAAGCGTCGCTCCGATACGATCCTGAGGACAGCGGAATTACTAGCGATGGTGACCAATGGGTGTTGCTGTATTACGAGAAGGATACAGTATCCAAAGGAAAAATTCTCAATATCAGCAGCACTTTGCGCGGCCAAGGAATTATTTATTCCGACACTGGATACTTCGAACTCGTCGAGAATTCCAAAAAAGGTAAAAGTTTATCGAAATTTTGGATCACCTATTCTGACTTTCCTAATTTAGAATTCTTGGAGTCACGTGCTCGAGGCATGTCACAGTCAATGATCGACATTAGCGGAACATTAGAAGCAGCGTCGTTGGATTATCTCGTTGAAATCTTGACTTCCGAAAAAGATTACAGTACGTTATTTTATATTTTCATGAATTTTATTGTTAATATTTCCTTTTTTAGACAAAACCGACTGTGACACGTTCCTGTTAACGTACCGAAGTTTTGCAACGCCAGATCAATTGTTGAACAAGTTGATTGAACGGTGGCACGTTCCGCGAAGTGTCGCTGATGATCACGTGATCGCATCGATCAAGTTGCGCGTGTTAGTGTTCATTAACTACTGGGTCCAGCGAAATTTCGATCACTTGGACAACCCACGCTTCCTCGAGCGATTGAAACGATTTATTTTTGACGCGCAACAGACTGATACGAAGTACAAAGACACTGTTGACATTTTGTTGAAAGCAATTGCACACCGAGTAAGTACCACGTGACATTACCAAATTAGGAAAAATCCTTTCTTTTGTTCTGTTGATGATCTTAAAATCAAATCTATATTAACGTTCGGTTATTGTAGGAAAAAGAGATGGAATACGGGCTTGAAGGTTCCAGATCCGAGTCATTGGCTGCGCGAATTCCATTCTCCCCGAGATCAGAACTCGATTCGCAGTCATCGACCGTTAATATTTTGTTGACTTGGGACGAACTGGCCTTAGCTCAGCAATTAACGCTCATGATCAGCAAACACTTTTTACGTATTAAGGTTAGTATTGAAGACAATTTCCTTTTTTGGAATAATACTGACATTTAATTAGTCGCACGAATTGCTCGGTCAAGTGTGGAATAATCCTTTGCAGCACTTATTGGCTCCAAATATAGTAGCCACCGTTAAGCACTTCAATACAGTTTCAAGTGTCATTGCCAGCGCGTTAGTCCTCGAAGTCAAATTAAAAACGCGACGGAAGCTTTACAAGAAATTCGTTAAGCTTGCAAAGGTTTGTAACGAAACAATTTTATCAATTTTATTTTTTTAAATTAACTTTATTTATTTCTGCAGCACTTGAAGGATCTCAAGAACTATCATACGTTGATGGCAGTATTATCGGGATTGAATAATTCCGCTGTCGCGCGAATGACTCATACGAAGAAAATGACCAAGTCGTATCGCGAGGTGCAGAAGGATCTTGAGAGCACGATGTCTATGGAAGGAGGGTTTAGAAACTACCAACAATGCGTCGGTCAAATCGTCCCGCCGTGTATACCATATATGTAAGTTATCATTTGAATACGATTATTACTTGCGTTAGCAAGTAGTGCAGATCTGGCTTGGATCCGAGATCTACATTATTCCAAAAAATCATTTCTGCTTATACTGTAGTTAAATATATATACTTATATGTTCGTTTCATTAGGGGAGCACATCTTATGGAGCTAACGTTCATTGAAGAAGGCAATTTAGATTTCACTGAAGGTCTGATCAACTGGCGCAAGTGTCGCATGTTGTACCAAGTGATTTCGAAGATTGAATACTTCCAAAAGGTGCCATATGACGTCGAAGCAAATGATACGATGCAAGAACAGTTCTTATCGTTGCCGCAATTGAACGAAGTAGAGCTGTTCGAAGTCTCGCAGTTGCGCGAACCACAAGACTGCAACAGAGCTGATTTGCAGTAATAATATAATATAGTATTAATTTGTACATTGTTAAGCCACGAATGTAAATAATAAACCAAACAAACCAAAAAAACGGATCTTGAGGTCAGTCGCCAATTCTTCAACCAGTTTCTATATTCAACAACAAGTAATTAGCCAATATATTACAAATTATGATCATCTTTTTAGAACCTGTACGAGTTTGCATAGGGTTCACTCCGCACCTACAGGCGGAGTCCACATCTCCGATCAATTTTGGATATTTATTTATCTGTAAGCTAACTTATTCGTCCTTAATATTACTAACTTTATCGGATTTTATCTTTGAAATCCGCACCTGCAGCAATTTATTTAGCCTCTTTTTAATTTTTTCCGGATCGGGTTTTGAAAACAACCTGCTTAATAATTCGAATTTGCGATATAGATTATTTATAAATTAATGCTAGCATTTGTAAAACGTTATTACAATCTAAATCTTGCTTTCACGTTTCTTTACCTCAGATACAGCAGCGTACTCAACGGCTATCTTATTGTAGACCTGATTATAACGAAACGAGGCGTTTTTCTTTTATGTAGGAAACACAAGGATGCCTACCCATCCTTTGTAGAACAACCTTAGCAAAAGGAGATTGTTCTTAATCGCCGCGCTGCAACTCGTGCTCCATCCATGTACAAAAATGCAACTCGATACTATGGATGCTAATACAGGTAAAAATAAAATTTATGAAACAACAGCCATATTGATTTTCTATTTTTAGAGCTCTCTGAAGTGACTGGACAGAACAGACTGAAATGTACCAAAATGGGACACATCTGGACCCATTCGCAGTCCCGCTCTCAATGGCCTTGCTATGCATATTTAAGAATATCTATTAATGCTATTGGGTACGTTCGTCCTCATATAATACTATTTTGACACTCTGCGAACCAGATCTTGCTGATCGTCGACAATTCAGTCGACAAATCCGGTATGGAACTTCCACGCAGTAGTATCGCATATAGAATACAATAATACAATAGTATTGCTCTTCAAAGCGCGTCTGATCGGCTCGATATCGAAAGTTCCTCAATTGAAAATGTAGTATACGCGTGCCATGGACAAACAATGCGACTCCGGATGAGACTTTGAAACGTAAGTCCATGCATGGCAGATAATGTATTAATACTGTATTATACCAGTACGTTAACTTGAAGATGTATCTAGGTTGGAATCATTAAACGAACAACATCACGTACATTCAGCTAGCGGAAGCGATTTGTAACGGCCTGTTCAGTGAACTATTCCGGTACGTGCAATGAAAATTATACTTTAAAAGTTAGAAATCCAAACGGTCGATTTGGGGTTTGAATACCCCATTGAATTTGCAACGTTAGTCAATAACCGAGATCCGAAATTTTAACGGTTGTATAATTAATTGTATTCATCCCTACCGAGATAGAGAGGCAATTCGAAATATTAGCTTTGGATTACCTCAACCCTCTATATAAGTACTTTTTCTATTATTGGCTTTACGGCTAAACTAAATTCAAAATTCAAACTTTTGTTTTTGATTTGATTCTAAAATGATTGATTCTAACACAATAGATTGATTATATGACGCGCAAAAATTATTATATGCTGTACGGGAATACGCGTTCGCGTTACAGAATCGAGATCCCGAAGGAAAAGGTGTCACATCCGTCAATGTTCACCGGACACAAGAGACCGCTTTTTTGTCCTATCGAATCATTGTTCTTAATTAACTAAAGCGTGAAACGTACCTCGCGGGCATTTTCACAATTCCCAATTATTAATTTAAATGATTTAATTGTATGCGCGAGGCTATGTTCAAGATGCAACACTTTCCGCTGTGTTTATTATTCGTATCGCTTGCGATATTATCGAATGTGCAAAGTATATCGGTCACATCAGCTACTCGTCAAGTAAGTAGTTCGTAATCACGAGAAAAAAATACAGCTAGATCCGTTACAAAAACTCTTCTTTAACGTGATCCGGTAGGTCAAATCTGGAAACTTGCTTGGCGCGCCAGTATCAGTCGTACGTATTAACTAAATGACGTATAATAGCATTATAATATTGCAACAACGGGACAGAAAATCTCGCAATTTGACCGATATTACGTCCCATTTACTTCATCCAAGATTTTTGAGTCAAATTTAACGCGTAATTAAAAACTAATACGTAATATTAATAATAGGGTGTATTCGAAGTAGAATTTGACGAAGATATCTCTGTAACTAAAACATATGGTAGCTGTTTTTTCAGGCTCACAATCTTTCGTTTTGAAATCACATATAGGACCATTTCTTTATTTATGCATAATATATTCGTTAAATAGGCCAATGTACAAATAGAACGTGCGTTCCTGCCAATAGCTGCGCCCCTTGCGATTATACAGATCCCGCTGTTTGTTCGGGATCCCGTGCTACTGGTCCTTGCGCGTGTCCAGTAGGACCAATTTGTAATATTACATCAGTAAGTTGAATATATTCAATTCAACGGAGAAATTAATAGTGCTCTTGCGTTATCAGACTTTGCAATTGGATCAACCGTATAACGTTTTCGTCGGTCCAGATGAGGTCCACGAATTTAAAGTATTCTTAGGTAAATAGCTTGACACCAAATTATTACTATTACATATTAAATACTCACTATTTTGCTCAGGAAACGACTCCTCATGCAAATTCGCCTACATCCGTCTTGAAACGCAATTCGGAGATCCAGATTTATACGTCGCGAAAGCTTCAACGTACAATAGCGAAGGTACAATATAATACAATTGAATTTGTGTCCCATTTTAATGTTTTATTCATTGTTTGCGGTAGTGTCAAAATGTGATTTTAATATTTAATATTAGGATTTGATAATACGCGTGCGATTTCGGATCGATATGGCCCTGAAACTGCCATATTATGCCCTGCAGATTTCGACTACGAATTCGGAACTATCGCTATTTTGGTCTATTCTTTTCCGAGCGAGTATTTCGCGCAAGGAGTAGGCGCTAATATAACTCTAACAGTCTCTGTGCATGGTACGTTAATATACATATTAATTTCAATGCGATAATGCTTGAAAAATTCGCGCAAAGGAAATCCGACTGAATTTTGGTGCATCCAGATATTCCAGCTCCCGTTCAATCGCCATTACCTTGCACTCCGACTAGCCCTCTTCATACTTGCTTAACGGACGATGAGTTCATTTACTTTGAACGGTCATATAATGATACGAACGGCGTTCGCTACTTCGAAATGGATTTGCCTCAGGAGTGCACTCCGATCAGCTTCTTTTCAAGTCGCGGAACATTAGTGTAAGTACCTGGTTCCCATACCTATTTAGTATAAGATCTTTTTCTCCTATTTACAAAAACCGTCTTGGTGAAATTTAGAGACGGGAACGTACCCGAATCACAAACGCATAAAAGTTCGATCTGACTTTGAATTAGGTTCTTCTCGTATACGGACCCTAAACCTTCTCAAAGCGACGACGTAGCGTCCGTATCTTATCGTGGTATCGATCTTAGCGGTGGATTGCAACGTGACGCGTTTATTCTTTGTCCTCAGGTACGCGTAGCGGATTCGCCTCTTTCAACATCGATTTTGTTCTAATTTTATTTTATAGAACCTTGGTATAACAAAGCTCTACGTTGCAGTATCGCAAACGACGTTCAATACTTCGTATTTGTCGGTCTCAACGAATCCGGGTTGGATCTTCTACGAGCCCTTGACCCGTTACGATCCTTTCCAATACGTATTTGAAAGCTATGGTACTACTATGCTCACGACTCCTCTGCGTACATCATCATTTGGATGCTTTTATCGTCTTTACACGACCGACAACGATTGCAGGATCTACTGGACTGTCTCGCCCACTGACGATGTTGTGCCGTTATTTCCTCGTCCTTCATTCACTGCTGGTGTCGCCGACTTCAATCAGATGATGTAAGACTCATATCTATATTATTAGTTCTTATTCTAATAACGCTTAGGTTGCTGGATGTACCTGCTCCAGCGAGATCGAACAAATTCGCTACTGTTGTGATGCTCAATTACACTCTGGATCTTAAGACTATTACAATTACGAACGAACACGAGATTGAAACTGTCACCATGCATTTCCTCGGCCGATTAGTGGATAAGAATCATATCGTAAGAACAAAAAAAGCGGATTTATAAAATCTTTTCAATCATTGCCGCTCTTATTAATATCTCTATTTGTAGCCTTTGCAAATGAACATCACATTTGAAGATAAGAACCTTCAATGCGACGCTAACAAGCTGGAATCGACCATCGGCGGCATGAAAGTTTTGCTCGAGGAACAACAAACGATCCAACACGGCCAAAGACTTTCAGACATTCGATATCAGGTATAACTAATGAAATTTCTTATTTTCTTATTTATATTTAACATTTTGCAGCTTGACGTGACTTCCATGTACGACAACTTGTACGGATGTCGTGAGTTCGTGACAGAATTATACGACGCCACGATTGCAAATACCACTATTCACACCTCCTTCTGCTTGGCGCCGGCGGTACGTACTTGGATACAATATATCATAAGTATCCATATTAATAGAAGTTTAGAACACTTCCGAATTTACAGCGGATCCGTGCTGCAACTTGAACGTTTCTTGGACCGGTCCGTCTTGCTTCACACGTGACGAAGAGTATGAAGTTGGCTCGTTCATTGCAACGACACCAGCCGCTGAGAAATGTTACGCGCCTCAATGTCTCTCCATCTTCATTGAAAACTACTTCTCGAAGAGTTCCGTCGCTGGTGACAACATTATTGGCTGCAGTTCCAATACGCCGCGTGAGCTGCCGTATCGCGTTAACTTGTTGACGACGTACGGTCGCTGCAAAGATGTCGCTTTTGGCGTGTATCCCGATCAAGGCATTGAATGCTGGCGTGATGAAGATTGCGGTGGACGCAAGTGCGATAGAATCAAAAACAGATGTTTGATTGATTTGCAGACCCAATTCGACGTATTCTTCAACTGTTTCTTGAACGAAGCTGATCCGTTCATCATTACCACTATCGAATCTGCAAAGAACATTCAACCCGTCGCTGATGTCGGTGCCGATGCAAATTTGCAGCAATGGAAGGCAGCGTTCACGACGACAGATTGCACTGGTCAACACGACTTGGCATTGGACTATCGAAGCCGTTGGTCTCTTCAACCTGGCTTTGCTTCAGTGAATTGCCCGTTCTGTGAAACATTCGAATGCCTCGACAAACGCTGCACAGTCCCAGTTGAATGCGACAAATACATTGACTCGAACTGTTTCAAAGTTTGGGTACGTGTCACTTACTATATAAGGCAAGTCAAAACTAATTTGGGATTATTCAGACCGAGATTCAATCGTCAAGCACGAGCTGCAATGGCGTTCGTGCGTGCAACTGGCGTTCGTGCTCAGTAGCTTCGATTGACTGCCTCACTGAGTGCACTGAGAACGGCACTTTATCAACGTCACTCTGCGGCGCTTCCGAGAACGGTCTCGATTACATTGAAGTTGCGTCTATCACCGACAGTACCACGTGCACGAGTGCTGCTGGTTGTCTGTTGCATGATAAGACCGTGACAGTCGATGCCAATTGCGCGACAACTATGCGATGTAACGCCACTTGTTGGAACGCTAACGGTACTCCAAGAGCCTGTGCCAACGAGCTCGAATGCACCAGCTCTGGCGAATGCATTGGTGATGAGTACTTGGGAGCGTAAGTATATTACTCATATTCACGTAATTATACTAATATGGTAATAAGTAACGGCGCTTGCGTGTTCGTCATGCCTCCGTTCCAAATTCCTGCTTGTGGAATGAACAAACTCAACCAAAATCCGACGGTCCCGACTAACGTAAGAAATAAAATACTTACCATAATAGGAAATAATCATGTTTGATAACTAACATGTTTGTAGCTCGGATGCGTCGATCAATCGATTCTAACTGAAGCATCGTGCAATTCTTTCAACGGCACTTGGATGAAACGTAAGTTGCTTATACTTCATGGAAAATTTCCTAATGACTTTTTTAGCCCCGAGAACTGAAGCTGAATGCGCTGCTCACGGCTATGGCTGCATCGAAACATTTGTCGACGAAGCATTCATCAATGGCTGGATGTTAACGTTCAAAGGCGAAGCTGATTGTCTTGCTACTGGCGGCAAATACGTGCCCGTGCTCAACTGGAGACCTGTAAGCTACTCTTATAATATCTCATGATAAGAATATATGCTAAGTTGTGTAGGGTACTTGGGAAGGAGGTATCGCGAAGAATCTCGAATGGGTCCCTCGCGGTCTTTATCAACCTTATTCAATGAACAAAACAGTCGACTTTGTCTCGCTCTACGATCAAATTAGCACGGCCATCGAGTCCAAGTACGCATTTGAATTGAAGACCCAATCAAAGTGTTTCTACGGCCAACAACTGGACCTCTTGAACGTCATCTCGTGCAGTTGCAATCCGTCAGGACAAGCGTCAGAACAATGTTTCGCGTCGTACGATCCTACTTCAACTGACGGTGTCAACGTCGTCTGTCAAGGTGTCAACGGCACACTCGGAGCTAACAACGTGAATGCGTTTTACACTGCTGACACGCTCGATGCACCGAGCACGTGCATTACTGTCGGCATTGGCGCTGTCGCCATCGGAGAGTTCCGATACAGCACTCCTGTAAGTACTTTCTCTCCTTCTCTCCTTATTTAGTAATAACATTTTACCTTGCGTAGGATGCGTTGTCAAGTTTCTTGGTAGATTTCAGTCAAGATAACGCCTACGCGTTCACCAACGATTTGGACTCTATTGTTGGTCGACTTATCGGTGATGGAGTGAGCTTCAGAGTACGTTAATACTCTCTATGTTAATAGTGCCTAATATTTTTGATAGTTCACGGATGCGACCCTTCGCAATGTCGAAATTTGCGTCACGATTGCTACTGGCCCTGATTCATTCGTACTCAGCAAATATCCTGTTCTCGACTTTGCTACAGTGTAAGTCAATGCCATAGTATAATTAAGCGATGCATATTCTAAAATATCTTAGTGACGTTACGACCAATGACGTCAAGCCACTCAACGTTGAAGTGCGTGTTAATGACACGGTCTATTGTGGTACAGTGACCGTTAAGGCTGCTAACAACATCGCCTACTTCCCTGTTGTCCGCATAGAAAACTGGAGCACTGACAGACCCTCAGTGGTAAGAACCGAAAAAATACCCGAAATCTCGATCGAAATTTCGCTAAACATATTTTTGCAGCCGCTTACCGACTCCGAGTTGGCACTATTGATCATTTCAATCGTTTGCTATGCTTTTTGCTTCGTCTATTGTCTCGTCAAGGCAGCAATCATTCTCCACTTCAGATTGCAACGACAATTGAACTTTGCCGTTATTTTGCTCTTAGGCGCTCTTTGTTTAGGTACATAACATTATTTTCATATTAGTCTTCGTACTAATGATGTTCTTAGTTCGATTATTGTTCTATTTGCTATCAGTTGGAGGTGTTTTTGCTACGCAAAATGCACACGGAGTTTACATTCTAGTTGAATTGCCTTCGTTCTTATATTTCTCCGCGCTAAGCTTCTTCGTTGTATTATGGTACGAATTTACTTCATCTTTATAGGCACCATAGTAATAATAACGTATCTAGGGTATTCACTATGCGTTTGATTCGCAAGCCTAGCATCTCTCGTAGTGTAATGAACAAGAGAATTATTCGCGTCGTTGGCATTCTCAACGGAGTTTTGTACGGCGTGTTTATCGTGCTTGTCATATTATACGAGAAATTGCCTAGTGGAGATAACGCGATCTGCGGCGGTAGATTGATTACTCGCGATCTTTCAACGAGGTAAGAGAAGCTTTGAAAATCGAACATCACTTTTCTTGTAACGAATTTTTCATTGACTAATTTTCCTTATTTAGACAATCTATTGCTATGGTCTATCGTTTAATCGTCTCAATCTTGTCATTTGCACTCGGCGCGGGCTATTTGATCAACGGCTTCAGAGTGTATCATAACATGGTCCAGTCCGACATGAAATCTGCTCGATCGTCAGATAGGCACGGAACTAAGAAGAGAGTACGTTATATAAAATTATTATTCTATTTGCGTATTAATGGTTCTTTAGATCTTTTGGACTGCGACGATCTGCGCCATTGGCTTGTTGTTACAATGCGGTTTCTTGCTAGGCCTACTATTCTCTGGATACCGTAATAATACCGTCGCAATGGCGGTATTAATTGCCGTAGAAGTAGTACCTATTGCAACCGTAGTATCTATTCTTAGAACAATCGATGCGAAGCAAAAACTTTCTCGATCGACTACTGGATCCGCTACTGGCCGATCAGTCAATAGAACTAGTACTAGTGCCTCTAAGGAAGTCTATCCCAACTCAGTAAGTCGCCTACATAACTTTTGTTGTTTGAAACAAAAATTTATCGAGATCTAATAATTTATTTGTAGGGCGATATGACCAGCAAGAACGAAACTACCGAAGAAGAAATGAAAGTTACGCGAGTACCTTCAGGCGTAATTACCACTAGATCTACTGCGACTGCAATGGATGCGCCGGTCACTACCAAAACAGCGCGATCTCTTGCCCCGAAAGAGCCCGAAGAAGTTTACCCCGAAGACGATGATTCTTCCAGCAGCGATAGTTCAAGCAGCGAAATTGTTGCGTCTTCTTCGTACCAGAGCCAAGCGTCGCTGTTGCGTGCGAATAGCTCGAACATCCAAAACATTGTCAGTCAAACTTCGTTAATTACGCCGGTGACTTCGCCGAGAATAGACTCGAGTAGTGGTAATAATACCCCGCGAGGTCAACAAGAATCAAGTTCGAGTCAAACGAGTGGATCCGGATCTTCGTCATCGTCTCCTTCCAATAGCAACCAATCATCTTAAAATAATTGTATTTTTAGCTACGAATAATATAACCTGAATATTTTGCTCAGTGAGTGTCTTTGTTTCCGAACAAACTCAATAGTTTTGTGGCGTCCAATCCGTAAAACACATCACATTAAAGTTAATAGTGCATTGTAACGAGAAAGAGAACAACAAAAACAATTATAATAAATCCAGAATAATCCGTACAAGCAGGACAGCGTCTGCTCACGTCCAAAAAAGCTTTTCAGAAATCAAGTAAGATGCAGATTAATGTTTAAAATTTAAATCGTATGATACAACAACAAAAAAATCATATTTTAAGGCAGTATTATTATACAATATGACATTTCAAATAGAAGATTTAAAATCCAGATTTGAATTTGCTTGGAATGTTCTAAAACTAATTAATATTGGTAGTTCTAATTATTCACGTTTCGTCATTATTTAAAATGAGTGACCAGCACGGAAAGGTACCCAAGGAAGAACGGGGTAAGTCCACTTGCAAGCATCTACTTTAAACTAATCCTTATTAGACGAAGTCGTGCAAATAAGTGCAAGACTCAAGAATCTCTCTCGAGCGTCGATAGCGTTTATAATATCAGAGTGCCAACGAATTCTCAACAAAGAGACGATCCTAATCCCTCACTCGAACAACGACTTTGTCTTCCCGTTGCCTGTTGGCGCTATTGGCGCTCAAGATCCAGCTAAATGGACGAATTTACAAGATCCACCTTTCTTCAATCGTCAACAAACGTTGTTAGAGCTACTTTCAGACTGTTTCTCGAATTTTACGGGGATTGGTAAACTGAAGCCAACATCAGCAGTAATTGCTACGTCAACTGGATACGGAAAGACACGACTGCTATTAGAGTGGGCGATTAGAGTGTTCCACAATCCTGAAGTAATGCAAGCGTTCATTGAAAATACAACGTTGCCCTTGCCAGCCCATAAATCCTTTGAAAGCTTAGTCGAAGAAATCAAAAATGGTGCATTTGATGCAAATCTCTCAAAAAACCAGCAACTACGCCTTAGGTTTTTGTCCAGCCTTCACGAGACCTTAAAGAAGTCTTTTGTAATATCAGCATCAATGACCGAGTTAGATCTTGCAGCACTTACTGATCCACAAGATGAACAACAAGTATTTCATGTGACAGATGTTATTTGTCGAAGAATTGTGATTAGCAACATTTGCAGAAGATTTGAAGGCAAGCACAAAGTCAATAATATGGAGGTTGATATTCCAGTCACATGGAACCCAGAGAAAGGTGAAGACAAAGAGTGGCTTATCAACAACAAACTACTCAAGACAGTACCCAAAAAAGAAAATTATGCAGTGTTCTTCTCATTGCTTGATTTGTTTATTCATTTGGTGAACAATGATCAAAGTTATGTACCAATTGGGCTTAGCTTGGACTCTAAACTGCTGTTGGTCAACATTGATGAGGCTTCAGTAAGTGAATTTCTTTTCAATCAAATTTGTTAGCTAATTTTTGCAGCTACTCCTTCAAACAAGTGCCTTGAATAGAGTTCTTGCATACAGAGTGATGGTGCATTTCTACGACTATCAACTTCTATATTGCAATGATGTTAAAGTTCACATGTTAATGGTATGTTCATTAATTGGTGTTCATCTGTACTAACTCAGTTCAGGTTGGGCTGTTCACTACAGATCTTAACAAGCTTCAAGATCCGACCAGGATAATTACAAATATTAGTCTGCCATTGAATCCATTACTGTCACAAGAGTACTGCACCACTCTTTGCCGGACAATCATCAGTGAACCTCTCACACAATCAGCCAATACACTCCTGCATATTTTGTGGAAGCGGTGCCTTGGCATTCCCCGAGCAATTCAAGTTCTGCACGAAACACTTCAACAGTTTGTAGATGCACTGAAGGCAGATAAGATTACTGCAGAGAAACGCAAGGCTATTATTGAGAAGTTCACTGAGAATGCAAAAAAGTTCTTTACACAAGGTGTAAGCTTTGAATCAAACCAATTTGGTCTAGAACAGAAAGCATGGCATAAAGAACTCGTTGAACTGAGTTTATGTATGCCGAAGACTCAAAATGGCGTAATAGGGTAAGTAGCCAATTATTGATAACCATATTAACTAAATAAATCTTAGAAACACTACATATGACCGCCTTGAAGGCAATGGTGTGATATTTCCCATTCGTTTTGGCTCTGTTGAGAGTCAAAGTGCCACTCGAGCTTATACACTACCTTTCCATTTTTATGGTGCAAAAATAACAGTAAGCAATTGTATGCCAAATTAATGATATTTCTGTGCTTACATTTATCAGGGTGCACCAGCAGAACTTTGGCCAGCTCAGTCAAAATTGGCACAATACAACTTTACAGTGCTTTCTCCTACGTTGGGGGACATTGTTGGTGGAGATGGATCTGAAACAAGTACATCTAAACAAGGAGATATGCTTGAAAAAGCCTGTGCTACTGCAATTTGGGCACGCTACCAGCTCAAGGCCAACAATCAGTTCCAGTATGTGAATATGAAGCATCTGGTGTCAAACTGGAGATTTGACAACCATTATGTAAGTGCCTTTATTTATTTGCTGCCTTTGCTGAATTTCATTCATAGATACGACTTACTGGTGTCCTACAATCTCCAAAGCAAATTAGAGCTGAGACACAAAAGAAAAAGGTTAACAAACAAAAAGAGAAGGAGGTTGATTGGACATTTGCAAACCTTCTGCCACATCTGAAGCAAGCTCAAGCTGTCATTATTAATGGCAAAAACTCAAATTTTGCGGATGTGATGCTTCCTTTCTTGGAACTTCAGGACAGTGACTTGAAGACACTCCAGAACTTAGCACAACAAGTAGAGGTAGATAAAACACCTCACAAATTCACAGATTAATGAAAAATTAATAGGGAGATGAAAAATTAGAGGAAAAGCTTTGTGAAGCAGAGTCAAAGTTCAAGTACTTTTTGCTCATACAATGCAAAAACGTTCAGCCAGACAGTAGAGATGTAAGCGATGGTTTTAATTTATTCAATCTAACAATGTTTTTGAAGCTAAAGCCATCAAAAATTAAACAAGACTTTGAAAACCAGCACCTGGCTCCCCTTGTTGAACAAGGCCACATCTTCATGCTACTCTCTCCCAATCTTCCAAACACATCATTGCAGGAGCGAGAGAACCCAAGTCAACGCTTCTTTAAGGATAATGCAGAAAAAATAATTGAATCTACAGGTTCTGGCTGGTTAAGTGAGCTGTTCATATTAACCTACCGTCTTGAAAGGCCAGAGACTAAACCCCAACAGGAGCAAAAACGAAAAGCAGAAACTCAGGATGAAATTGATACAGCAAAGAGAAAGAAGCCAAAATTGGCTAAATAGAACAGAACCTGACAGGTTTCAAACTTGCAACAGCTGTTCTTCTAGAAAATTTGTTATTTAGAACAGATACAATAAATACTGTTTTTGGTCTTTTCTAATTTCTCAAGCTATTTTATTCTTGAAAACAATTAATTCTACAATAATGTACCCTTAAAATACATGCCCCAAGCCAAGATAATTTTTTATCGACCAAGCTAAAAGACAAACAGCAAATGTAGTGATCTTAGGTTTGCAACCACTAAAATCAGTCAGAAGCGGTTTTAAAGCCACTTTCAAGCCCTACCAATTTTGCCAAAAAGTAATTTTTTTCTGTTTATCGAATACTGCTTTGAAAGACATTAGCTGTGTAATCCCACAACACACGTCGAAAGTGCGGTGATCAATATATTTAAACAATCACTCCACAATGGGGATATTCCTAGTGCTTTGGGTGGTATTATTTGTCCTTTAACAAGCGGTACGAATATTGTAAGGACCACCACGATGACATTTCACCCATCGAACTGGCAAAACGCTGTAGCAGCACAAAATATCTCAGTTGCCGGCGACCTCCCTGGTTAATGTAAGATTAATATTTAATTACAGTGCAGGGTACTTACCATCTTTAGTAACCAGGTTATTTTTTCCTCCCTTCAAAGTTCAAGGTTCAGTGGTGCGTGGATTGAATATCCGATAATATTCACCATGAGTGGAGAAATTCTGCCCAAAAACTCTAGCAATATTTGGGTCACCCAAAACCCGTTTCTCAGAAAGGCAAGTAGGGCAAGGTTTTACAAAGACATTTATGGCAACAGATATATTGCATGCATGAAGGACATAAACAACATCACGAATCAGATGGAGATGAAGTTGATGGTAAGCACAATACTTTTATAAGCACAATGACTATTCTAATAATATTGATAAAAACAACACAGTTCTAATGACTAATAATTGCTAGTTAATTTTTCGGCAATGTGTGTGGCGATGGTATCAGGAACAGCGGAGCAATGTGATCTAGCCGGCTACCACAAGAGAACGTAAATATTTTGTGATCTTTCAGGTACATCTGATTATACAGGTTCTTAAACAAACGCTTAATCGACACACAATTATTAATAATGAAATAGAAGATACGCAAGAACAATCGAAATTTACTATGTACAGATCTAGATTTACAATTTATACAAATTTTGAGTTTTGCCAAGTGTTAGTGACGTCTTGGAAAGGCTTCTTAACAACGCTACGTTGTTTTTTAGCGCTTGCCTCTTTTGTTTGAGCATCACGAGCGCTATTAAAAAACGGATCTTCCATGATCGCTTTAGCTGTCGGACGTTTGTCCAGATCTTCAGTCATACACTTGTTAATTAGTGATACTAATTTAGCATGCCATGATGTAGCAAGGCCCATCCTAATTTCAATATTAAAATTAGTTTGAAGTTCTCCTAAGCGAGATCGGATCTTACTTTTGAATTTCGACGCGAACATTTGCAGCCATTTGCTCTTCATTATCATCGTATATAAGAGGATTATCGTAAATACTCTCAAAGCTCGCCAATTCGAACAAAAGAATGCCATAAGAATAAATATCCATTTTCAACGATAATCTTCCGTAACGCATTGCTTCAGGAGCTCTATAACCGAATGTTCCATTGAATTTTCCTTGCCATAGATCTATTATAATTATTAGAATTATTAATATCAAAAACTATTTTAACGTACCGTTCATTCGTAAAGCTAGATCGAAGTCGATCAGGTAAGTTCCTTCTCGTCCGCAAATGACGTTAGAGTACTTAATATCACTATGTGCTACATTCTTCTCGTGTAGCTCGTTGATTGCGGAAATTAATGCAAAGGCTCGTTCAGTGAAATCCTTCGTATCCTTCCACTCAACCGATCGGACGTACGGGAATATTAAGCACCGTACTTTATCATTCACTTTGAATGATTCTATAGGCTTGAGGAACCTGTTGCTAAGCTCTGCCAATATCTTCTCTTCTTTCGCCAAATCTTTCGACGTAACATTGAACTGGATCCGGATCCAAAATTGTTAATTTTAATCAGCTTTGAGTATGTTTAAATATTCTTACCTTAGCAACATAATAATTATCCCAATGCGAAACGATGTAAACGAACGACGTCAACTTCTCTTTGATAGTGTATTTGTTATTGTAGAGCTTTTGTCCGACCAGATCCGGATCTGGATCCTCTTCAACAGCTGCTGTTGGCTTTTTCCTACTACCACTTCTCGATTTCTTTTTTCCTTCGTCTTGCATTACATTTGTGTTGGTAGTGGTCGTATTAGTGCTCGTGTCGGTCGTTCCAAATAACAACTTCTTGGCAAAGTCACGTGACATGGAGTCAGTATCATCGTCGTCTTCGGTACTTGACTTTGTTTGCTGCAGATCGGTCATTGAACGACACTTCTTGATGTTGCGCTTTTTAGTCGTCACTGTAGACTTCAACGCATTGCTGTTGTCGATTTTATCCGGCATAGCCGTAGTCACAGACGACGTTGAGCTTTTTTCCGCGCCACGCTTTCCAACGCCCAATTTTTGCAGCTTGCCGCCGATCATCAATATGATATTGATCCGTAGTATCGTTGTGATATTTTCGAAAGAAAAAGTCGTTGTGCACAAGTCGTCTTGAGAATCCGACACGAAGTAGCAATCGTACAACTTCGCTGCTCTATCGTGTTCCATGCGGAATAGCGTCAATTTCTCACCACCACCAAGCACGCCATAAACGTAGTTTGTACTGCTTAAGTAGCGCTCTGATCGTTTAAGCAGTACTCCGCGTTTCGTCTCGACTATTTTCGTCAAGTCTTTGTGGTTACTAGCGTGCGCCAGTTCCCCCCACTCGGAAATCAAAAAAGGAGATCTGTCCGAGAGAAATACGAGGTCCGGGGCTACCGAGTTCCGCAGTGAAGTTGGCAAGTAATCACTCACTGACTGGTCACTAAAATAATCTTATTAGTTGATGTTAAATTGAGAAAGTAACTTTTTTGATCGAGTACCGACCTTTTTTGCACAGGAAAGTCGTCAATAAAATAACGATGGAAGACATCGGCATAAACTATGTTGTCCCACGTTCGTTCGCTCCACTTTTCTCTGTTTGATTGCGACAGCGCCATGTACAAGTTTTGCAAATGGTACCCGAGTGGTGTTGGAAACAACGATCGGTATTCCCCTGGCTAATAGTCCGTTATCATACGTAGTTTGGTAAAATATACATACCAACTTCTTGGCGTATTCTTGCAGCTTATTGCAAACTTCTTCTTTGGTTTTGGATGCAATCGGGTTGACCTTTCCTTTAGCCGCACCAAAGACGTGCTAATAAGAAAATCTTTAGCCAAATTCGTATTAACATGATATTTTAATATACCTTAAGCATTGAGTCCAAATAAAGTGTTAAACTGCTGAATGCCAACTCAAGATCGACACCAGATTTGTTTTTATGCTCAGGAAAGAAGTCCTTTAAAGACTCATAAAACATATCGTCGATACTCTTCCATTTAGGAACAATCTTCCACCGCGCAAATAATTCCTGGACACTACGATAAAATAAAATAAATGATCGGCATTAATTTGTGTTAAATCTGCGTACCTCTTGCATTTGGTCTCGTTAACTTCTCTTATGGAAACATGTGCCCAAAAAGTTATGTTAATACCTTCTTTCCAATGTGGCAAATGCGCTGCGATTTCCTGCGCGATGACCTCAGCATTCGGACGCGTATCTGCTTTGCGCTCAGTCTTAATTTAACTATTTTAGCTCGCATTAATTTATTTGCTCGTTAAATATAAGACAAAAATGGAGATTCGCTCCTCCAAGGCAAGCGAACTTACCTTCCTCTTTTTCACCTTCCTCCTCCTTTATTTTATCGGTCTTGCTATTGTTCATGAGTGAGCTTGTGGTTGTTGTGGTAATGCTAGGATGAAATAAGAGCAAAGCAGAAAGAAGCGCCAAAAAGTTTGTTGAGAACTTTGCGCGCGCTTTTTTCAACGGTTAGATCCCAAATGTGATTTTATGAGATTACGTATAAAACGTGACTTTGACGTCCACAAGTCTTGTTATCAACACAACTAAACTAACACTATGGAGAATCAATCAAGCCCTTCTAAGCCCTTGCAACCCCTTGACACTAATGTCTACAGGTACGTATTCCAAGATCTGCAGATTCAATTCAACTCACCTTAATAATGTAAAAAGTGCCTCGCCCGTGCTTTCGAGTCCTACAGACAAGCTCCTTTCTCCTTGCACAAAACAATTGATGGCTAAGAAAAGAAAAGCATCTAATGCTAAAAGGTACTCGAATAATTCACAACGTAAGAATAAACAATGAATAGTACTGATATAATTTAATATAGAAGCCTTACATCTGATTTTGACCACAAAGTCGTCATCTTTGATAGCCCTAACAAATAAAGACGACTGCCCGCCAATTTAATTCGATCAGAAAAGTTGGCTTGATTGATGACAGCCCATTGAGTGAATCTTCGGGCCAGTCTTGTAGTTTAATATGCTAATGTAGTGTTGTTAGTCGATAATAAATGTTTATAGTTTGTGCGATCGGATTCGAACGGATCAGCTCCGATAAGGCGTTGAGCCCAATAATGATGCCTTGCGTGATGAGACCTGGTCAAAGGCACTTATTCAATGCTAATGATTAAAGTTGGACGGTATTTAGGTATAGGGATGGTAAGATCGGTCCAATCCTTGGTGAAGCTTTCGTAAGCTAGATCTACCTCCTGAAAATGCATTGCATCGACTATTTCCCACGTATCTATAACATTTGTAGTCTTCCAGTTTAATAAACTCCTTTTTGATAGACCGCATCTGAATTTTCAGATTTTTTTTT
>ENA-OOPC01000006-OOPC01000006.1-human-oral-metagenome-genome-assembly--contig:-NODE-6-length-18902-cov-73.594780_pt1 | contig 18902 bp, 28 predicted proteins | sample MGYA00245291_ERZ501124 | MGnify/ENA primary metagenome ERZ501124 (study PRJEB25959, sample SAMN05335013) | human oral metagenome | host: human-associated | place: USA: California | collected 2014-04-10...
CTCTTATAGCTCCTGACCCTGTGTGGTGGCGTGGAGGTCAGACTCCGGATGGCCAGATCGACGATCAGTATACAGCTAAGCATAGGTTGTACCTACCCAATCTAACTGGCGGTATTAAGTTCCCTCTAAAGTACCCTATATCTTTCTTGGAGTCGGGTAACTATGGGTCGGTCACGGTAAGCTCTGGCTATCATAACAGGGTTAGTCTTAAGCTTTACGGCTATGTGCAGATACCGTCTGTGATCTTCTCTGGTCCTGGTGGGGCTGGACGACTCCGATGGGACTTTACCCTACAGCAGGACGAGTGGTTAGATATTGATCTGACTAACCGCACGTCACTTAGGCAGGGCCAGTCTGCTGCTGCCCCAACTATTAGGGAATGGCCTGAGCTAGGCAGGGGTGAATTGACTATTGGGTTCAGGTCTGATGTGTATTCCCCTACCGCTTATCTTGATGTGATTGTGAGACAGGTGACTATATAATGGCTCTTGATGGAGTGCTACCTATTGGTGGCAATATATCTATTAATGCCGCGGAGTTTAGGCGGCTTGATGTGGGCTCTACTATGGTCCACGACACTCACCCTCTGGCGTGCAGGCCGGGGGTGACGTCTGGTATGACGCCTAGCCTGAATGGTAGCCAGATCCGGGTCAGCTCGGGTACGGCTATCGTGACGCCTGTGGCCTCGAATAACGGTAGCTACAGGGTCAGCAACGTCGATGACGTTAGCTTGCCTCTGTACGCCAAGGACACGTCCTACCCTCGCACTGATATTCTGGTGCTGAAAGTTTATGACGGTACTGTGGACGGTTCTAACCAATACAAGGCTGCGTTTGAGATGATTAAAGGCACGGCGTCGGCTAGCTTCCCTACGCCAGCTACGCCATCTGGTGCACTGCTTCTAGCGCGTATCATAGTATCTACTACTGGTAGCCCTACGATTTATGATGCTAGGCAGTATACCTGTGCGGTGGGCGGTACTATCCCGTGTTATTCTAATAGCCGGCCCACAACCTGGTTCCTCCAGAAGGGGCAACGCATTTATGAGCTTGACACCAACAAGGTGATGCTGTGGACTGGCAGTTCTTGGCGTGAGGATACGGTGATTCCCCAGGTTACTCTGCCCCGTATACCAGCTATTGCGTCGGGTACGGTGACGGCTAGTAGTGCTGGGCCTGCGGTGTTCACTATTCAGTTCCCGCCAGGGCGGTTTAGTAGCGCCCCTCGTGTTGTGGCCTCGGTTAGGTCCGCTTCTGGGGACTTTACTTGGGATACACCTAAACCATATAATGTTAGTGCAACACAATTTCAGATGTTCGTTAAGAATGGTCGGGGCTGCGACTTCGACTGGATAGCGATCGAGAACGGCTAATGATTAAATGGCAGTCTTTTTCAGCTCTCGATGGTAGGCCTCTGACTGAGCTACCTGGCCTGGCTGTCAAATCAAGTCTGTCATCCATCATCGGGCGGGGAGACTCCGTGACTGTGAGTCTCCCCGTCTGTGATAGATGGCCTGCTAACTGGCGTGACGGTACTCAGCCTATGCGTGCTGTCCTTGCAGCCATCGAGGATAACCTCGTCCTGTGGGCTGGCTGGGTAGAGAAGAGGTCGTATGGGTCAGATGAGGCTATGGAGCTCACACTCCAGCCTGCTGAAGAGTGGCTGAAGCGTAACTATATCCCTGAGCTTACTTTCAGGGATCAGCGGTACACCACTATTGCTCGAGGGATAGGCCTCGATAGGCTTGTGGCCCAGTTTAACGGGCGCCTAGATGAGGATCCTACCCTCGATTGGGGGGATAGGACGTACCGCGCTGACCAGGATATGACATGCTTGGCAGGTCTCCAGAATCTGATGAAGACTAAGCACGGTGCGGAGTTCGCTACGTCCTGGGAACTACAGGCTAACGGACACCTCGGCATTGTGGTCCACACCGCGTACAGGCTTGGGGGCGTAGGTAAAGACACTGCTGGGGCTGCTGTGTTGTCTCAAGGGTCCTGGCAGAAGGTTGAGGACTGCTCTGACGGTAAAGGCGCCACTATCTGGCGTGCAGTATCTAACAGGTCTGGTGATGAGCGCAAGGAGGTAGTTACCTCTAACGGCGAGGTCCTGCAATATGGCTGGCTTGAGCTCGAGAGACGGTGGTCACCTGACACGGGGTCAGTGGATGAGGCTGTTTTGAACCAGTATTTGTACGCTGCTAAGTCCAGCCAGGCATACGGCCTGACATCTATCAGTGTGGAGACTACGTTGGACCACTTTATGCCAGGTCGTGACTTCGTTCTAGGTGACTATGTTGATGTTGATATGACTAATCTGAGTAACCCTGAGCTTCAATTCAAGGGCAAAGCCCGGGTGATTGGCTGGGTGTGTGACCCTGATCCTGTATCTGGTGAGGTCACTAAGATTAAACCTATGCTTTCATTGGAGGATTGATGAGTTTCGACCCAACTACGGTCGATAGGCCGTCTAATGATCAGGGTATTCGTGAGGTAGTTAACCGCCTAGAGGGCCTCGAGAGTCGTATTAATGAGCTTACAGCCACGATCGGCGGGGAAGGGGCGGTGTATAACCGCTCTCTGTTCCACGTGAAAGGTCATGCGAAGTTCGATGGGACCCTTGAGATTGCTGAAGGTCTGATTGGTGACAAGGCACTCAAGTCTCAGATCAGCGTTGATGCTGGTAATTCCCGTAACCTTGACTGGTCTCCGGTGACTAGCTGGACCACAGGGGTGTCTACGTTCGTTGTAGCCCCTTCATGGGCTACAAAAGCGCTGGTCATAGCGGGTGGATCGATCATGCCTAACTACGACGCTAACGCTGGCACCCCTGCATGCTGGGGTAGGGTCGAGTGCAGAGGCCAGTACAGCCCTGACTTCCTGTCATTCCTCGGCTCGTCAGCTATCCCATCGAATATATCGTGGCCATTCTTCACTGTACCGGACGAACGCGAAGGGGGGATTGAGGTTAATTGCCAGGCTAAGCTTTACAGCGGTAGCTCTAATAGAGGCGGACGCTGTTTCGTGTCCGCTGTTGTACTGTGGTTGAGGTGATATGTTGAGCCCTGAGACTATGGGTAGCCTTATAGGGGCTATACTAGCGGGTATTTTAGCGGTTGGCTACAGCGCTGTAAAAGTATATAAAGCTATGTCAGGGTCTCTTAAGAAGATAAAGGATCTTACTTCTGACCTGAAAGCTGACACTGAGGCGTTGGTCTATGACAAAACTGATGCTGAAGGTAACACAGTTCAGGACAAGTTGAATATTCTACTTAAGCAAGCTGATAAGACTAACACGGATTTAGAGGTTCTGTCGTCTACAACTTCTGAAATTAAGGGGGTACTGAACCGGCACGACAAAGAGATTGGCCGGTTTAACACGAATTTGAGTCAGCTCAATGAACGAGTATCGAATTCGGAGCGTATGTTGACTTCCAGGTTGGAGGAACACGGTCAGCGCATTCTGGCCGTGGAGACAAGGAAGGAGGGTTAAATGGGATATGTGTCTGTGGGCCCTAAGTACAATGGACAGGAAGCCTACGCTGCTGAGATTCCGGCTAAGTGGTACAAGCTATTCAAGCGCTATATGGCTAAGTATCACCCGGATATCTCGATTATCCTGATCCAGGCTAAGGGAGGTGCAGCTGCGAGTGCAGGAACGCACAGCGATGGCTGGGCGTTCGACTTCCAGAACTGGCACCTAACGGCTAAGCAGAACGAGATTCTGGTAGCTGAGTCACGTAGGTTCGGAGGTGTGGCTTGGGCTAGGTATAGGAGTCAGGGTTTCGAACCCCATGACCATGTGGCTTGCGATTCTGGTGGTAGTTCTGACACTGCCTGCCAGTACCAGGTGGTTGCTGCTCACGGTGGATACAACGGCCTGGGATACAGAGGCCGTAAGGCTAGCGACAATCACCCTGCACCTGCTAAGTGGGTTACATGTGCCCAGGGTATAGGCATGATGGAGGCTATCCTGGGTGGATTTAAGACAAACGAGGAAGGACCAACATTGGACAAGAGCGAACTGATTCAGGCTGTACGTGAAGGCGTTGGCGGACTCAACTGGGGTAACGAGACGTTCGGAGCGTATCTCGGCCGTATGCAGGCTGCGTGCCAGACTGCTGCGTACTACGCCCACCAGGCCGCTACCCAGACTGCACCTATCACCCGGCCTGGCGATCCCTCTGCTGATAGCCGAGGTCAGGTTGTGATTCGCCAGGAGATCGCTGATGCTAAGACGCGCATCACTGCGGTGCAGGCCCAGGTGGAAGAGTTGCGTAACAGCATGGCTCAGCTTGTTGAGCTTGTCAAGACTCTGACTCCGCATGACCCGGGCGTCACTGCCTGATAGCTGATTGGAGGTAACCCTCAGGGGGACCACACGTCCTGCCTGAGGGTAGCCCATATGAGAGACTACTTGAAAAAGAAGCCCCTCTATGATTACCGCTCGTATGGGGGGTGGGGTATACAGCGTCCTGAGCACGGTACCTTAGGTCGCTTTGACCCGGCCATGACTAAGCTACTACCTGACGGCCGCACGTTCGAGTTGAAGATGCAGTTCGACCGTCCAGCATACCTCATGTATATCGAGGCAGGGGCCACACACGAGACTGCTCTCAATAACTCACTGCGGTGTGGTTCGTGGGCTAGCTTGTACAACGTCGAGGGTGAGGGCTACTGGTCTATGTGGGTCAAGAACCCATCGTCGTGGACGACTGAAATGGTAGCTATGCTGTGGCCCGAGGAAGACTCGAAGTGGCCTGAGGGCGAGATCAACTTCATGGAGACTCAGTCTGACAAGACTAAGACTCAGCTGAACCTCCACTGGCCCTCACCTAAGGACCGCTCTCCACAGCACTGGCCTCAGGGCATCAACCTCGATACACGCCAGTGGCACAAGTACGGGGTACGTATCTACCCTGACTGCGTACGGTGGTTTGTGGACGACAAAATGGTGAGGCACCTCGACACTGAGTTCTCACCCTACAGCACTCGCCTGCACTTCGCTGTGCAGTGCGGTGTGAATCAAAACTTCGGGGTGATGTGGCACAAGGACATCGCCTGGGAAGAAAATATGTACATCATCCCTGAGAGAGCCCCAGGGATACTGTAGTTAGGAAACACATGGATATTACTACGCTCGCCACTGTACCGGCTATGCTCGCTATTGTCGAGCTTCTGAAGCGCCTCGGCCTGCCCGCCAAGGCAGCTATGCCGGTTACTGTGGTCCTGTCCGTTGCTCTGGGCCTAGCTCAGACTTTCCTTGGAGGTGATCCTGTCTACCAGGCTGCCGCTAAGTACCTGCTGATGGGGCTCGGTGCGTGTGGCCTCTACGATGCAGCTAAGCTTGCATCCCCTACCGTGGAGCAGAAGAACGTGCTGGACACCACTGTCCCTCGTCGTGCGGAGGCTCCTGAGGTAACTGCCTGATCTAAGGCGTAAAATAACCCCCTACCTTAGCCGGTAGGGGGTTATTTGTTTACTAGGGGCATAGGCTACCACCTTTCGTTGAGGAAGTACCCAACGGTCAGTCCAAGGGCCAGAGCCAGGAGCACCATAGCCACACACATGTCCATGATTCTCACCGTGTTCTAAGGTGCTTATTGATTATGCGCTTGATGATCTTTTCAGGTGGCCAGCAATACAGGCCTGAGACCTGTGCGATCTCTTGGCCGCACGCCAGACGCTGTTCCTGACTAGTGTGAGGGTAGTAGTAGCGCAGCTGAGCTGCCATTGCTTCGGGGTCGATTACCATAGCATATCTCCAATCGAGTCGAGGTCTTCCATGTGTTCGTCTAGTACATCGTAGTACGCGGCCAGGTAGTCTGGTATGTCCACACCATCCCAAGTGATTTTGTCCTTAGCAGCGTGCTCAATGTCTTCAGTCATGTGTTTGAGAGTGGCCTCGGACAGATCCTCCCCGTACACGTTAAGCACGTAATCGTGCAGCTCAGCAGGGTCGATGCCGTGCTCCGCCACCCACTCGGGGTCTCGCTTGAATCCTAGCATTACTCCTCCATGTGGTCGACCAGGTAGGCACAGTATGAGGTAGGCCATCCTGGGATACTGGTTAGTTTCTTGATTAGGTCCTGTACGGTCCCGTCCTGGTAGTCTAGCAGAGCTATGTTAGCTGCGTCAATCTCTAGGGCGCTACCGTGCTCGATGAACTCGAACTCGACGCACAGTACTAGCTGATGCAGCCACGCTGGCGGTTTACGGTAGAGAGTATCGTCTGGGCTCTCCTCATAGTAGCTACAGCACGGTGTGAGTCTCTCAGCAGCGCGCTGACACCTCTGAATGTCAGCATAGTAAGGGCTGACCCACACTGCCCAGTCGTGCATCATGGTGTCTGGCAGGTCATCCCAGCCGTGCTGGTGCAGAACGTCGAGGGTAGCTTGGTGTGCCTTGGTTGGAGCTACCTGACGAAGGTCTTCGATCCTCATCGCTCCACCACCAGGAAAATAGCGTCGACTGGAGTGTGCCGACCGGCATTCCAGTAGATGTCTCCCAGCTCACTGGTGTAGAGGTAGCCACACTCGAGGAGTGCCTCGATGCTTGCTCCGTAGAAGTTCTCTACGATCTCTACCTTGATTGTTCCATGTGTTTCGATCATGGTATTACCTTAGCACACTCTAGAGAGATTGCACAACTTCTGGCTGCCACTCTCCTGGAGTGTCTAGCCCGGTGACGACGAGGTCCTGAGACCCTGACTTAGTTTCTACTTGAATGCTCAAAGATTCAGCCTGCCGAGTGATGTACATGCTGTTGTCTGACCAGGCGTGCAGGGCCACACTGCCTGCTAGTGCCGCACCTCCACTGGAGGGCATGTCCTTGCTGGCCTTACGTGTGTGGTGCACTATAAGCTGAGCGCACCCTGTAGCCTGGGCTACCGCCTTGATGGGCTGGAGTATCTGCCCGTACATAGCCTGTGAGTCATTGATCGACTCCGTGGTCAGCATGGACAGGGTGTCGTAACACACCAGGCCTATGCCCGTCGAGTCGATGGTCTCGCCTATCTCCTCGGCTAGCTCTGGTGACAGCCCTTGTGTGGGCCTGCTTGCTATGTATAGGGGTATGTCTGATGTAGGAGGATGTAGCTCTAGCACGCCGTGCCTGTAGGTGATGTATCCTCGTGGGTCATGGTGTGGGAACCTGCACTGTAAGATAGTCTGTACGCGAGACCACACTCGTGATAGGCTGTCCTCCGCCTCGATGATGAGGCACGGTGCCTGGTGTGATCTAGCATACCCTAGCACGGGCTGCCCCAGAGACAGACTAATAGCCATATCCAGCATGATCCACGACTTGTAGTGCTTAGGCGGTGCAGCTATGAAGCCGCAGCCACCCTCCTCTACCAGGCCGTCAATACGCCACCTAGGTTCGGGCATGCCTACCAGCTCAGCTATGGGCCTGATCTGTAGAAGAGGTTCTCTAGGTGAATCTTCAACTATCTCTAGTGTAGGCTCAGCTTTAGACCGTGTGAGGTCTATCTTGCTAGCTACACGCTGAACCTCAGCCTTCAGCTTGTCTACTGAACCCCATTTATTAAGGCACGTGTGCCTGATCAATCCAGGGATAAACTCAGGCCCTACCCCACACTCCAGCATGCTAGCTATAGCCGCGTACAGCTGGCTCGACCTATCACCTAGAGCCTTGCTCGCGCGTAGCTGACCTGCTATGGAGGAAGAGCTACCGTCCAGTGCACGATACACTGCTGAGGCCAGCTCACCAGGGGTCTGTGTGGTCCCATACGTGGGTCTACCCACCATACAGCCTCGCTTATGCGAGGGAGTGCCAGGTACCCTGAGTAGCTGAGTAGCGTCCCAGCCTCCAGGGTCGCATCCAAGCACGTGGCTGACTGACCTAGACAGGCTGTCCTGGTCAGGCTGAGGCACAGTCTCAGTCAGTCTCCAGATAGCCTGTGTGTGGCCCGTACTGCTAGACCACACAGCGAGTGGGTTAGTTCCCTCCGTGTGGCCGTCGTCTACATCAGACCAGATCAGCGGCCCCGCTTTGAGGAACTCCGCCTTCCTTTCTGGCCGAGAGAAAAGACCGGGAGTGAAATATACATCCTGCCCACTCTCAACGAGAGTCCGCACGTAGTGCTTCGCTTCGTCAAGTTGGTCCACAACCCGAAAGGCTTGGCCCGGGTTGAAAACCTGGCCCGGCCATCTGATCCCACAGATGAAAAAATACCCATCACAACCCTCCCAGATTGTCTCGAAGAATCTCATCCTCAACCCTAGCTATCTCTTCCTGGTAGGTATTGGGGGTTATGCATGCCCAATACCCTCCGACTGACATGATATCAGCCCCAACTCGAATTTGCCACTGGCTCAAAGATGAGCCTGTTTTAAGCTCCAGACCTACGAACCTACCTCTGAAGCAGGCTATCAGGTCTGGGATGCCTTTCTTAGTGTACTGGCTGGCGTGGTATTTGACAACCCACCAACCACGTGACTCTACATACTTTTGCACTTGGCGTGAGAACGTACTCTCTAGCATGCCCAGGGCAGGGCTCCTGTCCCTGCCCCAGACTATGTCAGAGAATGTCGTCGAACTCGCCGAAGTCGTCTTCGACGTCCTGCTGAACTTCCTCAGCCTTGGGCTCAACCTCAGCGAACTTGGCCACACGTGCCACACGTGACCTCAACTTGCCATAGAATGTATCGTCCTCAAGCTCAACGTTGATCTTTTTACCCACGTACTTGTCAGGGTCGATCTGCACAACCTTGTTAGGAACCTTAGTACCAGCTGCCTCGATCAGCTCACGCAGTTTCCACAGCTGATTAGGGATAATCTTGCAGTAGTAGGGGTAGCGTCCAGGGCCACATTCGATAGCAAAGACAAGCATGTCAGTTCCGTCTTTCTTAGCTTTGGCCAGCTCCACACCAGCTATCTCAGCGTTGTACACACCAGGCTCCTGATGAGCAGCGGTGTACGTGGGGGCCTTGACATCACTGAAGTCGATAGAGAGTTTAGCCATTGTTGGTTTCCCTTTCATTAAGGATCTGTCGGATGTATTTAATTGTAGCAGAGGTAGTGTAGAAAAAGCAAACTGTAATCTGGAATCCGTCACGGTTGAGGTGGTTGTTGTGCCTGACTTCGTACTGGCCTACCTGGTAGGCCACAGTGATGGGGTTGGGTATCTTGATCACAGCGAGGTCACGATGCTCGATACGCCAGGGCAGGTCATCTGCTTGATCACACAGGCGAATGAGTGCATTACTTACAACCTTTGAAAAATCAATCATGTGCTAGGTACCTTTCTAGACGTTCCCACGTAGGAGACCCCAGCCAGGGCTTACGGGCTGTGATGTCTGCCCGACACCCTGCCACGATACCCTGTGTGGGCTTGAGCCACATACGGTATCCCGTGTTGGAATCTCTCTTAACGCTCTCTGTGTAGCCTATCACATCAGCGTACATGAGTGCAAACTGTCTAGCCTGCCCTGGGAGAGCCAAGGTGACCTCCTTGGTCTGAGCCACGTCAGCGTCCTCAGGGTCAGCCTCATCCACGTAGGTGACCTTAGCCTGGCCCGTGAGTACCACAGGGATGTCAAGACCACGCAGAGTAAGGATGAGGGACTTAATCAGCTCATTGGCCTGTCCATACTGGGGCAGGCTGACAGGTTTGGCGACCGTCAGGAGGTCCCCGCGCTTACGTCCAGAGACGAAATTCAGTGCCAGCTCATGGGCCACAGTGATGCTGTCCAGGGCTACGGCCTGAGGAGGCTTAGCTACAATACCCTGAACCTCTTTGGCCAGGTCCTCCCAGGTGTCTACCTGTGTGGTCTCGGCCTGTACTGCTCGGGTGCCTCCCTCGAGATCAATAATCTTTACCCCTGGCACCGTAGCTGCAAACGTGGTTTTGCCCGTTTTAGGCTGGCCATACACTAGCGTAATCATTTGTACCTTTCCATAGGGTCTCTCTTGTCAAAGAATTGAAGGAACTGCTCTTCCGTGCCGAACTCAACCCTAGCCGCAGCCAACTTGCCCATACGGCACAAGTAGGAATTACCGCATACGCTAGGATTTCGGTCTTCTGGTGGCTTAGACCAGTCATACTCACCTACCTGCCTAGCCCACCTCAGTATCGATTTGATCTGCCTAGCATGCACCTCCTTATTGAAGGGCACCAGCACACGTGTGAAAGCTGGACAATGTCGACTCTTCAACAACTCAGCCTCCTTCGCGATGATGTCGCACTCCTCTGAGGTAATCTCAGTACGGTGCTCATGAGCCCAGTCTATCAGAGATCGATAGCAAGTGCTACCTGTGGACCCCTTAGTAATCTTGAGCTTACCTGTCTTAGTCAGCTGGGGCCACACAACCCGCTGTGGCTGGATGTAGTCCCAGATCATACCCCCAAGGGGGAGGCCCCACCCAAGCCTTCGCTTGTTGCCTTCCAGCAACCACAGGTATGCATGCGACTGGATGTCCAGCTGCCGGTACTCAGCTGTGGGTAGAGTCTGGTGTGTTTTGTGGTCCAACACCCACAGACGGCCTCCAAGCTCGACTACCTTATCGATCTTACCGCGGTAGTCGTGGTTGCATCCAGGGATACCCCTGCTCAAATCGAGCTCGCACGCCAGGACGTTGAAGGGCTCATCACGGTACCTGTACTCATAGGCACGGTACACACGATCGAGGTCATCATAGATCTGATGCTCTTCCTCCATAAGGTCCTCCGGACGCTCAGGAGGGGTACCTGTCTCGAGCCAGGAGTGGAGGTAAGTACCCCTGTCTAGGGCCGTACCGGGGTGAGGCTTAGCTGTGATCCCCTGGAGGTCATAGTAGGCCTCCAGAGGGCAGTTCAGCCAGGCCTTAATCAAGCTTGTCGTTACCTGCATGTCTCCTACTATACCTCTATCTCTGGTCCCCAGCAAGTCCCTATCTCAACGTCCGCCACTAGAGGACAGTCGAAGTGGGGCAGGGGCCCCTCCATGGTCTCCTTGATCATATACGCTGTGGTCTCGGCTAGGTCCTCTGGCACGAGCACCAGCACAGCGTCGTGGACCAGGCCTAGTATGTGGCTGTCTCCCGCTAAGCGAGACCACACCTGCACAGAGGCCCTCAACATAATGTCACTACCCGTGCCCTGCACCTGACTGTTGACAGCCTGTCTCTCAGCCGCTGCTACCTCATACTCATCACTGCTGTACAGCCCTGGCAGGTGCCTACGCCTGCCAAACATCGTGCTGGAGTACCCCTGCTTGTGGGCCCTAGCCTTAGCCCTAGCGTGCCAAGGGCGCAGTCCTGACCAGTGCCTGAAGAAGTCCTCTCGGAAAGACTCGGCCTCCTCGAGGGTGATGTCGGTGCCATAGCTAACCTTCGCGAACTGGACAAATGACTTAGCACTCATCCCATACAGGAATCCGAAGTTAACAATCTTTGCTTTTCTACGATCGAAACTGTTGTCCGGATCGAGACCAATAGCACGTGTGGTCTGTGAATGGATATCCCCTCCCTGTCGGTACAGCTCGAGCATGGCCTTATCACGCGAGACCACAGCGGCTACGCGTAACTCAAGCTGGCTGTAGTCAGCCTCAATGATCTTGTACCCCTCAGGGGCAGCTACTAGACCCCTTATGTAGGGATCCTTCGGCACCTGCTGGAGGTTCACTCCGACTCCGTCACACACTTTGCCTGATGATAGCCTACCCGTGACTGTGCCGTGCAACTTGAATGAAGTATATAGACGTCCTTTATCGTCTATCTGCTCTTTATAAGGGGTAATAAAACCGTCTATGTTCTTCTTAAGTCGTGACCTTTCTAATAGTGTTTTAGCAATAGGGTGATCCATATATGCAAGTGCCTTTTTAGAAAGGCTAGGAGCGCCCTTAGGGAATGCTTTAGTTGGCTTTCCTATTTCCTTTTTAGGAATTCCCAAATAGCCGTAAAGAAACCATCGCTGGAAATTAGTTGTACCCCATTTAACCTGCATACCTTCGGGTATTTCTGAGGGTATTTCAGAGTCCAACTGGGCATCAATTTCAGCCAATTCGGAGGTGTATTTATGGCTAGCTATCTCGAGCTTATTCCGGCTAATAGGTATGCCGTAATCCTCAGTCTCAGCTAGCATATTGATAGCCGGGACCACAACCTTACGAAGGATCTTTTTCTGGTTAGGTGTGAGTCTACCTTTGTTAACGCGATAAAGTTCACGTGTGGCCAGGAGGTCCTTCTTCAGGTAGGCGGCCATAGCTTCCGGATCAGAGGCATCCCACACACCGTCATAAGACCAATCCCCACCCATATAGTCAGCCATCAACGATTTGAGACCTAAGGGACGGTTCTCGTCCACCATATGGGCACCCAGCATAGTGTCTCCAGCTGCCTCGAGATGAGCACCGAAACGCTTAGCGTAGACTATATCGAATTTAATGTTGTGCCCCACCACGGGGGGTAGTTTTCCGCACAACCTCCGCAGCCTCTCAACCCAAGTCTCAGGGTTCTTAGAGGCCATGTGGAAAACCCTAGGTTCATCCTCGGGCTTTTCCCCTAGGACGCCAACCATAAGCACGGCGGCGTCCTTTGCACGGGGGTTAAGTCCTGTAGTCTCGATGTCTAGAAATAGCATTTCGTTAGTTCTTTTGCAAGCTTATGTGCAGTACTGATATCAGTAGTTGACTTGTACTCAATAGACGACTCTCCGATAGTGAAAGTAGTGGCAGTCCTGAACTTGTTAAGTTTCCAGCTAGCGGTCCTCGAACACGCAGTTACCCACGAGCGGTACCCTATGCTCAGGACAAGGAATTCGGCCCAAGAATAGCCAGTGTCTGCACCGGCCCACAGCTGTTTACCCCAGTCAGAAAACAGGTCATCAAGATTGAACGCAATCACTGCAAGATTGAACCCCTTAGCTCGAGGTACGTTAGGCTTGGCTGCCTCCCGGATATCCGAACTAATGCCCGTGTAGTCGTGGACATCTCCATCGACCCATGAGCGAGTCATGACCCCGTGTGAGTTGTGTGGGTCCACAATAAGCTCGCTTGGAGCGTACCCCAGACCTCGTGCGAAGATTACAGGGTCCACACCTGGCGTGGCTGCGATGACTAGACGGTCAGACGGATGCACTAGCATAAGTCTCTCCTAGTAGGTAGTTTCGAGTGTTATTCATAATTTCCTTGCGGAACTCAGTAGCTTCCTGGAGAGAGGCCCACAGGGAGTCCTCTACGGTGTCCTGGGTCACCATCACGATGACCTTCGGATCAGCCGCTAGAGCTACTCTATCAGACATCTGTCGGTAGGTCAACGCCGAGGTAGGCAGACCGTACCACACCAGCACTTCAGCCTCACGCATGTCCACAGCAGTAGCAGCGACCTGCGGGTTGACTGCCAGAACGCCGTCCTTCGAGGCCTTCCACGCATCCAGCACAGCAGTCTTGTCCTTGGTCTTACCGTCCAGCCTGTACGTGTGGTCCAGGTGGCGATCTATAGCTGTGAGTGAGTCTAGTAGCTCGCTAGCTACCACTATACGGCCCCTGTAGGCCTCCCTGAGAGCATCGAGAGCCACAAGCTTATGGCCGCTGTACACTAGCCTGCTCTCACCTGTAGAGAGCCCCTCAGCGAGACGCCTGCACTTAGAGAACAGTGCTAGTACGCTATCAGCTCCTGTCTCGCCCTGAGACTCCAGGACGTCTAGCTCATCCCTCACCATAGCCTGATAGACACCCTTACGGGACTCATCCAGGAATACAGGCACAACCTCTTCATCAATAGCCTTAGTCCCAATAGCGTCCTCACGGCTAATACTTATGGAATGCGCTTTAATAAGTGCCTGGTATTCATCGGTATTCCGTGGTCCAAGGTACTTAGGGAACCCCCCAAAATTAGACCATTCACCAAAATACTCCCTAAATGACTTAGCCGAGGGGAAGTCTTCCCTAATAGAAGGGTCAGAGAACACTAGCTGGGGGTAAATCTCACCCACCATGTTGCGCTTACCCACAGGGGTAGCGGTAAGGCATACTCGATACCTGGCTGACTTAGCCAACCCTACGATTCTGCGGGACCGTTTACTCGCAGGTGTCTTGATGAGGTGTGACTCATCCAGGACGATAGCTGAGGCGTGGTATTCAACACCCTTAAACAGACCCTTAGGATAGCCCCTGGAGAACTTATCGTAATTGATTAGGACAATCTTAGGCAGTGCTGTGGCCTCATATGCCCCATTGTAGACAATATCCGCCTCAGGTCCCCAGTAATGCTGCTGAAGCTCCCTGACCCACACGTCAATAGCGATCTTAGGGCATACCACAACAATGTACCTGACATCACGATTATGCATCAGCCAGGACAGCCAGTCGATTGTGGTCTTGGTCTTACCCGTACGGGTGTCCATGAGCAGCATACCGTGCTCTTTTTTAGCCAGCCACTTAACCGCGGCCAGCTGATAGTCTCGAGGTTTAGTGACTGGCTCAAACATTAGTTAATTGCTCCTTCAATCATCGTCTTGTACTGGAGTGTGGTTCCCGTACCCATCCTAGCGACCTCTACGTCGTCACGCAAGGCGATCACCGTGGGCACGGACATAATATCAAACTTACGCCCAAAGTCAGGGTTGGACTCAATATCCACGTAGTCCCAATCAATACCCTGGAACTTATGGGTAGCCCTTTCGAAATTCGCCTTAGCCTGCGGGCACTGCGAGCACCACGGAGCACCAAGGAAGAACAACTTCAACATTAAACAACCACCACTTTCGCTGAATAAATAGGCGCCTTATAATTGACCGCCTTGAACCCTTTACCTTTGAATGTAAATATACTTTGTTTGGCTGGGGTAAACTCAACCTCACTCTCAACCCTAGCAGGTATCAGCATCCTATGCCAAACATCAAGATTCTGACAGTACACGTGGGCATTAGCAGTAGTGAACCGTAGCTGGCCCGGCTTAACATTGTGCCCGTGTAACCTCAGCGTGTTAGTCATCAGGTGGATCAACATCCACCCCTCAAGTGTGTCGTAAGGTAGGCCACACACGACGTCTGTGGACCGGGCAAAGATGTCAAGATTGACTAGGCCACCTATCACATTGAACGCCCACACCACCGGACACGGTGGGATACGCATAGAACCTACCTCATAACCCTGCCATGCAGTCCACACCGCTCGTTTAGTTGTAGGCTGGGCCACTAGACGGTCCACGACGTCCTGTACGGCGTCATAAGCCCCATCAGGACCTCCGTAGCGCCACTGGACGCCGTACATAGGCCCTAGCTCATCAGAAGACCACGGGGACCACATACGCTCTACATCGGGGGTGACTCTAGCACACCTGTCCTGCTGTGTGGCCCCTGACCCACTAAGTATCCAGTGGAGCTCACGCTGGGCCATGTCCACAGACACTCTACGTGTCTGGGACAGCGGTGCGTGTGTGTAGACCACACTCCATGACCCGTAGCACCAGTAGGGGTGTTCCTGTCCCTCAGTGACTAGCTCAGCAGCTTGTCTAGACAGGGTGTATATGTTGTGGTCATACTCACACAGCACGGCGGTAAACCTCCGATGCGCACTTGACAATTACGTAATAGGGTTCCTTAACCCATGAGCTTCCGTAGGATGCCCAGTAGGTAAAGTCTTTAACCGCCTTATTGAAATTCTTAGCCAGGGTGTAATTAGTAACCCCGTAAGGGACCTCACTACTGACACTAAACCCCAGCCCTAAGTGCTTTTTAAAGGTGTCTAAAATAAACATACAGGCCTTTTTATTAAGGACCCTATACCTGATTTCGCCCCAATTAAGCACTTCCATGCATTGTGGATACCAGTCACCGAAATTAAGGTCATTATAGTGCCTTGCACCGTACTCAGGACGAGATCTAATGACCTCAACACCGGCATTACGCAGTACGGTTATCCCCTGTTTATGCTCTCGCCAGTCTGATGTTTTCAGAGCTGGATCGAGCCACGGCCTGTCATACTCCAGAGACCCCCTGAACCCAGCCAGAAGCAGCGCTCTAGCGCAAGGTGCACAAGGCTCGTAGGTCATAGCTATATGGCCCTCCCTAAGACGATAGGGCAGCTCCATAAGCTGTTGAGAGGCCCACACCTCCGCGTGGACGTACTCAAGGCACTGCCCATTAGGTGCAATGTCGTGGCATTTAGGGCCAAGCTCGACGTTATGTGTGGATATCTGGTAATCCCCAGAGGTATTTACGAAATAGCAACCTACCTTGCATTCAGGGTGGGATGATTGCTGGGCAATCTCATAGGCTAGCTCAATCTCATTGATCACTATAGCTCCTAACAATAACCTTGTCGAACTGCGGAAAAGTCTTCAAGATAGCCTCACAAGTAGGGCATACATATTTAATCACGTACGCAATACCCGGGCGTGACCCCCCAACCTCATTTAGCAACCTCATTACTGGGTGGATATAAGCCCCCCCGGGCTTAGGGTAGTACTTACCCGGCACCCACCAGATACCGTCAGGGCTTGAGAAGACCACAGACGACATACAGCCTCGCTCCGGCTTGATGTTCTGAACCATGCGGGGGATATCCTCGAACTCATACATCAGAACTCACCCCAATCACCGAACTCATCCTGATGGCCGTACTTAGCCTCGTACTTGAACCCCAACCACACACCGGCGATGGCCATCAGGATGAGGGCCACATACCACAGCCCGTAGAAGATCATCCAGGTGATCAACACCCCCAGCCCGAGAGCAGCAACAACAGCAGCGACGATTCCGGCCATGTAGGCGGTAAACTTAAGCATTTTTGATCCTTTCTTGTTGTTTTGTTGTCTTTAGCTTAGCACACTCTGTGGGCCTATGCAACCCTCAATCCGAAAATGTTAACCTTAGTTAATCCACCCCGACTCATGCAGGATCAACTCAACCTCTGACGGGTCGATGAGGTCATCACGCATGCGTGCAGTGAGGTACGCGATAGCGAACAGAGCGGGCTCACACCTCATAGCCTTAGCAATACCCTCCAGGCCCTTACCATAGCTGCGCACACGAGACAATACACGTCCCCACGAGGCCTTGCGGCCCATCGTGAGCTCCTTACAGAGCTGGCCTGCCTCAGCAGACACCCCAATAGCGAATGTCCAAGGTGAGTGAGCTATAGCTACCCACCACTCCAAGGCGTCTCTGAGTTCATCAGGGTCCTCTGACCTTAACGCGGCCATTAGAGCGTTGGTTAATCCGGCCAAATCAGGTTCAAACTGTGTGGTCATAAACAATGTGGTGTGGATATCGCCCCATGAGACGTTCATTTTGAGGCCTTTCTGGTTGTTTTGAGGTGACTTATCTTAGCATATTATGGGGCTATTTCAACCCCATTTAGGGTAATTTCAGCGATTATTTTCGAGCCATTCCTCAGCCTTTTCCACAAGCTGATCGTGGGTCAGAGTGTAGTCCTCATCGACCTGGTCGATGAGGTAGCTGATCAGGGTCCACACGGGGGTGTCCTCGATGACCTCAGCAGTCTCAGGCAGCACCAGGACCTCACCGAACTCCTCGTCGAGGGGGGTGTCCTCTGACTGAGGGCCCTCCACACGCACCAGCACGGGGTCAGTGGCGTCTACTGCGTGTGTGGCCCAGTACGCAGCCAGCTCCTCGATGGTCTCGCAGCCGCTCACACCATGACGGACCTTCGACTCGTCATAGTCCATGGGCCAGCTGTACTGAGTCTCAGGGTCGAGCAGGTACTCAACCCCGCGATTCCGGTCCTGGATCCTGAAGGCGATCATATCTGTGGTCCTCTCTGTGTCTCGTTGGATCTAGCTTAGCCCCCCTGCTGGCCTGCTACAACCCGAAATCTGAAATTATTAACCGAAGTTAGCCCCTCAGTTTCTCGAATCTGAGGCCCTAACAGCTCCTACCCTAGCTAGAGTACCGGGTAGGGGCTGTTAGGCCGTAAATCAGCGACCCCTCCAGCTCTCAGGGATACACCTGCCTGTGCCCCAGACACCCCCACGCTGTGCCATGCCCTTAGCCTCCAGCTCAGCTGGGGTTAGGCACCTACGCCGGTCAGGTCCTGAGGTAACACCATGCCGTCCTACGCGGTGCATATCTCCCGCGGTGGTACCCCCGAACGTCTCGTGGCACTCGGGGCAGTGCTCGTAGTTGCTCCGGGCGATGTTCTTCTTGCAGTCTCTGCATGTCCAAGTCATGTGACCTACCTTAGCACGGGCTAGAGACCCCGTAAAGCGTGTAGGCATCCTCGATTTACGGCCTAACAGGCCCTGACCCTACCTAGAGTACCCCCCAGGCCTTTTGAGGCCGTCTAAGGGCGTGCTGGCAGGGTCAGGGGCGGTCTAGGTCAGGACCACCAACCAGAGCGCGCCAGCAGGCCCTCCACCCCCTCACGGTCAGACTTGCCCTCACGCACCAGCATCGCTCGGGGGCTGAATACGGCATGACACAAGACCTATCCGGGTTACCTAGGGGTACCTACCGGGGTATACCCCAGGGGGCTATTCCTGCACCCCCTGGGGTACCTTACCCAAATACCCCCTAGGGTTCCAATCCAGGGGGTACTACAAAACAGTACCCAGGGTATATCTTCTACCCTGGTATACACCCTAGCAGGTACCCCCTACCATGTCAAATCACCTAGTCACCCGGCGTGTCACCATGCCACTGTCACGTAAACCTCCAGCTGCGTGTGGTCTAGCTCTGACCTTAGCTGGGCCACACGTGTGCCATACACCACCAGGGCCTGCCAGCACGCCCGTGCCTCATACGACTCCACCGGGTAGCCATCCACTTCAGCCACAAACCTCAGGAGTGTGGTCTCGCTCTGGTCATCGTGGGTCATCCCGCCACTGCCCAGCCTGTACCCGACGGGCAGCGCAGGTGCCTCACCTCTTCCGGGTATCTCGACGACTCGCTTAACGATCTCTCTTGGAAACTCCATGCCCGCAGCATAGCACACTCCC
>ENA-OOPC01000009-OOPC01000009.1-human-oral-metagenome-genome-assembly--contig:-NODE-9-length-14739-cov-18.600602_pt1 | contig 14739 bp, 13 predicted proteins | sample MGYA00245291_ERZ501124 | MGnify/ENA primary metagenome ERZ501124 (study PRJEB25959, sample SAMN05335013) | human oral metagenome | host: human-associated | place: USA: California | collected 2014-04-10...
TTTTTTTGCAAGCACCTAACCGTTTTGCTAGCTATTTACTTTTGCAATGTTTTGATAGGGTTAAATGCATCGGAATAAATTTTTGGATTGAAGGAGGAGTAATGAAGCTAGGTGATATAGAAGATACGTTACTTCTTAAAGCATGGCATCGATACGATGAAACAATTCGAAGCCCGTCAAGGTTGCACACCATCTGGTGATTTAAATGAGTAGCTTGATGCGGCGTGGAATGGTGCTTGGGCTGATTTTTTGCTTTATCAGTGCTGCATTTGACGTGTATGTGGCTTTTGTTACCCAAATGATAAATCCCTTGGTAGTCATTTTTTACTGCTTCAGTTTTTCAGGAGCGTTTTTTCTAAGTTTTACGCTCTTGCGAAGTAACAAAAAACTTATCTTAAAACTGTGCGAAAACATATTGTTAGTTTTTTTAGTCAATGTTGCAGTTCTATTGAACTGGGGCGGCCTATTCTACGCACTCCGTTATCTGGAACCTGCCGTTGTCGGCGTGGCCTCAGTGGCATGCGGGCCGGCGCTAACGCTCATCCTCTCTGCTCTTGATAAAAACAGAGTTAAAACCGCGTTGGCGGATACATTGATTTCCTGGCTGGTACTGATTTCCGTGGGAATCATGTTGTTCAAGTCATTCATGGGTGACAGTGGTGTGTCTTCCACCACTACCGGGCAGCGAATGCTTGGCATCGTCAGCGTTCTGGTGTGCGCGTTGGGCACCGTGATGTATACGATCGTCTCGAAAAAGCTATTCGCTCGACAGTGGGTTGTTTATGAAATTCTGGCGGTCCGAAATGTGGTGATGATCATTGCCTGTGTCGTCTTGATTCCCGCGACGGGTGTCGGTTTTGCCTTGGGCCCTGAGCTGTTCTGGCCGATGCTGACGTTAGTGGTGATTGGCCATTTGCTGCCGATTTATCTGATTCAAAAAACCATTCATTATCTCAGTGCTATCCATGTCTCGCTGTTACTGCTGACACTGCCGGTGTTTGTCCTGCTGCTTCAATATCTCGACACACGAGTGGAGTTTTCGGCAGCCAGTGTCACGGCGGTTGGCGTCATTATTTTTTTACTCTCTGGACGAGCAATCGCAAGTCTGTATCTCGAAAGGCGGGGATTGAGATGAGCAGAGTCGTGATAGTCGATGGTTTTTCATCCGGTAAGTTTGTCGCGAAAGCGTTGCGTGAGCGAGGCTGTACGTTGATCCATGTGGCGTCGTCCGCGACGCTCGATGATTATTACTACATGGGTTTCGATGCCTCGATTTATGAATGTCTGATCGTCAATAAGCAGTTGGAAGCGACGGTCGAACGCGTTGCGACGTTCGATCCCCAGTACATCATCGCTGGGGCTGAAACCGGTGTGTTGTTGTCTGATTGGCTCAACGAGCAGCTCAATCTTCCTTATCGCAACCAATTCAACCGAACTCAGGCGCGCAGGAACAAGTTTGAAATGATCCGTTGTGTCGCCGACGCTGGGCTGCCAGCCGCGCAACAGGCTATCGTTGAGTCATGGAATGCGGCCAAGGCCTGGATCCTGGGGCATGGCAGGTTTCCCGTGGTGCTGAAACCTCTGGATAGTGCAGGCGCGGATGGGGTTTATATTTGCGATGATTTGCAAGATTGTGAGGTCGCCTTCGGAAAGGTTTTGGGAACGACCAATCGACTCAATATTAGGAACGCTCAGGTCCTGATCCAGGAATATTTGGTTGGTGTGGAATATGTTGTGAATATGGTCTCCCTGGGCGCGAGGCAGATGGTCACTGAAGTGGTGAGATACCGAAAGGAGCGGCTGGACAGCGGTAGCGTCATTTACGACATTGATGAACTGGTCAGCCCTGCCGAGCCTGAGTGTGAGCTGCTGGTCGACTACACCCGCAAGGTCGTCAGAAGCCTGGGCATTGAAAATGGCCCTAGCCACGCGGAGGTTATGCTGACCGAAAAAGGTCCCAGACTTGTGGAGATCGCAGCGCGCACCGACGGAATTCTTCGTCCTGAAGTATCCGAACAGACGACAGGACTGGGGCAGATTCGCGCCACGGTTATGTCCATCGTTGAGCCGGAACAATTTGAGCGCTTGCTTGACGCCCAGGTAGGTTATGAATTGTTGCTGCACAGCTATAACGTCTGCCTAATCAATCGTTCGCCGGGTTGTTTCACCAAAGAGCTGTTTTTAAGCGAGCTTCTGAAGCTCGAGTCCTATTTTTATTCGGTGTTCTACGTTGGCAGCGGGCAGCCGATTGGCATGACCAAAGACGTATTCAGCCAACCGGGTACCATTTATTTGGTGCATGCCGACAACGCGGTCATCAAGGCGGATTATTTGAAGCTTCGAGCACTCGAGGCTGTGGGAGCCTACTTGGCGCCCTGACGTCCGGATCAACAAAACTCCCGTATGTGATCCCGGTTGTAGGAAGCAACCTCACGCCCCAGGCAACCAGCCGCCGCCCAATGCCGTCACCAAACCCACACTCGCCTGCAACTGCCGCGTCTGCACCGCCTGCAACGTGCGCTGCGCCTGCAACGCCGCCGTCTGCGCCGTCACCACATCCAGGTAACTCACAGCCCCCGCCTGGTAACTGTTCATCGCCAGTGCCTGTGTGTGTTCGGCGGCATTCGCGGCAGCCTGTTCATCCATCGCCTCCTGCTGCAAGTCGCGCAGTTGCCCAAGGTTGTCTTCCACCTCACGCACGGCTCTTAACACCTGGCTGCGATAGTGCGCCGAAGCCTCTTCAAACTCCGCCTTGGCCTGGCGCTCATTGGCGCTCAGCCGGCCGCCATCAAAGATCGGCAGATTCACCAGCGGCCCCAGCGCCCAATACCGATTGGCGGCGGAGAACAAGTTGCCCACACCTTGGGTCTGCCCGCCAATCAAGCCGGTCAAACTGAAATCCGGGTACCACGCGGCCTTGGCCACGCCGATATTCGCGTTGGCCGCAAACACCCGCCGTTCCGCCGCCGCAATATCCGGCCGACGTTGCAGCAACTGGCTCGGCAACTGCTGTGGAATTCCCGGCAAGGCGATCAATTGCTGGCTCGGCGGCAGCTGGAATTCACTGGCGGATACGCCCACCAATTCACCAATCGCATGCTCGGTGAGATTGCGTTGACCGCGCACATCGTCAAGCTGCGCCTGTGCTTCAGCCAGCTGATTCTGCGCCCGGGTCAGGTCGAGCTCCGAGGCGATCTGCCCCTCGTACCGGCTGCGGGTCAGTTTCAGCGCCTGGCCAAAATCATCCAGCGAACTGCTGAGAATCCGGCTCTGGGCATCCAGTCCGTTGAGCTGCACGTACAGCGTCGCCAACTGATGCTGCAGGCTCAGGCGTGCCACCGCCAAATCATCCCCGGAGGCTTGGGCCTGTGCATCGCCAGCCGCCACCTGGTTGCGGATTTTGCCCCACAGATCCAGATCGAAGCTCAGCGCAAACCCCGCCGTGTTGCTGTTGTACACCGAAGGCTGGGTATCACCCCGCAGTGGCCGATTGTCCGATTGCCGCTGGCGCAACGGTTGCGCGCTGGCGGTTATTTGCGGGAACAGCCCGGCATGCAACTGGCTGGCATACGCCTGGGACGCATCGAAATGCGCCAGCGCCGCCGCCAGGTCCGGGTTGCCTTGAGCAGTTGTTCCTGCAGGTCGTTCAGGCGCGGGTCCTGATACAGCTGCCACCACTTCGGCGCCAGTTGGTCGGACGGTTGCGCGCTGTGCCACGGGCCGTCGCTGGTCTGTTCGCGGTACTTGGCCGGCAGGTCGATGGTCGGCGCCTTGTAGGTGGGCGCCAGCGAGCAACCGTGCAGTGCCACCAATACCAGGGCCGCGAGGGGTTTAAGCCTTGGGCGCATGTGCACCTCCGGCATCGGCCATTTGCACGGCGTCGCCTTCGCGCAGTGCGTCGGGTGGGTTGTCGACTACGCGGTCAGTGGGTTTCAGGCCCTGGTCAATCACCAGGCGTCGCCGAGGTCGAGGCCGATGTGGATGTCTTGCAGGTGCACGTGGTTCTTGGCGTCCAGTACCGCGACCTGGGTACCTTCGGCGCGGAAGATCAGGGCGCTGGCCGGGATGCTCACGCCATGGGTATCCGCCGGAATCGCCAGGGTGGCTTCGGCGTAGTCGCCGGGCAGCAACTTGCCGTCCGGGTTGTCGGCCACGAACTGTGCGAGCAGGGTGCCGGAGCGGCGGTCGATGGCGGTGGAGTCGCCCATCAGCTTCGCGCTGAAGTGTTCGCCGGGGTGCTCGGGTACCGTCAGTTGGGCGGCCAGCCCGGGATGAATCACCGCGGCGTAGTTCTGCGGCACCGGCACGTAGAGGCGCAGTTGGTGGGTGTCGGCGATGTCGAACAGTTCCGGATCGCTGTCGCTGTCAGCCTTGATCAACTGGCCGATGTCGGTGTTGCGCGCGGTGATCACACCGGCGAATGGCGCGCGAATGGTCTTGTAGTCTTCCAGCGCCGAGAGCCGCGCATAGTCAGCCTCGGCGGCCTGGGCGTTGGCCTTGGCGGCCAGGGCATTCGAGGTTTTTTCATCGGCCTCCTGGCGCGATACCGAATGGCTGTCCAGCAGGTTTTTCCAGCGGGTGGCAGTGGTTTCTGCCAGTCGTGCATTGGCCTGTTCCTGCACCATGCGCGCGTGGGTTTGTGCTACCTGCTGGTCGAGGTCGGGGCTGTCGATCTCGGCGAGAATCTGCCCGGCCTTGACCTGGCTGCCGATGTCGACTTTCCAGTCTTTCAGGTAACCGCTGACCCGCGCATGAATCGGTGCCTTGCTCCAGGCTTCCAGATGCGCGGGCAGGCGCAGGGTGTCGCCGGCCGCGTTCTGTTTGGGCTGGAACACCAGCACCTGCGGCACGGCGGCGGTTTCGGTCCAGGCGGTGACGGATTTTTCATGCATCGTACGGGCGTGCAGGCCGTTGGCGACCAACAGGGCGGCCAGTGTCAGGCCGCCGACACCCATGAGCATCAGACGCTTGCGCGAGGGTTTGTGATCAGACGACATGTGAAGTTTCTCCAGCAGCAGCGCGAGTAGGGTGACGACCGTGGACCAGGCTGAAGACCACGGGTACAAACAGCAAAGTGGCAGTGGTGGCGAGGATCAGGCCGCCGATCACGGCACGTCCCAGCGGCGCGTTTTGTTCTTCGGACAAGGCCAGCGGCAACATGCCGATGATCATCGCCAGGGCGGTCATGCAGACCGGGCGGAAACGGGTGTAGCCGGCTTCCAGTGCGGCCTTGAGTGCATCGCCATGTTCGGCCAGGCGCTCTCGGCAGAAGCTCACCACCAGGATCGAGTTGGCGGTGGCCACGCCCATACAGAGGATGGCCCCCGTGAGTGCGGGCACCGACAATGACGTGCCGCTGAGGAACAGCATCCACACGATCCCCGCCAGCGCTGCCGGCAGTGCGGTGATGATCACGAACGGGTCGGTCCAGGACTGGAAGTTGACCACGATCAGCAGATAGATCAGCACCACCGCACCGAGCAGGCCGAAGCTCAAGCCGTTGAACGCTTCATGCAGCGCATCGATCTGCCCGTGCAGGCTGATGGTCGCGCCTTTGGGGCGCATCGGGGCCATGTCGTTCAGCACTTTTTGCACATCGCTGGCGACGCCGCCGAGGTCGCGGCCTTGCACGTTGGCGTACAAGTCCAGGGTCGGCTCGATGTTGTAGTGGGTCACCACCGCCGGGCTTTGTACCCGCGAGATGGTCGCCACGCCGCCGAGGATCTGTGACTGACCGTCGGCACCGGTTACCGGCAACGCTTCCAGGGACGGCAGGCTGTCGAGGCGGTATTGCGGGGTGGCTGCCACGATCGAATACGACACGCCGTTGGCCGGGTTGAGCCAGAACGTTGGTGCGGTTTGCGAGCTGCCGGCCAGGGACGCAACCATGCTGTTGGTTACGTCACGCTCGGTGATGCCCAGGCCGTTGGCACGCATGCGCTCCACGTTGACTTGCAGTGACGGGTAGCCGGTGGACTGCTGGATGCGCAGGTCGGCAATGCCCGGTATGTGTTTCAGGCGACGTTCCAGTTCGATGGCGTAGGCGCGGTTTTCTTCATCGCTGCGCCCGGAGATTTTCACGTCCAGCGGGGCCGGCGAACCGAAGTTGAGGATCTGGCTGCTGATGTCTGCCGGGAGGAATGCGAACTGGCTGCCGGGGAAGCTTTCGGGCAACGCTTCACGCAGTTTTTTCACGTAGTCGGCGGTGGGCGCATGGTCCTTTTTCAGGGTGACCTGGATATCGCCGTCCTGTGGGCCGATGGTGCCACTGCTGCTGTAGGCCATGTCGATGCCGCTCAGCGGGATGCCGATGTTGTCGACGATGGTGTCCAGTTCGTCGGCCGGAACGATCTCGCGAATCCGCGCTTCGATCCGGTCAAAGGCCGCCGCGCTCTCTTCGATGCGTGTGCCCAGCGGCAAGCGCACGTGCAGGGCCATGGCCCCGGCGTCGGTGGCCGGGAAGAAGTCCTGGCCCAGGCTTGGCAGCAGCAGGAACGAGGCGAGGATGCACGCCAGGAAGCCGATGATGAAGCGCTTGCGGGCGCCGAGGGCCAGGGTCAGCAGGCCGTGGTAAACGTCCCGCACGTTGGAGAAGTGACGCTCAAAACCCTGCTGGAAATTCAGCACCGATTGCAGCACCGCGTTGCGCTGCGGTTTGTGCTGGTCGCCCTCGTGATGGTTGATGAATTCATCTTCCGGGTGATGACCTTCACCTTGCTCCGGCACGTGCGGCTTGAGCAGGAACATCGCCAGGGTCGGCACCAGGGTTCGCGACAGAATGAACGAGCTGGCCATGGCGAAAATCACCGCCAATGCCATCGGGCGGAACAGGTAGCCGGCGATGCCTTGCAGCATGAACATCGGCACAAACACGATGCAGATACACAGCAGGGACACGAACGCCGGGCCGACGATTTGCTTGGCGCCGTCGAGGATCGCGTCCTTCACCGCCTTGCCTTGTTCCAGGTGCCAGTTGATGTTCTCGATGGTCACTGTGGCGTCGTCCACCAGGATCCCCACCGCCAACGCCAGCCCGCCGAGGGTCATGACGTTGAGGGTTTGCCCGGTGGCCGCCAGCAGGGCGATGGCCGACAGTACCGCGAGGGGAATCGACGCGGCGATGATGATGGTCGAGCGCCAGCTGCCGAGGAACAGCAGGATCATCGCACTGGTCAGCAAGGCGGCGATGATGCCTTCCTGGGCCACGCTGCCCACCGACTGTTTGACGAACACCGAGGCGTCGCCGAGCAGCGAGGTCTTCAGCGACGGCGGCAGGGTTTCATTGATGCGCGGCAGCATCTGGCGGATGCCGTCGATGATCGACAGGGTGGAGATGCTGCCGTTTTTCAGGGCCGGCATCAGCACCGCACGGTGGCCGTCGACGCGCACGATGTTGGTCTGCGGCGGCGAGCCGTCACGCACGTGGGCCACCTGGCCGATGGTGATGATCGCACCGTCGACTGTCTTGATCGGCAAGTCGTTGAGCTCATCAATCGCCTTCGGGCTGTTGTTGAGCAAAATCGTGTATTCGTTGGGGCCGAGTTTGGCGGTACCCACCGGGATAATCTGGTTCTGCAGGGCCAGGGCGTTGCCTACGTCCTGCGCCGAGAGGCCTTTGGCGGCCAGCGCCTGTGGGTCGAGGTCGAGGGTGATCTGGCGTTGCTTGCCGCCCATTGGCGTGGGCATGGCCAGGCCGGGCAGGGCGCTCAGGGGCAAGCGGATGTTGTTCTGCACCAGGTCGCGGATCTTCGCTTCCGACAAGCTGGGGCTGGAGAACGCCATCTGCAGAATCGGCACCGTAGAGGCGCTGTAGTTGAGGATCAGCGGCGGCGTAATGCCCGGTGGCATCTGCTTGAGCACGGTTTGTGACACCGCTGTTACCTGGGCGTTGGCGGTGCGGATATCCACGCCGGGCTGGAAGAAAATCTTCACGATGCCCATGCCGGGTAACGACTGCGATTCAATGTGCTCGATGTCGTTGACGGTGGTACTCAGGGAGCGTTCGTAGGTGTAGATCACGCGACCGGCCATGGCGTCCGGAGACAGGCCGTTGTACTACCAAACCACCGCAACGACGGGGATGCCAATATCGGGAAATACGTCAGTGGGGGTACGCAAGGCCGCCATGGGCCCGATGATGCAGATGAAAATTGCCAGCACGATAAACGTGTAGGGCTTGAGCAGTGCGGTCTTTACCAGCCCGAGCATGCCGTAACCTCCAAAGGAGTTGGATTGCAAACGCTCGCAGTCTTGACGGACCCACCTAACACGCACCTTTCAGCCAGGTGAAGGAAGATTTAGTTAACGGCTGAAGATCCTTTCATATGTATTCATTTGTTCAACAATGGTGACAGTAACAAGCTGGATACCGATCGAACGGGAGCTGTTTCGCCTGTTCACTCTTTATCCATTTGGAGTTCTGCCATGTCTCTTAAACCCTTGTTGTTGATCCCGGCCTTGAGTGCGGTCCTGTTGTTGTCGGCGTGTGCCGGCCCGATGCCGAAGGCGGACCCGAGCGAAGCCTGGATCGGCTTGCAAGAGGAGGCACCCAACGACCTGATGGCCGAGCGGGTAGACGGTAAAAACATTAATGATGGCCGCTACTTCGAAGTGAAACCCGGCGCGCATCGCCTGGACGTCACCTTGTTTGAAGAAGAGGCGGGGGATGATAACCAGCAGGATTGTCGCGGGCATGTGACCTACGGCAACTTCAAGGCCGGCGAGCATTACACCCTGGTGGAATCCAGCCTGGGTACGACGGTGCGTGCCGAGTTGAAGGATAGCCACGGCAAGGAATTGGCGCAGACCGAAGACTTCAGTTGCATGCCTGGCTAAGGCGTCAGGCGTGGTGCCCGGCGGGTTTGTGCAGCTTGCCGGGTGCTGCGGGTTTTACGTGTGGGTGATGGTGCCGGCGGGTCACGCGCATCACGCCCCACAGCATGGCGGCGGCGACGGCCAGCCATCCACAGATCAAAAGCAGAATCGTTGTTGTCAGGCTCATAAGTGCCTCCTTTCGCCCGGTGCCGGGCACACACTGTCTTCTCAATGGACAGTCTAGCTATCCGCAGGTTGCCTGCTATTGACCAATGGTCGTGTGCGTCCAACTTGTTTGCTCTATCGCCGGCCTTTTACTGCGCTGCAAGGCTATACCCGCGCCCCGGAGCGTCCTATGATCAGGGCCCACGTCGACCGTTGATCAAGTGAGTGAAGAAGTTGCGGTTTCCCTCGAACATTAAAACCTCCTGGTGGGTCGCCGCCTGTTTCATGGGGCTGGCGGCCTGTTCCTCGCATCCAAAACCCACGAGCATCCCGGGGCTGCCGGAGAGTGTCGAGCTCAAGGGCGTGCCGGCGTTTCGCGGTGAGACTTACCTCGGTGGCCCAGCCGCTCTTGCCAGCATGCTGTCTCAACAAGGCATTGTGATTACACCGGGGCTATTGGATAAGCCACTGCATTTGCCGGGCGCTGAAGCGGACCTTGAGCGCAACATGCAGGTGCTGGCCCGTGAATACGGGATGTTGGTGTACCCGCTGGAAGATCAGCTGCCGGCGCTGCTGGCACAGGTCGCGGCCGGGTACCCGGTGATGGCGCGTATCACCCAGGGCTCGACCTTCTGGGCCGGTCCGCGGTATGTCGTGGTGGTGGGTTACAACAAGCAGAAGAGCATGGTGCTGCTGCGTTCAGGCTTGGCGCGACGCATGCCGATGGATTTCAGTGCGTTTGAGTCGGCGTGGAAAGACGGCGGCAAGTGGGCGGTGCTGATTCAGCGGCCCACCCAGTTGCCGGTCAAGGTCGACGCCCAGCGCTGGCAGCAGGCTGCCAGCGCCACGGCCCAGGCGGGCCAGGAACAGGCGGCGGCCCAAGCAGTCAAGGCACTGGCCAGTCAGGCCAAATAAAAAAACGGCGCTCAAGGGCGCGTTTTTTATGTCGCTATTTAAGGATCAGCGGGACTCGGTGACCTGAACATTCGCCCGTGGGCGGTTCTTCAGGTTCTTGTCAGCCTTGTAGCGCAATGCGACGTCTGGCACCGAGCCGCTCTTGCCGGTTTCGACCCAGCTGCGGATGCGCCCGGCATCGGCAAAGTGGGTGAATTTGCCGAAGGCATCGAGGATCACCAGCGACACCGGGCGATTACCCATGCTGGTCACCAGCACCAGGCAATGGCCGGCCTGGTTGGTAAAGCCGGTCTTGGTCAGCTTGATGTCCCAGTTGGCGCGGTTGATCAGGTGGTCAGTGTTGGAGAAACCCAGGGTGTAGTTGGGTTTGCGGAACGACACGGTCTTTTCCTTGGTGGTGCTCAACTGGCTGAGCATCGGGTACTTGCGTGCAGCGGCCAGCAGTTTGCTCAAGTCACGGGCGGTGGACACGTTGTGGATCGACAAGCCGGTGGGCTCTACATAGTGGGTGCTGGTCATGCCCAGTGCCTTGGCCTTGGCGTTCATCGCTGCGATGAAGGCCGGGTAGCCGCCCGGGTAGTGGTGGGCCAGGCTGGCGGCGGCGCGGTTTTCCGAGGACATCAGGGCAATCAGCAACATCTCCTTGCGCGGCATCTCGCTGCCGATCTTGACCCGGGAGAACACGCCTTTCATCTCTGGCGTGTCCTTGATGTTGATGTCGATGTATTCATCCATGTTCTGCTTGGCTTCCAGCACGATCAGGCCGGTCATCAGTTTGCTCACCGAGGCGATCGGCACGATGACATCCGGGTTGCTGGCATAGATGACTTTGTTGGTCTGCAGGTCTACCACCATCGCACTGCCGGAGGCGATGTGCAGGGTGGACATGTCGCGGGGAGCGGTGGTGGTTTCGCTTGCGCTCGCGAAGGTGCCTGTCAATGCAAAAATAGGCTGACAATGGAAAGATGAATTTTCACGCGGATGAACTCGCTAAAAAAAGTAGGGATATACCGTTCTGCAACGGAGGTTCTGACAAATAACGTTACATTCTAGAAGTATGGATCAGAAACTGTCGAATGTTCTTCTAGAAACAGATGAAACCCCTTAAAAACAAAGAAAAAAGTACTTTTTATCCGGCCAATAAAAAGCCCTGCGATAAGGCAGGGCTTTTTCAGAGCGGCTGGTTATTAGACGTGCAGGGTTTCGGCGGCGTACAGGGTGTTTTCCAGCAGGCAGGCACGGGTCATCGGGCCGACACCACCGGGTACCGGGGTGATCCAGCCGGCACGGGGCAGGGCGGTTTCGTACACCACGTCGCCCACGAGCTTGCCATCGTCCTGGCGGTTGATGCCCACGTCGATGACGATGGCGCCTTCCTTGATCCACTCACCCTTGACCAGGCCCGGCTTGCCGGCGGCGACGACCACCAGGTCGGCGCGGCCAACGTGGCCGGCCAGGTCCTTGGTGAAGCGGTGGGTCACGGTCACGGTGCAGCCGGCCAGCAGCAGTTCCATGGCCATCGGGCGACCGACGATGTTCGAGGCGCCGACGACGACGGCATCCAGGCCATACAGATCGACGCCGGTGCTTTCCAGCAGGGTCATGATGCCCTTCGGGGTGCACGGGCGCAGCAGCGGGATACGCTGGGCCAGGCGGCCGACGTTATAAGGGTGGAAACCGTCGACGTCCTTGTCCGGGCGGATGCGTTCGAGCAATTTCGACGCGTCCAGATGCTCGGGCAATGGCAGTTGCAGCAGGATGCCGTCGATGGCCGGATCGTCGTTGAGGCTGTCGATCAGGTCGGTGAGGGCCTGTTGGGTGGTGTCTTCAGCCAAGTCGTAGGCTTTGGAAATAAAGCCGACCTCTTCACAGTCTTTACGCTTGTGCGAGACATAAACCTGAGAGGCAGGATCGCTGCCGACCAGGATCACCGCGAGGCCCGGCGTGCGCAGGCCTTGTTGGCTGCGCTCGGCGACTCGTTTGGCGATCTGCTGGCGCAGGCTGGCGGCGATTGATTTGCCGTCGATAAGTTGTGCAGTCATTACGCGTGATTAACCATCGAGAGGGGGAAGAAAAGTGCGCGCATTCTCGCATGCCATGGCGTGAGGGCAAAGGCGCTTGGTCTGCAAATTCCCCTAACCCCTTAAATAAAATGAATTTTTTATAAAAAGGATTTGACGGGTTTCGGGTCCATCTATACTATTCGTCGCACTTGTCGGGCACAGCCTAGCACTGGTTAGTTTGTAATCCTCCAAGAGTACAGATTAATAAGGCGCCCGTAGCTCAGCTGGATAGAGCATCCGCCTTCTAAGCGGATGGTCGCAGGTTCGAGTCCTGCCGGGTGCGCCATTAGGCAGCTTTGGCACAAGTAGCGCAATATGGTGGGCGTAGCTCAGTTGGTAGAGCACGGGATTGTGACTCCCGTTGTCGAGGGTTCGATCCCCTTCGTCCACCCCATATTTAAAAAGGCGCCAGATTAATAGTCTGGCGCCTTTGCTTTAAAAGCTTCAAGCGCGGATGTGGTGGAATTGGTAGACACACTGGATTTAGGTTCCAGCGCCGCAAGGTGTAAGAGTTCGAGTCTCTTCATCCGCACCAAATAAAGTTTCGTGAAGGCCTGCGGGTCGGTGCGAAGCTCAACAAATAGCCTTTTTGACGGGCTTTTTGGTCACGCAATATGGTGGGCGTAGCTCAGTTGGTAGAGCACGGGATTGTGACTCCCGTTGTCGAGGGTTCGATCCCCTTCGTCCACCCCATATTTCGAAAGGCGCCAGATTAATAGTCTGGCGCCTTTTTTGTTTCAGCGGTTTGAGTTTCAACGCAGTCGCAGGTGTTGGGCTGCAGGGCAGGGCGTTTCGTCGTATTTATGTTTCGCGATGATGCCGCACTGCCTGCCGGCCTTGTCCGCAGGGTCGGTTGTCAGGGAGATGATTGGCAACCGCTTCTATATATAGAAGGGTTGGCGCAGAGCCCTGGCATGATGGGATGTATTTGCCACCGGGGCGAGCTGCACTCGTGCATTCGCACCTATAAATTGCCTGCTGTTTTTTTACCCGTTTTCAGTAGGGTGACTTCTTGAGTTTGACCCACTAGAATGCATGCCCTTGATTCTGGGGTCGGAAACGGCCAGCTAACGTCTGTGCAACGAGGAATATCCATGCAAGTTTCTGTTGAAAATACTTCTGCTCTTGAGCGCCGCATGAGCATCACCGTGCCGGCCGAGCGCATCGAGACCCAGGTCAACAAGCGTCTGCAGCAGACTGCCCAAAAGGCCAAGATCGCTGGTTTCCGTCCAGGCAAAGTGCCAATGAGCGAAATCAAGCGCCGCTTCGGTGCTGATGCACGTCAGGAAGCTGTAGGTGACGTGATCCAGGCTTCCTTCTACGAAGCCGTTGTCGAGCAGAAGCTGAACCCGGCTGGCTCGCCTTCCATCGAGCCCAAGTCCCTGGAAGCAGGCAAGGATCTGGAATACGTTGCAATCTTCGAAGTGTTCCCTGAGTTCGAAGTTGCCGGTTTCGATTCGATCGCCATCGAGCGCCTGAGCGCTGATGTTGCTGACTCCGACCTGGACAACATGCTGGAAATCCTGCGCAAGCAGAACACCCGTTTTGAAGTGGCCGATCGTGCTGCCCAGAACGAAGACCAGCTGAACATCGATTTCGTAGGCAAGGTTGACGGCGAAGCATTCGCTGGCGGCTCCGCCAAGGGTACTCAGCTGGTGCTGGGTTCCAACCGCATGATTCCTGGTTTCGAAGACGGCCTGGTTGGCGCCAAAGCCGGCGAAGAGCGCGTTCTGAACCTGACTTTCCCGGCTGACTATCAGAACCTGGACCTGGCTGGCAAAACCGCCGAGTTCACCGTGACCGTCAACACCGTTTCCGAGCCCAAGCTGCCAGAACTGAACGAAGAGTTCTTCAACCAGTTCGGCATCAAGGAAACCGGCATCGAAGGTTTCCGCACCGAAGTTCGCAAGAACATGGAGCGTGAACTGCGCCAGGCCATCAAATCCAAGGTCAAGAACCAGGTGATGGACGGTCTGCTGGCTGCCAACCCGATCGAAGTGCCGAAGGCCCTGCTGTCCAACGAAGTTGATCGTCTGCGCGTGCAGGCTGTTCAGCAGTTCGGCGGCAACATCAAGCCTGACCAACTGCCGGCCGAACTGTTCGAAGAACAGGCCAAGCGTCGCGTTGTACTGGGTCTGATCGTGGCTGAAGTGGTCAAGCAATTCGACCTCAAGCCTGACGAAACCCGCGTTCGCGAAATGATCCAGGAAATGGCTTCGGCCTACCAGGAGCCTGAGGCTGTTGTGTCCTGGTACTACAAGAACGACCAGCAGCTGAACGAAGTGCGTTCGGTTGTGCTGGAAGAGCAAGTTGTGGATACTGTTCTGCAGAAGGCTAAGGTGACCGATAAAGCGGTCTCTTACGAAGAAGCAGTCAAGCCGGCTGAAGCAGCACAAGCCGACTGATTGCTCAACTCGTTTGAAAATACACCCATAAGCCAGCCTCGCGCTGCTTATGCGTATTCAAGACATGACTATTTGGGAGTAACTGCAGAGCATGTTCCGTAATTCGTATATTCAGCAGAACTCTGATATCCAGGCCGCTGGCGGCCTGGTCCCGATGGTTGTCGAGCAATCTGCTCGTGGCGAACGCGCCTATGACATCTACTCGCGCCTGCTCAAGGAGCGAGTGATCTTTCTGGTTGGTCCGGTAGAGGACTACATGGCCAACCTGATCTGTGCGCAGCTGCTGTTCCTTGAAGCGGAAAATCCGGACAAGGACATCCATCTCTACATCAACTCCCCGGGCGGTTCGGTGACAGCGGGCATGTCGATCTACGATC
>ENA-OOPC01000010-OOPC01000010.1-human-oral-metagenome-genome-assembly--contig:-NODE-10-length-14213-cov-43.617706_pt1 | contig 14213 bp, 22 predicted proteins | sample MGYA00245291_ERZ501124 | MGnify/ENA primary metagenome ERZ501124 (study PRJEB25959, sample SAMN05335013) | human oral metagenome | host: human-associated | place: USA: California | collected...
TCGAGGAATTTAAGTAATGAAAGTACGATCATTTCAGAAACTCCTTGAAGCCAAGTTTAGCGACGACATTATCTCCAGCTTTTTGCAGATAATATTTAGTATGAGGATTTTTCTTATTCTCAAAGTGGCGACGTCTAGCATATGGCACCCTAGCATCGCCAAACTTAACATGTACTTCGGAATCAGATACAACTTCGACTCGTCCATCGCTTTTTAGATCACCGGTTAATTCTGGAGCTAATGCGATAGCATCCATCAGGATTCTATCGCCCATAGCACGCAAACCATTCCTCCAGTTCTCTCGCTCGACTCGCTCGAAAAGCTTCGTGTTGGTTCTAATTATCACCGACATATTCAGCCCTTTCAAGCGTTAAGGTTAAGTGTTCAATTTTATTAGTATCGAAATTACGCCCTTCAGTTACGCCAACAATCGAATAATCAGCATTGTTATAGCGAATACCGTTGCCGATAATCTGCTCACAAGTTAAGCCAGTAAAATCTTCTGGGTGGACATGAACGGTATTGTTAGATTTTCGTGTTTCTTGGTTGCCCTGCGAGACCATACCTTCTTTAACCTTAACGATACCTCGGAGAGTTTTTTGACCGATGATTCGGTTGCCATATACTTCACCTCGGCTAATCGTTAGATATTCAAAGGGTACCTCAACAAACATATCAAACACGGTCATAACATCGTCTTTCCGTGCATAATGCCGCTCGAACATTGACTGTACTTTAATAGCGTTGCACTTTCATTAGATAAAACCAAACTCATCGGACTTTTCTTGTCAGCTGTATAGTTGATAGAAAAATCTTCTACTCGTTTCGATTCAATTCCATTAATATGCTCAAAATCCTGCGTCGCTTTAATACTGCCAAACATTTTAGCTAGAAGCATTTTGAGGTCAGCAGGAATTGGGCTTGGAAGTGCGGTTAAACAAAGTAAGTCCCTCAGCTTTAAGTCGGCAATCTCGAAGTAGATGTTAAAGTTTTTAATTTCAACCTCAGAAAGAGGACGACCAAGCAGAGCAACTACTTCATCTTGTGATAGCACAGGTCGGTAATTATTCATCTGATCGTCCTTTCTTCCTTAGTTTAGTTAATTAAGCATGTGCAAATGCGCCGGCAACTGTCTTGTAGCCTTGTGCAGAACCACCGACATAACGCTCAGTAAGCATAACATCTTGGTTTTTATTGGTGTCGAAGTCGGTACGTACGGTTGCGGTAGGTTCACCAATTAAAACATAGCTTTGGTTAGCATATGCAATAGCCTTAACGTCTTTACCGACAAGCTCGTCAATTTCAAAGATCTGCTTTACGTCAAGTAAATTAGCAAAGTTAGAGCCTGCTGGGAACATCAAGTGTCCGTCAGAACCTTTAGCTAATTTGAGTTCAGTAGTAAATCCAGTTGGTACAACCAAGATTTTACCTGCGTTTTTCTCGTCCTTGACAGCGCCAACGGCACGGACTGCCAATTCATAGCTGCCTTCTCCAGTTTCACCTGTAACCTTAGTAGCAACATTTGAACCATAGCCACTAGTTGCGTTGATATCGGAAAGCATTGGATAAAGACCACGAGTACCTTGTAGGGTAGCTTTATCGCCAGTTCCTTGACCGATTAAAGCACCGGCTGCAATAGCGTTAGCCACACGTGCCGCTAATTCTTCAACACGGAAGGCGAGAAGTTCACCAGTCTCATCATCGTAGAGATCCTGTAAGTCGATTGGAAGCTTTTTGTAGATACCAAGACCTTTAAGATCACGACGAACGTTTGTTAGAGATTGATCGGCTTTTGCATCACCTTTTTTATGTCCATTAGCGGTATCGCTAGTACCAATTGCGTAAACGGCAGCACTTTTAACTCCTACTGTACGGAAAGTTGCCAAAATACCAGGATTATCGACCCAAGCCTTGAAGAAGATATTTTCAATCTGGGATGGCATGATAGCATCACCGGTTACACCTTTAGATTTAAGGTTTTCGTTCCATTCACGCATGATTTGTTCATTAGAACCACGGTGGTTTTTAAGAACGATATTCTTAAAGTCTACAAGTGCAGCTTTTGTTTTGAGGTAGTTATTTGCAGAGGCTGGCTGGTTAGGCATGACACCTTTTTCCACAACTGCATCTTTTGCAATTTGTTTATTCATAGTTTCTTCCTTTTCTTCATTATTATTAGTTTCGAGTACTTCTTGAGTTTCACCCTCTGACTCGTTAGTGGCTTCTTCCTCTGAATTATCAGGAGCCTTAGGAGCTTCTGTTTCTCCAGTAGGAGTTTCGTCAACTGTTTCAGGAGCTTCTGATGTTTCAGGAGCTTTAGCTTCTGTGGCTTCAGGAATGACCGTGTGGTTTTCTCCATCACCATTAGCATCGCCAAAATTGTCGTTTTGTTTCGTTTTCATTTCATCTCCTAGTAAAGATTTAATGGCAAGTAATCTTGCTTCCTTGTTGGATCCACGATAGACCAGTGAGACCTCAATCACTTCAGCTTTGCTGATTGTTTCAGAGTCAATATTGTAATCGTAATCAATCATTGTGATCGAGAACGCATTAGACAGATGACCTTCTTCAAGCAGTGTGAGCATTTCTTGGGCGATTTCTCGCTTGGAAATACCAGCTTCAAATGTTAGTTCATTATTCGAGAAGTAAGCAGCACGAATGGAGCCAATCACATCACGAACATCACCGCTGTGGTTCAACATTAAAGGAATATCAATGACTTCACTTACGCCTTCGCTTGGGATAGCTGAAACAGTAATATCTCCACCACCTTTTAATGGTAAACGTAAGCTTGCTACATCTACATGTTCATAATGACGATCTTCGTTATTAGAACTTGCGACAAAGACAATTCTTCTTTCACCATCAACACTCTTAGTAGAGAGCTTGCCGGTAACTGAAACAATTTTCTGTTTAATTGTCATGTTTTCCTTAAAGTTAATTTAATATTTGCGATTCTGCATCCATATGGACATCTGCTTCATCAAAAGTGATTATGTAAAGATATAGGGTGGCAGATGAATATGATAAAATAAGCAGTAACATATGGAGGTATTATGTTGCTCGACGAAATTAAGAAAAAAGCACAAGAATTTTATAATAAAAATATAGCTATTAAACAAAAAACTAAAACAACTGGCGAAACATACTTAGTAAAAAATAATGCTTCCGAAGAAAATATAGACACATTAAAGAAAATGTATAAACTGGAAGGTATTAGTATTGATAATATCCGATACACTTCTTCTACTGGTGAAAAAATGACGTTTAGCTCCCCTGAAGAGTTAGAGTCTTACTTAAATAAAGATGATGGGCATGATTTAAGTTTGATTGAAGATAGAACTAAAGAATTAACGACAGTTTATGGCGATTATAAAAATCGTAATACTAATGCATGCCCACATTGTGGACACATTTTTGATGAGCCACCTACCCGTGGCAAAAAATGTCCAGAGTGTGGCAATCAATTTTACGTAAGATCTAATAATAGATTATTCGCTAGTGATTTATTAAAGCCTCAAGATGCAGTTGCGGCGGATTGTTTTTCTCATATGCTTAATACGCCAGACTTCAATATAACTGTTGATTTTGCAAGAAATATTTTGGAAAGTCGGCGCAAATCTTTTCCAGTTGAACCAGCTTCTCGTGATGTGATATGGGATATAATGCGAAGATTTCCGGATACCCTATCAAATGATCCATTAAGGATGATAAAAGCAGTAGAGCGACTGGAACATTTGGTTGCAATATATGAAAATGACTGTGGTAGAGATCCTAGATCACTATTAGAGTCTAGTGTCGAAAATAATATTGCTTATTGTAAGCTCATGATTATGCTAAATAATCCTGGGCAAGATTATCTATATGTATCTAGTAATAGTTGCTGTGAAATTTGTAGATCTAGGTATGGCAAAAAGATTAAAATTAAAGATGCAGAAGAGAAGATGCCAGTTCCGTTTAAGGATTGCCAAAACAAACTACATCCTAAAGACAAATATAATTTCTGTCTAGCTAAATATACTTGGACTGAGCCACCAATTCTTTAATCTATTTTCAGTCTAATGTCGGCTTCAGATGATTGTGGTGTTACGACTTTAAGATTGAAACGCTTCTTGCAATATGAACATTTTACATTTTGTACAATCAATGTACTATCTGTTTCAAATAAATATCTATCACAGTGCGGACATTTGATTTTCATTACAATGTTGCTCTCATTTTCATTCGACAATGACAGTTCGGGTGTAAGCCAGCGCTGTCAACGTCTACGAAGTTATTATTAAATATACCACCGTCAGCTCCAAGAATACTCTCGTTCTCTCGCAAGAATGGTTCGTCCACCAACACTTCCTTTCCTTCCATAGCCTGGCAAAACTCACATGGATGTGCGGAGGTTGTATGCCATGTCTTATAGATTTTTGCACCAGTCTCATGCATTAGTTGTATCATTGCATCTACACTAGCTTTACCAGCAGAACGATGTTCTTCGGTGCGTGCCAACCTCTGCACTCTCCACTCATCAGTGTTCATAATCTCACGTAATCTAGTAGCTAACTCTTCTTTATTTAGCCCCATCTCCTGACCTTGAGCCAAAACATTACGAATACTTTCTGCAGTTTCTTTAGAATATGATTTAGCTACATTTACTAAATATGCTTGATAATCAGCACGAGTTAGAGTTGATACAATAAATTCAGAAGTAGCGTCAATCGGAATATTATTTGCTTTAAGTAATGCAATGCCCTCTGCGTAGGTTGTTTGACCTCTTACTGACATGTAGGCAATGATGAACGCTAGAATTTCTTGTGCAGTTTTATTTGCTTCTTCCTCATCGATATCATTTACGTCTTTATTAAGCTCATTATTCTCAATCGCGCGTTCAATCTGACGGTTCATCTGGTCTCTCAAAACAGACGAAACGTCATCGATAAACTTCTGTTCCTGTTTGGTTGGGGTATGAGCCTTATGACTACAAGTACAGTGATCGTGATGTTTCTCATGGTCATTATCAATGGCTTTATTTTTATCTGTATCATTAGACCGTGCCGAATCAGGAGCGTCTTCTACCTCATCACCCTCATCTACTTCCGGCTTATCATTCACAATAACTGGCTTAATATAGCCTTGCTTCAACAGCTTATAGCCCTTAGATAGACCGAATGCGTCAACTACTGAATCAAGTGAGTAGCCGTTCATTATTGCTTGGTTGATCAAATTAAACTCAGTCATTTTTCGTTCGGCATCGATTTTTTCCTCATCGGCAACACCAGGAATATCTAAGTCAAAAGTAATAGCATAACCAAGACCACCAGTAACACGATTAAGTTCATGGGTAAGCCTAGAGTAAATCTTAGTCGCAAATGGCTCTACGGTATATTTAATGAAAATTTGTTCATCGACGCGGACTGAAGCGTAAGTATTATTATCATTTACGCCACGGATTGAAGCTGGTACGCCAAAAGCGCTATCAATCTTATCATTAGCCTGCTTAAAAACGGAATCAAGCGACATATCTTTATTTGATTGAGAAAACGGCACCCATTCAATTTGTGCAGATGTTGCGGCTCCGGTTGCAGGGTCAATAGGACGGTGAGAATAGATAACATTATTATTTCTACCACTTCCACGATGTGAGCTTTGCATTTTACTAACGATATCTTCAAACTGCGCTCCGTCTTTAGCTGTAACAATAAATTGACCAGCTGGCACGGCACCATTCTCAAAGAAGCCTGCTTGATAGGCGGCAATATAATCGTCAACATTAGCCCATTTCTGAATGGCGTTGCTTGGTGCATATCCACGGCTTAAATTGTATGGATCATAGCCTGAATAGATTTCAATAACTTCGTTTTCCGAATAGGTTGAACCACTGCATTGATAATATTTTTTACCACCACTAACAACTTCACTTACGCCTTCTAGAAATGTCAGACCGGCAAAATTGTTCTCTGTGATTTCACCGCCAGCATAAGCCGTATTACCTTCGTAGTGCCACAAAAGCAAATACACTTTCGGATGGACTAACGTCATTACAGCTAAAGCTTCGCGGAAGTCAGTTGCAGACATCTGCTTGTTTGGGCGATATAGTGCATTTACGACGTTTGGATTGTTTTTGATTGGCTTACCATTAGCGTCTATCGCATACGGTCTAATAACGATGAATTTATTGACAATCGCTTTGATTGACGGATATGTATTATCATAACTGTTGCCCTTATAAAAACTATAAGCAAGTGGCATTTGGCGATAATAACCAGCAGGATGAGAGCTAGTATTATATAATGCTGATTTTGATTTTGTATTAAATAAGCTCTTAATTTTATTAAACATGAAATATTTCCTTGTAGCAAATTATGCGTTTATACAGGGTGGCAGATGAATAAAGCGATAATGTTAAATCTTTACTTATAAAGTTGACTATATAAGAAGCAACCATGAAGCAATTTAACAGAGGTGAAAAAACGGTTTTTGTTAAATCCATGAAGCAAAAATGTTATATCTAGCCAACGATTACCCCACCATATTCAATTTTTGGTGGTGCAGGTGGAGTGTAGAAACAGAGAATAGTAGCATCTGCTAGGTCAGGTGAGCGGAAGCCTCGTTTTTTATAATCATCCTTACTTTCAACACCCCTACGCCCTTTGCTATCCATCTTCCACTCACGGTTCGATAACTCCACTAATAAATCTTTGTCATTAGCAATCGAAATTTGATAGATAATGGATTGTAAGTAAAACCATGCTTCAGAAATGAGATTCGGATATTTGTCTGAGTTTGAGGCTTTGGCTCCGAAGTTGATTGGAATAACATTGTAGCCTCTTGCGATCATCTCGTCGGTAACACCACCACCTACGCCAGTATCATCAATTTTGATTAGGACATCTTTGTCCGCACCAATAAAATTGACTAATAGATCACAAACTTCAGTTGTGCGTTTTTTAGTAAACGAAGCTCGTCCAATCTCTTTCAGTCCTTTTCGCTTCACAAATACAGTCCGGTCACCACCAAGACGAGCCACATCCACCCCGACCTCAATTGCTCCTTCGTCGTCAACTTCTCTCCCCATCGCCTCAATTACTTGGGCGGTCTGGATGATATTTTTATCTGAAATAGCGAGCGCTTTGCCTAAATAATCGTGAGCGTAGTCTTCTGGATGATTGATTCTGGCTTGCTCTATTTCATAAAGGATTTCATTGGAAAGCCAGCCGTTTTTCTGTGCAATTCGATAGTCTACTTCTAAATGCCAGACATCTTTACGTGGTGGGTTAGTGATGAAATAGGAAATTACAGGGTCAAGGTCGGTGAGGCGGTTTAGTGTCCAGATAATTTTGCTACTAGGCTTACGAATAGTCGGATTGAGAATACGTATTGATTTAAGGGTAATGGTCTGAGCTTCATCAATCCACGCTATATCAATACCTTCAAGCGATTTAATGGTGGTTTCTACATTGCGATCCAAACCCTTAAAAATGAAAGTTGAGCCAGTATTGGTGTTCGTAATAGTATCGTTTGTCCAGACGAACTCCGAAAAGCCATATTGCTGGATTAAGTCAATCAGAAGTTGATACGAGCTATCTGCTATATTCTTCTGAAACTGACGTAAGCAAGCAATACGTACTCGCTTTGAACGAGCCGTTAGTAGCAAAAATCGAGCCACGGTATGGCTCTTTAGAGAATAACGTCCACCCTCAATAACAGCATGTCGCCACCAATTATCAAAAAGTAGCTTAAACTCACTTGGTAGCTTTATGAGTATTTTTGCTCTCTCCATCCGTTACTCCAGTCGTCATAGTTGCACTCTTTCCATAATGATCGTTGACACATCCATCAATTTCATGACGCAACTCCCGAACGCTGGCGAGTTTGCTTTTTTACCAAGCCCACTCTCAAACTTAATTCTTCCATTAGGCACATAAATAACCCCCCCAGCCACTCAAAATGTCGTGAAATCTTTTCGTAGTAATAAACTCAATCGGGAATAGAATATAAATGTCTGCTTTGGTTTTTGAGAACGTCTCGACCGCTTTTTTCAAAAATTCATGCTTGATTGTGAATGGTGGGTTTATCCATATTCTTTTATATTTCGTCCAATCAGCTTTAAGTCCGTCGGTCTCGATGGTGTCAAAATGTTCTACGCCAAATTCGGTGGCTTTTTCTTTCGTGGTTGCTGGATCATAGTCAAACTTGCCGAATCGTTCAACAAAAACTCTCGGCGTGTAATATTCATTATCTTTGACAAATACCACACCAGCTTTAGCCATCTTTTTCTCCATCCACAAACTCCACCAACGCCACTGGTATTTCTATCTTTTCGCCACCGGACGTAATATCGCGCTTTTCAGTGATGCGAGCTTTTAATTTATTGTACTCTGCAATTGCTTTCATCTTGGCATTAAAATCTGCGTCCTGTATGATAAGTTTCTCGAGCTGCTTATCTACAAATTGGTCATTAAGTCCGTGAGCTTCAAAGATTTCATCGATTCGTTCCAAAATGTGAGGTTTTGTGAGGTTCTCATGTGCACCAGCCCGAGCAGTTGTATACCACCCAGGCTTACTTGTATCGACACCGTAAGCTTCAATATAGCTTTGAACACCATTACCAAAAAACTCTCTATCGCCTGCATATAATTGACAAAATAACTCTTGCTGAGGTGTTAGTTTGTGCCCACTCTTTGTGGTTGGTTTGACAGCAGATTTTACTACCTTTTTATTCTTACTCTTTTTCATTCCGTCTTCTGGTCTTTCTCAATATATTCAAGTAGGTCTTTATTCTCATGGATATTACCGATAACTTCGTATTGAGAGTCACCACCCAACAAACTATCGCCAAAGTAAGCCCCTCTAATACGATGAAGCTCGAAACAACAGTCATCTTGACAGTATCTTACTTCCCAAATAACAAACTTTCTTCCATAAATAACTTCTTTTATTAAGTCCCCCTCGTAGATTTCTTTGCCATTCTTGTCTTTAAGTCCAGTGTATTGCTCAATAGTTAAAAATGACTGATGCGGCATACTAACGCCAATAACGCTTCTGTCTTCTGGCTCAAAATCACAATATCCCTTTTCAATAACCAAACAACCCACTTTATGCATTCCATACTTATCGCTCCACGCTCTGAACTTTAATTCACGCATTATAATTCATACCCCTTTTCTTTGGTCAAATAATCAATATAAGATAATCGGCTCTCTTTATCGTCATTCTCCTTACTGACGGCATAAATATAATCTCCACCATCATAACTAGAATACATATGAGTTGCATTATAAAAATCTTTATACGACATTTCTAAATATTTTTGATATTTTTCTTCCATTTTATTTCTCATTTTCTAAAAATTTAATTATTTCTTCTTTTGTCCCCTCAAAACGAGTTTTACTATATTTTCCGGCGAGAAATCCTAAAGTTAAAATGATGAACATAACATCTACGATCGTAGATCCACCTAAAAACCAGTGATTAAACAAAAGCAATCCAGCAAACATTAAGAACGTAACAATATCCTTAATAATCGAACCTATTACTGATTCATTTATAACTATATATTTGATCCTGTCGTCATCCATTTATTTTTTCCTTATTCACTTATTCCATATTTTTTAATGAACTTTTTCGCACATTTCTCGCATAAATAAAGTGGATCCTCCCATTTTTCTTCGTCTTCAAGATTTTTTATAACTTTACCTAGATAGACCTTTGCGACTTTATTGCAACCATTCTTATTGCATTGTGGCATCATATTTTATCCTTCCTTTCTTGCTCCGCATTTACCGCATTTGCAATTTATCGTGTGCGTCATGCACCAGCAGTTCTTACAGAGGCTAACATAGTAGCCTACTACGCCAGTTCTGTATTCCTGATATTCATTCTCCGAATGGGTGCCGTTGTAGTACTTCATGGCTTCGTCTATTCCGTTAGACTCACATATCATGGCGGTCTTCAAAATTATGGTGGCTTCGTTCGCCATTCGCTTAAATGTCGCCTCACGTACATCCTCGTGGGCAAGCTTGATGTTTGATTTAGTCTGGGCTAAAATTGCTTCCACTATTTGATTGATTGTTGATAGTTTCATTGTTATTTCTCTTCTTGGAGGAGTGCCATCAGTGGCTCGACTCACTGACACGGATCCCATTAGCTTAGCTTTTCGGTTTGGCACTTCTTTCATTTTGCCTATCTAAAAATTCTGAATAAGTAATAGCCTCTCTTTCACCATCTTCGTTCTCAAAAACCACTAAGGGTAGCTCAATATCAAAAGAATTTGCTTCTTGTTGCCATGTAGGGTTCAATTCAATCCTTTTAACAATGAAGTTGGTCAATTTAATTTGATGGTTGATAATAAACTGATGAAGAGGAGTGTATTTGCCGGCTCTATCACAGCCATAACATTCTTTAAGATAGAGAGTAACTTTAGTATCTTGATTTATCATAAAATCTTTCATTATTCCTCGCTCTACCTTTCTCTGGAATTATTCTAGCTGTGGATTTTCTTACCCAATCAGGTAAGTTTCCGGTTGTAATACTAATGTCGTGTAGGGTGGCAAGACGACGTATCGTACTCATGTCTAAATAGCGGTAATCTCGAAGTGCGCGCATAAACGGTCGCCAGTGGCAAGTCCAGAAATTTCTCTGTCGAACGTCCCACCTCGTAAATTTCTGCCAGCCATATTTATCTTTGATGTAAATATCGCGTGGATTTACAAACCAGATTTCCAGTCCGTTTGTTTTTCGAACTGATATTTGATAATTTCTTGCCACTTTACCTCCTCGCAAGATTTTTATTTAATTACGTAAATAGTTATCGATTATTTTCTTGCACCCATCAAACCCAACCCCAAATTCGGCTCTATAACCCCTCGCACGCAGTTTTTCGAGCATTTCAGCCTGTTCTTCGATATGTTTGTCCCACCAATCTCCCTTTTTGCGGATTTTAACCTCACCTTTCAAGAGCTTTTTAGCGTCTTTATCGCGTTTTAATTTGGTGCCATCTTTTTTGATTTCAATATAAAGTCCGAAATAAAACCCCCATTCGCGCACGATACCATTCCAATCTTTGCTATTTACATTTTCACTTGATTCTGCGATGAATAGGTCTGGGTAACCTCTTTCCGGATGTAATCTATGGTGTTTCGCTGCCTGACCATGTGTTAATTTGAGGTCGGCTGCGAGATCGAAGCGATAAATCACGTCTGGATATTGTTGCTGCAAGTATTGAGCGATTTGTTCATAAAGATTGTGCTCGGAATTGTATTTTGGGATTCGTCTCATTTTCTATTACCTCCTTTCTTTTGGTTCTCCACTGCAGGTCATAACATTGAACCATGCAGTGGAGACAAACAACTTAAAACTAACGTGAGGAGATAATACAAATTACCTTGTATCAACAATCTACAATAGTAGAAATTCAATAGCTAATAGTTATTAGTTTTAAGTTAGTGGATTAGTGGCTGCGTCCGTATTGACATTTAACTGGTTATTTACTTAAGGGGGTATACCAGCACCACGTTACAATTTATTTGAGTCTTTTTAGCTTTTTTAGTAATCTTCAGAATCGATGTCAAAATATTTGGAAAATATCTTTTTAAGTTTTTTCGCGATTTCTTTCTTCGTATCATCCTCATCGTCTTCATCACAGTCATTATCACTACCCTTTTCATTTTCAGATTTTGAGGTTTTTATTTCTTCGAAATTAGATTTGAGTTTTTCTAAGATTTCTCTGCCAAGATCGGTATCTATTTTTGCTACGGCTTCAAAAAGCAGATTTATCATCTCATAGATTGCAAATTTTGAGCCTACTGTGGCATTTACTACTTCACCAGTATTAGATACTCCAATAGCTATATATCCAATAAGTTTATCTTTCGAAACACATTCTTTAATTGTTTCAACCGCAGAGCCAAGATTCTCTAATTCTTTGTGTTTAATTGTTCTAGCACCTGTAGACTTGATTAATTTTTCTATTAACTCATTTAATCCATCGTTCATTTCGTTGTTTTTCATAGTTTCTCCTTAAAAATTAAATTATTACTCTAGCCCTTTGCCTTGATCTAACCTATTGCCATATCCGTTGTTGATTAAGTATTCACGAAGTTCTGCCGCCATTGTCAGAATCCAGTTCAAGCCATCTTCAAGTGTTTTACGGTTTAAGTAAACGACTCCCACCGTGATATGGTTTTTGTCGGTATGGTGGATGTGTTGATTCTTGCAATAGAACTCAAAACGCTTAAGTTCCGGATAAAGTACTTGATAGACTTCTGACTGCTTTGAATTGGTATAGTCGGTAGCTGAAGCTTTACCAGTCTTCCAATCAATTCCAGTTGTGCCGTCTTTAACATCCAGCACACCAGAAATTACACACCAATCTGTTAATTTACGGACTCGTTTGGTTGCTAGTTCAACTTCTGGTGCTTCTAATTTGCGACCACCAAAGATTTTTGGGATTGCTTTATGTTTTTTGACATATCGTTCCCAAATACCATGCATCTTTTTTCCAAACTCCATTGCATTATTTGGTTCAATTTCAACGCCAGTGTATGGAGCAATAGCACGATCAATATCGCCACTCTCCCAAGCACTTAAAATTGAATAACTAACACGAATTGCGCCAAAACCATCGTTATTCATTGGAAGCCTCGCTTACATTTATCCTGATCGTTTTTTTACGTTCTACTTCTGTAATACCGGCAGGTAATCGATAGTATTTTGCTCGATGATCATCAACTGCTTTTGAATCGATTGACCACGTGGTCTTTTTCTTCCAAAATTTAGAGCTATGGAACTTAGCTTCGCCATTATCTTTATATTTTGCTCCAGCGGCAGAATAGTTAATTTTGATTTTCTCACCCTTAATGGCTGAAAAATTCTGATTAAATTCTAATGCTTGACGTTCAATCTCTGATTTAAGTAAATCAACTGCTTTATCGACCTCAGCTTGAATTTCAAGAAGGCGAATAATTGCTTTTTCAGCATTAGGATTAACAATAAAATTTTTACCTTCATTTTGTGTCTGAAAAATTTCAGTTGGGTTAATTTTTACTATTAACTCGTTGTTCATTTTGTCCTCTTCTCATATTTCTTTATCAAGATTGAAACTTGTTGCCCAAGCCTCGCTAAGTCATTAAAAGTATCATCAAATATTTGTTGGTCTGGCTTACCTTTGTCGAAAATTACATACTCGCTCATTTCTTCACGCATATATTCATAAGAATGATAAATAGTACCGCGCAAATTTTTGAGCATAGCTATATCTCTTTCGTTCACTTTTTATTCTCCTGCTCTAGTTGATCGGCTAGATTACTTACTTCCTCGACGATCTCTGCTTCTTGAGTTTCTGTGAGTTCTGGCTTGCGTTGAGGATTGTCTTCATATTCGCCATCAACAGCCTGATCTTCTTGAATTGCTTTTTGAAGCTGAGTATTTAGAGGACCGAACTTACTAATCAAAAGCTTCAATACAGTTTTCTTTGCCATCGAGTCAAAATCATCGCTCCAAAGTCCCGAGCCGTATTTGGCAAAATTTTTAGAATACTTCTTGGCATGTGTATTTAATTCTTCGACCGTCATATAGAGCGACTTCTCGAAGCCATTTAATAGTCTGAAATAAGCCACGAAGCCAATTGTGGGAGCTTTTTCTCGTTTAGATGAGTCTTCTATCCATTTGAACTCCATCTCGCCGCTTAGACGGTTAAAATTGATAATTTCGCCCTCTTTTATTTCAGTGGCATTGATAGTTTTGTAAAAACCGGAACGTTGAGCCAGTTGGATAAAGCCCTTGTAGCCCATTTGAAATTGGCAGACCGTTTCTTCGTCTTTTTTTATTCCTATTTAATGTGTATGGGATTAGGTAAGCAAAACCTAAGTTCTGGTTAATAGGTAGATCCATTGATGCAGCAATTAGTGCCGCCGAAACTACACTTTCAGGCTTACAAGTATTGAGTAGTTTATTGGCGTTCGCTGCTGCAACTAAACTCGTTATAAATTGTGATGCTCGTTTACCTAGTAGATCGTTAAGACGAGCGCTAACAGCATCTTCTCGGATATATTGAGCTATTGATAATCGTGTCTCTGTCATTTTTTATTGTAATGGCTCCTGCCATTCTCCTTCTTCGTCATCTACTACTTCGCTACTGTGTCCATCTGGATATTCAATCAATTTGCCACGCTTAAATGTTCGCCAAGCGCCACAATTGTTGCAAACTTCAACATCCTGACATC
>ENA-OOPC01000011-OOPC01000011.1-human-oral-metagenome-genome-assembly--contig:-NODE-11-length-13753-cov-2.295318_pt1 | contig 13753 bp, 18 predicted proteins | sample MGYA00245291_ERZ501124 | MGnify/ENA primary metagenome ERZ501124 (study PRJEB25959, sample SAMN05335013) | human oral metagenome | host: human-associated | place: USA: California | collected 2014-04-10...
TTTGCCCTGCGGGCTCAGCAGCGCGCCGGGTTTGAGGTCGCCTTCACTGAGGGTATCGAGATCGGTGGTGATCAGGTTCTGCAGGAACTTTTCCGCATCGTCTCCGGTTACGTCGAGAATCGCTCTGCCGCTTAAGTTTGCCGATGGCATCATATCACCCTTGCCTTTGCTGTCCCCGTTACGTAAGCCGCAAGGGAAGGGTTCGCAAGGCAGGAATGGAAAGCAGATGGCACAGACGTTCGATACGATTTTCAGAAGCGGAATGGTTGTCAATCAGGATGGTGTCGGATTGCGCGACATCGGCATCACCAATGGCCGCATTGCCGCCATCGGCATCTCGGCGGTGCCTCCGCCGGCGAGATCATCGATGCGACCGGCCTGCATATTCTGCCCGGTGTTGTCGACAGCCAGGTGCATTTCCGCGAGCCCGGCCTCGAGCACAAGGAGGATCTTGAAAGCGGTTCGCGCTCGGCCGTCCTCGGCGGTGTCACCGCCGTCTTCGAAATGCCCAATACCAAACCTCTGACCACGTCGGCGGAAACGCTGGAAGACAAGGTGCGGCGCGGCAATCACCGCATGCATTGCGATTTCGCTTTCTGGGTCGGCGGCACGCGCGACAATGCGAAAGACGTGGCCGAACTGGAACGTCTGCCCGGCGCTGCAGGCATCAAGGTGTTCATGGGCTCGTCCACCGGCGATCTCCTGGTCGAGGATGACGAAGGCGTGGCTTCCATCCTGCGCAACACCCGCCGCCGCGCCGCCTTCCACTCCGAGGACGAGTTCCGCCTGCGCGAGCGCGAAAGCTACCGCATTGCCGGCGATCCCGCCTCGCACCCGGTCTGGCGCGATGAAATTGCCGCGCTCCAGTGCACCGAGCGGCTTGTGCGCATTGCGCGCCAAACCGGCGCGCGCATCCATGTCCTGCATATTTCCACGGCGGAAGAAATCGATTTCCTCGCCGGGCACAAGGATGTGGCCAGCTGTGAGGCAACGCCGCATCATCTGACGCTGGATGCCAGCCAGTATGCCACGCTGGGAACGCTGATCCAGATGAACCCGCCGGTGCGCGATGCGCGCCACCGCGACGGCATCTGGAAGGGCATCGGACAGGGCATTGTCGATGTGCTCGGCTCCGACCATGCGCCGCACACGCTGGAAGAAAAGGCAAAGCCCTATCCGGCATCGCCGTCGGGCATGACCGGCGTGCAGACGCTGGTGCCGATCATGCTGGATCATGTCAATGCCGGGCGCCTGTCGATCGAACGGTTTGTCGACCTGAGCTCGCACGGCCCCAACCGCCTGTTCGGCATGGCGCGCAAGGGCCGCATCGCCGTCGGTTATGACGCGGATCTGACCATCGTCGACATGAAGCGGCGCGAAACCATCACCAATGCGCAGGTCGGCTCGAAAGCCGGCTGGACGCCCTATGACGGCAGGATCGTCACCGGCTGGCCCGTCGGCACCATCGTGCGCGGCATCAAGGTGATGTGGGACGGCGAAATCGTCACGCCGTCGCAGGGTGAGCCGGTGCTGTTTGGCGAGGCGCTGGGTCAGGGCAGGTAGATTTGCGCCTTCATGAAGGTGACCGCCGATCCTGAAAGAAGCACGCGGTCGCCTTTGAGTTCGCACAGGAGATGCCCGCCGCGGCTGGAGCGCTGGAAGGCCGAGAGGTTCGTCTTGCCCAGCTTTTGCACCCAGTAGGGCACCAGCGTCGCGTGAATGGAACCGGTGACCGGATCCTCCGGGATGCCGGCGAGCGGTGCAAAGTAGCGCGAGACGAAATCGTGCTCATCGCCCTTTGCCGTGATCACAAGGCTTAAGGGATCGAGTTTCAGGATTGCGGGCAGATCAGGCACGAACTCCACGACCGCCCGTTCATCGGCAAGTTCGACGAACATGTTTTCGAAATTGCGGAACGCCTTGACCTCGCCCGTGCCGAAAATGGCCCTCAACGGTGCTGGAATTTCGCTCAGGATCTCAGGCGGAAAACTCGGAAAATCAAGCTGATAGCCATCATTGCTGCGATCGACGCGCAAGGTGCCGACCTGCGTCTCGAACACCAGCTGGCCGTCAATGCCCATCTCATGCGCGAGCACGTGCGAGGTCGCCAGCGTGGCATGGCCGCAGAACGGCGCCTCGTGCACCGGGGTAAACCAGCGCAGGTCCCATCCCCTGCCGTTGGGCCGCACGAATGCCGTCTCCGCCAGATTGTTCTCGGCGGCAATGTTCTGCATGGTTGCCTCGGGCAGCCAGTCGTCCAGCACCAGAACGGCGGCCGGATTGCCGCGGAAAAGCGCGCTGGTGAAGGCATCGACCTGATACATCGTGAATTCTGGCATGGGATGATTCCGTGGTGTGAGAGGTGCATCTATCGTGAGCGCAGCTTTCCGGCGGGTCAACGTGCAAATGATCAACATGTATCCGCTCCGGCATACGATACTCCATGAAAAAGTCACGGATGCTGATGTAGACAGATGTCCGCTTCGCATTCTGATCGAGAGAGAACTCCCATGCCAAACCGCCGTAATACGCTCCTGATGTCCGCTGCCGCCGCCATTTCCATGGCCGTCCCGGCGATGGCTGCCGGCGAGACTGTTCCTGCGCCTGTCGGTAGCGTTGATGTGGCGAAACTCATGCAGCCGGGACCGCTTGAGGACATGGTCCTCGGCAATGCCGATGCGCCCGTGACCATCGTTGAATACGCGTCCATGGCCTGCTCGCATTGCGCGGATTTCACCGTGCAGACGCTGCCCGTCATCAAGCAGAAATACATCAGCACCGGCAAGGCGAAGCTGATCTTTCGCGAATTGCCGCTGGAGCCGCGTTCCACGGGCATTTTCATGCTGGCGCGCTGCGTGACCAAGGAGCGCTATTATCCCTTCATCGAAACGCTGTTCGGGCATCAGCGGCAGTGGATCCAGACCAAGGATATCATGGGCTATCTGCAGCAGACGTCCAAGCTGGCGGGGCTGTCGGAACAGGAATTCAAATCCTGCCTGGCCGACCAGGCACTCCTCAACAAGGTGAACGCCGTCCGGGAACGTGCATTGAAGGAGTTCGGCGTCACCGGCACGCCGACATTCTTCGTCAACGGAAGGAAATATGTCGGCGCGCTTTCGGTGACCCAGATGTCGGCGATCATCGACGGCGCGTTGCAAGCCGCGCGGTAGGGCGCGCGGGGATCGCCCTCTGCTGCCGCAAGATCAATTGGCGACGGCGATATGGCCCAGCTTTTCCGGGTTGCGCACGATGTAGATCGCCTTGATCTTTCCGTCCTCGATGGCGAGGGCGGTGGTCTGGAGTAGGCCGTCGGCTTCGCGGGTGACATAGCCGGGAAGGCCATCGATCAGTCCCTGACGCAACAGTGGCGGTTTGCGGTATTCGGCGTGGCGCGCAATACCGGCAAAGAAACGCGACACCTTGTCCTGTGTATAGACGGGATTGATCGCCGAGGGACGAATGCCGCCGCCATCGGTGTAGAGCGTGACATCCTCGGCGAGCAGCGCCTGCAGGGCCTGCATGTCGCCGCTGCGCGAGGCATTGAAGAAGGCCGTCGCAATAGTCCTGCCATGCGTGTCGGACACGGGAAAACGCGGTTTTGCCTGCTGCACATGGGTACGGGCGCGGCTGGCAAGCTGGCGGCAGGTTGCCGGATCGCGGCCGATGGCCTCCGATACCTGATTGAAATCCTGGCCGAACACGTCATGCAGCAGGAAGGCCGCGCGTTCGAGCGGCGACAGCCGTTCCAGCGCCATCATCAGGGTGAGGGTGATATCATTGTCGGTTTCCTCCTCGCTGGGGTCGAAGATCGGCTCGGGCAGCCAGCTTCCCACATAGGTCTCCCGCCGCACGCGCGCCGATTTCAGGTGATCGAGGCAAAGCCGCGATATGGTGCGCACGAGGAAGGCTTCCGCGCTGCGCACCTGCGACCGGTCGGCCTGGTGCCAGCGGATGAAACCTTCCTGCACGATGTCTTCCGCCTCCGCGACTGAACCGAGCATGCGATAGGCAATGCGGATCAGCCGCGGCCGGAGGCGGTTGAACGTTTCCGTCGCGTCAGGCTGCACGGGCTTTGTCGACCGGATGGACGGAGCGGAAGCCGACGGAAATCCGGTTCCAGGCGTTGATGGTAACGATCAGCATGGTCAGTTTGACGATCTCCTCTTCGGTGAACTGCGCCTTGAGGGGCTCAAAGTCGCGGTCGTCGGCATGGGTTTGCGCAACCAGTGTCAGTGCCTCGGTCCAACCGAGCGCGGCGCGCTCACGGTCGCTATAAAGCGGCGATTCCCGCCAGGCATCAAGCAGCACCAGGCGCTGCACCGTCTCACCATGCTTGATCGCATCCTTCGAATGCATGTCGAGGCAGTAGGCGCAGCCATTGATCTGCGAGGCGCGCATCTTGACCAGTTCGATCAGGCTGTGTTCGAGGCCGCTTTTGACAACGGCGTCCTCCATGTCAAGCATTGGCTTCATGATGGCGTAGCTATAGGGAATCAATCGGGCTTTCATCAATCATCTCCTTGTGCGGCATTGCGTTGCCTGCAGACAAGACGAGATGGAAAGGCCGGATGTGACATGCCCCGCAAATTTTTCGGATTATTTTTCAGCCGAGCGGAAAAGCCTGCGGCACAAGGATGCGGTGCGCGGTTTCCCGTGCGGCGGCATCGTCTTTGACAAAGGCAAAGGGAACGCCGAAAGCATGGCCGAACGCCTGGGAGGCGAGCTTGATCGGCTTTGCCACCGGCCCCTTGTTCTCGATGACGATGGCGCCGGCACACCAGCGCGCCAGCTGGTCGCGAAAGCGTTTGAGCACCAGCGAGCGTTGCTTGCGCTGCTCGTGCGGCTCCTCCTGATGATCGTCGGGCGAATGATCGGCGATCATGACGAAGCGTTCGCCGCGGGCAAACAGCGCCCTGATCTGCGCTTCCGGGCTTTCGCTGCTGTCCCGGTCGGCACGCAGATAGACAAGCGGAAATTCCTTCAGATCAATGAGCATCGTTGTCTCCTACAGGTGCATGGCGACGAATTCCCTGAGTTTGGGATCACGGATCGATAAGAAGTCAAACAGACCCAATGCAACCAGTGCGGGCAGCGCATCGAGAATGTCCTGTTCGGTCAGCTCCCGCTCCTCGGCGGTTGCGCCGGGTTTCAGCCAGAGCCGTGCGTTGATGAGGAAGGCGCCGACCGTCCCCTTGCGCACGGCAACGTCGTTGACCTCTACCTGGTTGATATTGTCGGGCAAAATGTCCTGGGCACGCATCGTCGTCTCCTTGGCAAAAAATCATGCGAGCAAACTAGCCACGACGCATTGGCGCTGCTATCGTATCGGTGCCAATGAATACGGCGTTGAGGCCAAAATGAGCTATTTCATCACGCCGGAACAAGCCATGTCGTCCGAAGGCCCGATCATCATTGCGGGCAAGCAGGAGAGGAGTGTTCCACGGTTCGTTGCCGTCCACGCCCATGCGCGCGGCCAGCTGCTGGGGGCGAGCACCGGTCTGTTGACGATTGGAACGGAAGCGGGGCAATGGGTCGTTCCCGCCATCCACGCGGTGTGGATACCGCCGTATCACAAGCATTCGCTGCAGTCGCACGGGGCCTATTTCGGCTGGAGTGTCTACGTGGCGGAGCCGGAATGCGCGATGCTCCCCGCCATTCCCTGCACCCTGCGCAGTTCCGGCCTGCTGCGCGAGGCGGTCAGCCGGGCGGCCGGCTGGAAGGGCGAGGTGCTTGATCAGGGACAGGAGCGGATTGCGCGCGTCATTCTCGATGAGATCGCCAGCCTGCCGCATGAGGATCTCGGGCTGCCGATGCCGGCGGATGTGCGGCTGGCGCGCATCGCCCATGCCTTTACCGGCAATCTGCTCGACGAACGAAAGGCCGAGGATTGGGCTGACTGGGCGGGTATTCCCGCTCGGACGATGACGCGCAAATTCGTGGTTGAAACGGGTTTCACCTTTACCGAGTGGCGCCAGCGCGCCCGGCTGATGCGGGCACTGGAATTGCTGGCAGCGGGGCAGGCGGTCACATCAGTTGCGCTTGATGTCGGCTACAACAATATCAGCGCCTTCATTGCGATGTTCCGGCGCGTGTTCGGGGTCACGCCCACGCGCTATTTCGCTGGTGGGGGGTCTTAGTCGCCGTTGACGAAGAAGCGCCAGCGGCCCTTCGGCGTAATGCCGAGGCGGTAGAACACATAGGTGCCGAACTGCTTCATCTCGTCATAGTCACCGGCGGTAACGATCTGGAAGAGCTCCACGCGCTGCTTGGCATCGAGCTTGTCGAGCGGGTAGGCGAAGAAATACGGCCAGACGTAGAGCTCATCAGGCGTTCCGGCATCCAGATGGACGTAGCCTGAATTGAGGATATCGATGGCGATGGCGAGGATTTCCTGTCCATCCGTGTCGCCGGCAAGGCTCTTCAGATAGGCAATCGGGTCGCCGTCGGTATCGGCGAGCGACAGCATCGTCATGTCGTCGCCCGAGCCGATCAGCGGCCGCAGGGATTCCAGCGAACCGGTCTTGGCTGCGGCAATGATAAGCTCGCGCATCTTCTGCACCGGGAAGGGCAGCTTGGTGACGTCGTATTCCACGTGCGGCGGCGGCGAGCCTTCCGGTACGTTCGGCAGGGCCGGATTGCTGCGCGGCGCGCCAGCCGTATCGTTTTCCTTGGCAGCGGGTGCCTCGGGCGCCTTCTTTTCCTGCGCTGCGGCAGGGGCGGCGGGCTTTTCCGGTGTTGTCGTGGCGGGTTTGGTTTCCGAAGCGGCAGGCGGAGCCGCCGGGGCGGTGCCCGCCGGTGCCTTCTCCTCGGGCTTTGCCGGAGCCGTTTCAGTGGCCTTCGGCAGCTCTTCCTTCTTGATCTCGCTGAGTGCCAGCTGCACGGGCCTGTCCAGTCCGGCGGCATAGGCAGGAACAGCGCAGGCGCAGAGGACTGCCGCTAGAAAACCTGTTCTGGCGATCACGGAAGCGGAAGCGAGCTTGTCGAGCATGCAGGATCACCCGGTCGTTGAATTATTGCAGGACGCGATTCGAAGAGAATTCACCTGCAGAAATACGTTCGCGCAGCACTTCGAGCAAGGCCAGCGCGGACACTTCGCCGTTATCCCGGATCAATTCGGTCAGCGCGGTCGCAAATGCAGCTTCGGCCATGATCTCGGGCTCGATACCTTCAAGAGTGCCATCTGCCCAGACTTCATTCTGATATTCGATCGCAACCAGCTTTTTTTCTTCTGCAACCAACTTATCGAGGTCCGCCGATGTCATGTTCATGATTATACCATCCTTGGCCGAAGCCAATTCTTAAACTGCCGCTAAACAATACCATACGTTTTGCTTAAAATGCGGTCCTTTGGCTTCAACAGTTAAAGCCTGGTTAATTTCCATAGCCCGATATGATCTCCGAAGAAAGCCTTTCTCCTTCGGTCTGGTAGCGGTCAATCGCCGCAATCGCCTGGCTCGTGCACGCCGTATAGGTCTCGGTAAACGTCCGGTAGCCGCGGTTGAAACTGGCCACCAGCCGTGCCCGGCGGGCAGGGTCCGGATTCTCCGCCGCCAGCAGCGAATCCATCCTGTCGCGCCACTGGCTGCTTTTTTCGCCGCAGATGTTGCGCAGCGAATGAATGGAGCCGAGAATTTCCGCCAGCCGGATCAGCTTTGTTTCATACAATGGGTCCACCGCGTGGGCGGGACCCGCGCTGACGATCGCCAACAGAAATGCTGATATCAATGCTCTGCGGCGCACGTCTTGACCCTGTGGCGGTGGAATCCCCTGCAGACGGTTGTGGCCGGAAAGCAAGGCGTCTTCAAGGCGCAATGCGGCAATACCCTCAACTTTTGAAGCTTCGCGCCAGGGCGTAGGCCATGTCGAGCACGCTGGCGGTGACATCGAAGCCGGCCATTTCCTCGACTTTCAGCCAGTGGACCGCCGCCGCGTCATCGGCGGCAATGGCCTCGCCCCGGGGGATCGTGAGCCAGGAAAACCGCGAGGCGATAGGGCCGGGGGGCGGGAAATTCCGGGGTCGAATAATCGAAGACAACCGTGTCGAGATAGGACACCTCCGTCGCGCGGATACCGGTTTCTTCGAAAAGTTCGCGGATGGCGGCGCTATCAGGCGCTTCTCCCTCTTCGCGCCGCCCGCCGGGGAAGGCCAGCCAGCCCTTGGCGGGTTCGCGCCCGCGCTCCACCAGGAGGAAAGCCTCGTTGCGGATACAGACGGCTGAAACGCCGTCAACATCGGGGGAAAGCGGAATCTGTGCCATATGTCAGGGGTATGTCGCGGCTGGGGCTTTGACAAGAGCATCGTGCAACATCCCGCAAACTCCACCTTGACCCGGCATCGAAAAACCGGATGATCGCCACTCCAATTCAAATAGGCTCTCATTGCATGTGCGGACGTTTTGCCCTCCTCGGAACCCCGGAAGAGATCGAAGCCCTGATGGGGCTGATGGATGTCGAGGCCTTTCCGGCCCGCTACAATATCGCGCCGACACAGCCGGTGCTGATGATCGTCTCGGGCGAAACGCCGCCGCCCGGCAGCAACCGCCCCGACCGGCGTGCGCTTTTGGTGCGCTGGGGATTCATTCCCGGCTGGGTCAAGGACACCGCCGATTATCCGCTGATGATCAATGCCCGTTCGGAAACCGCCATCGACAAGGCTTCGTTCAAGACCGCCATGCGGCATCGCCGCGCGCTCATTCCCGCTTCGGGTTTTTACGAATGGCGCCGCGACGGCAAGAACAAGTCGCAGGCGTTCTGGATCCGTCCCAAGCATGGCGGCGTCATCGCCTTTGCCGGCCTGTACGAGCCATGGGCCAATGCGGAAGGCTCGGAAATGGACACGGGCGCGATCCTGACCACCAGCGCCAATGAAACGCTGCGCCCCATCCACGACCGCATGCCCGTCGTCATCGAACCCAAGGATTTCAGCCGCTGGCTCGACTGCAAGACCCAGGAGCCGCGCCATGTCGCCGATCTGCTGAAACCGGCCCAGCCGGACTTTTTCGAGGCGATACCGGTGTCCGACAAGGTCAACAAGGTTGCCAATATGGGCCCGGACATTCAGGAGCGGATGGCCGAAGGGGCTTTTGAGGTCAAAAAACCGCTGCGGCAGAAGCCGCCCGAGTCCGACGATCAGATGAAGCTGTTCTGACCGTCCATCCAAGCCTCTCCTTCAGATTTCAGGATTTTCCCATGTTTTCCGCCGCTTTGTCCGGTTTCCTTCTCGGTGCCTCGTTGATCATCGCCATCGGCGCGCAGAATGCCTTCATTCTGCGCCAGGGGCTGTTGCAGGAGCATGTTTTCATCCTGTCCCTGATCTGCGCGCTGTCCGATGCGCTGCTGATCACCGCCGGTGTTGCCGGTCTCGGCACGCTGATTGCCCAGTCCCCCCAGACGACCCGCATCTTCAGGTCGGGACGTTCATCCGGCCACATATAGGTCCAAAGATTGCGGATGGTCTGCAGCGTTTTGCCAGACTCGGCGGAGACAGTTTTTTCAGCCACGGCTATTCCTTGATGGCCGCAGCGGCTACCCGCGCTGCCGGCACAATGGTATCGGGCGGACAGCACAGATTGGCCATATCGCCGACAAGGGCGGCGACATCGGCAAAGGCGTCCGGATTGATGCTGTAATGGGAACTCTGGCCGGACTGGCGGTAATTCACCAGACCGGGCATCGACCAGTATTTTCAGATGCTGCGATACGGTCGACTGCGCCAGATCAAGCGTTGCGACAATATCCTTGCAGCAGGAGGCGTTCAGCCCGGCCAGCTGCCGGACAATGCGCAGGCGCGCGGGATGGGCGAGCGCGGTGAGAATCCGCGCCGTTTCCGCATCTGACATCGCCTGTTGAAATCGGTTGCTGCATTTCATCGTTCATCGGCGATAAACGATATAATTTTCCAATGCAAGGGTTAAAGCGGGTCATCCATGCCATGCGGGTGCGGTTTTGGAGCATATCCGGCGCTCAAGCATCAGAAAAAGCCGTCGAGAAACGCCGCCGTCCGATCCGAGAGTCCGACGATCTTGTCGGTTGCCTGGCGGTAGAACTTGAAGTTGAGTTCCGTACCGGGCTCACCATCCTTCCAGTCGGTCAGATGCCTGAGTTCCCGCCTGCCCAACGGACGCGTGGCAAGGGCATCGCGCCGGATCACGACGCTGACACGCGGCGTTTGCCTGATGACGCCGCTCTTCCTGGCGACGGCTTCGGCTGAGATGACGACACCGCGCGCGACAAGCCCCTGCCCGCCCTCGTTCTCGCTGGCGAAGAGAAAGACCGTGTCACCGGCGGCGATATGCTTGCCGCCATACATGGTCTTCTGCGCGGTGAATGCGAACATTTCCGCCTGCGGATCGCGAATCTCGGCTTTGATCGCGAATGCCACCCGTCCGTCCTTACGCTATTGCGGTGCCGGCTTGTCCTTTTCCGGCAATGAAAAGACCTGTCCGGGGAAAATCCTGTTCGGGTTCTGGATCTGCTCCTTGTTGGCCAGATAGATCGTCGTGTAGCGCACGCCTGCACCGTAGGTCCGGCGCGAAATCGTCCACAGATTGTCGCCGCGCCGGATGATGACCGAACCATCGACATTGCGAAGCGGCTTGGCCGTATCGGTGCCGGACGCCTGTTCACTGCCGGCAGCCGGGGCTGTTTCGGTCGAAGCCTGCGGCGTTGCCGCCGGTGCGGGCGTTGCGGATGGTGCGACGGCGACACGCGCTGGCCTGCCTCGCGCTTGAACGGTACGGCGGCGCGGGCAATGACGGTTACGCCATCCTTTTCCACCATGTCCGCACGGATGATATAGTCGCCCACGGGCAGGTCGCGGGTTGTCTGCACAAGAAAGTGGCCATCGGCACCCGTCTTGGTCGAGCCGATGAGATTGTCATTGGCATAGACCTTGACCGTGTAGCCGGCATCGGCAATGCCGGCGATGAACAGTTTGCTGCCTTCGATCTCCACCGCTTCGACAACGATGCGGGCCTTGGCGGCGGGCTGCTTGGCAGGCTTGTCGCCGGTGGGGCGCCGCTGCTGCGGCCGGCTGGTTGGAAGCTGCCTGACCTGCCGGAGCTTCCGGCACGGTGATCAGCCGGCTCGGCTGGCCGGATTGTTCGACAAGCGCCAGCACCTGACCCGATTTGGTTTCGGGGATGGAAACGATGGCGGTTTCCAGCGATGTCATGGCGCTGCCATCGGGTGCCGTCGAGCGCAGGACCAGCTGGTAATCGCCGGGCTTCAGGGGATCATCGAGGACGATGACGAAGTCGCCATTGGGCGAAGCCTTGGTGGTTCCAAGAATATCGCCGCGGGCCAGAAGGTCCACCTTGGCATTGTTGGCAGCCTTGCCCGCCAGAACGATCGTCCCCTTGGGGTCAACGCGCAGCACATCGAAGGTTGGAGCACCCGGCTTGCCCTCGTCTGCTTCAACCTGTGGCGTCGCCGTGCCTGCGGCTGGCGCGGCTACCGGTGCCGTCGTGTCGGCCGAAGGCGCAGCGGGAACTGCAGCTTGCGGCTGTTCGGCCGGTTTTGCAGCGGGCGTTTGCGCGGTTGGCGCCGATGCGTTTTCCGGTGCGTTTCCGCTCGCCGTTACGGCCGGCGTATTGGAAGTCGGCTTACCCGGAACAAACCCCAGATAGGCAGCAGCCAGCCCCACGGCGACAACAACGCCAAACCCCAATAGTGCAAACTTGTTCTTGACCATCGATCCCCAACCCTTTTGTTCTTTTTGCTCTAGCGCCTTTTGTGCTCTGCCACAAGAAAACCGTTTAGATTCAGCCTCATTCTTTGTGATTATTCTACCAGATTCGCAATTCGAGGCTTTTGTCGCATCCGCAGCGGCTTGACGTTTCACCGCACAGAAGGCACCACTTTTCAAATGAGCAAGATTCAATCCATCTGCGTTTACTGCGGCTCGTCTCCGGGCCGCGATCCGATTTACAAACAGAGCGGCAGGATGCTGGGCAAATCCATTGCCGAAAACGGGCTTGAGCTGGTGTACGGCGGCGGCACGAAGGGCATCATGGGCGCCGTTGCCGACGGTGTCATGTCGGCGGGCGGCAAGGTCACCGGCATCATTCCGAAGTTCCTGATGAACAAGGAAGCCACCGAGCATGCGCTCGGCCAGCTGTCGGAACTGGTCGTCACCGAGGACATGCACGAGCGCAAGCACAAGATGTTCGAGCGCTCCGACGCCTTCGTCACCCTGCCCGGCGGCATCGGCACGGTGGAGGAGATCGTCGAGATCATGACCTGGGCGCAGCTCGGGCGCCACCGCAAGCCGATGGTGTTCGCCAACATCAACGGGTTCTGGAATCCGATGCTTGCCCTCATCGATCACATGAAGGCGGAAGGCTTTGTGCATACGTCACATTTGGTCAATCCGCTTGTGGTAGAACGCCCGGAAGATATCGTTCCGGCGATCCTCAAAGCAGCCGCAAGAGGCGACCGGGACGGCGACGAAGCGATCATCGAACGGCTGTAGCAGCAAAGGAGCGGGGATTTCATGGTTCAAACGCTGAGCTTAGATCCCTCCCCCGAAGCAAAACTTCTGCCCCATGACGACTTCGTCATATCCTACCGGTTCACCAGCGATGGCACCTTGCTGTCCGAACCCGCCGCCGCAACGGACAAGGCATGGACCTGGAAGAGTTATGCGCTGGCCGATGCGCGCGCCCGGCGCAGCCTCGAAGCGGACAAGAGCCTGCCGGACAGCGTGCGCGAAGCCTTTCTCTCCTCCGGCGATCAATGCCAGATCAGCTTCGAAGACGGCTGGCTGTTCGGCGAACTGCCGGATCTGCAGCACGAGCACTACGGCGATCCGCGCGAGCTCGGCTATTTCCGCTTTGCCTTCGACAGGAACTTGTTCATCAGCGGCCGCCGCCACCCGCTGCAATCGGTGGATGACGTGCGCCAGTCCATCAATCGCGGCAAGATCAGGCCGGCCGCGCCGATCGCACTGTTCAACGCGATATTCCGGCGCTTTCTCGACCTGCTCAAGGCCGAGATCAACCGGCTTTCGGAAACGCTCGATTCCATCGAGGACCACATCGTCAGCGAGAAATGGCAGGGCGAGCGCGAACGGCTGGTGCCGGTGCGCCGCCAGATCGTGGTGTTCCACCGCTATCTCACTGCTGCCACCAGCCTGTTCCGCCATATCGACCATGCGGACCGGCGCGCCCTGCCGGAAGATCTCGACGATCTGATCGAAGGCCTGTCGATCCGCGCGGCAACGCTGCATGCGGAAGGCGAACAGCTGCAGCAGCGCGCAAGGCTGCTGCAGGACGAACTGCTGGCCAAGATGACCGATCAGTCCAACCGTTTTCTCTACGTGCTCTCGGTCATGACCGCCCGTGCTGTTGCCGAGCAACGTCATCACCGGACTGTTCGGCATGAACACGCCGGGCCTGCCCTTCGCCAACAGCGCGCATGGCTTCTGGGTAGTGGCGCTGCTCGCCGTGATCATTTCGGCCATGGTCTACCTGATCGTCCGCAGGATCGGCGGATCAGGGCGCTAGGAAAGCTTCGCCTTGCGCGATTCATGCAGCATCGACCAGGTGTAGATCGCCAGCGCCGCCCAGATCAGCGCGAAGGCAATGAACTGGCTGTTGGAGAACGGCTCCTTGAACACGAAGATGGCGCACAGGAACACGATGGTCGGCGCGAGATACTGCATCAGGCCGATGGTGGTGTAGCGCAGGAGTTTTGCGCCAAAAGCGTAGAGAATAAGCGGAATGGCCGTGGCCGGACCGGCAAACAGGAGAAG
>ENA-OOPC01000012-OOPC01000012.1-human-oral-metagenome-genome-assembly--contig:-NODE-12-length-13533-cov-3.556915_pt1 | contig 13533 bp, 8 predicted proteins | sample MGYA00245291_ERZ501124 | MGnify/ENA primary metagenome ERZ501124 (study PRJEB25959, sample SAMN05335013) | human oral metagenome | host: human-associated | place: USA: California | collected 2014-04-10...
GATCCTCGCGCTGAAATTTGAGCGGCACCGAAACCCCGCGAGGCTTGACCAGATAGCCCTCTGCAATTGCATCTTCCAGGGTGTAGGCATCGGTCGGAACGCCACTCTCCAGATTGAACAGGCTGTAGGTGTTACGGTCGATTTCATCTTTAGGGGTAGCGGTCAGCCCAACTAGCAGCGCATCGAAGTAGGAAAAAATCGCCCGGTATTTCTGATACACCGATCGGTGCGCCTCATCGATGATGATCAAATCGAAATGGCCCACACCGAAGCGGCGTTGCCCCTCCTGCTTTTCATCAATCAGGCCCATCATCGTCGGGTAGGTCGACACATAGATGCGCCCTTCAGTGTTCTTCTCAGTGACCAGATTCACCGGAGCGCACTGGGCAAAAAGCTTTTGAAGGCGTTAGCCGCCTGATTGACCAGCGCCACACGATCGGCCAGAAACAGAATGCGTTTGGCCCAATTGCAACGCATCAACAAATCGCTCAGGGCAATTACCGTGCGGGTCTTGCCGGCACCAGTGGCCATCACCACCAACGCCTTACGCTGACGATCCTGCTCGAAGGTTTCGCCGATACGACGGATCGCCCGTTGCTGGTAATGCCGTTCGACGATCAACGGATCGATGGTCGCCTGCCCCAAGGCCTTGCGGCTGATACGGCGCTGAATCAGCAGTTCCAATTCGGCCTTTTTATGGAAGCCCTGAATCAAACGCGGCGGGTACAAGGTGTCGTCCCACAGCCAGTGCTCGTAGCCATTGGTGAAATAAATCAGTGGCCGCTGGCCGTACATCGATTCCAGGCAATCGGCATACAGCTTGGCCTGCTGCTGCCCGGCACGGGCGTCGCGCTGAGTGCGCTTGGCTTCGATCAGCGCCATTGGCTTGCCGTCGTCGGCCCAGAGCACGTAGTCGACAAAGCCCTTGTTCTGAGTGTTCGGCATGCCCGCCACTTCATACTCACGATCACGAGCTGCATCCAACGGCCAACCGGCTTCGTGCAGCAACTGATCGATAAACAGGTCGCGGGTTTGGGCTTCGTTGTAGTCGTGGGTATCGGGCTGTACGGCGTTGGCCGCTTTCGCTGCTGCCACGTCAGCGCGCAGCGAGACGAGTTCTTGATCCAGGGCCGCGTTTTTCTTTTGCGCTTGAGCCAGCGCGGCATCCCGTTGAGCGAGCTCGCTTTCAAGCGTTTGCAGCTGAGTCTGGCTTTGGGTAGCGACGGCTCCTGGCGGTTTAGGCAATAGCGCAGCGTTGAAACGCAACGCACCATCCGGTTTACCGGCCGCACTGCGTGCGTAATGCCGCCCCAGCCAATAGGCCACATGAAACAGCTCGCTGAGGACGGCCTGGGCATCTTGCTCGCGTACCTGGCGGGCGCTGTGCACAGCATCGTTACCACGCTTGCGGATGACTTCCATTTTGGTGTGGAGCATCGGCCCGGTCAGGATCTTGAAGCTGGGTTCAAACAGAAACGCCGACAAATCGCTTTTGTACGGCAACTTCAAGCTGCGATCGGCCTGGAACAGCCACGCCACCAACAACTCCAGAGTGCGCCGGGCATAGAAACAGGAAGAGCGCGGATCAGCCAAGACATTGGCCTCTGCCTTGACCGCTTCGGCATAGAGGCCGGGCCATTCAGTGCGCAAGAAGGCAAAGTTACTCATATCAACATCCTTGAAATATGGCGGCAACGTCTAACCGGTCGGTCAGGTACGGGGTGAATCCGGTGGACAGGATACAAAGTGCCAGCATATCGCGCATCTCTATATTGCCTTCCACGCTGCCGGGCTTGCCGCCATGGCGATTGCCGGGATAGTCACAGGTGAAACCATAGAGGCTTTTCAGCGCCTCGCGAACCTTGGCGTGAGGCCAATGGGGGAGCTGATCGCAGATGCTCGACAGCGACTACTCCTTTACCCGAGGATTGTCGCGGCCCAAGGCTTCCAGCAAGTTGATCTGCTTTTGCAGGCAGGTTTTGATGCGTCCTTCGCCGCCCTTGTCGTGTAGATCACGAAAAGCCTGGTCGAAATCCCGCTGCAGGGTGTGGAGGTGCGGGTGCTCGGCATGGCTGTCGCGCAATCCCTGAACTAGGCTGGCGAACAGCCCGGGTACGGTCGGGTACAACCAACACGGGGCGGCGCAACTCGTAACGCAGGTTGCAGGTCTCGATGAAACCAGAGAGGCGATTGAAGTGCGCATTGGCCAGCGCCTCTCCCGCCAGCTCATCGAGCACGCCGTAGACGTTTTGCAGAAAGCTCAGTAGTGCCGACTCGTCGATAAGGTCATCGGCGGTGATCCGGCGGAAGACTTGAACACTCTGGGGAGGGTCGTCGATGATTTCGGCCAGAACTGCAAGGGACGGTGGCGTTTTCAAGGCGGGCATCAACGCCCGGTACACTCGCAGAACAGATCGGCAGGCGCCGATCCGTGTCGCGCTTTAAGGGGCTCCAGAGCTCGCGCCAGGTACGGGACCAGATCAGGAGCATTGAGCCGCGCATGGATTAGAGCTCGCCTCGGAAGGCGCGGATTTGGAGAGAGGTAAAGAGGGCCTCAAGCTTCGAGAGATCGTTTAGATACAGTTTTTTCATATCTTTGATTGCTGAGAGTCTACGGCTAAACTCCTCCTGCAAGGTCAACGGAGGGACAGGCACATCAATGCTACCCAACCCTTGTATATTTATATTGTATTGCCCTGCAGATGTTTTTGAATTAGCTAAAAGCGACTGCCTTGCCGTTCGACCTAGTAAGAACTCACGCAAGTAGTAAGGAGAAACAACATCTTGACTCAAACGCGCGCGAATCAAATAAGAAGCATAAACAAAACCTCGACCGCAGGACCCTTGTTCAAAAACCGCACAACGCCCAACAAACTCAGGATTACCATTGGACCGCACAAAAAGAATATCTCCTTCTTTCAACAGCAGACGCTCGTAGTCCTTTACCCCAAGAGAGACAAACTTTAAATCCGATATATCAACATCACCTTTTGCGATGTTAGGAATCCTCAAAACAGGGATGTCCTCCCCCCCTGACTTTTCTGATGTGCCATATCGAAACTCCAACACCAGCTCACTCAGCTTTTTCACCTCCCACTTCTTTTGACTAGAGCTGGGATCACCAAACACATCAATAAAAACCTCTTGAGCTAAAGCATCAAGATTAAAAATCGCTTCTCGACGCTTAGCCCTAAGGCATTCAGCCTGATCCAAAATAGACGAAATGCGCACTTGTTCCTGCAAGCTTGGAAGATCAAGAGAAAGTTCCAAACAACGATCAACATTCAAATTTGAAATACTAGTTGTCTTATTACCGAAACTTCTTGCCATAGCCTGGATGCGGGTTGACGAAAACCACCAAAACAAAAAACGCGGATAAACATGTTCGGGATTAGCTCGAAGAACCGATACAAAACCACCAAAACTTGTTTTCCAAGGAAGCGCAGGAATCCAGCTACATTTCCCAACCAAGTTCCAACTATTAGCGCTGGAAATCAATATATCACCTTCTTGCAGAAACTGATCGTTACGGCGCACTAAACTTCTGTCCACAGCCCAAACATCTCTTAGATCGAGTTCAGCCTGAACATTTTTTGTCCGCAGGCATGCAACTGAATTTTCAGTTCCCACCGGAACAACATCCTCAGGCTTGAAGGTAATCCCACGTATAAATGTCGCCACATCACCCAAGGTAACTGTCACAAACGAGGTCATCCCAGCATACCTCTCAGATTTTTCATTCCTAGCTGAATCTCTTTTTCCAACTCGTCCAGCATTGCCAATATTTCCTGAGGCGTACGATGCTCGACTTCCTTATGAATCACTTCCTTGTAGCGACTAATACTGAGATCATAGCCTTGCGTAACAATTTCTTCTTTAGGCACGCAGAAACTTTGCGCCGTGCGCGGGCGAGTTAGTTCCGTCCCCTTACGCTCATTCCAGTGCGCCAACACATCGGGCAGATTGTTTCTGGCATGATCCTCTTCACTCAAGGCAACGCTCGGCGCAACGCCTAACTTGTCCTCACTAAGCAGCGGAGTGCGCCGGTCATCCAGACTCATACCATCTGCCTGCACGTCATAAAACCAGACGTTATCGGTGCCGCCGGAGTTGGTTTTGGTAAACAGCAGAATAGAAGTGGCGACACCCGCATAAGGCCTAAACACCCCACTCGGCAGTTTGACCACGCCGTCCAACTTGTGATCTTCAATGATCATGCGACGCAGCTCTTTGTGCGCCTTGCTGGAACCAAACATCACACCATCCGGAACGATCACCGCCGCACGGCCACCCGGTTTAAGCAGGCGCAGAAACAGCGCCAAAAACAGCAGTTCGGTCTTTTTGGTTTTAACGATGCGCTGCAGATCCTTCGCGGTGCTTTCGTAATCCAGACTACCGGCAAACGGCGGGTTAGCCAGGATCAGGCTGTAGTGTTCGGCCTCCCCTGCGGTGCTTTCCGCCAAGGAGTCACGGTAACGAATGTCCGGGTTTTCCACGCCGTGCAGCAACATGTTCATGCTGCCGATGCGCAACATGGTGTTGTCGAAGTCAAAGCCGTGGAACATGCCGTGGTGGAAATGCTGACGTTGGGTGGCATCAAGCAACAGGCTCGGGTAGGTGTCGCGCAGGTATTCACCGGCCGCCACCAAAAAGCCGCAGGTGCCGCTAGCCGGGTCGCAAATCACATCGTTAGGTTTGGGCGCGGTCAGTTCAACCATCAACTGAATGATGTGTCGTGGCGTACGGAATTGACCGTTCTGCCCAGCGCTGGCGATTTTGCCGAGCATGTATTCGTAGACGTCACCCTTGGTATCGCGGTCGTCCATCGGGATGCCATCGAGCAAGTCCACCACTCTGGCCAGCAACGCTGGCGTGGGGATGGTAAAGCGCGCATCGCGCATGTGATGGCTGTAGGTGGAGTCGTCGCTGCCGATGGTTTTCAGGAACGGAAATACGTGCTCGCCAATCACTTCAAACATGGTCGCCGGAGAGAAATGCTTGAAGCGCGACCAGCGGTAGTCATTGTAATTGCAGCCGCGCGGGTCAAGACCTTCAGGGAAAATGCGACGTTCCATTGGTTGTTTCAGGCGATTGGCCTTGTTCTCTTCCAGGGTATGCAACTCATCCAGACGACGCAGGAACAGCAGGTACGTCAGCTGCTCCATGACTTCCATCGGGTTGGAAATACCACCTGACCAGAACGCATTCCAGATAACGTCGATTTTGCTCTTGAGTTCGCCGGTGATCACCGAATGTTGCTCCATGGCTCACGCGCCCGCTCGGCAGGCGCTAAAAATGTGGGGGATAATAACGTCTGGGCAGAGACGTGCGTATGCCAGACGACGGAATTAATTGTCGAGGAGCGTTCTGTAGTCCAAAACCCTCAGCCTCGCGGTGACGACGTCCCTGCGCCGAACGATCCTCGAAACGGTTTCCAATGCAGCACGAACGAAACGATTGCGTGGAGTATCGATCGCCAACTCATTAACTTTTGACGAAGGATCTTTCGATGCTACTTTTCTCTGCCTGCAATCATTTTTAGCAACAGCCACGCAGACTTGGCCACTCAATCAGTCAGTCAGTCAGTCCCCAATCACAACAGAACGCCCGAGCCTCGCTGCGCCCAAGCAGGTATCAGCTTCCAAGAGTCACGCATCTTACCGTGCAAGGTGTCCGTCGCCGGCTCAAACTTACGTAGGTGCCCCCAGAAGCGATCAGAATGATTGGCTTCCAAAAGATGGCAAAGCTCATGTACCAGCACATAGCGCACCAGATCACGCGGAAGGAATAGTAGCTTGCAGTTCAGAGTGATGCGCCCATGTACGGTACAACTCCCCCAGCGAGTGCGCTGATTCTTGATGGCGAGATCCGTATATCGCAGCCCAGTCTGTTGCGCAAGGTTCGACAGCCACGACGACAGGGCTCCTTTGGCATGGCGTGCCAGCCAGCGGCGTATCGCGGCCTGACAGGCTTCAATGTCGTCATGGCGCCTGAAACAACAATGCGTCCGGGCTGATTGGTTCTAGCCCCTACGGTTCGACTACGGGTAGCCCGGTACTCAATCCGCCACGACTCGGCCAGCGCAGGCAGGTCGAAAGCTTGGGGTCGGACCGGAGCAGCTTCGCTGACCAAATGACGTACCGAATCGAATTCAGAGAGTCGCTCAGCGATCCAATCGACCTTGCTAGCCACCAACTGCAAGATACGATCACGCTCAAGCCCGCTGGGCACAATGACTATGAGCCCAGCGCGAGCACTGATCTTCAGCCGAAGTGAACGGGCCTTGGTCGAAGAGCGAATCTCGAACTCGAGCTCCCTGCCATCCGGTAAATCCAGATGTGCGTGTGTGGTCGCTTCAAGCACCCGTTCCATCGCCATCCGATCCGTCAGACGCTGACGGCTTGTAGTGCCTGACCTTGAGCGTTTGCACCAAGATCCCAATGAGCTCCATCGCATCACCCGCGAGCAAACCTGCGGCAGAAAACCGCGTGACTATCATGAGCAAAAGCCCGCGCGACAAATCTGGGTCTATCGCGCTGCTGCTCCACCAGCCGGGGAAACAGTGTGTATCTGCCTCGGCCAGGGTAGCCGCCGAGATTTCGACAGCCAGCATCTCAGTAATTGAGGCGTTGTGGGCCTTGATCTTTAGCGCCAATTGTTGGGCGATGGGGCGATTTGCTTCCTCGACGGCATTACGAACAGCATCGGTGAGCTTCTCCAATTCCTCGATCAGTGCAATACCGGCCAAGGTACCAGCGCGCTTCTCGTCGATCAGCCGCTGCAGCTTTTCCGACAGCGGGCGGAAAGACTCATCCAGATCCAGGCGGATGCGCAACTCGGCCGATAGCATGGCCTCGATTTCGAGCGCCTTAGCATCTGGCTTCTTGTCTTTCAGCTTGGTCAGGAAATGCTCGTCCAGCACGTAGGTGGGGAATTCGATTTCCAACTCATCCACGTCGATGTGATCACGGATCAGCTCGCGCGTGCGGGCGGCGTCCTCCTCGGTTGCTTCGATGCTCTTGCTGGCGTCCGGGTAGAACTTCTTCCGGTACAACATATACAGTTTGGTCAGCCAGGCATAAGGTCGAATGAAATCGCGCAACGGCTCGTCGGGCTGCAGCGCCTCATACAGCACGCGCAGGCTACGGTAGCCGCTATCGAATTGCTTCTCGGTGCCATCTACATCGCGCAGGATCTTCATCGCGGTGATGAACGCATCGTGCGAACCATCCCGTGGCACCGTGTCTAACGGAAACAAGTCCCAGACCTGCTGGAAGGTGTTGCGAAAATGCTCGCGAATGGTGTCGAACGGGAAAGCTACGTCCCCCAACTCATTGGGCTTGTAGTTCAGCGCCTCGTTCAGGTGGTCAAAGATGCCGTAGTAATCCAGCACCAAACCGTGGCCCTTGAGTTCGTTATAGGGCCGGTTCACCCGCGCAATGGTTTGCAACAGAGTGTGATTCAGCAGCTTCCTGTCCAGGTATAACGCCTGCAGGATTGGCGCATCGAAGCCGGTCAGCAGCATGTCACACACCACCAGCATCTCGACCTTGCGGTAGGCCTTGTCGCGGTGCTCGTCCTGCTCCGATTGCGCCGGGATCAAGAACTCATTCAGCAATTTCTTGCGCTTGACTTCCCCCAAGTACAGCGCCTTAATGTCTTCGGGATCCTTCTGCGGCGCCTCGGATATCACGGCCATCACTGCTTCATCACCCAAGCGCTCACGCAGCGCTGTCGCGTAGAGTTTCACAGCCTGCTTATCCTTGCACACCAGCATGCCTTTGAAGCCATTGGGGCGGACGTGGTCTGTGAAGTGTTGAACCACGTCATCGGCGATCTGAGTTATGCGCGTGGGATGGAATAGCAGCGCATCTACCCGGGCGCCCTCGGTGATCAGCTTGTTCTGCTCTTCTTGCGGCAGATGGCCAAACTCTCGTTTGAAGGTGGTATCCAGCTTGGTGCCGTGCAGTTGCCAGTCAGTCACGCGCGGTTGCCAGTGAATCGGTTTCACTACGCCGTCGTGCAATGCATCCGTTACTGTGTAGGGGCGGCCCATGTAACGCTCGAGTTTGCCGTCCTCCTTCACGTAACCCCAAGCCTTGGGCGTATTGTGGTCATCGTTCTCGATGGGTGTACCAGTAAAGCCAAACAGCGACGCCCCTTCCAGAGCCGAGCGCATATAAGTACCCAAGTCGCGCTCCTGCGTACGATGCGCTTCGTCGGCCATCACTATCACGTTGGGGCGCTGCTTCGTCACCTGCTTGGGCATTCCCTCGAACAGGTGCACTGTGGTCAGGATCACGCCGCGATAGTCGCCTGTAAGCTTCTCCTCCAGCTCGCGCTTGTTCGGAGCCACCCACACGTTGTCCATGCCAGTAGAATTCAGCTCGCGGTCCATCTGATCGCCCAATTGTTCACGGTCCACCAGCAAGATGACGGTCGGCTGTTGCAACTTCGGGTCTTCCCATAGGCTTCGAGCGGCGTAAATCATTGTCAACGTCTTGCCAGAGCCTTGGGTGTGCCAAATTAGGCCGCGTCGTTTGTCCGCGGGCAGCGTCAGATCAGTCGCCCGGCTCAGGATGCCCTTTACCGCAAGGTACTGCTGGTAACGCACCACCACCTTCTCTGTCTTGCCATCCTTGGTGACGAAGACAATGAAGTGGCGGATAAAGTCCAGCAAATTGCCTCGATCGAACAAGCCATACAGCGAGACCTTCATCTCATCATACTCGTCGATGTCGTGCGGCCACGGATCACGCCATTGCAGCCAGAACTGCAAGCGTCGCCCCGGCACGCCGTACATCATCCGCGTCTCATTGACCCCCACGGCGTAGGCATTCGTGTAGAAGAGCTGGTCGATTTCCTCAGCATACATGCCGAGCTGTTTGGCACCCTCGCGCCAATCGGGCTTGCTGCGACTAGCCGTTTTGGCCTCGATGACGATGATTGGAATGCCATTGATCAGAAGCACAATGTCCGGGCGGCGCGGCGAGCGACCCTCCACCGGAAACTGATTAGTCACCCACCATTCGTTGTTATCCAGATCGTCGTAGTTGATCAACCGCACGTCCTGAGTGGTCTCAGCAGCGTCAAACTTGTAATTGACGCCGTCCTTCAGCCACACCAGCCATTGCTGGTTGTCTCGGCAGCCGCGCAACTTGGTGATGATGGCGTCCACCCGCGCGTCATCTGTCAGCACCGAAGGGTTCAGCGCCTTCAACTTCTTGCGCAACAGGGGTAACAACAACACTTCGCGCTCATCGGGTCGGAATTCGCGCAGTTGCTCGCGCGACCGCCAGGTCCATCCTAGTTTGGCCGCCTTGAGGTGCTCGATAATCTCGCGCTCGACCGTGGTTTCCTCATTGAACAAGGTGCTCACCGTATATGGAGCCAGTGCCTCTATCACTTCAGACATGGGTGTCGCCTTTTGGAATACGGATGTTACCGGTGAGTAGGTTTTGCAGAAGGGAGCGCTTCACCTTCATGGCAGCATTCACCTTTTCCAATTGTGCGCTGATCTGACTCTCGATCCCGTCGAGTAACGTGACAACGTGCTCTTGCTCGGTGAGCGGCGGGCGTGGAAAGCGAAACTGCTTGATCGCTCGTGCGCCGATGTTGTTATTGCCCGCAGATGTATTCGCCACGGCACCGGCTTGCCTACGCCCTAGGGGAGATGCGAGAAAGTAATTGAGGTAAGCGCCCATCAATCGATCTTTATCAGTTCGCACACGGATCAGGTATGAGGCAAAGATCGTATGAGTTTCGGCAACCTCTTCAGAAACGATGGTCGATTTACCTATGTACTCCGGATTTCCGTTCGTGCGAATCAGGAGCACGTCGTCGACCATCAAGCGCAGCGCAGCCGCTTCCGATTCAGTCACTTCGGCAAATGGGACGTCAGTCAAGGCCAGATGCGGTGCGACCACCTGTGGGATCGCGATCACAGGATAACCACCGCGGTAGTCGTTGGACGCAGCGTTAGTGCCGTACTCAACAGCGGTCAAAGACTTGCCTAGCTTGTCATCATCCCAATGCGTAGGGATCCGAGCTGTGTAGCATCGGTGGATCTTGTAGGGCTTAGTTTCAATATCGGCAACCAGGCCACGCTCAAAGACGTGAACCATCAGTGAACGCTTGAGATCCCGCGTCGCCTCCAATTCCGCCTGAGCTTTGTTGATGGCATCATCGACCAGCCTGAGTGATGCAGCGATGTTGCGCTGCTCGTCCATCTCCGGCCACGGTAGCAACAGACGTTGATAGTCCCGCCAATTGAGATTTCGCATCTGCGTGGACTGCTGCTGAACACGCTCAACAATGCCTGTGCGCTGCAACTCAAACAGTGCCCAACCAAGAAACGTCGCATCCACTTTTTCCGCATCGGGCCTGAGCACCTGTACAAAGTTGGATACCGTAGCGCCAGACATGTCCTGCTCGATGAACCCGATTCGACCGACCGGCTGCTCAGGCCCCCCGCCGGAACGCTCAACCAAAAGATCACCCTTCTTCAGACCGAATTGCTCAGCTTTTTCCTTGGAGAAGTAACGAGTGGCGACGTCGCTCATATCAAGCTGCCCGTCGTTCGTGAAGTTTGTCGAACGCATCACCGATACAGCCTGTTCGCCATCGTCATTACCCCAATCGCCGGCAAATTGCTCTGTGATCAGCGATCTGAGCGGCTTGGCCTGCCAATCACCTGGGATAGTGCCAAGGATAGTTTTGAAACGGTGAGTTAGCATCAAGCGCTTTCCTCACACACGACGGCCTTGTTGATACTGGTTAACAAAGATTGCAGTGCACTCTGGGCGCCGTCGGCGGCCATCGAGGCAGCTACTAGTTGCTTCGCGGCCTGTGAGAGCGGAAGAACCCTCTCCGGCTCAAATGTATCGACATACCGCGGCAGGTTAAGGTTGAACTCGTTCTCCCCGATTTCAGCCCTGTCCACCACTGTGAAATAGCGGCGTGCCTCGTCTTCGCAAGCACAGATGCGCAATAGATCGGCAGCGGCCTCGCGCAGATGGGCAATCTCGCGCTCGGCGGAAAGATCCACTTCCTGCTCGCGAGAGTCGCGCTCTTCCTTGAATTTTCCCAAGTCCTTAACTGCCTTGGTGACCTGCTTGTGTCGAGCCTTGACGGCGTCAATCAGCGTCTTGCGGGCGGAATGGTATTCAGCCTTTGGGGCCAACAACTTGGTTTTGAGCGCGGCCTTCTCACCGCGCCCCGCGGCAGCGATCTCATTTTCGATGCAATCAACTGCAGCCTGCAACGGCGCAAGGGGGTGGAAATACGGATGCGATGGCGTGATGGCTTCTTTTACGGCTTGCACCTTCAAATCCAGGGCATCCAGCTGGGTGAGTTCCGCTTCCAGACGTACTAGAGGTTCGAGCACTGGGCCGTATGCATCCTCGATATCCGCCAGTCGGCCAACACGTTGCACTTCAACCTCCCGGATCAGCTGCACTTCCTGCTCAGCCACCAAGCGGCGGGCCATTATGAGGCTACCAAAGGCGCGCCATGGCACGAGAATGCGCATCAAGTCAGATGGACGCAGTAAATTCTGCGGATTGCCCTTCTGGAAGTGACGCGAGGCCCAGATCATCAGAATTTTGTCCTTACGCTCCGCTGGTTTGTCCTTATTAATCAACACCAGACAGCCAGGCACATTATTGCCGTAAAACAGCTTGCCCGGAAGCACAACGATGGCTTCGATCAGGTCGGCCTCGATGAAGCCACGCCGGATCACGTATTCGGAATCAGCCTTCTGATTCTGGCCATCCTCCTCAACAGTCTGCTCCGGCTGGCCACGGAACAGTACTCCCTGCGACATTACTACCATGCCTTGCCCACCGCGGCCGGTGTCAGGATCAGCATCCTTCAGGGATTTGGCGATCTGTTGCATCCAGGCCCAGTCGCCATTGCTGGCCGGCGGCATGCCGTAGGCCAGTCGGCCGAACTTGTCGCCCGCCGCCACGGTATCGTAACCCCAGTCTTCCAGAGAGAACGGAGGATTCATGATGATCCGATCGAATTGCTTGAGGTTGGCTTTACTAGCACCACTGGAGCCATTCCCAACACTGAGGTGGCGCGGGTCTCGCAGACTATCGCCCTGCTTGTGCTCCCACACGGGGATGCCATGCAGGATCATGTTGATGCGTGAGATGTTGTAGGTCGCTACGTTAGACTCCTGCCCGTGCAACTGCAGTTGGCGCACGTCACCGCCATGCTTCTTGACGTAGCGGATGCATTGCAGAAGCAGTCCACCCGAGCCTGCGGCCCAGTCACAAAGGGACATATTAGCTTGCGGTTGCAGCACCTCGGCCATCAGAAAGCCGACCTCTGCCGGGGTATAGAACTCCCCGCTGGACTTTCCCGCCTTACTGGCGAAGTTGCGGATCAGATACTCGTAGGCGTTGCCGAATAGGTCGTCCGAAACGTGGGCTCTATCGAAAATCTGGCAGCCGAAATGATTGATCAGATTAACCAGCTTGTCGCGCGGCAACTCGTCTTGCTTGTTGAAGTCGATCTTGCCTGTGAGGATGCCATCGAAGTTGTTCTGACGGTGCGCGTTGGCGCGTTCGATGGCCAGCATGGCATCGTTGAGTGCCTGACCGAGCTGGTTTTTTGATGTCCGAGCGACGCCATCCCAGGAGGAACCTGCTGGCACAACGAAGTGATGGTTTTCTGGCGCCATGGCCAAGACGGTGGCCTGGGCTAGCGACATGCCGGCTTTCGTCAGGATCGAAACCTGGGCCTGCACCTCCTCATTGAAGCAATCGCTAATTCGCTTGTAGAAGAGCAAGGCAAAAACGTATCCGCGAAATTCAGAGTGGTCCGCGCTACCACGCAAGATGTCGGCCGCTTTATCCAGATAGTTTTCGAGCTCGCCTTGCGTCATCCGGCGCGTCGGGCGCACGAAAATGGGGGATTCAAGGTTATTGAGAAGCTCTTCCAGATTCATTTCGTTCCCCTTTCACTCCCGGCAGATAGCAAGGGCGGTTGTGCTTTTCCGGCCAATCACATTTATCCGACCATGCCGACAAAGCGCAGACCTTACTGAAGCTTTAGCTAATCTCAATTGGCAACCAATTGGCAACCGGAAAGACCAAATCACAGAAATGAAAAAGCCTGGTCGTTACCGAACCAGGCTAATGCATTGAAATATATGGTCGGGACGGAGTGATTCGAACACTCGACCCCTAGCACCCCATGCTAGTGCGCTACCGGACTGCGCTACGCCCCGACTAGGCGTGTTACTGGGTTCGCTTCGCAACGAAGCGATCAGGAATATACCGCAAGCTTTTGAAATGTGGAAGTATTTTAAAAGCCGGAATTACTTCTTCAAAACCACCAGCACATCTTCGAGTTCGGAGATCATCTGGCGGATCATTTGCTTGTATTGGGTGGTGTCGTCTTTTGGCTTCATCACCGGACATACGCTGGCGCGCGCCGCTGATGGTGAACCCCTGGTCGTACAGCAACGCACGGATCTGTCGGATCATCAGCACATCCTGGCGCTGATAATACCGACGGTTCCCG
>ENA-OOPC01000013-OOPC01000013.1-human-oral-metagenome-genome-assembly--contig:-NODE-13-length-12123-cov-72.726576_pt1 | contig 12123 bp, 15 predicted proteins | sample MGYA00245291_ERZ501124 | MGnify/ENA primary metagenome ERZ501124 (study PRJEB25959, sample SAMN05335013) | human oral metagenome | host: human-associated | place: USA: California | collected...
CGCCACTTCCAATGACTTCGTTGACGCCGCAGCCCAGGGCGGCATCACCGAAGTAGAAGCCGGCAAACTGGCGCTGGAAAAGAGCGGTGCCGCTGATATCAAGGCGTTTGCCCAGCACATGATCACCGACCACACCAAGGCCAACCAGGAGCTGACGGCCCTGGCGACGAAGCTCGACATCAAGGTGCCCGACGATGCCAGCCTCACCGACAAGGCCAAGAAAATGATCCTGGAAATCCGTGAAGAGTCCTTTGACAAGGCTTACGCCGACAACCAGGTAAAGGCCCACGAAGACACCGTGGCCCTGTTCAAAAAAGAAGCCGACTCCTCGGATAACGCCGAACTGAAGGCTTTTGCCGAGAAGACCCTGCCGACTCTCGAAACCCATCTGAAGATGGCCAAGGAGTTGCAGTCCCAGCACGCCAATTAATCATTGACCCACTCAGGAGACACTCGACCATGAGTTCGCAACTGCACGGCAAGAAGATTCTGATCATCACCTCCAACACCGGTATCGAGCGCGACGAGTTGCTCAAGCCGCTGGAAGCCCTGCGTGGTTTCGGCGCCACGGTGACCCACGGTTCCAGCAAAGGTGGCAGCACCCAGACCTTTCTCAAGGACACCGAGAAAGACAGGACGGTAGAGTCCGACGCCAAGCTCTCGGACCTGCACGGCAGTGACTTCGATGCACTGGTCATCCCCGGGGGCACCGTCAATGCCGACACCTTGCGCCAGGACGCCGATGCACTGCGGCTGATCAACGACTTCGTCAAGGCCGGGAAAACCGTAGCCGCCATCTGCCATGGCCCTTGGGCCCTGATTGATGCCGGCGTGATCGGCGGCAAGACCCTCACCTCCTACAAAAGCGTGCGCACTGACCTGGTCAATGCCGGCGCAGCAAACTGGGTGGATACGCAGGTGAAGGAATGCCCGGCCAATGGCTGGACCCTGATAACCTCGCGCACGCCCGACGATTTGCCGGCGTTCAACGAGGCCATTGCCAAGACACTGGCGGCCTGACGCCCGCCAATGCAAACAGGCGCCCTCGGGCGCCTGTTTTTTTCGATTCTGTCTTAGCCTTTGCCATGCTCAGTGGCATGTGTCGCCCGGTTCACACCCTTGGGTCCAAACAGCGCCCAGAGGATCAGCCCCAACAGCGGCATGAAGATCAGTACCACCAGCCATAAACCCTTGGTCTCCCAGCCACTGCCACTGCGCAGAACGCTGTTGATCGCCCACAGTTCCAGCAGCACCAGAATCACCGCCAAGCCAATCCAGACATATTCGATTTGCATGATTCATCCTCCTGAGGTCGTATGCGTTAGGTCAAGCAACGCGCCCGAGGGTTCATTAAAATTGCAACGGATGGCTCTCGCCCAACGGTTGCGGCACACGGGCCGTAACCTTCTAGACTCAAATGGACACTACCTTTTACCCCTCGGAGGCCCGGGATGACCGAGCACATCATCCACTTTCACTGCCAGATCGATCAGGGCACCACCGAGCGCTTTCGTGATTGCTGCCTGGACGCCATCGAGCAAGGCGCCAGTTCGTTGCTGTTGAACCTGTCGACCACCGGCGGCAGCACCAATTTCGGTTTTACCCTCTACACCTTCCTCAAGTCCCTGCCGGTGCCGTTGTGTGCGATCAATGCGGGCAATATCGAGTCCATGGGCATCATCATGTTCCTGGCGGCAAACCGCCGGATCACCACGCCACACTCGCGCTTCCTGATCCATCCGATGAACTGGTACTTCAACCAGAACTCGGTAGACCACCAGCGCCTGCGGGAATACCTGTCGAGCCTGGACAACGACCTGGCGCGCTACGTGAAAATCTACGAACTGGAAACCGCCAGCGCCGAAACCCACCTGGATATTTTCAAGTGCCTCTCGGCCGAGGAAAAAGTCATCGCCGCTCACGAGTCACTGGCTTACGGGATTGCCCATGAGGTCGAGCAGATCGTGTTTGCCGACGACATCAAGCACTGGAAAGTCAGCGGCGGCTAGGCATTGTTTAATGCATGCAAGCCACCACTCGACCGTGCAACCTGCACGACCAGAGCCGCTTTTTATCGCACATAACCTATTATTTTATAAGCAGATAAATATTTTGTTCAACTTGGTACAACTCATGCTGTAGAGGTCTGCACAGGCGGGCAATTCGACCCGCCCTTTCGCTACCCGTGAGGTGTCACCCATGAATGCCATTGATCTTCTCAAGGCCGACCACGAACGCGTCAAAGCCATCCTGAACCAGCTGAGTGAGTCTACTGAACGCGGCGTCAAAAAGCGCACCGAGCTACTGGCGAAACTGGAAATGGAAATCAGCCTTCACACCCGCCTTGAGGAAGAAATCCTCTATCCGGCTTTTCGCAAGGCTGGGGGCAAGGATCAGGAAATCATGTACCACGAAGCCAAGGAAGAACACCGCACCGTCGACTCCCTCGTACTGCCAGACCTGAAGCAGACCTCACCCTCCACGACCGAGTTTTCCGGGCGAGTCAAAGTGGTCAAGGAACTGTTGGAACACCACATCGAGGAAGAAGAAAGCGAGATGTTCCCGCAGGCCAGGAAGCTGCTGGGCAAGGCATTGCTCGAAGAGCTTGGAGCAGAGATGGAAGCGATGAAAGCCGCGCACAAGAAGGCGCCTGGGGCCAAGCCAATGGCGGCGTGATGTCCATTCGTCGCATGGCTGGAAACTTTTTCAAACTTTGATTTGGCTGGCGGATTCCCAATTAGGCAACACCATTGATTCGCTCATCATTGAGGGTTTTGAAAATGGCTAACAGTGGAAAAACCACCTCAGGCGCTGGTCACAAGGATCAGCAAGAAACCACGCGTAAAAGCGGCGGCCAGGGTTCAGGCGGCAATGTCGCCAATGACCGCGCAAAGGCTTCTGAAGCGGGCAAAAAAGGCGGGGCTCATGGCCACGCCCCAGGCTCCAAGAAGTCTTGATTGAGGCGTCGCCGAAGCCCGGATGTGGTCCGGGCTTCGGTCCCAATCGCCAAGAGGGATTGAGTCATGAAGACCAGCATTTCCCAAAGGATCGTACTCGCCGCCAGCTTGACGCTCGTTCTGTATGCCCCCGCCTACGCAGCCTTCGGCGACAACACCGCCCCCGAGGCACCCGCCTTGAGCGGCAACAGCCCACCCGGTTCGGCGCTGCCACCCGGCACCTATCCCAGCAGCCCTTCAGGGGCCGATAGCAGCGGCAACAAGGGCGCTGAAACCAAAGCACCCGCGCCGTCAAAAAGCGTGAAGAGCATCCGCCACAAAGGCACCTCGACCCAGCATCCCGCCAACAAGAGCGGCAAGAAAACCGTTCCTGCATCGGGAAGTTGAGAAATTAGAGCTCGCTTGGGCCACCGATAAAGTCCAGGCGCAAGTTCAACCACTGCCGAACGATTTCCCGGGACGCTTGCCGGGCATCAACAGCAGAGAAGCCCCGCTCGCGCTGCAACCATTCGCTCGTGACTTGGCGCGCCGGTTCAATGGCCGCCAGCGCCTGCTGGCGTTGCTTGGCGGGCCATTGTTTATCAGCGCCCCAGTTGCGCAGCGTTAATTCAGGATCCTGGGTCTTGCCTGCGGCGCCTGGCTGGAGAAACAGCCGAGGCGACGCGGTGGCCTTGAGGGAAAGCGTGTTCCAGTCGGCGTAGCTGGCAAAGCGGATGGTGCCTTCGTTCTGCGATGCAGTGGACAAAGGCTCGGTAAACGAATCGTCCAGCCGCTTCCAGGCCGGCTGTGCAAACAGATCACCCTGAGGGGCACAAATCGGCGCAAAGCTGTCGCGGGTGGAGCCGTACAACGACCCGAACGACTCATACGCGACCTCACCCTGCCGGCTGAAAACGAAACAGTGCACATACGGGCGTTGGTCGGCGTACATCTCATACTGTTGGCGCTCGATCATCATGCGCAGCAAGGTCAACATCACCCGGTCACGGCTGACAGCAGGATCATTCTGCAGGTCCTGCCAGATCGACCAGGGAAAACTGTCTTCCTTGAGTGCTATGAGAACCTGCTTGCGATTCTCCTCGGCCTCATTCTCCGTCACGCCACTGTCAGGTTCAAAACGCTGCAGGTAGACCAGCCAGGCGGCGGCCAGATCGTTCATCGGGTAGCGCCGAAGCCCTTCAACTGCCTGGGCCGGATGGTACGGAATACTGGCAATGATTGCGTCAAGGGCTGCGGTTTCTTTGTGGGTGATGGTTCCCACCTCGACCACTCTCTGGCTCAGTTGGGATTGCAGGCAGCCGGGCAATTGTTCCGGGGTACCGGCACACGCGTTGCGAGTCTGCAACCACGTGCGCTGGCCACGGCGCAATTCGTCGCGCTGGTCGGGTGCCAGTTTGGCCATTGCCTGGCTGTAGTACAGGCCCAGCGTAGTGTCGAGTTCGCTTAATTCAGGGCTGGCGCAAATAGCCTTTTCCACCGTGGTGGAGGCCTTTTTACAATCAAAGGACGCGCCACTGGCAGGCATCCCCGCGCCCATCAGCACGCCAGTGAGCAACAACATTGGATAGGCAGAATGAATACGGCGGGCCATGGCTTTCCTAGGGTGAGTTCCTTTCAAGGCGCTTATTGTGCCGACGCGATTGCCAATGTCCAGTCTGTCGGCACTGTCCTACGAAGCACTCGCCATGGAAGGGGGATCACTTGCCAGCTCTCGCTCAATCTGTTCGATGCTCGGCAAGCTGGTTTGCAGCTCTGCAGGCAGAGATTCCACCAGTTGATACTCGGCAACACCAATGGGGCGCGAACTGTCACGCAGGGCGTATTCGGCCACTACTTCGTTCTTGCTCTTGCACAGCAGCAGGCCGATGGTGGGGCTGTCCTGTGGGTGCTTGAGCTGGGCATCTACCGCCGCGAGGTAAAAGCCCAGCTGCCCCAGATGGTCGGGTTTGAATTTGCCGGCCTTGAGTTCGATGACCACGTAGCACCTCAGCTTGAGGTGATAAAACAGCAGGTCGACGAAAAACTCCTCGCCTCCCACGTCCAGCAACACCTGCCGACCCACGAAGGCAAAACCGGCGCCCAGCTCCAGCAGAAAATCGGTGACATGTTTGACCAGGGCGTTTTCGATTTCACGTTCCTGCGCGTCAAGGGTCAGGCCGAGGAAGTCGAAACGGTAAGGATCCTTAAGCGATTCGCGAGCCAGGTCGGATTGCGCCTTGGGTAGCAGCCCGTCAAAGTTGCTGACCGCATTGCCGCTGCGCTCCAGCAGGCGACCCTCGATTTGCATCACCAGGATGTTGCGCGACCAGTTGTGCTCGATGGCCTGGGCAATGTACCAGCGACGGGTTTCGGGCCCGGGCAGCCTGTCCAGCAACACCAGGTTATGGCCCCAGGGCAATTGTGCAGCAGCCTGTTGCACAAATTCGGAGTCCGGCCACGCCTCCGCAAATGCGCGCATGTACTTCAGGTTACGCGGCGAGAAACCCTTCATTTCCGGAAACGCCGAACGCAAATCCTGCGCCAGCCGCTCAATCACCTTGCTCCCCCAGCCCTGCCGCGCTTGCCGGGTCAGAATATCCTGGCCGATTTGCCAGTACAGCAACACCAGCTCGCGGTTTACCGCCAGGGTGGCGCGTTGCTGGGCGGAGTGGATTCGCCCCTTGAGGTCGGTCAGCCAGTCGCTGTATCCCTCGGGTGGTGTGGTCAGGCTTTCGGGGGTCTCACGCATTCCTTTTTCCCTCATGGGTTCGGCAGGCGGTCGATGGTAGCGAGGGGACAATCCGGAATGGGCCAGCAGAACGCTTTCGATACAAATCAACGGGAACCGTACCTTCACGCGGATCAAGGGGTGCCCCAACGTGCGTGCTGTGGTCAAATGGCCCAGTCACTTCCATGGTTATTCCCGATCTATGAACGCCACACCCACCGACGACAGCCAGGCATCCACCGGGGACCGCATCCTGTTCCTGCTCAAGACCCGTGGCCCACTGAAAACCACGGACCTGGCTGCGCTGCTGGACATCACCTCCGAAGCCGCCCGCCAGCAAATCCAGAAGTTGCAGGTCGCGGAGTTGATCGTCGGCGTATCAGCCCCCATCTCGGGTGCCGGCCGGCCATCCTTGAAGTGGACCCTGACCGAGACCGCACAGAGTAAATTCCCGGATTCCCATAGCGTGCTGACCTTGCACCTGATCGAGTCCATCGAAGTGATTTTTGGCAGTGAAGGCGTGGAAAAAGTCATCGCCAGCATGGAGGCGACCGCCAAGCACGAATACATCCAGGCCTGCTCCGCCGCATCGAGCTTGCAGGAGAAAGTCGCGATCCTGGTGCAGATTCGTGAGCGCGCCGGGTACATGGCGCAGATGGAGCCGCTGGACGAAGGCTGGCTACTGGTGGAAAACCACTGCCCGATCTGCGTGGCCGCCCGCAAATGCCAGGGTTTCTGCCGCTCGGAGTTGCAGATTTTCCAGGCTGCGCTGGGCGATGAGAATGTGGTGGAACGCTGCGAGCATTTGATCTCTGGGGATCGACGCTGCGCCTACAGCATCCAGCCCCGCCACCCGTAAGAAAGAGGCTGCGATGGGCTGCGCAGCAACCGTAATTCCAGCGCCGCAGTGTCCCGGATACACCAACGGTTCAGGACTCACCATTGCTGCGCAGTCCATCGCAGCCTCAGGCCGAAGTCAGGCCCATTGCAGGTTGAACAGAGCGAACGCCAACAGCGCCCAGATCGCCAGCACCAAGTGCGTCAGTTGCAAGCCCTCCTGGCGAATCCAGTAGCCAAACCACAAGCCACCCAGCAGCATCGCGAAAACGAAAGCCGAGAAGCCGCTGAGGGCGAGATTGAGCCATGGCCGCGCGGCCGAGAGGCCATCACCGAGGACCAACTGGTAGCTGCCGGTCCATGCCGCCACTGCCGCGATCACCTGCAGCGCCAACACAATCAGCAGTGCCAATTGATGCAGGTGGTGGGAACGCACAGCGCGCCTTAACAGGAGTATGTCGATGGCCGGAGCCTGGTGCAGTGGCGCCATGGCCATGGTCGCGCCCACCGCACCGACCGAGCTGCGAAAGGCCTGCAAATTGTTGACCACGGCGAGGGTCAGCCAGACACTCAAACCCAGGGCCTGAGTGATAAGGAACAGCCCTGCGGTACCTCCCGGCAACCATAGCTCGACGCTCATCCAAACCTCCTTGTCTGCTGTAGGGCAAATCAGGCTCTTGGCATATAACCAAGAATACACTTGGATAATACGGTGAGCGCTTTAACTTACACAAGGCAAACTTTTAGATCCGGTAACCGTTGTTGCCCAGTGGATCGAGCGGAACCTCAAGGCACCGGCAACCACCCGCTGAACCTTCCCTGGCTATCCAGCGCGCACCAGGCGAAATCTCCGGGCAGCGGCGGCAAGTTCTGCAGCGGTACGCCGCTGCCCTGCTTCCAGTCCACCACTTGCAGGGATGAACCTTGCCAGGCCAGGACCACGCCCCGGACCTGGCTGGTGTCATCGCTGACCCAACGGGCCGCAGCCGCCGTCATGAATGCTTCGATGGGCTCTTCATCGATCTGCGTGCGATACACCGAACCGAGCAGCCAACGGCACACGTTTACATGGTAGGTCCAGTCCAGGGAGGGACGGTTGCGGTAAGCCCAAGTCATGAAACTGCGAAACAGGTTCAAGCCCTCCGGCGGGTCAAGCTTGAGCAAACCGGGGCAGATGTCGAACAAGGTGTGCCAGTAAGGCAGCAACCGTGCATCCAGGTGGACGAAACAGCGGGCGTTACTCGGGTATTCGACAGACGGTAGCAGCACGTCGCCGCGGGACGGACGGCGCGACGCCTTGCTGACCAGACGGGCAGCGCCGGAAGGCAGGATAGAGCTCATGGAACGCACTCACACTCGTGACGATAGAACGCCTCCTGGTATCAGGAAGCCCGGGGCACACGTCAGAATGCAGGGGAAGCACGAGGGTTGGCCGAAGGCCAGGAATACCGCGGAGGGGCCTTGTTGCGCCGCTCATGGGCCGGGCGCGGCTTTTGCCCCAGGCCCAACAGCCAGGCCAGGCAAAACAGGAAGACGATGCCCAGGGTCACGGCGGAGCACACCGGGCAGGCGAAGAAGTTCGACCAGCTGCTGGCCGTCGGATTGCCCAGGCCGGCATCCGAGGCCGGCGCCTTGGTACCCAGGCTTGAGCAGAACTGACCGCCCAGGCCATTGAGCTCAAGCCCCATCATCTGCCCATGGCCCAAACCGCAGACGAACACATTGAACAGGACGCAAAAATACAGGGTCCAGGCAATGAGTGAACGGTCCGGGCGGGAGAGTTTCATGGCGGCGACTTTACCATTCCCCCTGTAGGAGCTGTCGAGCTTTAGCGAGGCTGCGATGCAGGCGCCACGGTCTTGCAGGAATACCGAGCCGATCCCTTCGCAGCCTCGCTCAAGCTCGACAGCGCCCACATTTGGTCTTGCCCGGCAGGGCCTGTGACAGAACGTCGCAGATTACGCCCAGAGGCCCAGGTTGTTAGAATGCCACGCTCTCCTCGCCTGATTTAACGCTTCGTGGTACCCAGGCGCTTCACAGGATGCACAGTTGATGAGTACGTTATTCACCCGCCGCAAAGTCCTCTCCGGCATGGGATTGCTGGGCCTGGGCCTGCTGGCCGGCTGTGACAACAGCCCGAAACTGAACTTCAAGTACGGCAAGGATCTGAGCGACAAGATCATGGGCCGTACCTTCAAGCTCAAGAACACTGACGGCGAGACCGTCACCTTGAGTTCCTTCCGCGGCTTGATGCCAGTGGTGTTCTTCGGCTTCACCCAGTGCCCGGCCGTGTGCCCGACCACCCTGGCGCGCATGGCCCAGGCGAAAAAACTGATGGGCCGCGACGGCAAGATCATGCAGGTGGTGTTTATCACCCTGGATCCGGAACGCGACACGCCCAAGATACTGGACGCCTACGTCAAGGCCTTCGACCCCAGCTTCCAGGCGCTGTACGGCACCCCGGAAGAAATCGCCGTGGCCGCCAAGGAATTCGGGATCTTTTATGAAAAGATCCCCGCCGGCGACAGCTACACCCTCTCCCACACCGCCACCAGCTTTGTGTTCGACACCCGGGGCACCCTGCGCCTGGGCTTGTCTGCCTCGCTTAACGCCAAAGAGTGCGCAGAAGACCTGCTCACCGTCATGGAGGTCTGCTAATGACTGCCGTTCAACACCTCAAGCGCTTCGCCCTCGGTCTCTCCCTGCTGGGCCTCGCCGCCCACGCCAGTGCACAGGCAGTGGTCACCGACGCCTGGGTACGCGCCTCGGTACCGGGCCAACCGTCCAGCGGTGCGTTCATGACCGTCACCGCCGACAGCGACAGCAAACTGCTCAGCGTGGCGTCGCCGGTCGCCAAGACCGTGCAGATCCATGAGATGACCATGAAGGACGACGTGATGCGCATGGGCCCGGTGGACTCGGTGCCATTGCCCGCCGGCAAGGCCGTCAAGCTCGACCCGGATGGCTATCACGTGATGCTGATCGACCTCACCGCCCAGATCAAGGAAGGCGACCAGGTGCCGCTGACCGTCACCGTGGAAAATGCCAAGGGTGGAAAGCAGTCGATCGAAGTGAAGGCCCAAGCCCGTGCGTTGAATGCGACGGAAACCATGGATCACAGCAAGATGCACTAAAGCGCAGATCAAAATGTGGGAGCGGGCTTGCGTGGGAGCGGGCTTGCTCGCGAACGCGGTGTGACAGTCACCGGATGTATTGACTGATCCACCGCTTTGGCGAGCAAGCCCGCTCCCACATTGGCCCTTCAGTGCCTGAAAAATCGGGCGCCCGCTTCATACTTTTTTCGTCTCGCATCAACACTTTCTATATATTTTCAATCTGCAATACAACTCGTTAGCCTGCGCAAGCCGGACGCGTCTCCCTGTCGCCGTCCGGCCAGATAATTCTAAAAATAAGCAGCAGACAACGGGAATAACAATGAACAAATCCCCCATTACCCTGGGCTTGACTTCGGCCACCCTCGGTTTGACCCTCGCCTTCCCAACCTTTGCCGAAGCTGACTTTTTCAAAGACAGCAAGGCCGACCTCGAATTTCGCAACTTCTACTTCAACAGCGATTACCGCCAGCCCAACGCGAGCCAGTCCAAACGCGATGAGTGGGCCCAAGGGCTGATCCTCAATTACCAGTCGGGTTACACCGAAGGCCTGGTGGGCTTTGGCCTCGATGCCATTGGCCTGCAGGGTTTGAAACTGGACTCAAGCCCCGACCGCCAAAACACCGGCCTGCTTCCCGTGGGCGAGGATGGCGCACCGGACAGCTACAGTCGAATGGGCGCCACCGCCAAGGCGCGGATCTCCAAAAGCGTGCTCAAATTCGGCACGCTGATCCCCAAGCTGCCGACCGTACTGCCCAACGATGGCCGGCTGCTGCCCCAGACCTTTCGCGGCACTCAATTGACCAGCCAGGACATCGCCGGCCTGACCTTCGATGCCGGGCGCCTGACCAGCAACACCCTGCGTAACGACAGCGGCCATGCAGACATCGAAGTCGACGGCAAAGGCATCAAGGGTGCCGTGCCCAGCGATAAATTCGACTTCGCCAGTGCCAGCTACAGCTGGACCAAAACCCTGGTCACCGGCTACCACTACGCCAACCTCGAGAACAACTACAAGCAACACATCTTCAACCTGGTCCATACCCTGCCACTGGGTGACGCGCAGTCGTTCAAGACCGACCTGCGTTACGCCGACTCCAGCAAGGAAGGCAACAGCAACATCGACAACCAGGCCTTCGGTGCCAAGTTCACCTACAGCCTCCACGGCCACTCGTTCGGCGCCGCCTACCAGCGCATGAAAGGCACCACCGGCTTCCCCCACCTGGACGGTACCGACTCCTACCTCGTCAACTACGTGATGATCTCGCCGGACTTCGCCAACCCCGAGGAAAAGTCCTGGCAGGCCCGCTACGACTATGACTTCGCCGCCCTCGGCATCCCCGGCCTGACCTTCATGACCCGCTACGTCGACGGCAGCCATGCGCAAACCGCCACGGTGCGCAACGGCCACGAATGGGAGCGCGACACCGACCTGGTCTACACCGTGCAGAGCGGCCCGTTGAAGAACGTCAACGTGCGCCTGCGCAATGCGACCCTGCGCTCAAGCAACGGCCTGACCAGCGACATCGACGAAAGCCGGGTGATCATCGGCTACACCGTAGCCCTGTGGTAACGCTGGCCACCTCAGCGCAACCCCGATTGACGCTGGCGGTATTCCCCCGGCGTCATTTGCGCGTAGCGCTGGAAGAACCGGCTGAAATACGCCGGGTCCTTGAACCCCAGCTGGTAGCAGATTTCATTCGCCGAACTGCCGGTGAACAGCAGCAGGCGCCGGGCCTCCTGCATCAGCCGCTCCAGAATCAGGCGCTTGGACGGCAGGTCGGCGATGCGTCGGCACACCTCGTTGAGCCGCGCTTCAGTGACGCCGATACCGTCGGCATAGCGCGACAGCGGCCAGTGTTGCAGGTAGTGGTCTTCGATCAGTTCGTTGAAGCGGTGAAAAATCCGCAGGTCTTCGTGACGTGCAGGGCGGGCTTCCAGGGAATTGGCGCAGAGCCGCAGCAGGCTGATCATGATCAGGCGCGTCAGGCTGTCCAGCGCCGAACCGCGCCCGCTGGCCTGGGCGTTGATCTCGCTGCACAGCTCATCAAACAGGAATTCCAGGCGGCGCACTTCGGGCTGAAACTCCGGCGCCAGGCGCGCCAACGCCACACAGGCCGCCGGCAATTGCGCGCCGGGGGCCAGGCTTGGGTCGGCGTCAATCAAGGCCCACACCAGTTGCTGGCGCACGGTCAGCACATGGCCGTCGGCGTCGGCTTCGGTGACGAAGGAATGCGCCACCGTCGGCGGCGTGAGGAAAAACATCGGCCCGGATTCGAGGTACTGCTGGTCGTCCAGGTAGACCCGCACCGCGCCGGTCTTGACGTAATGCACCTGGAAAAACCGGTCATGGCGATGCACCGGCATGTTGCGGCCAAAAAATCCCGCCAGGTTGCCGAGCCGGTCGTAGTGCACCTCGGCATCGCTGTAACGCTGGTCGTAGACCTGCCCGATGTTGATGTTGGGGATCGGCTGACGATCGCTCATCACTGCATTCTCTTTGTTGTTT
>ENA-OOPC01000016-OOPC01000016.1-human-oral-metagenome-genome-assembly--contig:-NODE-16-length-11756-cov-11.385330_pt1 | contig 11756 bp, 15 predicted proteins | sample MGYA00245291_ERZ501124 | MGnify/ENA primary metagenome ERZ501124 (study PRJEB25959, sample SAMN05335013) | human oral metagenome | host: human-associated | place: USA: California | collected...
GATCCACTGCTGCGGCTACTTCTGTGTCGGATAGGGCATCCAGTCCGACATACACCACCGCCCGTTTACGAATGACCTGCATCCAGTCGAAGATGGGGCGCGGATCTTCAAGGTCCATGTAGTTGGGAGACAGCAGCTCTGCAATGCGTCCCGTGGTCAGTTTCTCCAGCAGTGGTAGCAGGCTGGCCACGATCTTGTCGAAATAGGTTTTGTCATAACGAACTGCTGATCTCAGCCCCTCCATCACAGGGTCGGATATGCGTTGCTGAGTCAGGTACATGTCCAAGGCCACCACGCGCAGCGGGCGGTCCTTCATGGCGAAACTGAGGTTCTTGCGATCGATCTTGCCCTCAAGCTCAACGATGGTTTGCCAGGCTCTAGGGTCGTGTTCTGCGAAGTGCTTCTGCGCGTACTCAATGAAAAGCGCATCGATGTTGGTCACATGTTTGAGGATCTGCTCGTAATCCGGCCGACGTCCGAGGGCAACCAAGGCTCGCGCGATGATATTGACGAACCGCCAGGCAAACTCTCGAAATGCAGCTGAGTTGCCTTCCCCCGACAACTGGCCGGCAATCCGGGTGGCCACCTCTGAAATACGGCCAAAGCGGCCCACGGCGTTGTAACGTGCGGAGTAGTCAGGCCAACCCAGATGGAACACATAGAATTCGTCCAGCCGGCCGGCTCGCTTGCATTCGATGTACATGCGTTTGAGAAGATCGGCATCGCCTTTGGGATCGAAGACAATCACCACCTCGCGATCGAGGTTCATCTCTTCATTGTGTGCCGCGCTGCGCTGGCTTCGATGAACAGGCTGGACGCGTCGACCCATCTGGACACGGCGTCGAGGTCGCCTGCGGGTGCGTCTGATGTCTTGGGTGATAAACAGTTCTGCCAGACGGGTCTTGCCCACCCGCGTAGTACCCAGTACCAGGGAATGCCCAACCCGTTCACCCAATGGCAAGCTGACGTCACTTTCGTGCGGTTCTATACCGTGCAAGCGCGGTAGCCCGCCAACTGGTGGGCGAAGAATTTATCCCGATGATCAACAAAGGCGGCGGCGCCGGCATGCAGGTCACCGCCTATACCCAGACAATGAGTGACATCGAGGCGAAGATCGGTAACCGCGCTAAAGCGGGCCAGGTCATCGGTAACTTCAACAACCTGTTTATGTTGCGTGTGCGCGAAACCGCCACTGCCGAGCTGCTGACCAATCAATTACCCAAGGTCCAGGTGTTCACCAGCACACCGGCCAGCAGTGCCAATGATGCTATCAACGGCAAGGCGGCTTTCACCTCCAACACCCACGACCAGATCCAAAGTGTCAGCGTGCCGATGATCGAACCGGCGCATGTGGTTGCTCTGCCCAAGGGGCAATGCTTTGCCCTGATCGAGGGCGGCAATCTGTGGAAAATTCGTATGCCATTGCCGGCGAGTGATCCCGACGAAGTGATGCCCAAGGATCTGCAGGCTCTGGTCGAGGGAATGCGCAAAGGATCTGGAACCAAAAGCGACTGGTGGCAAGCACCTGGATATCAAGCGTTAAGCGAATCGCTCCCCGATGATCTGGTAGACGACTTCCGTCAGATGGCCAACGACGGAAAAGCCGCGTAGGCCTAAAGGAGCAAGGCAATGGCCGATATCGCGGAAAAAGCCCAACAGCAGCAGGAAGGGCAAAAAACCTTTCTGGGAATGGTGTTTTCAGCGCCCTTTCACTTCCTGGGGGTGATGTTCGGTTCACTGCTGGGCGCCATCCTCGTTGAGTGGCTATGCATGTACGTGTTCTGGCCGGATGCTGGCTGGAAACACGCCCAACAGATGTTTGAGCATGAATTGGGCTGGCTGTCCCAGGATTTGTTACACAGCGTTGTCATCAAAGAACCGGGGCGCACAGCGACCTGGCTGGCAACAACGGCCTACGACTGGCTGATGGTGAAAACAGGCCTGCAAGACAGCATTAACACGCTGACCCAATACGCTCGCTCCACGTCGCCGCAGCAAGCCGGTACTTTCAACCTGCGCTACGAGCTCGGCCGCGTGATGATCAAATTTCAGGATTACGGCTTGGCCGCGCTTTATACCGTGCTGACCTTTTGCGTGCGAATGGTCATCCTGACACTGACGATCCCACTGTTTGCACTGGCGGCGTTCACAGGTCTTGTGGATGGCCTAGTGCGGCGTGATCTGCGCAAATTCGGCTCCGGCCGTGAGTCGAGCTACCTGTATCACAAGGCTCGCGGGACAATTATTCCGCTGACCATCGTGCCATGGACGGTGTATCTGGCCATTCCTATCAGCATCAGCCCCCTGCTGATATTGCTGCCCTGCGCGGTGTTATTGGGCGTGTCCGTTTACATCACTGTCTCAAGTTTCAAAAAATACCTTTAGGAGCTGCCCATGCAGTGGACTCAAGAACAGCAGCCCATCGTCCATTCAACGGCTGAGAAGCTACTGGTCCAGGCTTTCGCCGGCACCGGCAAAACCACCACACTGGTTGGCTATGCCACCCACCATGCTTCGGTGAAAATGCTGTACCTCTGCTACAACAAACCCGTCGAACTCGCGGCCAAGGGACGCTTCCCTCGCAATGTGGTCTGCAAGACAGCGCATGGCCTGGCCTATGCGGTCTATGGCAGCCAGTATGCCGCCAAACAGACCAATAACTTACGCCTCACCGATATCGCCAGGGCCATCAACACCCAGGACTGGGAGCTGGTACGAGATGTACTGAGTACGCTGAACAACTTCATGGCCAGCGCCGATAACGAGCTCGGCCGTGGGCACTTTCCCAGGTTTCAGGGACAACGAATACTCACCAGCGCTCAGGAACGATTTCTGGACAACGCACTGGGTGTCGCTAGAGCTATCTGGAACCGGATGATCGACCTGCAGGACACGGGCATGTCTATCACCCACGATGGTTACCTGAAGCTGTATCAGTTGAGTAAGCCTGACCTGAGCCAGCGGTTTAAGGCCATTCTCCTCGATGAGGGTCAAGACGTGAACCCGGTCATCGCCGACCTGGTAAAAATACAGCGCATCCGCAAGGTGACCGTCGGCGACCCTCACCAGCAGATCTACCGTTTCCGTGGTGCCGAAGACGCCCTCAACAGCGATTGGATGGCCGGTGCAGAGCGTCACTACCTGACCCAGAGCTTTCGCTTCGGCCCAGCGGTAGCGCATGTGGCCAACATCATCCTTTTCTACAAGGGTGAGACCCGAAAGCTGCAAGGGCTAGGCTCCAATACCCAGGTTAAACGGGTGCTGCCTGAAGACCTACCGCATCGCACATATATCCATCGCACCGTTACCGGCGTCATCGAAAACGCACTTAGCTTAGTAGCGAGCAAACCCAAGATCTATTGGGTCGGCGGCATCGACAGTTATTCGCTGCGTGACCTGGAGGATTTATATCTGTTCAGCCGCAACCAAAACCAAGCGGTGCAAAACCGTAAGTTGCTGCGCGATTACCGGGACTTCTCGCAATACGTTGAAATTGCCGAGGTGAGTCAAGACACGGAAATGCTGCGATCGATCAAGATCATCGCAGCCTATCCCGACCTGCCTCAGCGGATCCAGACACTGCGCGCTCGGTCTGTAGACAACGAGTTGGATGCCACGATCACACTGACGACAGGGCATAAGGCCAAGGGGTTAGAGTGGGACTTTGTCAGCCTGTATGACGACTTTAGCGCTGACCCTCTGTCTCCCGATATCGATCAGGGTCGTAAAGATGACGAGCTTAATTTGCTGTATGTGGCTGTGACGCGGGGAATGAAAATTTTGGCGCTGAACTCGATGGTGTTGTCCATCATGCAGCGTTATGTAGATGCCCGGACCTCTCCAACACAACATCAGAAATCACAAGTCTAGTGGCTGACTATTTCCGCTTGATTGCACATCCTCGATACTGAAAATCTGGCAGCTCTGCACACTGAGGGCATAGCCATGAGCCGCCAAGCATTTGAGTACCATACCGAATTCACCCCGCTGCATTACCTCGTCCGAACCAAAAAGCTCCTCATTTTCAAGTCCGAAGAGCCTACCACCGAGCCTGACGTTCAAGGTTTTTTGCAGGATCCGGAACATCAACAGCGCCTTTCCCTGCTGGGCCGAGAAGGTTGGGAATTGATCAGTGTTCAACCTGTGGTCAGAGGCGAGGTCAAAGTCGGCAATCAAAATGCCCAAGGCTGGGCCTACGGCATTGCCTTGCCGACGGGCTACCTGCTGTTCTTCAAACGCGCTATTCAAAGCGATTGATAGGCCCGCTATCGCCTGAAGAAATGCTTACGCCCCTGAATATGGTTTTCTTGCGGCGACCATAGAGTGATCACGGCAAGCTGGCATCAACAGGAATGACTAGAGCCCAGCCGTGATCCAGACACTGCGCCTCACCACACGTACTCGCCGACTTGCCTTGACAGGTTTGATCGCACTTTCAGGATGCGGCCTGCCTATATCCCATGCAACGGCCGCTTCGGCTTCCGAGCAGGCGAACCTGGACGTGATGATCCGCCAGTTGAACGCCCTGGAAGACACCGCACGTCGCAGCGCGCAAATCGCTGACGAACCGGGTAAACGCTACTTCTTCGATTACCAGCGCCTGGCGGGCGATATCGCTCGCATCCGCCTCGGTCTGGAGGCTTACCTGACCCCCAGTCGTGCCCAGCCAAGAGATCCCGTCGAACTATCTGGCCAATACACAACAGAAGGACGCAAGCCATGAGTATGAGCGGTGCTCAGGCCTCAGCCTTTCAAGCCGCAGGCGGGTTTCCAGCGTCCTCTAGCTACCTATTTTTCGTTGGCCTCGCCGTGGCGATCATTTTCTTGTGGGGTGCCTGGGCACTCTGGAGCTGTTACCGAGGGTGGGCCACCGGCAACCTTGACCGCACGATCGCCTCGACGTCGGTTGTTCGCATCCTGCTGCTGTGCATGATCCTCACCACTTTCGTCCTCAGTTGACTCTATTGGAGATTCACCATGTCTTTGCTCTCACCCACACGCGGCTTGCTAATCAGCATACTTGCTCTTCCCCAGTTGGCCATGGCAGCCCTGCCCCAGTCTCAGCCCCCTACACGCGGCGAAGGCTCCAACCTGATGCAAACCATGCAGAACTACGCCTTTGACGGCTTTTCTCTGCTCGGTCTCATCATCTGCGCCGTCATTTTCAGCGGGGTAGCCTGGCATGCCTTCGGCACCTACCACGAGATCCAGCATGGCAAGAAAAAATGGATGGACCTGGGCGCAACGGCCGCTGTCGGCGTCGCCATCCTGGGTGTCGCTATTTTTCTAGTCACCAAGGCTACCAATATTCTCTAACGAGCCTCGGCCATGACAGAACTTTCAGACGATGGAACCCTGATTTTCCTTCCCGTGCGGCTGAACAATCAGCCCGTCATCATGGGCGGCCTCACCGCCGATGAGATGTGGGCAACTCTAGCGATCAGTGCAGGTACAGGGCTGGTTGTTGGCGTTCTGGCAGCAATCCTGACCCATATGTGGGCATTGATTATTGCCGCCGCCATGCTATTTGCGATCCTCGGACTGACTCTTGCCAGTCGCTTTTTACGGCGTTGGAAACGCGGTCGACCTGACACTTGGCTATACCGCCAAATGCAACTGAACGTCGCCCGATATTTCCCAACCTGGAACAAAGCCCACCTGATTACACGCACGGGTGCGTGGACCTGCCATCGGGAGGGCGCATGACCTACCGCAAAAAAGTGGATGCACAGCTGGCTCACATCAACAGTCTGCGCCTGGTCATTGGCCTGCTGATTGCGCTGGGCCTGTACATGGCTTATGGCTGGCAGAGCGCGCCGCGCGATTTGACCATCCATGTACCGCCAGACCTTCGCTCAGGCAGCACCCGTCAGTGGTGGGATATACCACCTGAATCGGTGTATGCCTTTGGACTGTACATCTTTCAACAGATGAACCGCTGGCCCTCTGACGGTGAAACCAACTACGAGGACAACATCATTCGCTTGAGCGGCTACCTGACGCCCAGCTGCAAAGCCTATTTGCAGAAAGATTTCGAGCTGCGCCGCAACAGTGGGGAGCTGCGCAAACGCGAGCGCGGCGTCTTCGAGATTCCAGGGCGAGGCATTGACGATAAAGCACAGCAGCATATTGAACAGCACAGCATCAACGACTGGACCGTCAATCTGGATATCACTGCCGATGAACACTATGGCGGAGAGCGCGTAAAACGGGCACTGGCACGTTATCCCTTGCACATCATTCGATCCGACATTGATCCAGAAAAAAACCCTTTTGGACTCGCCTGGGACTGCTACAGCAGCAATCCACAGCGTATCGACGTCTCGTCAGAACCTATGAAACCTGGAGGCAAATGATGATGCGCCGCCTACTGATCATCGGGCTACTGACCCTGATTTTCTGCGGATCTGCCAGCGCCGTCGAAATTCTGCGCTGGGACCGAATCCCACTGGCATTGCCTTTGATCGTCGGTCAGGAGCGCATTGTTTTTGTGGATCAAAATGTTCGAGTCGGCCTGCCTCGTAACCTGGTCGATAAGTTGCGCGTCCAGAGTACAGGTGGTGCCCTCTATCTGCAGGCCAAAGAGCCGATCGATCCAACCCGTTTGCAACTACAAAACATGAGCACCGGCGAGATTATGCTGGTGGATATCATCGCAACAGCAGGGAAAGCCAATCAGGTCGCGTTCGAGCCGGTGAAGATTGTTGCTGGAGAAAGCCCATCGACCCGCTACGGGCAAGTCAGCCCCAAGCCTGCGAGCAATCATGTTGCGGCTCCCTCTCTCCAATCCAGCTCTCCCAATGCAGATGAGGATCCGCCAGCGCCCCGCCGTGAAACCCCACTGCCGGTGGTACTAACACGTTATGCCGCGCAGATGCTGTATGCCCCCTTACGCACCGTCGAGCCTGTGGACGGGATTACCCAGGTCAATCTCAAGCGGGGTCTGAACCTCACGACTCTGTTGCCGACATTGCCGGTCGAAGCTTCTGCTTTGGGCGCGTGGCGATTAGACGAATACTGGATCACGGCGGTGAAACTGCGTAACACCAGCACCCAACACCTTGCCCTCGACCCTCGGGATCTGATGGGTGATTTCATCACCGCGACCTTCCAGCATCCCTACCTCGGTGCCAAGGGTGATGCCAGCGACACCACAACGGTCTACCTAGTGACCCGCAGCCATGGCTTAGCCGAATCGTTGTTGCCGGCAACCGTCAGCCAGATCGATCCGAAGGGTGGTCGCCGTGAAGAATAATCCACTGATTAAATTCCTGGTCATCCCGTTCGCGATTTTGGCGATTTTTGTCGTGATCAAGTTGTTCAGCGGCAAGGGCATAGAGCAACAGGCTCCGGTAACCGACCCTCAAGCCCTCAGTGCGGGTGAGGCAAAAAAGCTGGGGGTTGACGGTGATACCCCCGGCGATACGTTGCGCACCATCGTCGTGGAGAGCCGCCAGCTAAAGGACCAAGTCTCTAATGCGCTGAAGAACAACGATGAGTTGAAGCAACAGAACATTGAGCTGCAAAAGCGCTTGCAAACTATCGACCAAAACGTCGACAGCAAACTACAAAACGTCCAACAAACACTGAAACAAGAGTCACAGCAACAGAGCCAAACCATCCTGGACACGCTGCAGCAGCAGTACAACACCCTGAGCAACAAAGCCGGAAGCATCAGTTCATCTGGGGCTGATTTGCCGATCGGCTTCGGGGTTCAGCCAGGAGATGGGCAAGACTTCAAAGGATCGCCCGGGCTGGACGTTGTATGGATTGAGCCGCAGGACGCAACCCCTGTCGATATCAACGGAAAACCGATTACGGCCGGATCCAATCAAACCGCCTCAGGGTTTAACTTCCCTACATCCTTTGGCGAGTCCGTAGACCGAGGTCAAAATGCTCTGCGCGCCGGAGCCCAAAACGTCGCCAATGATTTTGCGCCCCAGGACGCCCGTAAACAGGTGCGCAAGGTCTACACGCTCCCGCAAAACTCGACCTTGATGGGATCGGTGGCCATGTCCGCGTTGATCGGCCGGGTGCCGATTGACGGTACTGTCAACGACCCCTACCCGTTCAAAGGTGCTGATCGGCCCAGACAACCTCACCGCCAATGGTATCGACTTGCCCGACGTCGCAGGCGCGGTGGCCAGCGGAACAGCTTCTGGCGACTGGACCCTATCTTGCGTACGCGGGCAGATCAAAAGCCTGACCTTTGTCTTCAATGACGGCACAGTGCGTACCCTGCCCCAGCCGCAAGAAGAAACAAACGGCAACCAGAATGGTAACAACCAGAACAATGCCAACCAGACCACCATTCAGGGTGGCCTTGGCTGGATCAGCGATGCCTATGGCATTCCCTGCATCAGTGGTGATCGTAAAAGTAACGCCTCCCAATACATCGGCTCTCAGGTACTGATTACCGCTGCCGGCGCCGGTGCAGCTTCGCTGATCAAATCAGACAGCAATGCCAGTACGTTCACCAATACCCAGACCGGGACGGTGGGAAGCATTGGGATGTCCGGCAGTGAGGCCATGGGCAAAATCATCGGCCAGGGCGTCAACGACGTCTCCAGTTGGGTAAACAAACTCTACGGGCAAGCCTTCGCGGCGGTGTACGTGCAACCCGGGGCGAAGGTCGCCGTCCACCTGGACCAACAGCTGACCATCGATTACGAACTCCAAGGCCGCAAGGTCAACTATCGCTCAGGAGCCCGTCATGCCTCGACTGCGCTTGACTAACAACGGCTTAAAACCAGCTGCGTACCTGGCCATCGCCTCTTTCATCATGCTCGCCTCAGGTTGCTCCACCAGCAAGGACGAGCTGCTCCCCCATGGCGACAACACGATGATGGACGTTTGGGATCAAGGCGCCAGTGGTTCAAGCAACAGCACGAGTAGCCGCCAGTTGCTCGATGCACGTCAAGACCTTCGTCGACCTCTGGAGGCGGGGGGAACAGACAACGCCAAATTCACCCGTACTGCTCAAAACGAGATCTACAGCCAGTTTAAGCGCCTGCCCAATCCCGACCTAGTGATGTACGTGTTCCCTCATCTGGCGGGCTCTGATCCAGCACCCATTCCGGGCTACACCACGGTATTCCCCCTGTACCAGCGCGTGCAGTACGCCATGCCTGGCGAACGCACGGAGGCCTATTGATGGGTTTCTTTGAACGATTCAAAACACGACGAGCATCAGGTCGTGTCGAACCCGATCTGTCATCCAGTGTTGCCGAGTCCGTCGACGGACAGGCCTCAGCTACCGAAACTTTGAAGCCGCAACCGAACGGTATTACGAACGCCTAGCCGCTATGGGCATTCCCTCTCCGAGCGATTGGCGTAACCCAAAGCAAAAACCAGCAACGACCGCTGACGTTGACCGCCTGTACGACGTCAATCCCTCGTTCGTCGACCTTTTGCCCTGGGTGGACTACCTACCGGGGGAAAAAGCCATGCTGCTGGAAGACGGAGTGTCTCGTGCAGCTTTTTTGAGCTGACACCGATCGGCACAGAAGGTCGAGACCCCGAGTGGTTGCGCAAGGCGCGTGACGCCCTGGAAAACGCTTTGCAGGATTCTTTCGACGAGCTAGAAACCTCTCCGTGGGTTGTGCAGTTGTACGCCCAAGATGAAACCAGCTGGGACAATTACCTGCAGCAGCTGCATGACTACATCCAGCCTCGGGCAGAAGGCACCGCCTTTACCGAGCTTTATCTGCAGTTGATGAAGCAGCACTTGGAAGCTATTTCCAAGCCAGGCGGACTGTTTGAAGACACCAAGGTCAGTCAGTTGCCTTGGAGAGGTCAACAACGCCGTGTCCGGCTGGTTGTCTATCGTCGGACCCAAGGGGCACAAGCGGACGTGCGCGGCCAAGCACCTGGCCCTTACCTGAAAATTATCTGCGATCGCTTGGTGGGTGGCCTGGCTAACGCCGGCATTAAAACCCATCGTATGGATGGCCACGCTATTCGTCACTGGTTGATTCATTGGTTCAACCCACGTCCAGACCATCTCGGCCCTGCCGATGCGGATATCCGTCGCTTCTATGAGCTGGTGTGCAAGGACGTACCGCCGTCAGAAGAAGGTGAGTTGCCACTCGCCAGTGGCACTGACTTCTCGCAGAATCTGTTTTACCGCGAACCGTTTTCGGATACAGAAAAAGGGCTGTGGTACTTCGACGGTCTGCCCCACCGGGTTGTGATGCTCGATCGCCTGCGCGATGCTCCTCAGACAGGACATCTTACGGGTGAGACGCGTAAGGGCGGTGATGCGCTCAACGCGCTGTTCGACAAAATGCCAGAGGACACCATTCTCTGTATCACCCTCGTGATCACGCCGCAGGACATCCTTGAAGGGCATCTGGAACAGTTATCTCGTAAAGCAGTAGGCGACACACAAGCATCGATTCTGACCCGCGAAGACGTCGCCACTGCCCGACAGTTGCTCGGCCGTAAACACAAGCTGTACCGAGGTAGTGTAGCGTTTTACCTGCGTGGCAAAGACGACATACAGCTACAGGAGCGCAGTCTACAACTCAGCAGTGCATTACTGGGTGCGGGCATGGAGCCCGTGGAGCCTCGGGATGAAGTCGCACCACTCAACTCATACCTCAGATGGTTACCTGGCAACTTCGACCCCAATGGGCGCAAAGCACTGGAGTGGTACGCCCAACTGATGTTCGCTCAGCATATTGCGAATCTGGCCCCAGTCTGGGGACGGTCGACCGGAACCGGACATCCCGGTATCACCCTATTTAACCGTGGGGGAGCGCCGATAACCTTCGATCCACTGAACAAGCTGGACCGTCAGATGAACGCGCACCTGTTTATCTTCGGGCCTACGGGCTCAGGTAAGTCCGCCAGCGCAACAAATATCCTTAGTCAGATCGTGGCCATCTATCGGCCGCGACTTTTCATCGTTGAGGCCGGCAACAGTTTTGGCCTGCTGGGAGACTTTGCCAAAAAACTCGGATTGACGGTTAACCGAGTCCGGCTCGCACCTGGATCAGGGGTTAGCTTAGCGCCCTTCGCCGATGCTGAAAAACTCATTGAACCCACCGCAAACGTCAAAACGCTCAAAGCTGATGACCTTGAGGCCTCGGACGAACACCTAGCAAGTCAGACAGAAGACGAACAACGCGACATCCTGGGTGAAATGGAGATTACAGCCAGGCTGATGATCACTGGCGGGGAAGATAAAGAAGATGCGCGCCTTACCCGGGCAGACCGTAGTGCCATCCGCCAATGCATTCTCAATGCAGCTCAAAAATGCGTAGCTGAACAGCGGATCGTGCTCCCCGAAGATATCCGGGAAGCCCTGCGTGAAATGGGGCTAGAACCTGGTATTCCGGCCGCACGTAGCGCACGCTTTTTGGAAATGGCTGAAGCATTGTCCATGTTCTGCATGGGCACCGAAGGCGATATGTTCAACCGTCCTGGTACTCCGTGGCCAGAGGCGGACATCACCATTGTGGACTTGGCCACCTATGCCCGAGAAGGCTACAGCGCACAGATGGCCATCGCCTACATTTCTCTGCTCAACACGGTCAACAACATCGCAGAGCGGGATCAATTCAAAGGCCGCCCCCTGATTTTCTTCACCGACGAAGGCCACATCCAGTTGAAGGTTCCACTGCTGTCCCCTTACTCCGTCAAGATCACCAAAATGTGGCGAAAGCTGGGAGCCTGGTTCTGGATGGCGACCCAAAAACGTTGATGACGTGCCACCAGAGGCATCGGCCCTACTCAACATGATCGAGTGGATC
>ENA-OOPC01000017-OOPC01000017.1-human-oral-metagenome-genome-assembly--contig:-NODE-17-length-11646-cov-27.078045_pt1 | contig 11646 bp, 15 predicted proteins | sample MGYA00245291_ERZ501124 | MGnify/ENA primary metagenome ERZ501124 (study PRJEB25959, sample SAMN05335013) | human oral metagenome | host: human-associated | place: USA: California | collected...
TATCATCAAAGTTTGTTACTATGCCCTTTTCAATAGGGTGAGTGATGGCCAGTATGCCTCGTTTGGTTTGTGCTTCGTGACCAACATACGTATCGGTTCTAAAACCAGGGAGAGCACCTCTTGGTTTTCCTACTATTGTAGGCACTGATGGTCGAGGAGCGTCTTGGCCAGCGAAGCCAGGTTTTATTGAGTCTTGTGAACGAAATATTAGTACCAAAATTGGAATTCGTCGTGAGCTTTTTAATTAGTATTGAACTAAAGCGCAACGGCATGAAAAAAATTAATAGAATTCAGATGCAGGGGAGCTAAATTCCAGAGTATTTTTCGGAATTAATAATTGAAGCCTTACCGGATCCGTTACCAATGACCAAAGTTACTTGCTCCATGGATGCTTTGATTATAAATGTATTATGATTGATTGGATTATGCTATTGTGTTGTTGAATAAGGTGAACTGTTTAGTCGATCTCAACCGAAAAATTTATTTTAAATCATTGTTCGTCTAATCTTTTTCTTTGGCCTACTATCACCTTCATTTGTATTTCTTTTCTTCCAAACAACTTCTTCACCAGCATCGTGCTCATTCGAATCCTCTTCGCGACGAGCGAAAGATCCGCCCCTATTATCCGAGTCATCATCGCTCTCATTGCTATCACTATCACTGCGCGGTCGTTTTTTGTTGTTTTTTTCCTCGTCGTCGTCACCTTCAGGCGAGGCAGGTCTGTAATAAGAACTGTACATGTCCTCCGCTGACACTTCTTGCCATTCACCCGGTGCACCTTCATCTTCTTTCTTTTGTGGCGGTGCTTCTTGTTGCACGTACTGCTGGGCTGTTTGTTGGGCTGTAGCTAATGCTGCTGCGTACTGTTGCGGGATCTGCGACTGCTCTTGTTTAGGTGTCTCGACGTCAGGTTGTCTGTATTTGCGCATTTGTTGTTCGAGGTACTCGCGCTGTTTGTTCTTTTCTTCTTCTTTGAGCTCCGCTGCTGTCTTGGGCTCTTGTTGTTGCGGATAATAACCATATTGGGCGTAATATTGTTGATAGTAATAATAGTAATTCGGATCTGAATAATACTGGTTGTAATAATTGGCATAATCTGCTTGTGAATAGGTATTTGTGGTAGTCGTAGTTGTTTGTGCCGGTGCGTTGTATGAAGAGGCCGCTGTTGATACAGTTGATCTGTTTGGATCGAGTGCCTTCACGGCTTTCTGTACATCTTTGCCCGTATTGTATGTGGAATAGGGATGTCCACCAACCTCTACATTATTCATCAAGTCTTTTTGATAGGCTGCTTCAGCTGCTTTCATTGCAGCATTAATTTCTCGTTGCAAATTCTTATCCTCGCGTGATTGTTCATCTTTTCGCTGTCTTCCCTCTTCAATAAATCTAGCAACATTTTTCTTATGTATTTCTAAGTTCTCGTGTTGTTTTCTGTTCTGTAGAATTTGAAAAAAATTAATTAATTATAGATCGACGACAGCTGACTTGATATCGTGTCTTTGTCCTATGTTTCGCTGTATTATATCAGTAAAAAATACTTACAAAATTATCATTTCGCACGAAGCGTTTACAGTATTGACACCAGTAATTGCCGACCGATTTCCAATAGTCTGCCCTAATAAAACAGTATTAGCCCAGTAGAGTAAAATTAAGTGTCTGACATACATGGTCTTCTCTTTAGATTCAATTAATTATGCAGATCGAACGAAAAAGCAACGATTTCGCAAATAGAATTTTTATAGCACAAAACAATTGGTTATTTACAAATACAAGTTACGGACTGAAGTCATCGTCTTCGCTCTTCGCCTGAGCCTTAGCGTTCACTCTTCGTCGTTTGGGGGCGGGCTTTTTCTTTTCAGGAGCTTCGAATGACGCATCTGGATCTTGCGTGATTTCCTTCGCCTTACGTTTTCCTTTCTTTGTTGTGCCGACATTAAGGTTATGGTCGTGCTCGTCTTCTTTAACGACTTTCTTGTACTACAGATCAATAGTTAGTCACTGCCCTGCGGACACGCATCGACTTGCTTACCCTCTCGAAGAGTGTTTTGAGCATTTTTTCATCTTTCTCCCAATTCTCAACAACAATGTCCTCCAAGTTGATGGAGGTCTGTACATCACACGTCTCAATGGGAATCTTGTTGTTCAGTGTGCCAAGCTTGGAGTCTGAGGGCGAGAACGCTTGACACTTGTTGTCGGCCAAGCTGTAGAAGGTCTTCAAGAACTTCTTCAACTTCATCAAACATCCGACTGCGATGGCTGCTTTGGTCTCTTCAATCACCTCCTTCTTTTCTTCGCTTGTCGGCGATTCTTCTACAGACATTAATGGCTGAACAAACAACTACCACGGTAATTCACCGGTACCTTTCGTGTGCTTCTCTTTCAACGAAGTCAACAACTCAGCACTAGTCAGCGAGGTGACGTGATTGATGTTATAGATCAAGTACAAAGGCTCTTCTTGTAGTGAGAATGGCAGCTGGGCTACGGCAAGAACGAGGTACTGGACCAACGGAATGTTCGTCTAATCGACGTTAACACGCGTCACAATACTACGCCAATAAGCTACATACCTTATTCTTGTCGATCAAACTGATGATAGCATTCAAGAAGCATTGGCGGCCAGTCTTACTTCCTTTGAACAAAGAGTAAACGCGTGCAAAGATCGATTCGCGGGAGGATTTTCCAGCCCATTTGATTTGAGTGTAAGCTGTGTACGGTATTAGTAAAGAGTCGCTTTGCGCAATTCAATAACTTACAGCGCACAGTGCCATAGACCTTCTTTTGGAACTCAAATGAACCCAAAATTCCGTCTGAAATTCTGTTGTTGATCATCTGTGAGTCCTTGCTCTCAATCAGACGCAACACACGATGAGCTTTCTCACTCAAAGACATTTCGTGATCTGTCTCCAAAGCTACGAGTTTGGGCACACACTACAACACACGTGTCAGCGCTGAAGAGTCACGAGTTAAACAAACTTACGAGTAATGGTAGCACGAGACCACGTCGTATGATGTGGTCAATCAGTGCCAAGGCAGCACTGCGCACAAAGAGATTCTTGTCGAACAAGTGATCCAGAATGCTGGTCAGTAGCTTTTGCATCGTCACACTTGTTACACCATAGTCTGCGTTCTCCTTGATTTCGTCTTTCTCCTTCGTCGTTTGCTTCGAATGTTTTTCTCCGAGTGCGGCCATCTTAGCCTCTTCGAAGTCCAAATAGTCATTCAAGATCAATAACATTTGAACCTTCAATTTGTCGGGAGCATTAATGCTCAAGGATTCCCTACCACAACATGCTAAGTAAGGTTCTAATAAAATCGCTGTGCACTTACTTGATGATCGCCTCTGATCGAAGCAACAGACCGGGGTAGCTGGTAAAGATGAAACCCAAACTGCGGATAGCAACACTCTTAATGTTCAAGTCCGTGTTCTTGCTGAAAGCGATGCACATATTGTACAAATTCTCCAAATGTGCTCCGTACTTGATGTCTTTCTTGACAGTCTTCAGCATGTTGTTCTTTGAGAGATCTGTTTCTAATTAGAGACATTCATGTGAGAATGTTGGTACGTACCGTCATCAAAGTCGTGGTATCTACACAAACTGCCTAGCAAAAACAGCGATCGAATAAGAATTTGTTGATTTCTTGCGACCGTGGGTGGCTTGTCGCGCTCTTTGTAGTCATTCAAGGGCTTGAAGTAGGTATTGTACAAAGTGTTGGGTATCGTCGCAATTGATTGCTCATTGGCGAATGTCTTGACGATGGAGCACAGACACTTGCAGCAGCTCTGAATGACAGGCATGGTGTGTGCCTGCATTAACTCGACCAGATCTTGCGCTGTCGTCTTGATGAAGGCCGGATCAGGGTGTTGCATGAGCGGCATTACTCGTTCAAGTATACCTCCAACCTCGCAGTGTATCTTCTCGTCATCTTTCTGTTGGAAGTAGTTAGAACACGTGCTTGTTCATAACAAAAGTAGCACTTACCTTGTTCTTTAGGTAGGTTTCAAGGTTCTCCGCATGCTTCAACATAAACTCGGGTGAAACCTTGCAGAACAAACCCATGGTAATGAGGCAGATGACAAGACGTGACGGTTTCTTGCTCTTAGCATCTTGAGCTGGGGCCTTTGCCTCAGCAGCTTCTTCAGTTAGCTTTATGAGAACCTCGCTAAGATGATCGCAGAATCGCGTGCACATCATTGCCACTTTGTGCGCGTTCTTCTTTTCTTGCTCTTGTTTTAGCAACTGTACACCAAGTTAGAACACTTATTAACTCGCGAAGCCGAAACTTACGCCTTGAACAAGTTCTTCGAACCAAGAGTAGTGGCCATCAGAAGCTTCGATGACATCGAGTATCTGGTGTGCCCGCTGTTGTAGGGTAAAGACTGGCTTCTCAGTCAAAGCCGCCGCGCTGAGAATATCATTTTGATTCTTCGACTCCTCAAACCACAGCTCTTTGAATGTTCCCAGTACCAAATTTCTGATGGACTCTTCGTCGTTAATACGTCCAACGAGTTTCTTGCAAATGTTTGTGGCAAGTTCAGCGGTTGGCCTGGCCAAGCAGATGGTCTTGCAAATCTTGACGACACGCTTACGGACGGATACACCAGTGTCCTGCATTACATTAGACTATGCTCGTATTGTATTATAGGTCTACATACCACCATGCGCTCGAGAATAATCTCGTAATACTGGTCTGCGTACTCGGCCTTGTCCACAATAAACTTGCCAACTAGATCCACAGCTGCCTCGCGCACTGAAATAGCTTGATCCCAAAAGCGCGATCTAACGGCTGCTTGTACCTTAGATTCACCAAGAATGCCCAAGTCAGATTCGATGACGGAAGCCAAGGCCTTAAGTGCTCGCAATCTAAACTTAGTTTGCTGGTCACCAAGAGCACCTAGCACGCAGCTCATTAGTCCGTCAAAGCTGCTGAGCAGAGGCTTCATAAGAGCTAAGTAGAGGATGATCTTCATTGTGCCGTTCGGTGACAATCGAGGAGCGCTGTGTGGACGAAATTAGCTTGTGATGTGACAAATAGTCTCGCAGTAACTTACGCGATAATTTCTTTCATCTTTTCGCTGTCAATTTCCCACTCGGCACGATAGTACTCGGTGTTGTTTTCGTCGTCGTCCTCATAGTTCCATTGACTGAGAACGAACTGTCTGGCATATTTGAATGAAGGTTCGAGCGTAGAATGGTAAGCCAAGTAATTGAGGACTAACTCTTTAGACACATTGCTTTTCAGTGCCTCGTCGGTCGAGTCTTCTCCCGAGGCATCAACGTCCATTGCTGCATCTTGATCGACGTTCATTCCATAATCCGTGGGTAGATCGATGTTGTTGTCATCCTCGTCCAGATCAATATTGGTTCGCTTCTTGGTTTTCTTCATCTTCGGGGACAACAGCAGTGGGTTCTTGACAGGAACAGTGCTAGTCGGTGCTTCACTCTCTGCGGTCTGTGACGCTGCTTGTGAATCAGACTGAGTCTTCTCTAACTTGCGTCTGACTAAGCATTGATCGCACAGCCAATTTGGCGGTGGTGCACCAGCAGGGATGCCAATACACTCCCCGTGGAACCAGCGATGACAATCATCGCAATCAATCATAAAGCGCTGTTCAACATTAGATACTGCCTGAATGACAACTTGGAGTTTAACTTACGTTGCCGTAGCCCGTGCCACAGATACATGAAGAGTCCTCGTTCTCTTCAATAATTTCATCCGTGTCGAGCTGTCGCTTAGGCGGTGCTTGGAAAATGACGCCTTCTTTAGCAATTCGAGCGTCTTGTCGGACACGAGAAGCAATCATGCCGAGCAATTGAATACTAAGCAAGCGCAGCTCGTCGTTACTGTTCGTATTGGGTGCCTTCTTGTTCAACAGAGCACCAATAAGTGATTTGCACAGCAATTGAAGAAGGACCTCGGCAGCAGGCCACTCTGGCATGTTCAACGTAATTAACAAATCTTCGACCAGGTTTTGCAAAATTGGTCTGTAGTCGTTTTCTTTTGATTGCCTTGAATACGTGTCAGATATTTGTCGTTAACAAGAGGCTTGACTTACTTTGTGCAATTCTTAATGAAAGAGCCCAAGAATGTATTCGCACATTTGATAGCTGCTGTGTACGAGTTTGGCGAAGCTTTCTTTTCCTCCTCGTCGTCATTTTCTTCCTCTCTCTTCTTTGGCAAAGCAGTGCAGCACTGAATCAGTTGCATAACCAAAGCTGAAACCATTTGTATGGATTTCTTTTGATCGTAGAGCTTGTAATTTCGCAGGTTGCGCTTTGTTTTTGGTAACTTAACCAAACTATTGAAGATATCTTCCAGGATATTGTTTCTGTGAGGCTCGTAACGTGAAAATACTGATCGCACTACATTAAGTGAAGCGAGTTGAATGGAGTGAATGCCTTCAACGAAGAATGTCGGTAGAGTAATGCTGATGACTTCGAGAATGATGGAGTCCGGCATTGCCTCGCGATTAATGAGCTCGTTCAACTTGTTCAAAATCTCAACCATTTTATGCACCATGGCCGTACTACATAACATTAGCTAAGAAGACGAAAGCAAGGTCAGTACTTACGATTGTGCAAAGTTTTTGGCTCGGTGTGATTTCTTAGGCTTCTTCTTGTCTTCAGTCGAGAGTGCCTTCAATGCGGACACGGGCTTTTGTTCGCTTGGCTCGAGTGCTTCAGGATCGTCTTCGTCTTCCTTGATATCATCATCGACTTGCATCTCTTTCTCAACCTCTTCAGGCTCTTCGTCTAAAGTAGGATCGAAAGCGGGGAAGATGTAATTCTTCAATTGAGAACGGCAGAGTGTCAGGCAGTCTTCGATAGCTTCTTCCATCACAAGGGACTTGGGCAGCTCATCGGTCGTTATAATATTCAAAATGACGAGCGAGGCCTCCAATCCACTCATTACTGTCAAGACGCCTTTCTTGGAGAACGCTTCTTCTTCGGACACGTTCTTCAAGTTAACTTGCTTTGCCTGCAGTACTTGCTTGTGCATAATGCTCAAAGTCGAGGCGAGATCAGGCTGCGAGATTGTAATTAAAAGCTTTCGGTTCTTCAGCTTGACAACTTCGGAGCAAAGTTCAGAGAGGAGGATGTTGGACAGTGGTTCTTGGTTGTCTTCCTCGCCGGCTTCTGCTTCATGCTCGCTCTCTTCTCCTGACTCCTCTGCCTCTTCAGATTTGACCTTCTTTCTGAACGTAGGCTTTTTGACGACAATCTTTGTTCGTTCTTCCCACTTCTTGATGGCGTCAAGGAACCGATCGAATTTCTGCAAGGGATCGTATTGCTCGTCTGCTTTTGGTTCAGCTTTCTTCGTGCGTTTCTTTGCAGCAGGCTTAGAGGCATCCTCGTCTTTAGTCGCTGAATTATTCGTTAGTGCAAGATCTAAAGAAGAGAACAATTATTACCTTCGTGCACATTTGCTTCTTGTGCATTGATTTTGTTTTCTTTACCAGCAAACTGTTGTTTAGGCGCAATAGGCACCAGTGCACCTCCATTTGTTGCCGAGACAGAGTTTGTTACGAGAGGAACGCGTGCTGTGTTTGCTTGTGGCACAGTTTGTGGTGCTACCGGTATCGGACGTGGTTGCGCTAAAAGATGTGTTATTTGAGCTAATATCACGATCGGATTTCTTACCTGCTTTATTAAAACCATCAGGGTACTGTTGAAGAAGTTTTGTCAGCAAAGGAGATCCCGTCATTGGACTTCGTGGACCCATTGATTCTAGAGGATTCATTTGCCTGTAATATTAAATATAATGTTATTTGATCGTGTATTTGACGATATTTCACGATGACTATTTATTTCCAAGGCCAGGTAAAAAGTTGAAATATTCTTAAAATTAATCAGTAATTTCCATTAAAGCTCAAATACTCTAATAATTATAATTACTTACAAATAATCGGTATTTGCGCCTCGCAATAATTGTCCAATTTCGTTCACCAGCTGGTCAGTTGGATGAAGTAAAGCATTCTTAGCGACTTCTCTAGAGTGCTCATCGGTCATTAAATATGTATTTAATGGTACTTTGAGGGAAGGAACTGGAAGCTCTTGAGAAATATCGCTTAGCTGGCTCAAATCTGACAACAAGTAGGGAACAACTGGGGTTTGGCTCATTATGGTTGTTTTTGTACTATAGCATATTAAATAGTATTTTTTGCGAATAAATATAACATAGAAACAACTGAGGCGTTGTTTCTAGCTCCAGATAAAGGACAAAAATATTTGAACGCAACCGCGGGAGTTTTACCAAAAGCCCGCGAAAAACAACAATTCCTGACCTCAAGCAACAATCGATGAGCACCGAATATTTACATAGTTTATTTATCACCCTCGGTTAAAGTAGATAAACCTCTTTTGTTGTACCGTTCAAGCAAAGCAACTAACAAAGGGTAGTCGATCGGCTTGTTCATGTACTCTGTACATCCAGCTTTGAGGCACTGGTTCTTGTGCGAAGACATAGTATCAGCCGTCAGCGCGATAATAGGCTTGGCTGACAACATTTGATCCTTCTCGAACTGTCGGATCAAGGTAGTGCAGGTCAAGCCATCCATGATCGGCAAGTGAATGTCCATTAATACGACACTGTACTTGTAGTAATTGCTCATCATGAAGTCGAGCGCCTGTTTGCCATCAGTAGCCAAGTCTACCTTCCAATGATACTTCTCCAGCAGTCTGGTTGCGATTTTAGCATTGATTGGATTGTCCTCCACGAGGAGCAAGTGCAATCCAGTCTCCGCTGATGTATTTTGGGGCTTGTTCTCCACCATTTTCTGTCTTTTGCTCAAGTAGTCCTTAAGGAGCTTTTCTAGCACGGACTTCTTTACCGGTTTAATCAAGTAGTCGTCCCTAACGTGCGGATCAGCGAGTGGATTCAGTAATAAATAAACAATAAAGACTTACATTCCGACTGACAGGCAATGAGATCGAGTGCCAGGACTATCTGTAGCGGTAAGAGCGATAATCGGCGTGTGTTTGAGGCCGTTTAGCTGCTCCCACTTGCGGATCTGGATAGTCGCTTCAAATCCTGACAAAACAGGCATAAGACAGTCCTATAATCCTTTGTTAATATCAATGTACTTCTTTAGAAAGACCAGCAATCTTACCATGAGGATTAAATCGTAATTTCCTTTTTTGAACTCCTCAACGCACTCCTCGCCATTTTGAGTAATCTTGGTCGTGAATCCAACGTTCTGCACGATACGCTTAACGACCTCTTGGTTCAACAAGTTGTCTTCAGCAATCAAAATGTGCAGTTTTGAAGCGTCTCTTCCGTCAGCTGCCAAGAAGGCTTCACGAGCAGAAATTCTATCGTCAGACGAAGCACTCAACGCATGATCGCTGTCTGAGCTGCCGAGACGATCAGAGTGCGAGGGCGATGTCTCTCGGTTGGGGCCGAACTTGCGCAAAATAGTCAAGAGCTGCTTGCCTCGAATTGGTTTCGTGAGGTATCCGTCGACGTGAGGCAATAGCAATGACTTGCGCTGTTCAGGCGAGACCATGACGATGATGTGCACTCCTTTAGTTCGCGGATTCTCTTTGATCTTTCTCGCCAGATCAGTGCAAAACAATTGAACACCATTAGGACCAGGCATCTATTGTGCGGTAAGTACTAGGCGCTTCGAACATACTAACGTACCATATAATCAAGCAGTAACACATCTGGAAGTTGGCCCTCGTCTTCGAGCTGGAGGATCAACTTTTCTGCCTCATGAAAGGATGTGACTCCACGAACACTACCATAATTAGATCGTTTAATTAACGATATTATGCCCGAGGAAGTATGACGTAATATCTCGTACCTAGATAACGTGAATCGTTGCATCATGCTTTGAATGGCGTTCACTACATTGATGTTGTCATCAACACAAACAATTGACTTGTTTAGGTAGTTTTCCTATAATCGAGAATTATTCTAGTCTTTGTCCTAATTAAGGCAAGGCAATAATAAATACCTGATGTGGCGAAGCGGCATCCGCCTCACGGAAGAGTCCCGAGAAGGTAAAACTAGAGCCCTTGTTTGCTTCCGAGCTTATCTTGAGCTTGCCGTTCTTAAATAGTCGCGCCAAACGATCGCTAATGGCAACTCCCAAGCCACTTCCACTAAAAATAGGCCCTGGTTTAGAACTTGACAAAACAAAATATGTTTACGAAACCATACCAGCCATTTTCCCTCAAAGAGTAGAATGGGTTGCCCAATCCAGCTAGACTTGATTTGGGAATTCCTTTACCCGTATCTTTGACTTGAACGCTCAAAAATACTTCGCGATCTGCACCACGGATAGCTGAAACTTTGATTGCGACCTCGCCTTTGTGCGTGAATTTAATTGCATTGTCAAGCAAGTGATTCAGTATCATTTCCAGGACATTTGCGTCCAGAATGACATAATTAGACAGCTAATAATAAATTTATGGATGTGAACGTACTCCGAGCAAAGATTCGGGAACATTTTCGTCAATGGTGTAATAGACATCAATATCAGACTTGCATTTCTTGTTGTCCAGCACTCGGTCCAGCAGTTTACCGATTTTGAATGAAGTAGCTATTTTAAGAACGTTATTAATTTTTCCGTCGCTTCAATCAAAACGTTACGTGGAACGGTTCGATAGGCTAACTTACATTCATCAATGATAATTCTACCGGTATCTGCTCGAACAAAAGTGATTGTGTTGTTGATCAGCGCAATGAGCCCATCCACCGATTTTTCCAATGCAATCGCGTAATCTTGTTGCAGAGGGCTGAGCTTACTCTCGATAAGAAGCTCAATGTTTCCCATCTCTGCAAATAAAAATTAAATCGGAGTTATCAGCGAGAGTGGCAATTCAAAATACCTCCGTTCAACAGTGTGCGCAGCTCTTGCGTCAGAGAAATCTAATGGACGAATTAGCTCTGTCTTAAGGTTAATACGTATTATCCCTTGACATACCAATAGCTCGTCTTTGGCCGTAAGCATCGCGCGTGCTTGTTGCAGTTCGGCTTGGTGATTCTTGATCTCGCTAGAACTCGAGCTCAAATTGCTTAATTTAAGCTTAGTTTCTTTCAACATGCTGGCAGATTTCTTCACTCGAGATTGCATCTTATCGTAAGCCTCTGCATGAGCTTTGAAAATCCCGGCGCTGTAGATCACGCTACCAACGAACAGAGCAAGTCTTGTCATGGTCAAATAAACGCTGTGAGGCACTCTAGAAGAGAATAAGACCATAGACAAGTGCACCAACAATGTTGGTAATGCTGATAGCTTCATGGATTTGCTAATCGAGCTGTCCTTTTTCGTGTGATACGAAACCAAATAAATCCAGATCGAAACGCTGATTCCAAAAGCAAATCGTGCGATACTGCGGTCTTCTAATAAAAGTGAAAATAATGTGCTGAATCCAGTGATATTTGTAGTGGCTAGTAACAACAAGACCAATACAAACGTCGAAGCTGCGACCAAGAGCGGGATTAGTCTCGTGAGCGCTGTCATAATGCGGAGACTTTTGCATGATTGTTGATATCCCACTACTACTAACAATAAACACAGAATAGGAACCTATTTGAGTCACGGTTAAGTTTAAAGCGTCTAATCTAGAAGATTGGATCTCTTCCCACTTACTACATAAGTTATTATCGTTTGATAAATGATTCCGCTATCTCCGTAAA
>ENA-OOPC01000018-OOPC01000018.1-human-oral-metagenome-genome-assembly--contig:-NODE-18-length-11005-cov-155.948428_pt1 | contig 11005 bp, 13 predicted proteins | sample MGYA00245291_ERZ501124 | MGnify/ENA primary metagenome ERZ501124 (study PRJEB25959, sample SAMN05335013) | human oral metagenome | host: human-associated | place: USA: California | collected...
GATGGAAATAAATTCATTTTTTAATTATTATTCATTTGCAGTTTTTAAAACAAAAGGGTTTACTAAACAGTTGTATAATTACAGGGCACTTCAATTTTTTATTAGGGTACGGTGTACCCTGTAACTTTTGAAACAGGGATATTTTTCACCGCGTTAAAAGTTCCCCCCGTCAAGTTTGTTGTACGAAACTTGTTTTCTTTGAAAATTGCCGATATTGACTCGTTCTTTCAATTTTCAATGTTCTTATGGAGAATGAAGCAGTTTAGGTACGTTATTAGTGGTATCAGATGATGATCAGTCTTTAATTTTCTTTTTAGACGAAAGCAATTTGATTTGTGGGCAGCTACACTCAATCAAGTACAGCATGATTTTGATATCTTTGCATTGAAGAAGCCCCTTGTGTTGCTGCCAAATAATAATCCCCAAGTGAATACCAACACAAGAAACAACAATGTCACTACAGGTAGAAGCAACACGAGCATTGACATTGGTACAAATGAGGATGATGAAGATGCAGAAGTTGAGGATTCATTCACACAACTCAACTTTGTGGCCCTGCAGCGGTTAAGACAGGTAAGGCTGCTTACTGCAATCATTTGAATAATTGCTGGTACATTTAGAACATTTGCTTTGAGCTGTGGCGTGGTAAAGTCAATGGAGTTGAAGTGTATTTGAAGGCCAATATGATGGGTACAAGTGACGTTGCAAATGAAAGGTCAATATACTTGTACCTTCAAGGTAAAAGTGAAATTCCTCACAATATTGTGCTTACCTTGTATTTGAAGGAAAAAGATTTGCTTACATCCCTAAGATACTTGGAAGTTACACTTGTGAATCATATGATGTTATTTTAATTGAAAAAGTTGATGGTGAACATATTGAGCGATTGTCAACAAAGCAACAAGTCACTTTGTACACCTATAAGCTCTTGAAAGTAAGCCATTCAAGTGCAGTCAGCAATAGACTACCTAGTTACTCATGTTTTACTCCAGGTACTTGAAGGACTTCATGCACTGAATGTGGCACATGGTGATATCAAACCAAGCAATATTGTCTATCAGCACAATAATCACAGCCCACATGACATGTCTAATATCAAACTGATTGATTTTGGCTTTGCACAATTGTTCAGTGAAGGATTGTATGTCTACAAGGTCAACCTAGTGCATACCATTAACTGCTTGACTTTTAGTATGAAAAATGAAATTCGTGGCTATTCACATGGCTATTCATCACCTGAGCTACTTAGCACAAACACATTGGCACTAAATGATGATATTTATAGTGCGGGAATCATTATTGGACAACTGGTAAGTTGTTCATTTTACTCAATGCGATGGTGAACTAATATCACTTAGATTTGTGGTTATGCTGTGCGTGATTTTAACGCTCGTGATGAAATTTCAAGGAGAATTCACCACGCTGAGGTACCTTTTGGTAACGAGCATTTGAGCTCGTTGGTTGTGCAAATGATTGCACCACGTGCTGGTAAGTTTGACATTATATCTAAATAATTATGCATAGCTTAAATTATGTCATAGAACGACCTTCAGCGTCACAATTGTTGGAGCACAAAGCATTTAAAGAGTTGCTGGATTCGCCATTTAGCAGTGATGAAGAAATGAAACTTTATAATTAATCAATTGATTGTGCTGCAATATGCGTTAATATGTTTAATATGCAATTAATGTAATAATGTAATTAAATAATTAGTTCAGAAGAATCTTGCGTCTTTAAGACCTGATCTTGTACGTGGATTTTCGTTTGTCCAACCCAAGAAGCATGTTCGCAAACTCCATGTCAAGCATCAAGCGGTGGTGACAATATTGTCGGTATTACTCAAAATTTAGAAGCTTTGAGCTGGTGATTTTTTGTCGCGTACTTTTTGTCCTGTCAATCACTCAATTTACTTGATTGTTTCAAAATTACGTTAATAAGCACAAGTAAGATATTAAAATGGCCGACGAAGCGTTGCTAAAGGAAGAAGAACGATTAAATCGCATTATTAAATCCGGAAGTCGCAAATCTGTTCAAATTAAGCCGTCTACTTCAACTACTTCGGTCTCAGCTACCACCCAAGCACCAGCTGCAAATAAAGCAATAACTCCCCAGAATTCTTCTTCAAAATTGAACGGCGCTGCCACGGATGGAACAGTTTCGAAAAGTTCTTCGTCAACTTCGTTGAATGTAAGCTTGAAAAATATTCTAATTAATATAATTAAATATATAAAGTAATAATAACGCTAATTTCGAATCTTTAGGAGACGTCTAACCGTAAATCATCGCAAATTAATCCTGAGACGGTTAAACAAGCCCTTGAACGAGAAAAGCAACTCGAAGAAGAAAGAAAAAAGCAACAAGTGAGTATATTAATCATGATATTCGAACCAAATTAGATTTTCTATTTACAATGTTCGTAAAGATTTTCGATCTGCAACAAAATCACACGTAAATTTCACTTCATATTTCTTCAATCGGTATATTAAGCAAACTTATGTAGAGAATTGGTATAAATACATTATTTGTTCCTAATTTAATTTCGTAACGATTAAAAAATCTAAAAATACTTCCGCATCTAGGAGCAAGATCGAATTTTGGCCGCAAAACGAACCACGAGCAAAGTTACCGATCAAAAATTCTTAGCGCAATTTGAATCATATTTACCAAAGTCTACAAGCTCATCAAACGTAAGCGGTCAATCGAGCGCTCTTCAATCTTTAATTCAAACTGCGGAAACCGGCAAATCCAAGCTGAAAGAAGAAGAACAACAGTTTAAAACGAAAGAAGACGCTGATAATTATCTTCGTGAGTTGAAAGAAAAGCGCGCTCGCGAAGACGAAGAAGTTTTATTGAAGCGAAAAAAAGAAGACGATCTGGTCAAAGCTAAACGCGCTAAAGAAGACGAAGAATTGGCTAAACGACGTCAATTAGAAGACGAAGCGCTTAATTTGAAGCTAACTGCTTTAAATCTCGCTTAATATTCGATTTTAAGACTCATTGTAATTTATTAAGTACATCCAGCAATTCAAAATAATACGGATATTAAGGTGAAATATAAACTTTAAATTTTGATTATCCTTGAACGTTTTGCTAGAATGTCGGATCACTAAGAAATTTTTGCCACGCTTCGTGCATTCTTACTTCTATATCATCATATGATTCAGCCAATCGTGTACAAGGCTAGCGCTCCAACTCTAATAGCTCTTCGTTCCAACATTCTTTGCGCCATAAAATTAACGTTACTTACATTTGAGCCGAATTCTAGCCACGGAAAGTGGCCAATAAGTGTACAGATGCGTGAGCGACACTTGCTCCAGATTTATCATCAGTAATTGTTCCGAGAATTAGGTATGTAGAATACACTTCAAATGAGAAGCTGAAATCAACAAGATAGTATTTGTAGCGAATAAGTGTGTCGTTTTCTGTTGGTCAATGTCATTGTCATGCCAAAATAGAGCCAGAAATGCTTTTGTTTATTTTAAAAACAGAGTGCCTCTCGTTTAATTTTACAGCTTGGCAAGCTAATTTTCCTTCACACTTTTGATGGATAAGTATTTCTTATGAAGTGCTATTCCCAAAGACAGAATCTTCTTACTTTTTGCTTCAACGTGGTATTTGTTGACTTTGATTTGTTGAAGTGCTTCATTGGCTGCCTGATCAAGTATATTCATTATTTCTTTCTCTTCTTTTGTTTTGATAGCAGGTGCTTTGAACTCAAGAATCACTGAATATTGCTGATCATTGGGCATGTTAGGAGTGAGGAGAATGTCATATCGTCCAACACCAGCCTCTCGATTTGATTTAATAGTATACCCAAGTGATCTTAGAGGCTCAACAAAGCCAAGGACCCACATATGATACGCAACTTCTTGATCTGATTCGTCGTAAAAACTGTATTTGAAACAATCAGAGAATTCATTAATTGTTGTTACCTGAAAGTATTGATTGCTGCCTGTTTTAATCCGTCTTCGAAGTGCTTAACGTCTCCTAGAATGAGAGAAGCAATATAACTCTTAGTATCCATCTTTGGCATCAATCGTTGTAATATTCGATTGTACATGTTGTTAAGATCATCACGAATCTCTTCATTGGGTACTACAACCATTGCCCTCTTACGGTCAACTTTTCTTCCAGTAATATATCCTGAGAAGAACAAGAGACTCCAAATTTGATCATAACCATAATTGAGAGAAGCAAAGTTGACATCTTCGGCAATAGGGACGCAAATCTCTTTGCCGTTGACCAACAACTCTTCCATTTGCAAATGAACTTCCTTATTCGCTCTCATCAATTGTTCTTCGAGCAGATATGTGCTGCCACTCTCCACCCAGTAAGGTTTCAGAATCTTGCGTTTGAGATAATTGATAAGTGACCATGAATTGAATAATCGCTGTTCAGGATCGGTGCCAACAGCGTAACCGTTGTAATACTTCTCTACAGCATCAATATTGCCTTTGAGTCCTTCATAAGTGAGTGCTTCGATTGCCTCATCGTGAACGACACCGATGTCAGTGCTATATGGTGAGGCAGGCTCGAGAAGTGAATGAACTTCAAGGTTGTTCAATCCTGAGAGATAACCTGCCTTGGCAATGTGCAATACTCCCGTCATTAGACCTTTATGCAAGTACCTGAAGAATCAAAAGTAAGAGCTGGAAATAAACATATCCTTGTCATTGCTTATATGTCTTACGGATTGTCCTTGAGTGCTCCAGCAAAGGCAACGGACATGAAGCCAATCACTTCCGTAGAAAACTTGTTGATGTACGCGTGAGTGACTGGCTTGTCGTACTCGTCGATGAGAATAATCACTCTCTTGTTGTGATAACGATAAAGTAACTCTGATAGTTTGCGCAAAGCTCCTTCGTAGTCAGCATTGGCATCTTGATCTAATACCATATTAAAATGCTTTCTTTCTTGTACACTGAGGAGGCCTTCTTTTTCGAAAATATAAAGGTGTTGATTGTAAACGTCCGATAGGAGCACAATCAACCTCTTCTTCAAGCTTTCCCAATTAGTATTACTGCATTCGTTGAACGTGATGAATATCACCGGGTATTGTCCGCAATGGTCACGAACGTATTGTCCTCCTTGTTCGTTCCAAATCTTGGTGTCTTTGAACATCATTTCGCGCGATGATTGAGGCACGGTTATATCGCTAAAGTACTTCAGCATGGACATGGTCGTTGTTTTGGCGAATCTGCGAGGACGTAACAAAAGAGTAACCTATTTTAATAAATATACGGCGGTGAGTAATTGGCCGCTGTTTATAAATAAATATTACCTTGGCACTATCGTCGAAAAAGTGCTTCAAGAACAGCGTTTTATCAAAAGCGAAGAATTTCTGCTTGATTTCAAGGTAGTCACTCGTCCCAACAGGATAGCGGCGTAAAGGTCTATCATCTATTTATAAAATATTAAAATTAACCAGGCTATTATATTGATAAAGCAATCGTTTATTTGCGACAAGAAAAGAGATTTAAATCCGAAAAATATTTATAATTACCTTTCGTAATGCTGTAAGGGCGAGCACCTTTATTGACCAGTAAATAAGATTTTGGGGGTTTTTTGGGTGAAGCAGCCGATAAGAAATGATGTTTTAAGCTGTTTTTCGGATGATCAGCTGAAAAAATTTGTTTTAGTTTCGATAAAAACGAGTTATTTAATTATATAACGAACCTGATTTTCTGCATCTGTTACATGAATATTTCAAAAGAGAAAGTGAACAAATACGAAGCATTTTGGTGGTTGTTTCGTCGGATACAAAAAAGAAGAAGGCTCGAAGTTTTTTTCCGGAACGTAAATGAGGCGAAATTCCACTGTGAGTTTTGGTTCCGCTCAGCGAACTATGGGAATTTAGGTGCGTGTCACCAATGTTTGGAAAGTCAGGTGCGCGCGAAGAAGAGTTTATAAACTGAGATGAGATTTAACCTTGCCGCCCATAATGAACAGGTTACATAACTACAGATAGGTAGGAGCTATATTCTTAATTTTATAGGGAATGATATTGTTCCATTGGATATTATCGAACAAAAGACATTTTACTTCTTTTTCTTGTTTCCCTGTTTCTTAGCCAGTTCTTTCGACAGTAGTTTCGCCTCTTCGCCCTCCACAGCGCGGTCTTTCCATTCACTGCGTCGTACTCTGCACGGTCTGTTGCCGATGTATTTGCCGTTCATTTCTTTTAACGCCCGCAGAAAATCTTTCGGATCTGTAAACGAGACGAAACCGTAGCCTTTTGTCTTTGTCGTTCTCTTATCTGTTAACGATAAAATTAAAATTAACAAATAATTTAATATACGTTGATGATATTCGAATAGCGAATTTGCAAACTGTTTTGGATTCCACATCAAGATCCAACTACAAAACGTCTTGTATGTTTAGAGTATTATATAGATCATATTATGCTTACCTCTAACTACTCGAGCTCTATTAATGGATTTGTATTGTGAAAAAGCTTGATAAAGCGAATTATCTGAAACATCATTGCCGAGATCTCCAACAAAAATTCTGTAATCATCTGATCGATATATTAGTATATACTAATATACATTACTGATAAATAAGGTAATAATATAATTATACTTCGTATATATTTACGCACTTTCTCCCCAATCGGCTAAAGTTGGATCTTCCCAAACTTCATCTCCGGCTTTACGAAGTAAACTATAATATATTTTAGCTATATATGTAATCAATTTAAGTACTAATATGATATAATATAATTAAATACTGAATAACAATAAATTTTAGTGAAATTTAGATCGCGTGTAACGGCGGATCTCGAACCACTTTCATCTCTTGCCATATCGCATATAGTCTTATAATATTGATATATATACCGTACCCTTTCTGCTTAACAGCTGGTGTAATGTTTTTGTTAGCTTTGGCCGCAGTGTTCGCTGCAATTGCTGTCGCAGGGTTGTACCCTTGCGGTGCTGTTGGTGCTTGATAATAATTTGCCGGCCATTGATAATTTGCATATTGTTCTGCTGTCCAATAGGCATTCGGGTCATATGTACCGTCTAAATAAAAATAATAAATTACTGTTCGAGTTCTGATTTGCAAACCAAGAAAAAGGAAAGAATTTGCAAAGAGGATCTATCGCAAAATAAACCCTCTCGATATCTATTATTTGTTGAATTAATTCATAAAAATATTTACCTGCAGCAACTTGAGCGTAGTAAGCCTAAAAAAATGAAAAATATTAGTGATCGAGCCGAAAAACTAAATACCGAGTCAAATATTGATAATTATCGTAGAAAAAATTATTAGAATATTTTAGGGCACTATACGAATTATTTAAATGATTTTTCAGTGTCGATTATTGCAAATTGACAGATTCGAAAATTAGTTTAGCAAGTTACTTACCGAATAATCATAATATGCATTCGGGTCTACTTCAGCATATGTATGTGTACTATAATCTACAGTAGCTTCTGTCTTTTGGTGTTTATTCGGGGTTGAATCTGCTCCGTCATCTTCACGCTTTCGTTTTCCGTATTTATCAGCCATGACTGTGTCTATTCTATGTAGTAAATTGTGTCTATGAGTCCTAACGTGGTTAAGGACCTAATTTCTAAGTTTGACCAACGTTGACCGAGAATTTGGATCACTACAACTCAATTCTATCTCGAGGTGTCTCGGTTTCGTTCATATATCAAGCATCTAAGTTGTTGCTATTAATTAAAAAAATAAATGAAATCAAAAATACTCAGCTAACAACGAATAAATTACATTTTTGGCGGGCTTGCCTTTGTTTTGCAAATTGTTACTCTTACAACCAATGTAACAATACTATAGCTGGTGGGTATTGCCACAGTGTTAAATAACACTTTTGCCGTCTACCAGCTTCGCACAAACTAGCAATTTATTAAAAATCTCAGGGTAAATCTCCGCATTGAAAAATGACGTTTTTAAATGGCGGTTGTGAAACAGGTCATTGTATGCTCTAAAAATATTATGTATAACCAGAAAACTCGTGTATAATAGGTCACCGAAGGTTATTTGACGAGTAGATCAAACTCTTTTCGAGCTCCGAAGATCGAATAATTTAATTTACCATGGGCAGCGCGCTTTCGCATGCAATAGATATTGCGAAGCTGCACGGTGGAGAGAAACTCGTCGTAGAAAATGTTGCTGCTAGCAGATCAGCGAAGAAACTACCCAAGATCGACGAGATAATTTCACAACTGCCAAAATTAAGAAGCATTAGCATCAAAAATTGTGGATTAACAAGATTACCAAAGGATGTATATTTATTGACGAATTTAATGCATTTGGAATTGGAAGGAAATCTGCTACCAGATTTGCCGCTGAAGATGAAAGACCTGACCAACCTCAAAACGTTAGATTTATCGAAGAATCAAATAGAAACATTTCCAGTAGTCATTTTGGAATTCTTGCAGCTGCATAGCCTCGATCTGTCTTTCAATTCCGTTACAAAAATTAATTTCAAGTTGGCAAGATCCCTACCAAGCTTACAAACGTTAAATTTGCAAGGAAATGGCATCAAGAATTTTATGGAACCAATTGCTGAGTTGTATTCTCTTACCAGCCTCGATCTCAGCATGAATCAGCTCAAAGAACTCCCGCAGAACTTTACGAATCTGACCCTGTTGAAGATGTTGAATTTGCAGAGGAATTATTTCGAAGATTTACCGATAGTATTGACACGATTATATTCTTTGGAGCACCTAAACCTCAGCATGAATTTCATTTCCAAATCCGGCGCAGTTTTATCCAAATTAACCACATTACGCGTGCTAGAATTACAGCATAATAGCTTTGATGAAGCATCGCATATAAGTAAGTTTTAATATTAATAGGCGATTGGAAATGATCGTAAACTGATCAATCTTTGTAGCGAATCTGTTGCAGCTCGAAGTTCTGAAACTCCAATGCAATAAGATTACGAGCTTACCCGACAATTTTGGTGTATTGACTAAATTAGAGGAGCTTTATTTACACGAGAACAAATTATCCGCTCTTCCAACCTCATTCTCGGAGCTCAAATCCCTAAAAAAGCTGTTTCGTAAGTTATCTCCTGATTTAGGATTACTAGCGATCCTAATATTCATATTATCGTTGTTTTAACATTGATATACTTAGTCGAGTTCAACGAGTTGGAGACGTTACCGGATGGATTCGATCAGCTGGAGAAACTTCATTGGTTGTTCTTGCATCATAATCGCATGAGCTCTATTCCAAAGCCATTGATGAATTATAGATTTTTGCAGAACCTGATCGCGCTCAGTTTATCCAGCAACAAATTTGAACCGCTGCTTCAGAATAATTTAGCACAAGGCGCTTTGAATCATTTGCAAAAACTAGCATCGAGCTCTAAAAGGTATGGTTTTTATTAATTATTTATCATTATTGTTTCAGGGTGGCAGGGCATTCAACTTCCTAGAACCTTTTTTCTGACGGATCGCACCGGAGATAATTCTGTCGGAATTAACGCCCGCCGCTATCCATTTCTTATTCAGTTCATTATCTTGCATTTAAATTTCCTTTTTTGAATTCGTAATAATGGCAATCAAGCCAAAAACTTAAATCGCATCACTATAATTTTTTAAATAATATTTGCAATTCTATAGTGAGCAGACAAAGCTGCCTATTGACTCCAAGAAGAATTTATTTACTCGTGTCGCATCCGCCGGAAGATTGCCGAGATTTCGTGCGTCACCAAGTATGCAACTCGCAGCGCCAATAGACGAAGAGGCCTTTAGAAACTCATTTAATGGATTATTAGTACGTTATCCTCCTTATAATCAATAATACTAATGTTCATTTAAAGAAACGCCATGATTTTACGGAGAAGACGATCCAGTACTTGAACGACTTGGAATTCAAAAAGAAATGGGAGTTCTTGAATCAATATGCGGGTAGCAGCTTGAATCTAATGGTAAGCAAACATGGTCATTAGAAGCAATTATAATATTACTCGATTAAAATTATGACTTTTAGAGGAACGATCCGCAAACTCCAAACAGCCCTGGGAAATTAAAGAACGCTAAAAGCAATAGAACTCTCGTTACGCTTAGAGAAGAGAAGAAAGACGAAGATAAAGACAAAGATAATGGCGAGCCTAAAGATAAGAGTTCGAGCAGATCCATCAAAACTCCGAAATCAGTACGTATTGCCTTATATAGCAATATAATATCATCATCATATGCACGAAATTATTAGGCCACAAAATTTACCAAATAACCTAATTTTAGACTTTGGGATTGATTCAAGTTTACTAATGTGATTCAATTTTTATTAGCCTAAGCGTGGCAAAAGTCCTCCAAAGATGTTGCAGCGCGTTAGCAGTATGAAACAAATTGCCGATAGATCGTCGCGCAAATCCCCAACAAAGCAGGTGACAGTACTGCACAACCGCCATGACTCGAGTTCGGATGCGACTCCGACGGATTCTCCAACTGACAGCCGCTCATCGTCATCTGAGCGACGAATTTCCCCGATGAATTCTACAAGCAGTGAACGCTCAATAAGTGCTGGGTAAGATTTAAACTCCTGTTGCATAATTAGCTGAAATAATTTTTATAATAATTATTCCACCTTAATCCATTTCAATTCCGAAGTTCACAATTGACACTTCTATTTTTAGCAAATCTGCTGCCAACTCACGTGACAGGATTAGTGCTCCGCGTCAACGAGCTCGTACAACGGATCAGACTAGTAAAAGAAAAAGCCTTAATCCTGATGACGCGGTGCAGTTCTGGATTGACAAATTATCCGAATCTCCGTCGCAAAAGGTACGCATTTGATTATCTACGGAGACTGACACGCTAACTGAACTTTCCTTTTTAGGATCTGTTCTCGTTGCGGATCAAAATTCTGTCCCTCGCTTCTGCTGAGTGGTTACACGAATTTGTTACCGAAGGTGGTGTTGGTGTGCTATTTAAAGTCTTATCAAGGCCATTAGAGAACGAGTAAGTCTTAATGAAACGTTATGAAATTGTTGGCATCCGGATGCGGCTTTGAATTCATTAAAAAAAAA
>ENA-OOPC01000020-OOPC01000020.1-human-oral-metagenome-genome-assembly--contig:-NODE-20-length-10976-cov-5.388884_pt1 | contig 10976 bp, 15 predicted proteins | sample MGYA00245291_ERZ501124 | MGnify/ENA primary metagenome ERZ501124 (study PRJEB25959, sample SAMN05335013) | human oral metagenome | host: human-associated | place: USA: California | collected 2014-04-10...
TGATGTGCTCCCGGGCATCACGCCGCCGCCGCGCCGCGCCGCAAGTGCGATCGACGAGCGCGGCGCGCTCGCAATCGATTCTGTCTACCGCGCCGTGACTGTCCTCCAGTCGGCGGGGAAGCAGATCAGCCTAGATGCGTGGCGCGACGGCATCCAGCTCGAAGGCGCAGACATCCCGACAATCATCTCGACGCCGGGACCCGGTCTGACAGTAACGTCGCTCATCGCCGAGACGATCGCCAGTCTCGCCCTACGTGGAAACGCCTACTGGCTCGTGGGACGGAACCGAGACGGACGTGTCAACTCACTGCGCGTACTCGACCCGACCGAATGTGTCCCGAACCTCAACCGTGAAACGGGTGAGCGCACGGTCCAATGGCGCACGCGCACGTGGCAACCCAACGACCTGCGTCACCTGCGACTGACCTATGTGCCAGGCCAGGCCGAAGGCCTCGGGCCAATCCAGGCGTGCGCGCGATCGCTCCAGGGCGCGCGCGACATGGCCGCATACGCCTCCCAGTGGACGAGCGGCGGCGGCGTCCCGACCGGCGTCCTGTCGACAGAGCAGCCGATCACCGCCGCGCAAGCCAAAGAGGCTAAACGCGCGTGGAACGAGTCGAACAGTCATGACGGCGGAGTTGCCGTCATCGGCGCGGGTCTCAAATACTCACCCCTTCACCTCACGCCGAGCGAAGTGCAATTCCTCGAATCCCGCGCGTTCGACGTTCTCGGCGTCGGGCGTATGTTCGGAATACCGGCGCATATGCTCCTCGCCGCAGTCAACGGCTCCAGCCTCACCTACCAAAACGTGACCGACGCCGCGACCGATTTCATCCGGTGGACGCTCATGGCCTACCTTCGCGAAATTGAGGATACGCTCACCGCGATTCTCCCACGTGGCACAGTCGTTCGATTCAACCTGGACGCGCTCCTGCGAGCTAATCCATCCGCGCGCATGGCGACGCACAAGACAGCTATCGAGGCTGGCATCTACTCGCCAGCCTACGCGCGCCTCATCGAAGGCATTACCGACCCAGCCGCCTACACCATCAAGGACATGCAACATGAATGATCTCCAGACGCGCGAATTCCAGGTCGCCGCCGGGCGCGAAACCGACGAACCGCGTACCGTGCGCGGCCTCGCAGTCCCCTACGGCGTCGAAATCGAGCTATTTGACGGCTATTTCGAGACGATCGCGCCGGGTGCCCTCGCACCGCGCGACGAATCCGACACGAGCTTGAAACTCGTGTACAGGCACGACGAACCGATAGGCCTCATCACGGATGTACTCGAAACCGAGGCAGGCATCGAGGTCGCCGCGCGATTCTCCGACACACAAACCGCGCGAGACGCATACGAGCTCGTGCGCGACGGCGTAATTGACCGCCTGTCCATCGGATTCATGCCCCTCGAAACCGAGGCGCGCGAAGACGACAAGGGCACCCACACGACAATCAAGACACTCGCACTCCGTGAAGTCTCGCTTGTCCCCTGGCCCGCGTACCACAGCGCGGCGATTACCGAAGTCCGCAACGAACAAACACAAACCGAAAGGAAAATCATGACTGACACTCCCGCCTACGCGCTCGCATCCGACCTCGCCGACCTGCGCGCCGACCTGACCGCAATCGAACAGCGCGCCGCGCTCGCCGATATGACTCCCGCCGAGACTCGCGCCGACACTCGAAGCCCCGGTGCGGCCTTGAAGGCCATCCTGACCGACGAGTCCTACCGAGAGGAAATCTCTCGCCTCCAGAAGCGCGCCTTCAACGGCGCGACGACGGGCGCAGACGCGACGATTGTCTACCCCGAATGGGTGAAGGACCTCACTCGAATCGTCGACAAGCCCAACATCCTCGCAGGTTTGTTCTCGACCGGCCCCCTGCCCTCCGAAGGCATGGAGCTGGACTTCACCGAGCTCGCGACGAACACGCTGGCCGTGAACGAACAGGCCACCGAAGGCAGCGATCTCGTGCTCGGTAAGGTCACCACGAAGAAGCGTTCGACGCCGATCAAGACTTTCGGTGGATACACCGAGCTTTCGCGCCAGGCCATCGAGCGGACCCGCGTCAACCTCCTGGATACTTCCCTGCGAGGCATGGCGATCGCCGCCGGGCAGCGCAGCGCCGCCTATTTCGCCGCGCAGTTCGCCGAGGGTGTCAAGGGACAGGACGCCAACAAGCTCGTCTTCACCAAGGCGGCGACCGCGCTCACTTGGGCAGACATCTCCGGCCTGTTCATCGACGCCGCCGCCAAGTTTGCCGATCAGGGCCTCAGTCTCGACGGCCTCGTTGTCGACCTTGCGACCTTCAAGGCGCTCACCGGCCTTACCGGCACCGACGGACGGCCCCTCATGCGCGCCGCCGAAAATCCGGCCAACACGATCGGCACGACGGACGCGAAGGCGCTGTCCGGTGTCATCCTCGACGTGCCCATTACCTGTAACCTGCGCGCGACGCCCGGGCAGATGGGCACGGGCATCGTCGGTGCGTTCTACAACCGCGAGGCCGTGCGGAGCTACGAGACGCCCGTCGTCCAGCTCCAGGACGAGAACATCATCAACCTCAGTAAGCAGTTCTCCGTCTACCGTTACGGGTCCGTGGCCGTCGAAATCCCGTCGGGCCTCGTGCCCCTGAAGATCGGCGCGTGACATGGCCGCCGACCTGACTACCCGACTCGCCGCCTACGTCGGCGACGTTTTCCCTGACGAATTCCTGACACTCTGTCTCACCGAAGCGCGGGCGCTCGTCGAAAGTCAGGTCGGCGCCGCCGCCGTACCAAACGACGTGCAAGACCGCGCTGTCATCGAGGTCGCCGCCGAACTGTATCACCGGCGCAGCGCACCAAACGGTGTCAAGTCATTCGCCGACGGATTCGACGGCGCGTCCGTTATCCGCGTCGCGCGTGATCCGCTCGTCGCAGCCCGGCCCCTACTCGCACCCTATCTAGGACTCGCAATCTCATGACTGACCCAGGGCCCATCGCGTCGGCGCGCGCGACCTGACCGCCATCCTCCAAGCGGCGACAGACCTCCCCGTCATCGCCAACGTCCCCGAACGCCTCCAGCCACCGTGCGTCGTCATCACCGAAGCTGCGCAGATGGTCACGACGGACGACGCGACCTACGGGGCCGTCACAGTGCGACTCAACCTCACGGTGACTGTCGCTCCGACAACAAACGCACTCGCCGTCGAGCGACTTGACACCGCCGTTGACGAGATCGTTATTGCACTCGTCCGCTCTGGAACGCCCGCCGCCGTCGACGCCTACACTGGCATCACGAGCGCAGACGGACAAACCTACCTTGCAGCCCCCATCTCAACCGCTCTCACCTACTCGATTGGAAGGACAAACCAATGACCGTCACCCGAAACACTCGAATCCTGGGCAACAAGCTCGGTTTCTCTATCGCTGGTAAGGACTACTGGTCTGACATCTCGTCCTACGAGCTCTCACCCGAGACCAGTGACAAAGACGTTGTCACCTTCGCCGACGCGCTGGGCGGCTCGTCCGCATCCTGGAAGCTCAAAGGCAAGGCAATCGTCTCGTTCGACCCCGGTTCCTTCTGGGACATGCTCTGGCAGCAGGCAGGCAAGACGCTTGACGTTCTCGTTGCGCCGTTCGGCAACAAGACGGCCACGCCCAAGCAGCCGCATTTCAAGGTGCGCGCCAAGGTTGGTGTCAAGCCGTCGCTTGGCTCCGAGGCGGGCGATGAAAAGGGCTCGACCTTTGAATTTGAGTGGGCGTGTGAGGGTGAGCCCGAAAAGCTGACGGCGACCTCGACGCTGGGCACGGGCAACATGGAGGATGCCTGATAGAATGACGGGTATCAGTGACGGTCGCGTCCATCTCGACGGCGGCTCAGTGGAAATACAGGGCATCAAGAAGCTGTTGGCCGACGCGGAAGCGGTTGGCGTGGCCGTCACTGACCTCAAAGACCTCACCTACCGCCTGGCAACGCCGATCGCCGCTCTGGCAAAGACCCTCGCGCCGCACAAGACGGGACGCCTACAGGCGGGCATCAAGCCATCCCGCTCCAAGCGCAAAGTCATGGTGCGCGTTGGCTCCAAAGGCCGCCTGCCCTACGCGGCGGTCAGACATTGGGGACCTGACTCCAGGTCCGGTCCCCGCTGGCTCTCCCAAGCCGAAGAATCCCTGCGACCCCGAACGTTCGCTGGGTTTGGCGAGGGCATCAAGGAACTACTTGACAAACACAACTGGTAAGGAAAACCCAAATGAATCTTCAATCCATGACCCTCGGCGACCTCGACTACTACGAGCGCAAGACTGGCGAGCCTATCACGGCCTTCGACCCCGAGGCAGGTGGGATGCTCGCAGGGCCTATGATCGCGATGTGTGCCATCATGCTCTACCGGCGCGGCGGCCATGCCACCCGAGACGACGCCTACACCGCCGCCGTTGATCTCACGATGGACGAGGCCACCGCACTCGTGAGCGAAGCCAATCCGGCGGGGGAATGAGCGGCGCGTCCTCCCTCGCGCCCGTCTTGGCGATTCTCGCCGTGGACGCTGGTATTCCGCCGTGGGAGGCGCGCGAAAAGCTCACCGTCGAGGATGCGCACGCAATCCTCGACCTACTCCAGGAACGCGCCGAGGCGCAGAAGGGATGAACAGTGGCAGGCCACGTCGTCAAGGTTTCAGTCGTCGCAGACACCAAGAGTTTCAGCCGCGCTTTCAAGGGACTCGCCAAAGAAACCGGAATCTCTGGCCTGGCCGACGCCGGGAAAAAAGCTGTCACGACACTCGCCACCGTCGCCGCCGCCGGGGCCGCCGCAATCGGCGTCGCAGGTGCGAAGGCTGTGAGCGCCGCCGCCGACCTCGAACAGTCGACGGGCGCAATCGAAGCAGTATTCAAGTCGGGTGCCGACCAGATGAAGGCATACGCGGATACGGCGGCCTCGACCGTTGGACTGACCAAGAACGAGTACCAGGAACTCGGGACTCTGCTCGGGGCGCAGCTGAAAAACGGCGGAACGAGCATCGACCAGCTGGCAGGCAAGACAAACGAACTGATTGGCGTCGCCGCCGATCTCTCGGCGCAGTTCGGCGGCTCGACCTCCGACGCCGTCGCCGCCCTATCGTCCGCGCTAAAGGGCGAACGCGACCCGATCGAGCGTTACGGCGTGAGCCTGAAACAGGCGTCAATCGACGCGAAGGCCGCCGAACTTGGCTTCCAGAAGGTCGGCGGCTCGTTTGACAACGAAGCGCAGCAGGCGGCGACGCTCGCGCTCATCATGGAGCAGACCGCCGACGCTCACGGCGCGTTTGCGCGCGAGGGAGACACTCTCTCGCACCAAATCCAGGTCATCAAGGCCCACATGGGCGATTTCGCCGCGAAGGTGGGCACGCTCGTCCTGCCCGCCGTCACGGCCCTCGCCCAAGGCGCTATCACCTACCTGATACCAGCTCTCGAACGGCTTACCACGTGGGCGCGAGATGTCGCCGTGCCTGCCCTCCAGCAGTTCGCCGCGCAATTCCAGGCCAACGTTGTGCCGAAGGTACAGGCCGCCGCCGCCGTCTTCCAGACCGAAGTTATGCCAAGGCTCCAAGCGTTCCTTGACTGGCTCACGACGACAGCGCCGCCCGCAATCCAGGCCGTCATTGGGTTTTTCGAGCGATTCGGACCGGCCATCGCGGCGGCGGCGGGCGTCATCGGCACGTTCGTCGCTGGCTTCAAAACGTTCAACCAGGTAAAGACAATCATTGGGGCCGCTAAAACAGCGTGGGCGGCGCTTAACGCTACGATGGCCGCTAACCCCATTTTCCTTGTGATCGCAGCAATTGCAGCACTCGTCGCAATCTTCGTCGCTCTTTACCAGAACAACGAGACGTTCAGGGCGGCGGTAGACGCCGCGTGGGCGCAAATCCAGGCCGCCGTGAGCGTCGTCGTCGACTGGTTCCAAACGAACGTAGTGCCCGCCCTACAAGCAGCGTGGGCGCAAATCCAGGCCGCCTGGGACGCCGTCTGGCCGCAGCTACAAGCCGCGTGGACAACCTACGGACAACCGGTCGCAGACCTCATCATCAGCATCTTCCAGGGCGTCGCAGCTAACTGGGACACCATCTGGCAGGGCATTAGCCTCGTCGTCTCGGGCGTCTGGCAAGTCATATCCAGCGTGATCTCAACGGTGATTGGTGTCATCTCCGGCATCATCCAGGTATGGACCAGCGCGCTCCAGGGCGACTGGTCCGGCGTCTGGGAGGGCATCAAGCAAATTGTCTCGTCCATCTGGTCAGGTATCCAGGGCGTCATTTCCGGCGCTCTCTCAATCGTCCAGGGCTACATCACGGGCGCTCTCGGCGTCATCCAGGGGATTTGGTCAGGAATCTGGTCCTCCGTCGGCTCGACGCTGTCGAGCGCGTGGGAGGGCATTAAGTCCTCGATTTCAAGCGGCGTCAGCTCGGCGGTCAGCACGATCAGCACTCTCCCGTCTCGGGCGGTCTCTGCGCTCGGCTCTATCGGCTCTACCCTCGTCAACGCTGGTAAGAATCTCATCCAAGGGTTTATCAACGGGATTAGCTCGATGTTCGGCTCGGTTCAATCCAAGCTTGGCAGCTTGACCTCCAGCCTGACATCCTGGAAAGGCCCGGAAGACTACGACGCACGCCTACTCACGCCCGCGGGCGTCCTGGTAATCGAAGGATTCATCCGCGGCCTCGAATCACGGTACGGAGCCGTGCGAAACAGCCTCGGAACGCTCACCGGCATGATTGCCGACACCGACCCGGGCAGCCTGTCCATCCCCGGCGTGAGCGGCCTCGCCGCCCTGCGCCGCCCGCACGCCGCCGTCAACATCACAGTCAACGCACCCATGCTCACGCCGAGCGTCGACGCCGGGCGCGCGATCGCTCAATCAGTCTCGCAATACACACGCCTCAACGGCACAGGAAGGTGACCCTCATGCCGACACTCCTGCCCCCTCCGATACTCGGCGACTGGTCCGGCGCTCGCGTCCAAAACCTCGGCGGCGGACGCTACCAGTACTCGCTCAACCCAGGCGCGCGATCGCTCGTGATCGCCTGCGACCGCCTCACGGCCGGTCACAAGATCACCGTCAGCATCCGCATCCGTACCGCCGCGCCCGGCCAAATCGCGGTCATCCGCATTGGCCATTCCGCCGCGCGTGCAGGCAGAGGCCCGATCTATGAGCGCACAGCGTCTTCCGAGCGATTTGGCGCGCGCATGGAAATCGAGATCACCGGCCTCGAATCGGGTATCGTCGAGCGCCTGGAAATCGCAGACAATACGCTCGTGCCTGAAAATCCGAGGCCCTGCGACGTACTCAGTCTCCAGGCCTATTACCCGCTGCAGGGCCTCGACGGGCTCCGGTGGAATCAATCTCGATGGAATCGAGAAGCCTGGACGCGCGGCGCAGAAAACATGACCTATCTCCAATGGGACCGGGGCGCATGGGATACCCGCGCTTGGCTTGGCAGTGGAAACGGCGCGTCCGAGGCGTGGCAGGACATTACGGGCCCCTGCACGGAAATCGCCGTCACACGCGGTGTCGACGCGACAGGGCCCGCCCTCACCGGGACGGTTGGCACTCTCACGGCGCGCGCAATCAACGCGCTCGCGCCGCGCACAACTGGAATGAGTCACGGTACGCCAGTTCGACTCATCCACTGGCCGACGCGCGAGCTCGTGTATTCGGGTTATCTGACTGATCTACAGATCACGCCGAGGAAGCCGGGCGGTCGCATCAGCTACGAAGTCACTCTGACCGCGTCTGATAGCGTCGCTCGGTTGGCTGCAACGACTCGGTACGGCGCGAAGTCAGACACCGGCGATGGGAGTGAAAACTGGTTCATGCGCCTTGACAGAATCATCAAGTCCTGCCGAGACCTCACCTACTCCCTTGACAGTATGCTGACGGGCGTAACCGTCCCGCCGACCGTATGGGAAACGAGCCTTGCCAAGCATCTCGACGCCCTCACGGCGTCGGTCCTGGGTTCATGGTCTGTCGCACGGAATGGCTGGGTTCTCGTTAGGACAAAGCGGCCAACAGTACCCGTCCTACGGCTCACCGACGCCGCGCCGAGCGACCCAGCGCGCCGGGTCCTGTCCTACACGGGCGTTGGCGTCTCGTGGGCTGCGTCCGACGCAATCGCTCATGTCACGCTGCACAATCACGCCGCGCGATGGGACGCCGAGCGCAGCGAGTGGGAGGCCGACGACACAGACACCACGGTAGACGAGCCGACCGCCGCCGCCGTCTGGGGCGGTACGAGTATTCAGCTCGACGTGACCCTACCCGCCGCGAAGCTGGAAGAAACCGCGCGGCGGTACCTCACCGCGACAGCCACCGACCCGACGCCGAGTAGCGTGACTTTGCGCCCGGCGCACGAGACGGGGCCCGCCAGTCGAGGCCCCTATATGGCGCTCGCGTCGACCATGGACCCAGTGAACGCGGTCGCCGTCGAGTATCGTGGAGAGCGGGTCGCCGCCCTCATCTCGCAGGTATCCCACACGATCACACCGACGAGCTGGACGACTCAGCTCGCACTCACTCCAAACCCGACAAGGAAGGACTAGTCACATGAAGGTTTTCGTACCGGGCGAAATCGCTCGCGCCGAAGATGTCAACGCGAATTTCGCCGAACTAAAGGAGGCTGTTGACCGCCTCGTGAACGGTCGACAGCACGGTACGGTCCATCTCGGACAGTACCAGCCGGACGAGAGGTACGAGGCGTCCGTCACGTTCCCGCGCCCGTTCGCCTCGACGCCTCACGTCGCCGTCTCGTGCGGAAATCAGCGTGTGCGCATCGCGATCTACGACATCACGCCGAGCGGTTTCAAGTACTACGGATGGAATGACACGAGCGGATTGAGTCAGTCGGCAAACTTCGACTGGATTGCTCTCGCAGACTGAAAGGAACAGGAACAATGACAGTCAATAGCGCAGTGACCGATACCAATTGGTCACCCAATTTCGACGAGGGGCGCCCCGGCGGCGATCCTATCGGAATCGTCCTGCATCATTGGGGCGTCGACGGTCAGTCTCACGACGGCGTTGTCAATTACCTGTCGCAGGACCGAGGGGCGGCGTCGACCTCGGCGCATTACGTGGCCAGCGCCGAGCGCGTGACCCAGCTCGTGCATGATTACGATCGCGCCTGGCACTGTGCCGGGAATAACATGCGGACGATCGGCATTGAGTGTCGTCCCGAGGCCTCGGACGAGGATTACGAGACCGTGGCTCAGCTCGTCGCCGCCATTCGCGCCGAATGGGGCGGGCTCTCCCTATCGGGTCACTCCACGTGGTTCGCGACGGCCTGCCCCGGGCGCTACACAAACTCCCTCGACTGGGTATCCAACCGAGCAAACGAGATCAATGCCGGCGTCGACGTGCCCCCGGCGTGGCCGACGCGCCCGCTCCCGGCGTCGCCGAAGACGGCGTCTGGGGCCCGCTCACGACGAGCGCACTCCAGGCGTACCTTGGTACGCCTATGGACGGCATTGTGTCCGAACAGCTCGCCCACAACCGCGTGCTCTATCCCGCTGCGTCCGATGCGTCTTGGGAGTGGGTGGGCGACGGCGGCGGCTCGCAGCTCATTCGCGCGCTCCAGGCTCGCGTTGGTGCGACCGTCGACGGGTACGTTGGCATGGAGACCGTCTCCAAGCTCCAGGCCGCGCTCAACCGAGAGGCGTTCTGACCATGAGTGACACGCCGAAGCACGCCGCAAACGCGACTCCGCAGCCGATCTCATGGCTCACGCCCACTGTGCGACGTTGGGCGTATGGCGTGATTCTCGCCGCTGTCGCGCTCCTCGTCGCATATGGGCGAATCGAGGCGCAGGTCGCGCCGCTCTGGGTCGCTCTCGCCGCCGCCGTCCTGGGTAATGTCACGGCGATCGCCCACGTCCCCCAAGGGGGCCAATAATGGGGCAGGCCGCCGAGGTTATCACAGCCCTCGGCGGCCTGTCCGGCCTATCCGCCGTCGTCGCGTCAATCGCGACACTCATACAAGCAAGACGCATCCGCGAGCAGGTCAGTCCCGATCAGGGCTCCAGCCTCGCCGCCGCCGTCACTCGGACGGACGCGAAGACCGCCGAGGCCGCCGACCGCATCGCGCGAATGGAAGATACGCTTTCCGCGCACGGGGATACAATCACCCGTATTGAAAAGGCACTTGAAGCCAGTGGCGAGAGCGTGCGTCGCATCGAGGCAGAGCAGGTCAAGAGCGCCGCAGACGTACTCATTGCCCGTCACAGCGTGGAAAGCCTCGCGAGAGAATTCAAAGGCATTGGGCACGAGATTGGCGATCTACGGTCGACGCGAGACAGGGAACACGCCGACTATGATGCACGTCTCAGAAAGTTGGAATCATTCTGACTTGCCCCATTCCCTCCCGGTGTTCTATACTTAGAACACCGGGAGGGAATGGCCCACCGGACAAGAGAAAGGCAAGACAATGTCCAACACAATCACCTGGCTCACCGACGAGAACAGCAACAAGGGCTACGCGCCCGTGCTCATCCTCGACAAGGCCAGCGACGGCGAAGACATCGCCGAATACTTTGCGAAGACGATTCCCGGCGACGACGCCGAAGCGATCGAACTGCGCGAGTCCCTGTACGAGGCCGCCGCCCGTTACCACTCCAGCGGCGAAGCCGGGCTTTACCTCGCCGCGAACGGCTTCCGCGCCGAAAGCGCGACGATTATCAACGGCGTGACCGACGCGCTGGCCGCCGACCGCATGGCCAATCGTATCTACGCAGATTGCGAGGCCGTCAGCCTCACGCCCGGCGACGCCTCCCTCGACGAAATCGTCACGGTCCTCGACGCGATCGACCCCGACCGCGCTGCGAAGTACTTCAACGACTGATCTAATCCGAGAACGGCCCCGCTCCCTCACCTGGGCGGGGCGTTCTCATCGAAGAAAGGCCCCAAATGTTCGCCGCCGAATTACTCACCCGCCGATGCGCGCTAGGAATCTCACAAGCCGACATCG
>ENA-OOPC01000022-OOPC01000022.1-human-oral-metagenome-genome-assembly--contig:-NODE-22-length-10517-cov-6.211550_pt1 | contig 10517 bp, 13 predicted proteins | sample MGYA00245291_ERZ501124 | MGnify/ENA primary metagenome ERZ501124 (study PRJEB25959, sample SAMN05335013) | human oral metagenome | host: human-associated | place: USA: California | collected 2014-04-10...
GATAGATGTCAGATTTCTCGTTGAACTCTTCCTCACGTGTAATTTCCGGAGCTAACCACGTTGGATTTTCAACGAGACGATGACGCATAGTCTCGCGCAGGTAAGGAACAAACATGCGCGAGCTGAGGCCGAAATCACCGACCTTCGCCATAACAGGCTTCATAGGATCGCTGTCCACCATCTGGCAAGACAATTAATAATTGTTTCATTTTCATGCCTATACCAACTTACCAAAATATTGGGTGACTTAAGGTCACGGTGCACGAATGGCGGTGTGGCAGAGTGCAGATGTCGCATGCCACATGCAATGTCCAATGCAATCTTGAGCACTCGTGGCATATCAAGAACTTGTTCTTTGTTGTGGATGAACGAGTAGAGATCACCGCACGGCAAGAACTCCATGATCAAACAGAACTGAGGCTGCAAACAGAAGCCAATCAAATTGACGACATTAGGGTGCTTGATGCCGCTCATAATCCACACTTCGCGCCTGAAGTCGTTGAACACCTTCTCACGCTCTCCTGGACCTTCCTCTTCACGCTTCAATTGTTTCACGGCAACGATCTGGCCTTGCCATTCGGCTTTCTTGATGTTACCATAAGTACCAGTACCAATCTCTTCACCGAGGTGCAATTCATCGTAGGGAATTTTGAAACGCTCGTGATCTGACAAGGTAATGTCCGGTGCGAGAGCGTCTAATCGCACAGGGTGAATGCCGTGACATCGCAAGAACCATACGCCTGCTGATGCTGCTCGTTCACATTCCGCCAGTTCAAACACTGTTGGCTCGAACAACTCGGGGTTGGAGTTCGAGATCGAAGCTGTGATAAGTTCTTGGCTGCTATTCTCGGTTACAGAAATGGAGTGGCGCTGTTGTTTGGACTTCTTGGGGAGCTTCTTGTGCTTGCTCTTGCTCTTCTTCTTCTCTTTTTCTTTCTGCTTGCGATCAAATCGATGCAAGGTCGCTTTCGATGAGTGCTCGTCAAAGCTAGTTCTCAGTGACCGTGATACTGTCGAGACTGATTCACTCTCGCTGTCACTGTCTTGCGGGTTGTAGAGGCTGGCAAGTTCTTGAAGGCAGTGAGGACACGTGATCTTACGAGTGACATTGATCTGCCACCAGTTCGTAAGAACAATAAAGCCTTCAATGGTTTCTATGAGGTCCTTCAACACTGCACCAGGGTTCTTTCCTCCGCGCACAGTGACTTGAATTCTGTTCTTAGTCGGGAACATTTCAAGCAAGAACAGCGTGTCGTCAGCTGAGGCCACGAGTCCTTTTCGCCAGTACTTATGGATCTTGTCGGCGTAGTACAACAAGCGGACCATAAGACGTGAGAACAGCGCTTTGGGCAAGAATTCAAACTCGTAGATACGATCGTACTGCACTTGAGACAAGTCGTACTTTCGCCACAGAACGTCAATGTTCGGTCGTTCAATTGGCAGCAGACTGGGCACTAGACTGAACTCGAGATCTCCCGGAGCGAAGTGTGCCTTTGCTGGCACATCCAGTGAGAAGCTTGAACTTCGCCCTCGCAGACTGGACTGGTCTAAACGGTAAGCAATTTCAAACTTTTCGAGCAACTGCAGTAGTTGGGTGTGAATCTCCAGGGGGTATTGAGGAGGTTTCCAAATGTGCTGTAAGCTGTCAGTACTGACACGTCAAGTAAGATGAATGATTCTAAAACTTACGCGCAAGACAGAGTGAGGCAAAATTCCGTCCTTGATGTAGTTGTGTTTCGTGGTGATGATAGTCGCAAAGATGTTCGTCAAATATTTACAATCCAAAATGACCAAGTCGTTGAGGCCAAGTTTGGGGTCGTCAAACCACACGATAGAACCCATCGCGTGAAGTACTTCTGCGCAGCGTTTCAGCTCGTCGCCTTTTATATTACATAGAGATGCCATCTGCGAGAAGGTCTTCCAGCTTTTGTATGGTGGATTGCACACGCGTTTTTCTTCGCGAATCACGTTCTCAAGAGCCAAGTACCTGTGATACGATTAGTTTGTAAAGTCATGAAAGCAGCGTCACTTACGTTTTGGGAATAGACTGGCCCATAATTGACATTTCAGATATCGTTACTCGAATGGACTCTAATAGTGCAATCATGCCGTCAGCATTGCTCCACGCACAACTGACAGCGAAGGCGTGTTTGAGCATCGGGAATCGAGGCTTGTATTTTTCTTTTAACTTCTTCAATACGTTCTCAACGTAGCCTTCTTGCAAACAGACAGGATCGTCTAAATGAGTTCCAACGAGTATGATCGGTGCATTGGGGGCGCGTGAGTGAATTGAGTTCAACCAAAATGCCACGCGACTGTCTTGTTCGTCCTTAGATAAATCCCACACGAGTAGAAACACAGAATGATCCGAGAGAAAAAACTCGTGTGTTGTGTAGTAGATCTCTTGACCTGCAAAGTCCCATGTCGATACTGTCACGGGCTTCTTGACCTTTTTGCCGTCTTCATCAAACGTGACTTCTAACGTACTGCACAATAACATATTTTAGCACGTGAAAACGCATGAAGTTACTGCCAAACTTACACGTCAGAGATATCAATGCCGTCAGTACTCAGATATTTCCGAAGACCTTTTTTGCTGTGCAACATGGCAATGGGCTTCGATTTGTTCTCTTTCTCCTCTTCGCGAGGTTTCTTGGGCATTCTAAACATTGTTTAGTATTCGATGTTGGCAACAGTATTAAATTAAGTTACATACTTCTTTCGTGCTTTTTTGGAGAGCAGTTTCAACAAAGTTGTTTTGCCGACATTTTCTTGGCCAACGACCATCATTTTTACACGATAAATGTCTTCAAAACCGCCCTGAAGATCCTTCAAGTAGCCCAAAATAATTTTCACAGGTTTGTGAATAATGTCTCTTGGCGGAGTTTTCAACGGGTTATTATGAAATCTCAGTGACTTGAGCGTGTCTTTCAACTGTCCTAGTGCTGGAGGTAGTGCGACCAATCGGTTGTTGCTGACATCGAGTTCGCGGAGTTCTTTCAAATGTGCAATGTCATCGGGAATTTCGACGATTTGATTGTTGCTGATGTTCAGTCGCTGCAAGTTGGTCATCTTAAATAAGGCTGGAGGGAATCGTGACAAGCCCAAGTGCTCCAAATTCTTGGTTCGTAACAGTCCTTTTTTGTCATCTTGATCGACTTCTAATATAAACATCGTGGGACTAGTCACGAACCAATTTGTAATGTCTTTGAGGTCCTCGGTACTGATGCGCACTCCCTTCAAGTTGAGTGAAATAAGTGTCTTGTTCTTCTTCACAGCCTCTAACAGCGTGTGACTGCCGCGCTCTTCAATGCGAGTGCGTGCCAGACTGAGACCTGAAATAGTCACCGCTTCGTTCTTCAACATGTCTGCGAACTGAACGGCTTCTTTGTCACCGATCAGTCCAACTTCGCTCAAATCCACCGAGTTTAAATAAGGACTCGTTTGGAGGAGACTACACAATGAATGAGTTTTGATACATTTCAGGGCTTTGTTAATACGTACTGTAACAAAGCATCAAAAGAGTCTTGTGATAGTGGATTGCTCGCCAGACTCAACGCAGTGAGTGTTTCATTTGTTTTCAAAGCCTATTTTGGATTAGTATAAATTCCGAATATTGCAATAATTTCCATATTTGGAAACTCACACTAATCAATCGCATTCCCTCAATATTGTTTCTTGCTAATATAAGCTCTTCTAGTGCACATCTATTGTCTTTGGAGATGTGCAAATCAGTCATGCTACTCGTGCTCTTGCCGCTATTGTGACTGTTGTAACTGTTGTCGTCATCTTCTTGTTGTTGCACTATTCGCCGTTTGCTGCTCTTGCGCTTCTTATCATGCTTGCGCTCATCACCACTCTGCAATGTACTATCATCTGGCACGTTGGTTGGTGATTGCTGGCCAGGTTCCAGAGATGAAGCTGTTGTTTTAGCTTGACCAGAATAGCCTTGAAAGCACCACACGCGATAGTAGTAATTAGTCGCTGGTTGCAGTCCAACAGCTGTCAGTTGTCGCGCGTTGTCCTTGACACTGCCTTCAGTACGCACAAACGACGTAAACGACGCGTCAGTAGCCACGTCAAAATAGCACGGAGTGGTAGTATCCGGTGCGGTGAATGACACGCTGAACTGAGTGCTGTCAAGCTCGACTTGAATGCTGTCTTCAATGTAGCCCAGGGCCAATCGCAATCTCTTGTGATTGACACCAATGTCGGTGCCATCCGAGGCAGGACCTGATATTGCTGTCACTGGTGCTCCTTCACTGAAGGGGCTGTTGCTTGACATCCTGTAGCTGGTGTCAAACGTCAGTTCCAAGGTGTCATTGACCCAGTAGTTGTCACTCGGATAATTAGCCTTGTCTCGTTGTGCTATGTTAACGAACACATTGTTGTCACAGTGCCAGTTCGAGAAATAACCATTGAACGAGGCAGTGCCTTCAACAAAACCAGGTGCAACAATTCCACCGTACCCATCACCCCAACGCAGTTCCATGATGTTGTCGCGCATTAACAAACCTGCTGAAGGACCGTCTGAGAACCAAAACACGGCAGGCCAATAGCCTGGAGGATCAATGTCCACAATAGTGTTGTGCGTGAATGTCAAGTCCTCGACACCCATTTGCACGAGCACTGCGAATCCTTTGCTTGCCAAGGGTGCCCCAGCTGCCACTTGAGCAGCACTGACATTGTGCACGAGATTATTAGAGAATTCAAAGCGCTGACCAGGCTGATATTGATTATAAGCGCTGGGATTGTGACCAGTGACAACAAATGCTTGAGGCATGTGCATGAAGTGATTGCTGACGACTGAGATGTCACTCAAGCTGAAGCTCGTGTTGGTAGCTACGCGATTGCTCAACACCACGGCACCTCCTTGATTCAGTGCGAGGAAGTTGTGATCAAACACATTGCCTTCAATCAACCATCGCGTGCCTCGCTTCATCTCAATCAAGTGACGAGATTGATAATATTTGCCATTGAAGTCAGTGTTCTCTTGCGAACCAAGACGATATTTCTCTTGTCGTCTAAAATGATTGCGAAGTACTTCCACATCCGAGGTCATTTGATCCGCATCATCCGAGGCGAACAGGTTAATACCAGTCGTATCAATATAATTGTTGATTATCTTCACGAATGACCCTCCCGTCACCTGAATGCCACTTGAAGTACAAGGGTTGCAGCCATAAGCGTCAACATTCGGCAGCCAATAAGTGACATTTTCAAACCAGCTGTCGAGCACTGCCAAGTAGTCGGACTGGCCATAGATCCCCGATTGAATGCGCATTGGATACTCACCGCCAATGAACAGACAGCGATCGAAGGTGATGTGATGCGACGAGGCATACAAGTACCACCAGCCCTTGTAATACACACCTGGTGTCGCGAAGGCCGTGCTCCAGTAGTCAGGCGGCGGGTTAGGGAAGGACACAACATTAAAGTGCAAGCCTAATAGTCGATAATGGTGCGCACCTTCAACTGCTGCAAAGCTTTGAATATTTGACATGCGCATTGGATAGAGCCGACCATTGGGCGAACAATAGAACACACCACGAGACGGCGCTGTAGCACTAGTATTGTAGTACCAGCTGTCAGGGGTGCAAGTGCTTGGTCCCACAGTGTCAAAGTCAGTGTGCGGCACTGTCTCCCATGCATCGGGATTGACAGCCACGCATCGTTTGAGCCCCCACTTGCCATCATTAATGTCCAAGAATGACCACCAGTACTTGCCTGTCACGCGTTAGATCTCATGTGAATAAGGCACTGTGACATTACCGACAACGCATTCAGTGGCGTACAAATCACCCAAACCCCACGCATTGGCTCTAATAGTGGGCATGTGCGCGCGGTACTCAGGTGTGACACGTGATCCTTGAGGCGGTAAGAGCTCAACCTCAGACGTTCTAATCACAATCTCGCCTGTGCTACTCTCGCTGCGTGCTGGCAAGATCCACGCGTGGTACTCATTCTCGAGCCCAATGTGACTGCAATCCACCGTGGCGGGGAGGATAATCTCGTGATTGAGCGGCCCCTCGATAGCTGCTGCAGTGATCAATAGTTCTTGCAAGTTAGAACAGTCTTCATTCACTGTGTAAGTATTGCCATCAATGGCTGGCACCCTGAAGAAATTAGGCAAGTTGACAAACTGTAATTGTTCGTACCTAGGGAAAGGAAATAACGATGAGTCTTCGTGCTGTCGAGGGAGATTGGGCGGTTGAGGCGTTTGATCTGGAGCAGGCAGCGTTTGGAATGAGTAGTCTCCAGAGCAATCTGCTTCTGAACCAGCACAGACAGCAAAATGGTATTCTGTCGCTGGCAATAATCCACTAATATAATATACTGCGCTAGTAACAGGACTGCCCTCCAATGGGCTCATTGTTTTGCCATAGGACGCATCTGTGCCATATTTAATTAACACTCCTAATTATACTATATTAATTACAAAATCGATATAATAAAATATGGTTTGCCATTAGCTGGATCTAAATTCCATTGAATTGTTGCTGTCGAATAAGTTATCTCGCGCAGAACAACATTCGTAAATGTAGTAGCCCCAAGAGCACACCACGCGGAACATAGTATCGCAAAGAATACCGAGATAAGTTTCATTGACAAGACACACTGTGCTGTTCGATTCAACGAACGGTTATTTTTAAAACAATCGCCGAAAGATTCAAAGAAGCACGTGGCCTAAATTGGGTCAGAAATTTTGGCAATCAAAGCTTTCAGTCGGATACTTATTTATTTAACTTGTATATAGCACAGCAGGCGATCGGTATTCGCTGCTTCTCGCGTCTAGCAGCCCTTGATCAATAACCTAATTCAACGGCCGTTGCCCAAAATGATGGCCTTAAAGAAAATTCTCGACGAGTACCACACAGAACGCATGGACTCTATATTATTTAAGCCTGCATTGTCCCTCAGTGTGTGGTTTGGCTTCTGGATTCTATTTATTTGGTAATTAAATTTAATGTGATCAACACGAATATTATGCACTCTCATATATTACTTATTACCAGTAACGATAAATTAATTATAAGATTAAATTCAAGAATCGTTCAATAACGATCGAAAAATCGAAATTTACAATTTAAGTCTAAAAGCATAGCAATAGCAATGTTACCAACAGTTATAGATAGTGTAACTAGTATAATTATTATAATCACTAAGGTTTACTAATCGCTTGATCCAGGTGGATCGCAGTGTTCGCCTTACGCGCTGATGCAGTTATATCAATATCGTATCGGTAAGAATTGCATATTATATCTTGATATAATCTAACGCTTCTTAGAACCGTGTTCGCGCCATTATTTATATTGTTTATTTGTTTGTACTTTTTGGGCGTTATCCTGATGGGTTTGTACCGATACTACTCCATGCATTTAATTTATCTTATTAACTGCTTAATATTAGGTTTGTACTGGAAGAATCACCGCCAAGACAACAAGCGACTCACTTGGATATCACTACTGGCATTTGTGGCAGTGAATAGCTTGTGTTTCGCTCTTTCTTGCACCTTCTTTGCCTTCAAACTCGATTTTCTGATGGACGGATTAGCGACACGTGAGTGCCAAGTGTTGCCATATAAGGCAGTGTGTTAATATTGCATTGCAGTCATGGCACTGCCTATCTACGTAGGACATTTTGTGTGGCTGATTGCTGGCGTGGCACTAGTCGGCTGTCCAAAGTGCGAGGGTCGTTGCAACGCTCCGGGCACTCTATCGATATTCGGCCTGTGTAAGTGAAGATCTGACCACTACCAATAAGGCATATATATATATGTAGCTAACACATGTTTTTACAGTCTTCTACTGCGTGACCTCTGAGATCATTTTCTTCCTCAAAACTGACGGTGTGTTGCCCACTGCAAGCTGGTAAGTCATCGCCAGGGCCACTTTGTCTAAATCGAATTTGACTCACCCATCGCACTTCAGGTTCGGACTAGGCGCGCTCTGGTTTTGGATCCCCGATGTCTTGGCACTCATCTTCTTCATCATACTGTTCCGTGCCGACATGATTTCATCATTTCACGACAAGTTCCGTCGCACCTCAGCCACTTTCATTTGGTACAGCTTTGTGCTCATTATTTACTTGTGCGTCGTAGCTTTTCAGGTAAGTCTCACTCATATTTCTGAGTCCTGCACACGTGCTAATCAACTGCCAGATTCTCGTTTGCGTCAAACTCGATGGTGTGTTGGACTTGCCGTGGGTTGTAGTCGCGACACCACTGCTCTTGTTCGCTATTTTGAGTGTCTTTGCATCGATTTCAGGCATCATTGTGCGACGAGTGACAGATGACAGAAGATCGCAAGAGAAGGCAGTCGTCTATTTGATTCAAAAGCGCTCCGAGCTGCTGGTCAACCTCGATACCAAGTTCGATGCCGCGATGATGGAGAAGTTGAACTCTGTCGGCACGCACTTGGGTCAAGCTATGGTCCGCTTGTTAGAAACAGCTGAAAAAGAAGAAGATCACAATTTCTCCGACATCAAGTTCGAAGTTGAGGGCAAGCTGATTTACGCACACAGAGCCGTGTTGAATTTGCGACGTCAAATGTGGAACTGTTTGAGTGACCTTGAGAACGGTAAGCACAACGATGGATGGCGATGCATATGTGACTCTAACACGTGTTGTAGGCGCTATTCAATTCGAGTACGATCAATACAGTCGTTCGCACTGCGTGAAAAATATCTCCTACATTGAGTTCAAGAACGCCTTGCTCTACGCGTATAGTGGTCTGCCCGAGTACAAGAAGACGTTCGACTCGACTTGGAAGCGTTACAAACTCGATGTTAGAGTGAGTACTGCTTGCCTCTTGTTAGGTGACCCTAACTCTTAGTGATAGGACATCAATCGTTCATTGCAAACAGACCTCGGACAAGTGGTCCGCGAATATGACTTGATGTTCATGGAACTCGGCTCTGAACAGCCTAATATCGAGTACTCTGACGTTACATTCAAAGTGCAAGATCAGCTGTTTAAATTGCATAAGAGCATTTTAGTTGTCAGATCTGGTGAGTATCAAGCTCGTGTAAGTGAGGCTTGCTTACATTAATGCTCTTTCACAGAATACTTTGCCGCCATGTTCCGTACGGGCATGATGGAGAGCCGCGAGAACGTGATTTCATTGGGCGACGAGACCTCTCCACGCATCTTTTTGGCCCTTGTCAATGCTATCTACACCGGTGAAATTAACGTACGTTGAAATACCTGCAAGTGCTAGGCTAACAGGTGTTACAGGTCAAAGCTGACGACTTGGTTGATTTTATCATCACGTGCCACCAGTTCAACATTCAAGAAGTGTTGGAGTTGAGTCAAATCAAGCTGCGCGACTATGTAAATATTGAAAATGCAGTGGACCTGTTCGTGCTGGCGGACACCTATCAACTCAAGTACCTGCGCAACTACTGCAAGTACTACATGCTCGTCGAATATGATGTTTTGCACAAGCGACAAGATTACAAAGAGACATTGCCGGCTGCACTCCGTGCTGAAGTTGAAGCTAAGCGACGCGAAGGTGCCAAGATCAGCAAGCAAGAGAAAGATCTCACTCTGTTGCGCGATGAGATCAACCATTTATACGAATAAAGTTTAGTTTCTTTTGTTTATAGTAACCGAGTATTTATTAGATTAGGACTCGAACGCGTGTTTAGCATTGTGAATAAACTGTTGCACTTGTGTAAGATCTTTCTTGCCAGGACTGATCTCCACGCCCGATGCCACATCTACTAGGCGAGGGCGGAATGTGCGCACAGCTGCAGCCACATTCGCTGACTTGAGTCCTCCAGCCAAAGCGAGGGGAACAGCACGTGCAAGTGGTGCAGCACGACCCCAAGCTATTTGTTGACCTGTGCCACCGCGCAAGTGCGGGGAATTTGGATCAACAGCGTCGAGCAACAGACCAACCGGACGGTCTGGAAGTGGCAAGGACTCGAGGGTCACAGGGTCACCTGCTGGGGCGACATGCACAGCGCGCAATACAGGCTTAGATAAGGACGGGATAAACGACCACTCTTCAGCGCCTGACAACTGAATGACATCTACACCTGTTTCTTGTGCCAGAGACTTGACTTCATCCAGAGATTGGTCTGCAAACACACCCACAACGAGTGGTCGGTGTGACTTCGCAGCACTTGCTAGCCAACTGAACCAACTCTCAATTAACTTGTGCTTGGCAACTAACTCCGATGTCGACAACTCGCCGACCTGTCCAGCGTCGCCACGGAATTGTTTCACCGCAGCAACGATTTGTTTGGCGACATCTACGGACACTTTGCGCTTGGATTGAGGTGCGAAGATGAGGCCAATCAAATCTGCGCCAAATTTGACGGCTTCGAGTGCTTCGTGGATATCTGTCAAGCCACATATCTTCACTAAGGGTTCATAATCGCCGCGTAACTCCTTCAATTTGGCTTTTGGGTCATGTGCTCGCATGAGTGACTCGCCAACGAGGATAGCGTGCACGCCAATATTTGAAAAGAACTCAACATCCTGCGCAAGCCATTAGATCAATAAAAAAAAA
>ENA-OOPC01000025-OOPC01000025.1-human-oral-metagenome-genome-assembly--contig:-NODE-25-length-9634-cov-47.465014_pt1 | contig 9634 bp, 9 predicted proteins | sample MGYA00245291_ERZ501124 | MGnify/ENA primary metagenome ERZ501124 (study PRJEB25959, sample SAMN05335013) | human oral metagenome | host: human-associated | place: USA: California | collected 2014-04-10...
ATTGAGAAGAATGCTGACTACAAGCCATATTCCAATGCACTGCTCAACTTCAAGTACAAGTCCTACTATTTCGAGGATGCGCAGACCGATGTGTTTCTGAAGGTCAGCGGGTATCACGAAGTCCCGTTTCTGATGCCGCGTTGGACGGTGATCGCCAACGGGATTTACGGCGTCGGACCCGGGCACAATGCACTCGGGAACTGTATGCAGCTGCAGAAGATCGAGAAGATCAATATGCGTCTCCTAGAGCACCGCTCTGACCCCGCGTTGATTGTCCCGTCCTCGGTTGGCAAGGTCAACCGTCTGCCTGGCAAAGAAACACTTGTGCCGGATAGCATGATCAATGGGGTTCGCCCGCTCTATGAGGCGACAGGTGATCGCGGAGAGGTCATGCAGACAATCCAGTACAAGCAGCAGCAGATCGGCGCGGCATTTTACAACGACCTCTTTGTGATGCTTGCACAGCAGGACAATCCACAGATGACCGCCCGTGAAGTTGCGGAACGGCACGAGGAGAAACTTTTGATGCTCTCTCCCGTATTGGAGCAGATGCACAACGAGGTTCTTGCACCACTCACACGGCGGTCGTTTGAAATTTGTTACCGCAACGGGCTTCTGCCTCCGTTGCCGGAAGAACTCAAAGGGCAGGAGGAGAGTATCAAGGCGGAGTTTATCTCACTGCTTGCACAGGCCCAGAAAGCTGTTGGAACAAACGCAATGGAGAAAACCCTTGCGATTGCAGGGAATCTCATGGGTGCGTCGCCTGAGATCATGGACAACCTTGATCTTGATGCGGCAATCCGCGAGCATGCACAGATGTCCGGCACGCCTGAAACGATCATGCGTGATGAGCAGGATGTGCAGAAGATGCGACAGCAGCGTGCGCAGCAGATGCAGCAGGAACAGCAGATGCAGCAGGCGGCAGCAATGGCAAAGCCGCTGAGAGACAGCGTAGAAGCGGCAAGGCTTCTCTCCGAAACGCCGGTCAATGAAAACACGATTGGCAGCATTCTGGGGGGAGGTTGATGTATGGATTTAGACACACTTGAAAACATTATGCGGCGTCCGGAAGGGCGTCGTTTTGTTTTGGAAGTGCTTGACCTCTGCTGCGTAGATCAACACTACACAACAGGGAACGGGCGTGAGGACATATTCGCCAACGGGCGGCGTTCGGTTGGTGATGAAATCCTGCGCTGCATCCGCCGCATTAAATCCGGCAACGAATCAACGGATGGTCTTGCGTTGGAATATGCCATGCGCCGCGAGCATCAAAGAAGAATGGAGGAATTAGAAGATGGACGAAACGATGACGACGACTGAACCGCAGGGAGGGGAGACGCCGCCGGCATCTCCCCCGGAGGCACCGCCGAGCAATCCGCCCGATGGGCAGCAGGAAACACCCCCTGAAAATCCGTTTGGCTTTCAGCAGGAGGCACCTGTTGTTCCTGATGTTTACGAGTTCAACCTTCCGGAGGGTTTGACGATCTCGGACGAACAGAAAGAAGCGTTTTCGGCCGTTGCAAAGGAAGCGAGGATGACGCAGGAGCAGGCAAACAGCTTGCTCAAGATGCATGCGGACATTGTGATGGAGCAGCAGCGGCAGGCGGAAGAGATCAAGAACCAGTGGATGAACGAGTGCGCTAAACAGGGACTCAACACACCTGAGAACCTTGCGGCGGCAAAGATCGCTGTGGATACGTTCGGCGGCGGCGATGCCATGAACGCGCTCATTGAATCCGGTGCTGCATATCATCCGGCCGTGCAGGCGTTCCTGCAGCGCATCGGTCATCTCCTGAAGGAGGACAATGCGCCGGATGGAAAAGCCGCCGCACAGACGACGGCAGCAGATTTGCTTTTTGCGAACAGCAAGTATTAAGAATTGGAGGAATAAAACATGAGTGATTGCGTAACCTTGCAGGATTGGGCAGCGCGTTTCGGTGCGCAGGGACAGCTCGCGCAGCAGAAGATTATCGAGCTGCAGAGCAAGACGAACCGTATTCTTGACGTGATGCCGTTTAAGCAGTGCAACGAAAAGACGATGGAGACGGCGCTTGTCCGTGCGGAACTGCCGGATGTGGCATGGCGTATCATCAACAAGGGGACGAAGCCCGGCAAGTCCAAGAGCAAGACGGAGTCCTTTACCTGCGGCGGCATGGAGGCGCTTGCGGAGATCGATGAGAAGCTGATGCAGATCAACGGAAATGACAATGCATGGCGTCTTTCGGAGAATGTTGCCTATCAGGAGGCAATGAACCAGAAGATGGCGACGACCTTCTTCTATGGCGATGAGAAGGTCAACCCTGCGGGCTTTACGGGGCTCTCTGCCTACTACTACAGCAAGACGGCGCAGGATAAAATCTGGGCAGATCAGATCATCGATGCAGGCGGTACGGGCAATGCACTGACCTCTCTCTGGCTTGTCGGCTACGGGCAGGATACCGTCTATGGCATTTTCCCCGAAGGAACGAGTGCAGGCTTTAAGTACCGCGACAATGGCCGTGTCCAGATGGTCGACAAGGATGGCGGGAAGTATTGGGGCTACCAGTCGCAGTACAACTGGGATATGGGGCTTTGCGTGCGTGACCCGCGCTATGTTGTGCGCGTTGCCAACATTGACACGACGCAGTTTACGGGTGCTGCGGCAGATGCGTTTGTCGACAACCTTATCCGCGCATACAACCAGATTGAGAATCCCGACAAGTGCACGATGGCGTTCTTTGGCAATCGTGCGGTGCAGACGTATCTTGACATTCTCGCCTCGAAAAAGACGAATGTGCGTCTCTCAATTGACGAGTTCGGCGGCAAGAAGATCACGCACTTCTGGGGCGTTCCGATTCTGCGCTGCGATGCGATTCTCGATACCGAGAGCAAGATTGCCTAAAGGAAGGAGTATAGGTTATGGCTTATATCGACAACGAACTGATTTTCTGCAATGACGTCGCAACAGCGGCGTCTGTTACGAGCTCGGTGCTTGACATCGGTCTTGGCGGTGCATTCGTGCACCCGCTCTTTATCGATGTGAAGCTGACCGCGCCGGTTACCTCGGGTAAAGTGGAGACGATCACGGTGCAGTCAGCCGCAACGGCTGCATTCACCGCTCCCGTGACGGAGATGAGCGTTACGGTTGGGGCATCGGTCAACCAGACCAAGAAGGCTGCGACGCTTGCACAGTTCTATGCGCCGATTCGTGCGGGCAATCGTTATGTGCGCCTTGTGATTGCAGGAACTACGCCGACGGGCGGTAAGCTTACGGCGTACATGAGCTCTGGAACGGCGGTGAATCTCTGATGAGGTATTGTGTTAATACAACCTGTCAGTTCCGAAACAGACTGTACGAGAAAGGCGAGATGGTCGATCTTCCTGCGGGGGTGGAAGTGCCTCCGTATTTTGATGCGCTGGAAGAGGCTGCGCCTGATGCAGACAATACGCAGCCTGAAACGGGTGAATCTGTTGATGAGCCTGTAACGAATGAGGCGGTCGCGGGAAAGAAAGGGCGTAAGAAATAAGGAGTGGGGCTGATGTATGGGGACAAGTGTTTTCGTGCGTCAGCCCCTTTTCTCTTTAAGGAGGTGGAATGATGGATAAGATCGATGTTTGCAATCTCGCACTCTCGCGAATTGGGATTGATACAGTCGAGGCACTCACAGAAGCAAGTGAGCCGGCGCGTGTATGCAGTCAGTTTTACGATCATTGCCGCCGTGTTGTGTTACGAAAATATCCATGGACATGGGCAACGCGTCGAGTGCAGCTTGCAGAGCTTACGGAGAAACCGCAGGGCTATTCCTACGCCTATCGTTATCCTGCGTCATGCGTTGCGCTGCGCAAGCTCTATAATGGTCATTTCGACAACATCCCTGCGTATACGGGGTATCAGATTGTCAGTGACAAAGAAGGGCGCGTCATCTATACCGATGTAGCGAATGTCTCGGCAGAGTATACGGCAGACATCGAGGACACAGGTCTTTTTGATGATCAGTTTGTCGAAGCCCTCAGCTGGAAACTTGCTGGAGCTATTGCATTTAAACTCACAGGAAATGCACAGCTTCCGGGATATTGCGAAGAACAATATACGGCGCTCTTTCTGGATGCTGTGGCGAACAATGAGGACGAGCAGAATGCGGAGGAGAAAGAACCGTATACGCTCATTGCGGCGCGTTTCGGGGGTGACTTCTGATGGCGGGCGGGCAAATGTATCCCCTAAAGCCGAGTTTTGCCGGCGGCGAACTCACGCCTGCACTCTACGGGCGGACGGATTTACAGAAGTATGATGTAGGTGCGTCGACATTAAAGAATATGATTGTCCTGCGGTATGGCGGGGCGACACGCCGCCCGGGCTTTCGTCATGTGGCAAAGACGCAGAGCGGGAAAAGGGCGCGCCTGATTCCGTTTCAGTATTCGACGGAACAGAGTTATGTTCTCGAGTTCACCGCTGGATGTATTCGAGTGTTTACAAAAGGTGGGATTGTCGTTAAGGATGATGCTCCTCTTGTGATCCTCACATCGTACACCGAGGCTGATTTATCGGATATCAAGTATACGCAATCTGCAGACGTCCTCTTTTTAGTGCATGTCAATCACCCTCCAATGACACTCACACGCTATGGGGTTACGGATTGGAAGTTCGAGCGGATGGATATTGCGGGCGGACCGTTTGAGGATCCCAATACAAAAGATGGCTTAAAGATCGGAGCATCAGGTGTGCAGGGCGAAATCACGTTGAAGGCAAGCGTTGACTATTTCACAGAGGATATGGTCGCAGTCTGATTCGTCTTGGGCATACGATGGGTGGACAGCTTAAATCAGGTATTCCAATCACACCGCTTGTTCTACGCTGCGTTCCGGGTGGAACAGTCTACGTGGAATCGTTTGGTTTTTGGAATGGCAGCTTTATAGTAGAGAAACATGATAAGTCCACGGATACATGGATTGCATTGCAAGAACAGCATGCCAACCGCACGCAGAACTACACACTCAACTACACAAACAAAGGTGATGATATCGTCGAGTATCGTGTGCGTAGTGAAAAGTTTGATACATCTGTATGGAGCAACGAGAACGAGCGGCAACGTGGCTATGTGACAATTCAGACGTTCGCGCAGGATTATTATGGCGTTGCACGGATTACGGCAGTCAACTCCGCAACAAGCGCTACGGCAACAGTAACGAGAGAATTTGCAGACACGGAGGCGACGAATGATTTCTCTCTCTCGGCGTGGAGTGCGAAGAAGGGGTACCCACAGGCGGTAAGTTTCTTCGAAGACCGCCTCGTCTTTGCGGGCAGTCGCGCAAAGCCGCAGACCTATTGGGCATCACAATCGGGAGACTATTACAATTTCTGGGTCAATACCCCGCAGCAGGACAGTGACGCAATCACTGGAACGCTCTCGGGCGGGCAGATGAACGGCATTCGTGCCATTATCCCGTTCGGCGAAATGCTCATGCTCACCTCGGGCGGCGAGTACAAGGTCGGCGGTGGCAACGAGACGTTCACGCCGACGAACCAAAAGGCAGAGCCGCAGGAGTATCGCGGCATCAACAACCTGACTCCGGTCGTCATCGGCGGGCGCATTGTCTATGTGCAGCATCAAGGCAGTGTTATCCGTGACCTCACATATAGTTATGATGTGGACAAGTACACGGGAGATGACGTATCTCTCCTTGCTGCGCATCTCTTTGAGGGGCATACGATTGTTGCGCTCGCCTATCAGCAGACGCCGAACACGGTTGTTTGGTGCGTACGGGAGGATGGCGCGCTACTGGGCATGACCTACATCAAGGAGCAGGACGTATACGCGTGGCACAAGCATACGACGGCGGGGAAATTCACGGATGTGTGCACGATCTCGGGCGATCGTGAAGAAGAACTTTGGGCGGTTGTAGAGCGTGACGGCGCATACTATGTCGAGCAGATGGGCTCGCAGATACGTAATACAGCGCCTGAGGAGCAATTCTATGTAGATGCAGGATATATTTATCACGGCGAAGCAAAAGATGCGCTCACAGGGCTTGCATGGCTCACTGGGAAGACTGTCTCCGTGCTTGCCGATGGGAATGTCCTTGCGGATATGCGTGTGAATGAGAGTGGTGTTTTGCAACTGCCGAAAGCGTTCAGCAAGATTACAGTTGGTTTGCCCTTTGAGAGCACGATTCAGACAATGCCAATTGAGTTCAGTGTGCAGGACGGCTCCTATATGGGGCGCAAGAAACGCGTCTCACGTATGACAATCCTCTTCCGCGATACACGCGGTGGGCTCTATGGCGTGGGGGAAAAGAGACTTGATGCGATTAAGTGGCGCAGCACTGAGAAATATGACAGTCCGATTGCACTTTACAACGGGAAACGCCATGTCGTCATCCCGAGCGCAAGCTATGAGGATACAGTATATCTGACGATCAAGCAGACTGACCCGCTGCCGATGACGATCCTGTCCATTGTGCCGGAGGTGGAAGCGGGTGGCTAAGTTTACCTACCGTATGCCTACGGATGATGACCTCCTCTATCTCGCAGCACACCTGCGCCCCGAAGATCGGCGCGAGCTGATCGGCATGACGGGGCCGAACGTCGAAGCTGAGGTCATGCGCTGTCACCGAAACAGTGCGGCGGCGTATGCCTGTTACTGTGATGGGGTGATCCTCTCGGCGTTCGGCGTCATTGAGACAAATCCGTTCCTTCGGCACGGTATCATCTGGATGCTTGCGACTGCGGAGACGGCGAAGCATAAAATCTATACGGGCAAGAAGACGCGCGAAGGAATCCGCGCGTTTTTGCATGACTGGGAATATCTCTATAACTATGTCGACAAGGGGAATGATGCGACGATTGCATGGCTCAGGTGGCTTGGCGCGGTTGTTCATGAGCCGCAGCCTATGGGCCTCTATGGATTGCCGTATCATTTGTTCGAGTTTTTCAAAAAGGAGTGAGTGTATATGGGTGTAGCGGCAATGGTGGTGGGAACGCTCTTTTCCTCGTGGATGCAGGGGAGGGCACAACAGGCGCAGGCAGAAGCGGCGGCGCGACAGTCGGAACAGAATGCACAGATCGCGCAGATGAATGCGGACAAGGCGCAGGAGACCGCCGAACGGCAGGACGAGAACAACAAGATCAATGTCGAGAATGAACGGCGTAGGGCGCTCCTGCGGATGGGACAGCAACGGGCGGCAATCGGAGCGAGCGGGGTCACTGCCTCGGGCAGTGCTGCGGCGGCTCTTGCGGATACAGGATATGCGATCAACGAGCAGACAGGCATGGGCCTCTACAATGGTCGTCAGCAGGTCGATAATATGCTGCAGCAGTCGACAGACTTTCAGAATCAGTCCAATTTCCACAGTGCAAACGCACGCAATTATCGGGCCGCCGGCAAGCGTGCAATGATGAACAGTATGCTCACAGGCGCGTTCACTCTCGCAAGTAATCTCTATACGGGCGTGAGTTCCGCAGCACAGGAGACCGCAGAGGCGGCAGGCACACAGGTTGGCTCGTTCGGCGGAAAGGATTGGAGCACGGGGTTTCATGGATGGGGCGGCAAGGACACGAGTTTCGGGCGTCACATCGGAAGTTATACTGCGCGTGGTTATGGGATGCCGCGTCAGAGCACATTTTTTCAAATGAGATAAGAGGAGGTTTGCTTTATGGATTTTTCACCGTTTCAAAACAAAGAGGGCGTTGGTTCGCCTGCGGCACAAATTTCACGTGTGCAGTACAGTAACCAGGGGGAACAGGCACTTGTACAGGCGCAAGGTGAGACCGCCAACGTGCTTACCAAGGGCTTTACGGCGATGAAAGATCAGGTGGAGCAGACACAGGCGCTCGCTGCGAACAATATGTATAACAAGCTCATGAGTGAGGGCACATCTGAACTCATGCAGAAAAAAGAAGAAGGTGCCCTCAATCTCACGGATGACTACGACAAGCTTCAGAAAAAGACGATGGACACGGTATTTGCCAAGTACAGGGGCGTCCTTCGTTATGGCACGGGAGCTCGTGCGTTCAATGAGTTCACGGAGCGTGACAATGTAACACGTCGCGCGAATGTCATGCGGTATCAGCAGGAGCAGCTTGAGGCGTATAAGAACACGCAGTATAAGAATGCTGTGGATGTTTGCCTTGACAATGTGCTCGAATACGGCGGGAATGACGCAGCTATCGACATGGCGATCAATCGCGGCAATGCTCTTGCTCTTGGAATGTACGGGGGACATGGAGAAGAACGGGTCAAGTATGAAACGGAGCTGATTGCGCGGCAAGCCGTGGGGCAAGCAATGTCCCTTGCCATGCAAACGGCGGACTTTAAGCGCATGGATGAAATCAGCAACAAGTACGGCAAGTACATGGACCCGAATCAGAGGACAGCTGCGCTTGGTGCGGTACGGAAACACGCACAGCAGGAGATGGAGTTCAACGAGGCGCAGACGGCAATGAAGGAACTCGGAATTGAGGCATCAAGAGATGCTGTCAAAGCGTGGGTTCAGAAAAATATACACGGAAATACACCGAGTTTGGACGGTATGTATGCGTTCTTCAAAGATAATATCGGAAAACCATATCGGTTGGGCGGACCCGAAGATGGCTCTGGTGGGACTTGGGATTGTGGAAGTTTTACAAAAGCGTGTGGGAAAACATACGGGCTCAACCTTTCCAGTCGCTGCGCAGATGAACAATATGTTCAACTCAAGGAAGAAGGACGTGCATTCAGTGATCCGAAAGACTTGCGAACGGGCGATCTTGTTTTCTGGACAAAAACAGGTGGCGAGGAAGGCCAATATGGCATTTCGCACGTTGGCATCTACAACGCAAAGACAGGAAAGGTTATGCAGTCCGGCAATCACGGTGTCGCTGAGATTGATTTGAACCTTTATCCCGTAGTCGGCTTTGGGCGCGGCGTGATGGAGACGCCGCCCTCTGAAATGGAGATTGAGGAGCGGACAGATAAGATTTTCGGCACCTTGCAGAAACAGCTTGCGGTGCGTGATCGGGAAGATGATAGGCTCTATAATCAGGTGCTGAATGCAATGGCGGGTCTTCAAAGTGATGGGGCTTTTCATACGGTGGGTGAGTATCAGGCGATTGCTACGTCAATTGCGGGAGATAATCCGCGTGTTATTTCAAAGGCAATGAATCACGCTCTTAAAATGGGGCGTTCCGATCAGGCCTATGCAGATCAGCAGCAGGAGAAAGAAGAGCGTCGGCAGATCAGAGCGATGCAGGCGCAGACGCTGGGCGAGTTCAGCTTCTACCTGTATAAGGAGGACTTTGCAAGAAAGCTCCAAAACGGCACGATGAAAGAGAACGATGTTCTTGAATACCTTACCATAAATCCACAGCTTACCGAAAAGCAAAAGAAGGATCTGTTGGATATGTCGAAGGATTACCGAAACGGCGAAGGATTGTTTGCGTATGACCTCAATGCAATCAAGGGGGCGGTTAAGAATCGCTTCCCCGGTATGAATCAGGGGGACTTTGATGCGTCCTATGCGATTGCACATAGTTCTGTTAATCAGCGTATACAGGACTATAAGTTGAAAAACAACGGACAAAGGCCGACACAAGAACAGGTGATTACTTGGGCGACGGAGGATATAACTACCGAAAGCTATTCGCCGGGCGGGTTCGGAGGTGGAAGTATCGACCTCAATA
>ENA-OOPC01000026-OOPC01000026.1-human-oral-metagenome-genome-assembly--contig:-NODE-26-length-9595-cov-103.256654_pt1 | contig 9595 bp, 10 predicted proteins | sample MGYA00245291_ERZ501124 | MGnify/ENA primary metagenome ERZ501124 (study PRJEB25959, sample SAMN05335013) | human oral metagenome | host: human-associated | place: USA: California | collected 2014-04-10...
TTTTTTTTTACATCGTTTCAACCGAGAGCCACAACTCTTTAGCAGTTAGCTTTCTGGAACATCTTCCCGCGATGAGTTCGTCGTCATCTGATTCGTCTTCGTCGTCGGAAAGCTCTTCCAGCAAGAGTAGCAAATCTGTTTCAGCTGTGTCCTCGCCCTCTGCTTCTTCTAGCAAGTCGCAAAAGTCTAAATCCACCGGCAAATCGCAAGAGAAGCAAGATGTACAAGTTCCTGCGCCTCAGCAACACTTGGAAGCCTCATCCAGCTCTTCATCCGACAAACGATCAACTGCTTCCTCATCGCAAGGCAAGCAGAACGTAGCAGGTAAGTCCTTAGTGAACGTATTTGAGCGATCTTAAATTTAATTTAATTTTTGTGGCAGATGAGCCTCCAGTTTCGAGTTCCAAATCTTCATCTCGAAAATCTTCTTCGTCATCTGAAAAGCAGCCCAAGGTCGAAATTAAAGTTGATAAACAAGCTAGTTCATCGTCATCTAGCTCCAGCTCTTCTAGCTCTTCAGAAGAATCCACGAACAACGACAAAGCCCGATCAGCCGAACAAAAGCAGCCAGTTGCCGAAGCTCCTAAGCCCGTCAAAGAACCAATTAATGGCAGCGCAAAGACGGACAAAGATGAGAAGGCTGATAAAAAAGAAGGAGCAGATGTCAAAGTGGCAGTAGCGGGCGAAGAGGGAGGCAAGGGTAGCGACATTACAGAGCACAAAATGAGCCCGAAAGAGGTTGCAGAGCTTCACCACGTTGAAGTCAACCTCGAGAAGCCAGCTGACGGCCCTGGCTTGACTACAGTCGAGGCTGCTGAACGTTTGGCTCGAGATGGACCAAACGCTTTGACTCCTCCCAAGCAGGTGCCCGCTATCGTAAAATTTTTGGAAGGCTTTACCAATGTCTTCATGATTTTATTGATGGTCGCTGGTGCCTTGTCAATTATTGCCTGGGCTTTGGATCAAACAGTCACTATCAACTTGGTGCTTGGTTGCATTTTGTTTGGTATCGTCATTATTACAGTATTCGTAGAGTTTATGCAAGGACGTAAAGCCGACCGTGTGATGAAGGTTTTCAGGTAATTTCTAAATTTTTGATAATTGAAATTGGAATGGATCACTCGCGCGCCAGATCACAAACTGAATCACCACTTTTAAGCACTTAATTAACCTTTAAATATAGATCCTTGTTGCCTACCAACTGTAAAGTCATTCGAGACGGACGAGAACAAACCCTCAACGCAGCCAATCTTGTCAGGGGAGACATTGTGCACATTGCCATTGGTGACAAAGTACCTGCTGACCTTCGTGTCATTTGGGCCTCCAATGCCAAAGTCGAGCGCTCTTCCATGACTGGTGAAGCCGAGCCTGAGCCCATGATCGTGGAGTGCACTAGCGAACGTATCGTCGAGACTAAGAACTTGGCTTTCAGCGGCTCTTTGATGATCAACGGAGAAGCTTACGGCATTGTCGTTCGTGTAAGTAGAGCAATGGTGCTGATTTCTATGAATGCACGTGATTAATTTTGTCGTTCTTTAGACTGGAGATGGAACTTTGATCGGTAAAATTGCCGGTCTTGCCTCCAAGAAGACCAATGTCCACAAGAAGGGCAAGTTGTGCGGTTTGTTGGGTAACCCCGGTGAGCCTACACTCGTCGTTGAAGTCAAGCGTTTCGTCTTCATCATCTCTTGTATGGCAATTATCATGGCCATCGTTTTCTTCGTCATTGGTATTGCCACTGGTGTGCCTCCTTTGTTTGCCTTCATTAACGGTTTCATCGTCGTGCTCATTGCCAACATTCCTCAAGTACGTAAACTCGACTCCGCAACTCACAATTCAGAATTTTAATTTTTCCTCTCCTAGGGTTTGCCCGCAACTGTCACGTCTTGTTTGTCTATTGCTAGCAACCGTTTGGCAAAGAAGAACGTGCTCGTCAAGCGTATGAACACCGTCGAGACTCTTGGTGCCGCCAACGTGATTTGCTCCGACAAGACTGGTACTTTGACAATGAATCAAATGACTGTCATGAACATGTGGTTCGATCAAAGCTTCTTGCCTGCGAAGAGCACTATGGACCTTGGCAACCAGTTCATTCACTCCAAGACCTACTTGACTTTGTTCCGTATTGCAGCCCTCTGCAACAGAGCGTACTTCGACAAGCCCGCTGATCCTGAGCACGAAGAAGGTCTTGAAGATCGTCGCCGTAGCTTGGAGCGTGAAGGTTTCACTGACGTTCGTCCTTCTTTTGAACGCAACCGATCTGGTCCTCGCCCGAGCATTGAATTGACTGAAGACAACAAGTTCGAAGTCCGTCTTCAACGTGGAAACAACCGTGCTGGTCCTACTTACAGACCGAGCATGGAGGGTGGCCGCGCTGAAGGTCGTCCTAGCCTTGAAGGAGGCAGAGTTGAAGGCCGCCCTAGCATGGAAGGCGGCGACCGTGGCAAGCAGAGTTTGGAATTGATCAACTTCGAGAACGAGGCCCGCATTGAGACTGCTGGCAAAATTATCGTCGGTGATGCCTCTGAAACTGCTTTGTTCCGCTACACCAGCACTTTTGCCGATGTCGACACCATTCGCGCTCGCTTCCCTAAAGTCTTCGAGATTCCCTTCAACTCCACTAACAAGTGGCAACTCTCCATTCACGACACCCGCAACGCCAAGAAGAAGCACTTGTTGGTCATAAAGGGTGCTCCTGAGCGTATTCTCCTCAAGTGCAAGAAGGCTCTCATCAACGGTCGCAAGATTGTTATCGACGATGCCTTCAGAGAGCAATATGATCGCGCCTACAAGACCTTTGGTGGTGCTGGTGAACGTGTGCTCGGTTTCGCTCAAAAGAAGTTCTTGCCTGAGCCTCACGTCAAGTACGACGAACTCCACCCCAACTTCCCTACTGAAGGCTACACTTTTGTTGGCTTGATCTCCCTCGAAGATCCTCCTCGTGAAGGTGTCCCCGAGGCCATTCAAACTTGCCACGAAGCCGGCATCAAGGTTATCATGGTCACTGGTGATCACCCCTTCACTGCTGAAGCTATCGCTCGTAAAGTCGGCATCATTGGTGTCGAGCGTACCCGTGAAGAAGTTGCCAAGATGCGTGGTGTTGATCCCAAAGAAGTCACTCACGACGAGTTTGGTGCAGTTGTCGTCCCTGGTTCTGAGATTGATAACTTGACTGAAGACGATTGGGACCACATCTTGAGCAAGCCCGAGATTGTCTTTGCTCGTACTTCTCCTCAACAAAAGCTCGAAATCGTCAAGAACAACCAACGCCGTGGCAATGTCGTCGCTGTCACTGGTGACGGTGTCAACGACTCCCCGGCTCTTAAGCAAGCTGATCTTGGTGTTGCTATGGGTATCTCTGGCTCTGACGTCGCTCGTGAAGCCGCTGAAGTCGTCTTGCTCGATGACAACTTCCCTTCAATCATCGTTGGTATCCGCGAAGGTCGTGTCATTTACGACAACTTGAAGAAGACCATTGCTTACACTTTGGCTCACTTGGCCCCTGAAATCGTGCCTGTGCTCTGTACTTTGGCCTTTGGCATTCCCATCGCCATGAACTCCATTTTGATTCTTCTCATCGATTGCGGTACTGAATTGGCTCCTGCAATTTCATTCGCCTACGAGACTCCCGAGGGTGATATCATGAAGCGTAAGCCTCGTGACGTCAAGCGTGATCACTTGGTCAACTTGCAGTTGTTGCTCTACTCATACCTCCAAGCTGGTCTTGTCATTACTGGCTTGTCGTTCTTGACCTACTTCTTGATCTTCATGAAGTACGGCATTCCCGCCTCCTCTCTGCCCTTCAGCTCCGATACCCATTGGATCAACTCTGGTGCTCAAAACTTCACCGTTGGAGACTTGACATTCACAGCTGAAGACCAAGCCAACATTCTCGCTGAAGTCCAATCGGGCTATTGGATCACACTGGTCATGTGTCAGTTCTGGCACGTCTGGATGTGCAAGACACGTGTCATTTCCTTGTTCAAGCACAACATGCGCAACTGGACCATGAACATGGGTGTCATCATCGAAGTTTGTTTGTTGGTCATCGTCGTCTACGTGCCGTTCTTGCACTTCCCGTTCGGTTCTGCCAATGTGGACGGTTACTATTGGTTGGTTAACTTGGGCATGGTCGTGATTATTTGGCCTTGGGCTGAAATCCGTAAAGCTATCACGAGAAAGTACCCGCAGAGCAAATTCAGCAGAGCTTTCGCGTGGTAAAATATCACAGTACTCTCAATATAATTCTGTACAAATAAAGTATTATTTATTAATATAAATTTCGTGCAAGTCAGTCGTTACGAGACGTTTTTGGATCAAAAAATTTTTGGAATTTTCTACTTTGCCCAGAACAAACACAAAACCTTCCTTATTATGATAACATGGAGCAAAATAGTGAAGAAAATGCAGGCTTATTTATCTTCTTGCCGTTAGAACTGCAGATCAACATTTTTTGTTTTTCATCGGTGACAGATCTCGTATTGTAAGCATTCGAAAATTTTTTCTTAAAATATTTTTCTTATGGCATAACTTAAATAAGAAAGTTAATCACGTTGCAACATTTTAACTGATTACTTGATTTAATTTGAAAATTAACTTTTTTGGAGGCTAATTGAACGTTATAATAACATCTTGCAGATTTTCATCGACGTGTCAATATTGGAGATTAAATGCCTGGGCTTTCATCGTGACGCTAGATCCAGTGGAATTTCAACAACTTGTCAAAAAAGTCGCTAATCACGCTAGTTTCGATCCAAATATGGCATTAGACTTATTTAGCGATGCAGTAGCTCCTTCAACGCAAGATAATCAATTCCAAGTTTTTGATTTTTTATTCGAGCGGATCGAGCGAAGTATTTTACAAGTAGATTACTTTACTCTTGATGGATCATTAGATGGATGGAGTGATATTAAACTCGATCTACTTGGCGCGCTTGAAAAGTACCCTGGATTCATGAAACAACTCAAGCAATTAAAATTAATTCATTTAAGCAGCATGGATCTAGCTAGGTAACGCATTTAATAGCCAACATAATACGATTGATTATATAAGTGCATATTTTCTCATTATTTTTCAAGGGTGCTGAAATTGGCGAGATCTTTGGAAGTTTTGGATTTGAGAGCTATTCCGGATTCGAATCATCAGCTCGTTGTGAACGCTATCGAAAACAAATTCGACAACTTAACATCACTGACAATGGCTAACTGCAATTTTGAACCAGAAATACTCATCGACCACAGATTTCCAAAGACTTTACGCGCCTTAAAATTCGAATCTGCAGCTATGCGCTACATTAACCCTAGATCATGTTTTCCGCATCTAACGTACTTAGGCTTTGTCAGTATACAATTACTATCGAGATTCAACGCTATTCCGACTTATTTGAAGGACAATTGGCCGAATCTAAAAGTACTGGATGTGACTGGCACCGGATCCCGAGAAAAAACGTCAGAATTGTCGGTAGAAAAATTGCCTAAATATCTCCGAAAGATCCTCTTTCGAAGTCGTGGGATGATGGCGCGAGAACACGGACTTCCAGGCTTGAAACTATGGTGTTTACCAAATCCAAACGACAGCGAGTCAGAAGAAGAAGAAGAGCTGCCTCGTCAACTCTATGAACCATTTTATTAATAAAAATTATAACTTCTGAATACACAGTACTTCGGAACATGAAATTGAACGTTGATCTCGGGTTTACCGCTGGTACTTTAAATTAATACTACGTTTCTAGCAACTAAAGACCGCATGTGGTACTGGTTAACGTTCTTGGAATTTAGAGGTTTTAAGAGTCCTATATTTGGTACTTGCAATAACAGAAAGATCCACGAAAAACAATTCACAAAATATCGTTTTGAAACCAAAATTAGCATAACATCTGTTGCTTAATTACAAGCACAACACACCAGCATTTATCTCCCAACTATTAGCACGCAGTCTTTCCGTGAACTGACCTCGTTCGAAGATCTGCCTTACACAGCGATTACACAAAGAAGATTTTAATTATTTAGCATTATGGACGACAAATCTGAATATCTCTATGAAGATTTATTGTCCCAGATACCATTCGAGCTTCAAGTATTAATTTTCTCGCGCATCAAGTTGCAAGATCTGGTCATGTAAGTCAGTTACACGGCTTAAATTATACCAATTATTACGATTTAATATATCACATTAAATCATGCTATATAAGACAGCTAAAATTGTTTTACAAATAACTTAAAATTAATTAGTTGATTTAATCTCGGTTTATTTTTTTACGGTGCAGACTTTTGTGCCGTTAATAACATTTAATACACCAAACACCTCGTAGTAACTATATCTATTCGCTAATCAAATCTCGCCATCTTCTTTTAGCTGATCTAATTAGATTAAAATATTTAGGCTCGCATCAACAAGTCATTATTGGAACATCAATGCGTGGACATTTACAATGAGTCTTGGAGCGAATGAATTCTCGGAAATTATCACAAAAACTGCCGACAAAGCCAGTTACGATCCGTTAATGACAGATCTGTTCAGCGATCCAGTTCCAGCACCAGTAGACGATACTAAACCGCAGAAAGAATTCAAATTGTTTCATTTACTATTTCAAAAAGTCCAATTAAGCCCTCAAAAAGTCCCTCACTTTGAGATCGAGATGACCGATGGATTCGCTGAGATTAAAGACGAGTACATTGACGCTCTGACAACGTACCCTGGATTCCTTAACGAAATTAGAAGTCTTAAAATATCAAATTTGAGATTAGAAGACATACAAAGGTAATGTAACGGCAAAAAATACTGGGCTTGGATCCGTGAACGGTTCATTTTCGATAATTTCTTCTTTGCACTCGGATTTTGAGCATCATACTAATAGTTGGTATGCTAGGCTATTATGGTACACTACTAGTCTTAAAGTTTTGGAGATCCAGAGCGAAAAAGCAGATGTGTTAATCAGGCCGAATTACTACGGTGAACCACGCTTGATCCGAGATACTGTACCATTAGTCCTATATCATGGTATCGACTTCAGCGCTTGTTCCAACTTAAAGGCGATTACATTCAGAGGATTTGCTGTCAGCGAATTCGATCTGGTTATGATCTTGAAAACTGCGAAGAATTTGAAAGCTTTGAGCTTCATTGGAGGAGAATTTATTTACAATATTGGCAGTGGCAAGGCAATGCATACTTTAGGCTCAAGTATGGCTTACTTGGCCATCCGAGATTCGCACGTTAAAATCAGATTCAGCAATTTGTCCAAAACCTCAGCTTTTTTCGACTTATGCGCCCGACTTAAAGTTATTGACCTTAGAGCTTGCGATTATACTAGTTATTTGGATACAGAAAAAGTCAAAACCGAGCTTAAAGAATTGTTTCCGCAAGCGGATGTACTTGTGGACAAAAACGAGTATTATGAATTCGATTTGAATGATTAAAGCACCCTATTTAAGCCATAATTATATTACACTACTAATAGCTATCTTCTCCTTGAAGAAGATTAACTTTCGTAAGCACGATCTGATCTCGACATAAATTTGCTTACGGATCTAACCGCAACTAGAAAAGACTCATTGCTGTTATGAACAGCTATTGATTCATTCAAATTCTTGCTGATATCCATTATTAGGAGTGACCAAATAAGGTGAGTACGATTTACTTAATGTACATTTTTTTGCCCGCGACGAAGAAGACCACAATGAACCTCTTCTACATTGTTTTCGTAGCTACTTTTATGGCAGCGAATGGTTTGGTCGTAAGTACAGCCGTAACGGTTTTTGATCTGGAGATTTAGATTTTTTTGCGACAGCATTTAGAAGCCACCACCGATGCTAGTAGTGCCACTTCATATGTATTTGATCAAGCCAATTATCCTATCGCAGCGCATGGAGATTCTTTGGTTTATTTTACCGCTAACAACTCTGGCAACTACTTCGTGGTCTCAAAACTCGGTGCGGATGGCGTTTTTTCGGAAGTTGCTATTAAAAAGGTAGATTACATTACCTATTTTACGATGACCAACGGCAAGTGGTATGGATACCTTGGCGGATACGGAGCTGAACTTTTTCAGTTGGACGCCGACAACAACATTTATAACGAGACTAGTGTTGTCTTCTATAGCACTACGTACTATCTCAACATGCTAGAGGACGGTACTATCGTTGCGGTAATAGGAGACACGATTAAATTTTTTGCTTGGAACGACTCAACTTCAGCCTTCGTTGAAAGTCCCAATTCTATCTATGTAGGAAGCACCAATCGTATCAGTGTTTGGGCGAATTTAGACACATTGGTTTCGTTCAACTCTTCCATGCTCTTCCAAATCTACAAAAAAGATCAATCTGCTTGGAATCTGATCGACGAATTCACATCCCCGACGCAGGACGGCACCTCCATATTTGACTTTAACGGCGTTGATGCAATTGCTATTCCTCATTCAGAAATTGTGAACGGCGACACATTGGGCCTGATTGAAATTTTTACGAAAGTTGGATCGGAGTGGATTGTTCAACAATTTTATCCCAACGACATTGGCGCAACGCTATTTCCGAACTTTAGATGGGTAAAATTCGTCAACAACGATACAGTCCTCATAACAGCGTCGATAGACGGCGTGACCAATCTCAAACGCGGTGTTTCCCCGGGTACATCTGAACCTTTTGGATCTGTTTATGTTTTCCAACGACAACAAAACAACACTTGGAGTGCGACCGCTAAGTTCACTAGCAAAGAGAACCAATATTTTGGCACTCAAGTCCAAACTACGACCAAAAAATTAGTTTTTCTCGGATGTAATGAGCTTTCAGACTCCTTGTGCAAATTCTACAGTGCGCCTTCATGCATCGTTGCCCCAGCTGAAGCTACTTGCTCTAGCCTCCAATCCGACACTTGTCAGGTCGATCTCGAGAACCTCAATCCGTACACTTTGACCGGTGCATCCGCCGAGTGCAGTTCGACAGTGTCAAGTTCAGTGACAGGTGTCAAGTTCGAGGACTACACTTTCACCATTGGCTACAAGTTTGAAGCCCTCCTTGGCTCACCTTACTACTGCAATGCTACGCTCTCGTGTCCTGCTCCTGTTATTCCTCAAGCACCCGTCGCAGCAACAGTCCCTGTCAGCACTCCGACCAAGAAAACTAGCGCCTCATCTGCTGTTGCTGTCGCCAGTGTCGCTGTTGGTATTGCTTTGCTTGCTTTGTTCTAAGAACTCTGAAGTATAGTGATGAGTTAGATGGATATAATAAACTTACACTGTTGCACTCAAGACTTACTTCTATTTCTCAGTTGCGATCATGCATTCGGACGCAGATTTTTAGGCCTAAAAGGTCGGAATTGCATGCGAAACGTTAGTACAAAAAGTGATCAGGTTAAATTTACAAAATTAGTTGTTTATTGCAATTGACGCTGTTGGGTTTGTTGTGGCTGCGTATTGTCCTTCGGATTAATACAAATAAACTGATATCGCGACAAGATCTGCGCAATACTTGAAATCATCGGGCCGTAACGTTGAGCGTTGTCGTATAACTCAAATACTGGTACGGCTAATAGCTTGAAGTTTCTTGGCACGGCAAATGTAACTGCAAAATAGGCACGTTAGTGCAGGCAAGCAAAAAAAAA
>ENA-OOPC01000027-OOPC01000027.1-human-oral-metagenome-genome-assembly--contig:-NODE-27-length-9453-cov-17.128458_pt1 | contig 9453 bp, 9 predicted proteins | sample MGYA00245291_ERZ501124 | MGnify/ENA primary metagenome ERZ501124 (study PRJEB25959, sample SAMN05335013) | human oral metagenome | host: human-associated | place: USA: California | collected 2014-04-10...
GATGTTGCTTATCCTGTTCCGCGCAATCTCAACTACGCCTATGCCTTCGGTGGCATTCTGGCGATCATGCTGGTGGCGCAGATCATCACCGGTGTCGTTCTGGCCATGCATTATGCGGCTGAGACGGGACTGGCATTCAACTCCGTTGAAAAGATTATGCGCGACGTGAATTCGGGCTGGCTGCTGCGCTACCTGCATTCCAACGGCGCATCGATGTTCTTCCTTGCGGTCTGGGTGCATATTTTCCGCGGGCTCTACTACGGTTCCTACAAGGCGCCGCGCGAGCTGTTGTGGATTCTCGGCGTGATCATCCTTCTCCTGATGATGGCGACCGCCTTCATGGGCTACGTCCTGCCCTGGGGCCAGATGTCCTTCTGGGGTGCAACCGTCATCACCGGCTTCTTCACGGCGTTTCCGATCATCGGCGACCCGATCCAGCAGCTGCTGCTCGGCGGTTTTGCCGTGGACAATCCGACCCTCAACCGCTTCTTCTCGCTGCATTACCTGCTGCCCTTCATGATTGCCGGTGTTGTTATCCTGCACGTCTGGGCCCTGCACGTGACCGGCCAGACCAACCCGACCGGTATTGAAGTCAAGTCGAAGACGGACACGGTGGCGTTCACACCCTATGCAACCATCAAGGATGCATTTGCGCTGTCGCTCTTCCTGATCCTCTTTGCCTACTTCGTCTTCTACATGCCGAACTACATGGGCCATCCGGACAATTATATCCCGGCTGACTCGCTGAAGACGCCAGCCCACATCGTTCCTGAATGGTACTTCCTGCCGTTCTACGCGATGCTGCGCGCCATCACCTTCAACATCGGACCGATCAACTCGAAGCTCGGCGGCGTTCTGACCATGTTCGGTTCGATCGCGATCCTGTTCATCGTGCCATGGCTCGATACATCGAAGGTGCGTTCGGCCGTCTATCGTCCCTGGTACAAGCTGTTCTTCTGGATCTTCGTTGCCAATGCCATCATGCTGGGCTGGCTCGGTTCGCGTCCTGCCGAAGGCATCTACACGATCCTTTCGCAGCTCGGCACAGCCTTCTACTTCGGCTTCTTCATCATCATCATGCCGTTGCTCGGCCTGATCGAAACGCCGCGCCGCATACCAAACTCGATTACCGAAGCTGTGCTTGCCAAGACCAAGAGCGGCGGTCAGCCCGCGGGTGTTGCGGCAGCTCCGGAAACCAAAGGCTGAGAAACGTGAAGGACTCTCCGATGAAAAAATCCTCCTCGGTCTCGCAGCTGCCGGTCTCGGTACCATGCTGGCTTTCGGCGGCGGTGCATTTGCGGAAGAAGCAGCCCACAATGCTGCTGAGCCGACGCACTTCCCGATCAAGCATCCGGAACAGATGAAGTGGTCCTTCGCCGGCCCCTTCGGCACCTACGACAAGCAGCAGCTTCAGCGCGGTCTGAAGATCTACAAGGAAGTCTGCTCCGCCTGCCATTCGATGAAGCTGGTGGCTTTCCGTTCGCTTTCGGAACTCGGTTACAGCGAAGCGCAGGTCAAGGCATTCGCCGCGGAATATGAAGTGAAGGACGGCCCCAATGCGGAAGGTGAGATGTTCACCCGCAAGGCTATTCCGGCTGATCATTTCCCGGCGCCGTTCGCCAATGAACAGGCAGCGGCTGCCGCCAACAATGGTGCCGCTCCGCCCGACTTCTCGCTGATCGCCAAGGCCCGTGCCGTCGAGCGCGGCTTCCCGCAGTTCCTGATCGACATCTTCTGGGGACAGTATCAGGAAGGCGGACCGGACTATATTCACGCGCTGCTGACCGGCTTCGGCGAAACACCGCCGGAAGGCATGAAGATCCCCGAGGGAACGCACTACAACCCTTACTTCATTGCCGCCAAGTCATTGGCCATGGCCCAGCCGTTGCAGGATGGCCAGGTGACCTATGATGACGGTTCGCCGCAGACACTGGCGCAGTATTCGAAGGACGTATCGGCATTCCTGATGTGGGCCGCTGAACCGCACCTGGAAGACCGCAAGAAGACCGGCTTCCGCGTCATGATCTTCCTTGTTCTGTTTGCGGGTCTCCTCTACGTCGCCAAGCGCCGTATCTGGGCCGACATCGAACATTGATCGGCTCTGACTATATCTGATCCGGAAAGGGCGCCTTGCGCCCTTTTCTTTTGCGGTGGTGGTCTATTAAACTGCACCGCTGTGCGCCTTGCAGGCACAAAGGAGTGACGACATGGATTCAACGCTGAAGCAGACGCTGGTGAATGCCATTCGGAATATCCCCGATTATCCCAAACCCGGCGTCATGTTTCGCGACATCACGACCCTGCTTGGCGATGCACGCGCCTTTCGCCGGGCCGTCGACGAACTGGTCCATCCCCTATGCGGGCGGCAAGGTCGACAAGGTTGCCGGCGTGGAAGCGCGCGGCTTCATCATCGGCGGCGCCATGGCGCACCAGCTGTCCTCCGGTTTCGTGCCGATCCGCAAGAAGGGCAAGCTGCCGCATGACACGGTGCGCATTGCCTACAGCCTGGAATATGGCGTTGATGAAATGGAGATGCACCGGGATGCCATCGTGCCGGGCGAGAAGGTCATTCTCGTCGATGACCTGATCGCAACGGGTGGCACGGCTGAAGCTGCGGTGAAACTGTTGCAGCAGATGGGTGCCGATATTGTCAGCGCCTGCTTCATCATCGATCTGCCTGATCTGGGCGGGCGCAGGAAGCTCGAAGCGCTCGGCGTCAACGTGCGCACGCTCGTCGCCTATGAAGGCCACTGAGGGCCTTCTGCGGCCCTGTACTAGGCCAATCCAATCAACGCGGCGCTGTTGAACTCCAGGACCTTCTGCTCGTCCTGGTTATAGGCCGCGGACGACATCTGCATCATCGCCCAGCCGGGGCGGGATTGCAGCGCGCGAAAACCGTTCAGCGTCCGGGTGAAGCGGATCGTGTCCCCGGCATAAACAGGCTTCAGCCATTTCAGGTTTTCAAAGCCGGGCGAGGGGCCGAATTGCGGCGGCGTTTCGCCCCGCTCCATGGCCGCCTTGATCTGGCGTTTCATGTCCTCGACATTCAGCCGCATCCAAATGGCCGTCGTGTGCCAGCCGGAGGCGCACAGTGCCCCGAAATTGCTCTTCTTGGCGGCTTCCGGATCGACGTGGAAACGCTGCGGATCGTACTTCCTGGCAAAGGTGACGATCTCTTCGGCGGTGAATGTGTGCGTGCCGAGATCGCGTTCGATCCCGATAAGGGCGGTGAGGGCTGCGCTCATGCTGCGGCGGGCTCCCGCAATGTGAACATGCCGGTGTTCTGCAGTTCGCAGACCACTTCGCCATGCTGGTTGGAGATGGCGTGGTGCAGCACGATGAAACCGAGGTCCGGCTTGGATTTGGATACGCGCCGTTCGATGACCGTGCTCTTGCCGGTCAGCGTATCCCCGGCAAGAACCGGCTTTTTCCACTTGGCGTAGTCGATGCCCGGCGCACCCTGCGATGTGGAATCGAGGAGATAGGCATCACACATCATGCGCATGAACATGGAAACCGTGTGCCAGCCGGAGGCGGCAAGGCCGCCAAGGATGCTGGCCTTTCCGGCAGCCTCGTCCAGATGGAAGGGCTGGGGATCGAACTGGGTGGCGAAATCGATGATTTCACCGGCTTCGACGGATTTCGCGGGGAGCAGCCATTCGCTGCCGACCGTGAAATCCTCATAGGCATATCGGGGGGTGTAGTCGCTCATGCCACCATAATAGGCATGAGCGCATTTGGTTCAAGAGGCCGATTGCATCTGCATTGTGCGTGGTTCGACAAGCTCACCATGAGGGATGTGGTTTGACTGCAAACTCATGGGAGGCATTGCAGGATACAGCTCCCTGCAATCCTCACCCTCCCGCATGGTGAGCTTGTCGAACCACGCACCACAGTGGTGTCAGACTAACGAGTCTCGATTCTAGGTATTGAAACGGAACAGCATGATATCGCCGTCCTGCACCACATATTCCTTGCCTTCGTCGCGCGCCTTGCCGGCTTCCTTGGCGGCGACTTCGCCGCCGAGGGTGACATAGTCATTATAGGCGATGGTCTGCGCGCGGATGAAGCCGCGCTCGAAATCCGTGTGGATGACGCCGGCGGCCTGCGGTGCCTTGGATCCGCGTTCAACGGTCCAGGCGCGGGCTTCCTTCGGTCCCACGGTGAAATAGGTGATCAGGTGCAGCAGCTTGTAACCCGCACGGATCAGGCGATCGAGACCGGGCTCGTCCAGGTTCATCGCGTCCAGATATTCCTTGGCCTCTTCATCGGGCAACTGTGCAACCTCGGCTTCGATGGCAGCGGAGATCGTCACCGTCTCGGCGCCCTGGGCCGTTGCCATTTCCTCGACGGCTTCCGTGTGTTCGTTGCCGGTAGCCGCATCGCTTTCGGCGACGTTGCAGACGTAGAGCACGGGCTTTGAGGTCAGGAGATTGAGGCCCTGCAGAATGAGGAGGTCGTCAGGCGCAATGCCGTTCAGCATGAAGCGGACCGGCTTGCCGCCCTGCAGCAGGGAGAGCGCCTGCTCCATGACGGGAAGAACAGTGAGGGCTTCCTTGTCCTTGACGCTGGCGCGCTTGCGGAACTGCACGATGCGGCGTTCAAGACTGTCAAGGTCCGAAAGCATCAGTTCCGTCTCGACGGTTTCCGCGTCGGAGACGGGGTCGATCCGGCCTTCGACGTGGGTGATGTCATCATCTTCAAAGCAGCGCAGGACGTGCACCACGGCGTCGACTTCGCGGATGTTGGCAAGGAACTGGTTGCCGAGGCCTTCACCCTTGGATGCGCCGCGCACGAGGCCGGCGATATCGACAAAGCTGATACGGGTCGGAACGATGTTGGCCGATTTGCCGATCTTGGCGATGGCCTGCAGGCGCGGATCAGGCACGGCCACTTCGCCGGTGTTCGGCTCGATGGTGCAGAACGGATAGTTCGCAGCCTGTGCGGCAGCTGTCTTGGTCAAGGCGTTGAAAAGCGTCGATTTGCCGACATTGGGCAAGCCAACGATGCCGCATTTGAAACCCATAATCTGCGATCCTTATTCTTTCTTGCCGAAGAGCTTGTTCAGCATGTCGGCCATCGGGCCGGTTTTTGGAATGTTGACGTTCGGCTTGGCCGGACGTGCCTGCCGGATATGGCTTTGACCCGCCGGTTTTGCAACCGGATTCGGTTCGCTCCTGTGGCCGCTGCCGGTGGCGAGCGCCACACGGTTCATGAACCCGGCATCGTCCTTGTTGACGAGCAAACCCGTATTGTCGGCGATTGCCCCGAGAATGGGTTCGACCCATTCCCCGTCCGCCTTGGAAAAATTGCCGAGGACATGGTGTGTCACCATCTCCTTGACGCCGGGATGACCGATCCCGACACGAATGCGCCGGTAGTCCTTGCCGCAATGGGCATCGATGGACTTGATGCCGTTGTGCCCGCCCGAACCGCCGCCCGTCTTCACGCGCAGCTTGCCCGGCGGCAGATCCAGTTCGTCATAGATGACGACGAGATCGCCCAGCGCCGGCTTGTAGAAGCGCATGGCCTCGCCAACGGACTGGCCGGACAGATTCATGAACGTCTGGGGTTTGATCAGAATGACCTTTTCGCCGTCAATCGTGCCGTCGGCGATCAGGGCCTGGAACTTCTTGGTCCAGGGAGAAAAACGATGGCGACGGTGTATTTCATCCGCCGCCATGAAACCGATATTATGCCGGTTTGCAGCATATTGGGAGCCGGGATTGCCAAGACCTGCGATGAGCAGCACGGTGCCATAGCTCCCAATAGAGACGATTACTCGCCGTCTTTTTCTGCCGTTTCAGTGGTCTCGGCTGCTGCCTCAACGGTCTCGTCTTCTGCAGCGAGAACAGCCGGAGCGGCAATCGTGGCAATGGTGAAGTCACGATCGTGGATAACCGATGTTACGCCCTTCGGCAGTGTAACAGCGGAAATGTGGATCGAGTCACCGATCTGCAGGCCGGTCAGATCGATTTCGATCGCATCCGGAATTGCATTTGCCGGGGCATGCAGTTCGACATCGTGACGAACGATGTTGAGAACGCCGCCGCGCTTGATGCCTGGGGACAGTTCTTCGTTGAGGAAGTGAACAGGGACGTTCACGTTCACAACCGACTTTGCCGACACGCGCAGGAAGTCAACATGCACTGGCTTGTCGCTGACCGGATCGAGCTGGAAGTCCTTGGGAAGGACCTGAATGGTCTTGCCATCCAGCTGGATGTTCGCGATCGTCGTCTTGAAGCCGCCGCCGTGAATCTTGTAGTAGAGTGTCTTGTAGTCGAGGGTAATCGAGATTGGTGCCTGCTTGTCACCATAGATGACTGCTGGCACTTTACCGTTGCGGCGAATTTCCCGGGAGGACCCCTTACCAACCCGTTCGCGCGCCTCGGCCTTGAGCTCGTATGCTTCGCTCATGGCATTTCCTTTCGAGGTTCAAATCTGGAGTGTTTTCCGGGTTGTCTGCAAAGAAAGCCCAAAAAACATGAAGCGGTCGCATGGCCATCCGGAACCGGATGAAATGACCGCCCCATTCCGCGTTGCCTCCAAGGGTGTCTACGCGGATGGCGGCTCTATAACGGAAAGAGACGCCATGTGCAAGTTTGTTGCTTGACCGGTATGCCGGGAAAGTCTGTCATTCCACCGTCATGGGCGCTGTTTAGGGCGGGACAACGGAACAGGGACGGGCGATGGCCGGGACAATAGCGCTGGAACAGCAAAAAATCGAGGCGCGCGACGCGTTTTATACCTTCGGCAAGATCGGCCTTCTGTCCTTCGGCGGTCCGGCCGGACAGATCGCGATGATGCACCGCGTGCTGGTCGATGAAAAGCAGTGGATCAGTGAGGAACGCTTCCTGCATGCGCTGAATTTCTGCATGCTGCTGCCCGGTCCCGAAGCGATGCAGCTTGCCACCTATCTCGGCTGGCTGTTTCACGGGGTGAGGGGCGGTGTTGTCGCCGGGCTTCTGTTTATCCTGCCGGGCGCGTGCGTGATGCTGGCGCTGTCGGCGCTCTATGTCAGTTTCGGGCAGGTGCCCGTCGTCGAAGGGCTGCTGTTCGGTCTGAAAGCGGCCGTGCTGGCGATTGTGCTCGAGGCCCTGATCAAGGTCGGCAAGCGCGCTCTGACCGACTATCCCGCCTATGGCATCGCCGTTTGCGCATTTGTCGCCATTGCCTTCATCAAGATGCCGTTCCCGCTGGTCATCCTGATCGCCGGGCTTTTCGGCTTTGCGCGCTATCGCCTGACCAATAGAGTGTCCCCGTCATTGCCGGACAGAACCATTGCCGAACCCGCGGCGCGCGGCGCTTTCCAGTCCGCCCTGGTGTGGACCATGCTCTGGCTGGGGCCGCTTGCGCTCTTGCTGGCCGGGTTGGGGCAAAGCAACGTCTTTGCCGCCGAAGCAGCCTTCTTCTCCAAGATGGCCGTCGTCACCTTCGGCGGCGCCTATGCGGTACTGGCTTATGTGGCGCAGCAGGCGGTGGATTATTATGGCTGGCTGAAGCCTGACGAAATGCTCACCGGGCTGGGGCTGGCTGAAACCACGCCCGGACCGCTCATCCTGGTGCTGGCCTTTGTCGGTTTCGTCGGCGGCGCGCGCCTGTCCGGCTTCGATCCGCTCACCGGCGGGCTGCTTGGCGGGCTGACGGCGCTGTGGTTCACCTTCGCACCATGTTTTCTCTGGATTTTTGCCGGTGCGCCCTTTGTCGAGCGGCTGCGCCATGTCGGCTGGCTGAAAGCCTCGCTGGCGGCGATCACCGCCGCCGTCGTCGGTGTCATCGCCAATCTTGCCGTATGGTTCGGCCTGCACGTGCTGTTTGGTGCGTTTCAGGAGAGGCTGTTTGGCCCGCTGCATCTGCCGGTACTGAACCTCGCCGCCTTTGACTGGGCGGCGGCAGCCATAGCGTCGGGAGCGGCAGTCGCACTGATTGCGCTGCGCTTCAACATGCTTGTTGTTCTGGGACTGGCAGCGCTGGCCGGAATTGCGCTCCGGCTCTAATCGAACAGGCTGGAAACCGATTCTTCCGAGGCTGTGCGCGAAACCGCTTCACCGATCAGATCGGAAATCGACAGGACACGGATATTGTGCGCCGCTTCGATGGCCGGTGTCGGCTGGATGGAGTCGGTGATCACCAGTTCCTTCAGCTTCGAGCCGGCAATACGGGCGACAGCACCGCCGGAAAGCACGCCGTGGGTGATATAGGCGGTGACGCTGGTGGCACCCTTGGCAAGAAGTGCTTCGGCCGCGTTGCACAATGTGCCGCCGGAATCGACGATATCGTCGAACAGCAGGCAATCCTTGCCGGTGACTTCACCGATAACGTTCATGACTTCCGATTCACCGGGACGGTCGCGGCGCTTGTCGACGATGGCAAGCTGCGCGTCGATGCGCTTGGCCAGCGAACGGGCACGCACCACACCGCCGACGTCGGGCGAGACGACCATGACGTTCGATGTGCCGTAATGAGCGCGGACATCGCGGGCGATGACCGGAACGGCATAGAGATTGTCGGTCGGGATATCGAAGAAGCCCTGGATCTGGCCGGCGTGCAGATCGAGCGTCAGCACGCGGTTTGCACCGGCTTCGGTGATCAGATTGGCAACCAGCTTGGCGGAGATCGGGGTGCGCGGACCGGGCTTGCGGTCCTGGCGGGCATAGCCGAAATAGGGAAGGACTGCGGTGATGCGCTTTGCCGAGGACCGGCGGAAGGCATCGATCATGATGAGCAGTTCCATCAGGTGATCGTTGGCCGGGAAGGAGGTCGACTGCATGACGAAGACATCTTCGCCGCGCACGTTTTCCTGGATCTCGACAAATATCTCCTCGTCGGCGAAGCGCCGGACGCTGGCCTTTCCAAGCGGAATATTGAGATATTTGGCGACAGATTCAGCGAGAACGCGATTGGAATTGCCCGCGAATAGTTTCATGCCCGTATTTTCCCCGGTGCCAGCCAAGTGAAGGATATGCCGGGCCTTTTACTGTGCCTGACGCACATTGCAAGCGGGCAGGGCAGATTCATGCACAGTTCCTCGCTAATATCGCGTCAAACGCGTAAATATGTCACGTCTTGGCGCCGGATACCCATTTCAGATAGCCGTCGATTGCCTTGTCGGCGATTGATTCCATCACCTTCGGAGGCACGGTGCTCCAAGGGTCGGTTCCGTTGCCGGGGACGATTTCCTGTCCCTGAATACGGTGAAGCCGGGTTCCCGCAGGGTCAAGCACGTCCCAGACATAGATGATCGTCGTCTGGTTGCCGTCGGGCAGGGCGGAGAAGTAGCCCTTCATGATATGCGTGTTGTCGGTATCGGCGGCCGTACCCAGAACGATGCCCTTGGCCTTGGCCAGCGCCGAGAGCCGTTGCGACAAGGGTGTGGCGGCGGCAATCGGCGCGCCGACGATCGGGGCGAAACGCAGTTTTGCCGTGCGGGACACACCCGGCTGCGCGGCGCCC
>ENA-OOPC01000028-OOPC01000028.1-human-oral-metagenome-genome-assembly--contig:-NODE-28-length-9034-cov-1.903671_pt1 | contig 9034 bp, 10 predicted proteins | sample MGYA00245291_ERZ501124 | MGnify/ENA primary metagenome ERZ501124 (study PRJEB25959, sample SAMN05335013) | human oral metagenome | host: human-associated | place: USA: California | collected 2014-04-10...
CAGGTCAATCCGTCCATTCAGTATCTGCCCCGAGGTGAGCAACTGTTGCACCGGGTACTCTGCCATGGCTTTGGCATGCGGCCACCGGGACTCGATCCAGGAATGCAACGCAGATAGCTGATTGATGACCTGGCTGGCGCTCACATGCTCATGTACTTCATGGCTCAGCAGCAGGCGCTGCACTTCGTCCAGGACGACGGGACGGGTTGGATCGGTGAACGAGAGGCACAGACTGGCGTGAATCGCGGTCCCCAATGCACTCATATCCGGGCTGCCCTGCAAGGCGATGCGGGTGCCGATTTGGCATTTTTCGCCGGCGCCTGTCACCGATCGGATGACGCTACTGGACGGCTGAAAGCTCAGTTGCATACGCGGCTTGGCAACTACCAGTGGGGCAAGCCAATGCAGATTTTGCACGGCAACTGCGATAGGTTCTGGCGCATTGTCGGCGGTCAGTGTTCGACAGTCAGCCGGCAACGATTTCCCGCTAGGTAAACGTAGAACTTGCTCGCCTGGGGCTGTCATCAACCACGGCGCTTGAACGCAGTCGAGCCACTGCCCGGTTGTTTTTCTGCCGGAACGTGCGATCACCAGCAGATCGCGGGCTCGGGTCATGCTCACGTAAAGCAGGCGTTTTGCTTCTTCAACAGCTTCCTCTCGGCACGTTTTGGCCAGGCTGGTCTGCTCGAACTTCTCGGCCAGTGGGACCTTCTGCTGTTTGCCTAGAGGCCAAGGCCAGTAGCGGATGAAGCGGTCGTGCAATGGTTTGTGCGGATCGAACGCGCTATTGGAGCGCGAAGAAACGGACCATAGGCGGTCGCCAATATCGCGCGCCAAATCCATCAGGATGACCACTGGCCATTCCAGGCCTTTGCTTGCGTGGTGGGTCATCACCTGAACGGCGTCCAAAGCCGGTGTGGCCAATGCATCGTTGTTGGTGCTGGCCGTTTCGCCCAACCAGAGCACCAGCCCGGAGATAGATGCAGCCCCCAGCCCATTTCGGCATAGGTCCTCATATTGCTGCGCCAAGTCGATTATTGCGTCGAGGTTGGCCATGCGCTTTTGAGCCTGTGCTGGCGAGGTCGACCAACTCGTGACGCGCGAGGGTAAGTCACACTCAGCGATTAAGCGCTGCAACGCTTCCACAGGCGTCAGCAATGGAAGGTCCGCGCGCAGCCGCGCCACTGCCGCAACCAAGGGGTGTGCCCGATAATCGTCGACGTCTTGCTCGCGCCACAGCGCTTTTGGATGACCCGCATGCAAATAACGCAGGCGCTCCGCAACCCAGCTCTCCGGCTCTTCTGCCTCAGCCAGCGAAACAATCTGCGCGGTAGCCAGGGTATCGAAGGGATCATTCAAGCGACGCAAGCACGCCAGCGCCAGGGTTGCTTCTGCGGTAGCCAGCAAGCCGGGCTGTGCAGTGGAGCAGGGCATTCCCGCTGCAGCGAGGGCGGCGGCCACTTTGGCGACGTTGCTGTGGGAGTAGCAAAGTACGGTGATATCGCCCAGCTGGACGTCACGGATTTCCTTGCTGGTTTTATCGAATACCTGATGCCGGTTTTTCACCAGTTGGCCAATGCCTTCGGCCAACGCATTCACCTGCTGCTCGGCATTGCTGCCATCGAGTAACCAATTGGCGAAGGCGGGCCCGGGGCAGTTGGTCCGCTCGAGTAGGTATCAGCTGAACTTCGTCGGGCGGCAAGCTGCTGGAGAACGCCGGGCCAAACACTTCGTTCGCCAGCTCGACCAGCTCCGGTCGTGAGCGCCACGAGTTACGCAACACCTGTTTCTCACCGCCCATTTCGGGTAACGCGTTGAGGATGGCCTGCATCAATGCACAGTCGCTGCCACGGAAGCCATAAATGGCCTGCTTGATATCGCCTACCCAGTAAACCCGTTTGGCAAAGCGCGAAAGCTTCAGGAAGACTGCCAACTGCATCGGGCTGGTGTCCTGGAACTCGTCAACCATGACCAGATCAAGTTCTTGCTCCAGCACCTGAATCACGGCGGGGTTGTCTAGCAGTTTCAGCAATGCGTGTTCCTGGTCGGCAAAGTCCAGCACGCCGAGCTCAAGTTTGCTCTGGCCGTACACGTGCAATGCGTCGATGGCCAAGGTGAACACCTGTTCCAGATACACCGTGATATCGCGATGCAAGTCCGTGTGTTCTGCGTAGCGCTCTACCGTTTCGGTCAGGCTTGCAACCAATGGCTTGAGCTTGGCTTCCGGGGCCGATTTGGCCAACTTTGCCCAGGCACTCCAGCGCGCGTTGCCTTGCAGCAACTCACGGTGGAAATCCATGAGCAGGGATACATAGTCCGCCGTAAGCTTTATCTTGCTGTTGGCAGCGATCAGTTGTCCAAGCACATCAGGAATGATGCGCAGGAGCTCACCGCTCAAGTCGTTTTGGTCGCTGAGGGGAAATGCTCAAGCATATCCTCGGCATTGCGGACTGCAAAACCACGGGCCAGATCGAGGTCGATGTCGTTGGTGCGTAGCTGATCTAACAGTCGGCGAAGTTCATCGAGCCAGTTATTGCTCGCATAGTCGCCCTGTTGATGGGTGACTTCCAGGCCCAGACGGCGTGCGATGGCAAGGAAGGTGTCCATGCTTTCGCCATGCAGGACCCGGTCTACTGCCTGATTGAGCAGCACTTTCGCCTGATTCTCTTCCAGCACTCGTTGTTGTGGAGGCATGCCAGCTTCAAATGCGAAGCGCTCCAGCAATTGGCCCCAAACGCTGTTGACGGTGCCTATCCGGGCTTGCCCCATAGAGGTCGCCAAGCCAATCTCACCTTTTTTGAGCAAATGGCTGCGTACTCGCTCGCGAAGTTCGGCTGCCGCTTTTCGTGTGAAGGTGGTGGCAATAACGCCTGCAGGTTGGACCTGCTGACTGAGCAGTTCCTGGTGCAGAATCTCCGTGAGCCGGTGAGTTTTTCCGCTGCCGCGCCTGCGCTGATAAAAGTGATGTGCGCGTTCTTAGGCATTGTCATTGCTCCCATCCGGCCAGGGCCAGGTAGTCGTTGTAGGCTTCCTTGAGGTATTCCATTGGCATCGCTTTCTCGGGCGGTGTCGAATCCTCGTCCTCTTCAATACTTTCCAGTGCCACTTCAAAGACGCCCGCAGTGATTTGCGCCTGACGCCATTTCCAGGCCTCGGTGAAACTCTGCCAGAGTCGGGCGTGGTGCTTGGCGGATTGGCGGGCACCCGTTCCGAATCGGCAAATACGCGGTCATCCGGTGTCAGCAGGCGGGCGGACTCCAGGATGAAATACGCCACGGACGGCAACGAATTGGTCTCCTGACGCAGCAACTCGGCATAAATCGCCAGTTGTAAATGGCGGTTCGCCTTGAGTTGTTCGGGATATTTTTTGCCGCCGGCCCACTTCATGTCGACGATGGCTCGATGCCCGTCCTCTGTGGTCAATACCAGGTCGGCAGCACCCGCCAGAGCGCCTCCAGCGAATTGCCCGTCCAACGCCTGCTCTGCGGTTACGACGCGGACATTGGCATTGGCCAAGTGCGCTCGCAACTGGGTCATTGCACGCAACACTCGGTGGCGCAGGGTTGACAGATCGGCACCGCGCCCCTCCATCAACAGCACTGCCCCTTCTTCACGCACCACGCGCGGGAAATGAATCGAGAACCATGTGGCGAAGTCTGCCGCGTCCATGGTCAACGCGTCGGTTCTGCTGAAAAAGTGTTCAGCTAAACGGTGGGCAAGCGAACCGTTCAGAAGAAAACTGTCGCTCAGACTGAGACTCTTGGATGCCTGAATCTTGGCTCCGTATTGCAGCAGCCATTGGTAAGGGTTGAACAGCAGCAGGTTGAGGCTCGAGAAAGAGGCTTTTTCTGGCAGAGCCAGCGGCATGTCTGCCGGCAGCTTCCACCAGCGTTTGCGCACTGACAGCCAAGGTGACCCGGTGTCCGCCAAGCAACGTCTGTGTTCCCTGCGCGCGGCCAACAGTGTGCTGCATTCTCAACGCGCCTTGCTCGTACTTGACGAGATCGAAGACATCTTCCAGACCGCCAGCGCAGACGCCAATAGTCGCTCGCAGAAAGGCTGGATCAATCGCATGCTGGAAGAAAATACGCTGCCGTGTTTCTGGCTGAGCAACAGCATAGAGGCTATCGACGCCGCCCATATACGACGCTTCGATATGGTGATCGAGGTGCCCAACCCGCCACTGGCACAACGCAAGCGGATGCTGCGCGAGTGTGGCGGTGGCAAATTGAGCGATCAGTTGATCGAACACCTCAGTGCACACGAGCGAATGACGCCTGCCGTGCTGGAGCGGGCAGTACGCGTAGGACGCAGCGTGTCGCAGCGCGCCAGCAAGGCGCTGGATAACACTATTCGCTGCATTGTCGACGGCACGCTGAAAGCTCAAGGCTTCGAAAAACTTCAGCACACCGACGGCGCTTTGCCAGCGCTTTATTCTCCGGAGTGGATCAACGCCGACCTCCCACTGGACGGACTGGTTGACGGTTTCCGCTCTCATCCACAGGCACGGTTGTGTTTCTACGGGCCACCCGGCACTGGCAAAACCGCATTTGGCCACTGGCTGGCGCAGGAGCTGGGCAAGCCGCTGATGGTCAAGCGAGTCTCCGACCTCGTATCCCCTTACGTGGGAATGACTGAGCAGAACCTGGCGGGCGCCTTCGAGCTCGCGCAACGAGAAGACGCCGTACTCCTGCTGGATGAGGTCGACAGTTTTTTGCAGGACCGGCGCAAGGCGCGGCAAAGCTGGGAGGTCACTGCAGTCAATGAAATGCTCACGCAAATGGAAAGCTACCGAGGGCTGTTCATTGCCTCCACAAACCTGATCCTCGATCTGGATCAAGCCTCTCTGCGGCGCTTCGACCTTAAGGTGCATTTCGGCTACCTAGCAACCGCTCAGGCTCAGGCATTGTTTGCCGCACTTCTGAAGGCTCTGGAGCTCAAGGACCCACAAAACAGTGCTGCGACTCGCTTGCGCGGCGAGACATACCTGACTCCCGGTGACTTCGCGGCGGTCGCGCGCCGGGGGCGCTTCAAGCCATTCGCCAGCGCGGATGAATTGGCAGGCGCATTGCTTGCCGAGTGTCGACTGAAGTCCGCTGGGCAGCAGCGCCCTATCGGTTTCATACATTGAACGGACTAAAGGTTGCCGGATTGTCGCCGATAGGCAGACAACCGGTTTATTCGCCAGCCAAAGGCCAGCTTCAACACTACAAGGATGATTCTCTTGCCTTCAGCCAAGACCCATAGCGCTTTGAGTCGTCAATGGGAGCTGTTGCAACAGCTGCCCAAACGCTCACCCGGTATCACAGTGAGTGAATTGCTGACTCGCCTGACGGCCACTGGCTACTCCATCAGCCGCCGCAGCATCGAGCGCGACCTGCGTGATCTGTCCCTGGTGTTTCCATTGCAGTGCAACGATGGTGGTACGCCCTTCGGTTGGTACTGGAAACCGGGCGTGAGCGTCGAGTTGCAGGGCATTACTCTGACTGAAGCCGTAAGTCTTGCGTTGGTCGAAGATGCAATCCGCCCACTGCTCCCGGGCAGCATGTTGAGCGTGCTGGAACCGCGCTTCGAGCATGCCCGGCAAAAACTCAAAGGCCTCGAAGACGGCAACCCTGCCGCGCGCTGGCCCGACAAAGTTGCGAGCGTTCGGCCGGATTTCAATCTTCGAGCTCCGGAAATCCAGGCAGAAACCTTGGAGGCACTGCAGCATGCCCTGATTAGCGAACAGCAAGTTCATTGTCAGTACTACTCGGCACACACCGACAAACTCAGTGTACTGACTCTCAACCCCCTGGCGATTGTCCAGCGGGGACTGATCACCTATCTGATCGCCACTGCCGCGCCGTATACCGATGTCCGTCAGTTCGCGGTGCATCGCTTTCGTGCGGTAACGGTGCTCGACACGCCATGCCAGGGGCTGGAGTCATTCGAGCTGCAAACCTACCTTGCCACCGACGCCCTGCAGTTCGGCAAACCCGAGAAAATCCGCTTCAAGGCTTGGGTGAGTGAACACCAGGCTCGGTTGATTCGAGAGACGCCACTGAGTAAAGACATGGCGCTCGAAGCATTGTCGGACGGTTATCAGGTGCAGGCCACCGTCAACAATACGTGGCAATTGCACTGGTGGATTTTGTCGTTGGGCGATTCATTGGTCGTGCAGGAACCCGCAGCACTGCGCCAACAGGTAGGCGATACATTGCGCCGCGCCGCTGCGGCGTATGAGCCAGAAATTTAGCTTGTTTTAAGCAACCGACGCGACCGGCCTATTTTTTGGTCGAATGCTCAACAAGGTAGAAACACATGCTTACGCCTTCCATCCTGACCGACATCGCAAGCAATCTGCGTGATCTGGCCCGCTACGTCGAACGCACAACTATCGATAGCCTCCATGACGTATGTATTCCTTTCAGTGAGATCCGCAGCGGCTATCCCGCTCAAACGCTGGGGGCTCTGAAGACCTGGTCCTCTTCCAAAGCGCGCTACATCTATCAGTTTTCAGTTGAAGACGATGCATACGAAGAGCTCCACGGCGCATTTAAGGAAGCCAAGGAGGCTCGGAAAAACGATCGAGCGTATTGCCGTCTCAATCCCGCGTCAGCACTGTTATATGTTGGGAGCTCCTCCGACCTGGATTCGCGGGTCAAACAACACCTGGGCTTCGGCAATAAAGGTACCTACGCCATGCAGCTCTGCCACTGGCTGCCAGAACGCGAGGGTACGTTGCGCATTCAAGCCTGGCGATTCAGCAAAGAGATCGACGGTGCCGTCGTCCAGGCGATAGAAGATGGCTTGTGGGCCTCGAACAAACCCATGTTCGGCAGACAGGGCGCTCGATAAGCAATTCGCTGACCGTTGAAGGCGTCCGCTATTCGTTTGCCTGAGCAAGCAACTGCGGCAGTATTTCTGCCGCTTTGCCGACGAGACTGAACTCCCTTTCTCCCTGGACCGATTCTCGCTGCAGGTTGACATGCACAACTACAGCGCCATGTTCCCTGGCGATCCGAGGAATTTCCGCCGCTGGTTGTACCAGCCCCGAAGTCCCCACCGAAAGCAGCAGATCGCAATCTCTGACGGCCGCCAGCGCTTCATGCCATGCGTGCTCCGGTAGCGACTCACCGAACCAGACCACGCCCGGCCGGACCTTGCCGTTACAGTGTCGACAGCGAGGAGGTTCGATCCTGCGTCCGTCTGCAGGTTCACTCAACTGATCCGTTGTCCCCTTATAAGGCCGGGCACACGCAAAACAGCGCGGTGAGTGGAGGCTGCCGTGCAAATGAATCACCCCATGACAACCCGCACGCTCGTGCAGATCGTCGACATTCTGAGTAATGACCGTCAGCCTGGTGACTAACCGAGCGAGTTCGGCAACAGCCAAATGGGCGGGGTTCGGTTTGGCGGTAAGTACCTTTGAGCGTCGCCATTCATACCATCCCCACACCAACGCCGGGTCGTTGCGAAATGCGTCGGCGGTGGCCAATACCGCTGGATCGAAACGCTCCCACAAGCCAGTCAAGGCGTCGCGAAACGTCGGGATGCCACTCTCGGCAGAACGCCCGCGCCAGTAAATACGACCACATGGGAAGCATCACGCAAAACGCTGGCCCTGGAATTCGATCATGAGTTCGTCCTATCTACGTAACCGGGCAAACCATTCAGCCAACGTACGATCAATCATATTGGCCGGTTGTCGGGTCAACGCTTCGTTTCCACATTTCTCACATCGATCGCACCAATCCCCCGGTCCAAGGGCATCGCTAAGTGGCACGACCGTTTTCTTCCAGCCACATTTGCCACAGACAAATGTGAAGGGTCTTGGTCTTATGGGCATGTCATTACTCCTCTGTTACGCTCGCTTTACGCCACAGGCAGCAAGGCCTGCAGAATTTCCACCTTGCGCTGTAGCTGTTCCACATGAGCCTTTTCCGCTCGCAGCGCCGATCTGAGCTCGCGATTTTCCTCGGCATGCCAATTCGCGCGAGTTCGACGCTCCTGCGTAGTGACATGCCAATCGCTGAGTAAACGCCAGGTTTTGCCGCATCGCGTGTACAGCGCAACCAGCACTGAAAGGATCAGCCCCTGCATCGCCATCGATGCCCAACTCTCAAAACCCATAGCATTTTTCTCCTGACGCAAACGCAGCTCCGGCAGCCAGCGGTACCAGTGCGTAGCCTTGGCAAAGTCTGGCGCCTGGCCATCAATTCCTTTTTCATGCAAACGTCCCAACGCCTGCGCCGCACACGTGATGCCGCGCTCATATGCCTGCTCGTAGTAACTGGTCGCAAGGTCCTGGTTAACGCACATGCCTCGGCCGTACCAGGCTTGCTCGCCAAGATTGAATGCCGCCTCACCCGATCCCAACACATACGCGAGTTTGAACAACCGCCGAGCGAGGACGCTATCGAAAGGGACGCGACGACCGTTGATCCATAGCCAGCCAAGATCATTGAGCGCATCCGGGTCTGAGGCGAGCGAGTCATCGCGTAGCGAACGATACAGAATGCGCAGCAACGCGGGATCGACCATGGTGACCAGGGGGCTCGCGGCGTTGATCGTGAGGTAGGCAAGATTGCGTCGACAGGCGCTTTCAACACTCTCAAGGACGGCATGCCAATGTCTGCATCCGCAACGCATGGCGACCGCGACTCGACAAACCGCATGCTCTCGGCATCGGGCAACAGGGCATCCAGAAACTGGAATACTTTTTCATCAGGGCTCATTCGGACAGCCTTCCGGTTGATCATTCGATAGGGCTCATTATCGAAATGACAACGACATTTTGTGTCGTACACGCATCTCGACACATCCTGTCGCGGCTGATCACAACAATGAAGGCTCATCAATACAACCCAGAGCCAGCACTCATGAAAACCTACAGCGCCTTCATGCAACGCTCCATCGCCACTGCCGGTCCGCAAGCCAATTTCACCATCACCGTACAAGCAGTGAGCTCGGCCATGGCCAAGGTCACTGCCGAAGCCCAGTATCCCGGTTACAAGTGTTTCAACGCTCCCACTCAGGTTCGCTGACGATC
>ENA-OOPC01000029-OOPC01000029.1-human-oral-metagenome-genome-assembly--contig:-NODE-29-length-8961-cov-12.675911_pt1 | contig 8961 bp, 9 predicted proteins | sample MGYA00245291_ERZ501124 | MGnify/ENA primary metagenome ERZ501124 (study PRJEB25959, sample SAMN05335013) | human oral metagenome | host: human-associated | place: USA: California | collected 2014-04-10...
GATGGCCCCAGGCGATGAATCTTTGCGCGATATCGTTGTCCGCACCGGGGCGGGCCGAACGCACGAGCTTGAGGATGGCTTCGACAACGCCTTCCGCCACGGGAATCCTGCGGATCAGCTGCTGCATTTCGCGCAGGCGCTCGGCAGTGATGGTCTTGGCCGCCCGGGCTTCCGAGGTGCCGGTGGTTTCGAGAAGGACGCGGCGCTCCGCCTCCAGCTCCGGATAAAGGATATCGATCTGCATGAGGAAGCGGTCAAGCTGCGCCTCGGGCAGGGGATAGGTGCCTTCCTGCTCCAGCGGATTTTGTGTCGCCAGCACGTGGAACGGCGATGGCAGGTCGTGCCGTTCACCGGCAACGGTCACATGGTATTCCTGCATGGACTGCAGCAGGGCCGACTGGGTGCGCGGCGAGGCGCGGTTGATTTCGTCGGCCATCAGCAGCTGCGCGAAGATCGGGCCTTTGACATAGCGGAACGAGCGCTTGCCATGGTCGTCCTGTTCCATGACTTCCGAGCCGATAATGTCCGACGGCATCAGGTCGGGCGTGAACTGCACACGGCGCTCGTCGAGGCCGAGCACGGTACCGAGGGTTTCGACCAGCTTGGTCTTGGCAAGGCCGGGAACACCGACGAGAAGGGCATGGCCGCCGGCAAGCAGCGCGACGAGCGTGCGCTCGATCACGCTTTCCTGGCCGAAGATGACAGTGCCGACGGCAGCGCGTACCCTGGAGATATCCGCCAAAGCCTTTTCGGCCTCTGCTATCATGGCCTTCGGATCGGACGGTTCCCCGGTTTTGATGATTGTCATGGTTTACCTCGTCTCTGGCCTGCGGAGCTGGTTTATGGTCAGCTTCACACTTAAATGAGTCTAGATCACTATGACATGCAGACAAGCGGTTTAACGGTGACTATTTCGTGACGAATGAACAAAAAGGTCTTGGTATGGCACAGTCAGAGGGCACGTTGCGCGATGCGGCAGGGCTTGAAGCGCTGATTTCGCGCGCCGCGGCGCAAGGCAAGGGCCTGCCGCCGGTGGAAAAGTGGAACCCCGACTTCTGCGGCGATCTCGATATGGAGATCAAGGCTGATGGCACCTGGTTCTACATGGGAACACCCATCGGCCGCGCACCGCTGGTCCGGCTGTTCTCCACGGTCCTGCGCCGGGATGCCGATGGCAAGACCTATCTGGTCACGCCCGTCGAGAAAGTCGGTATCCGCGTCGAGGATGCGCCCTTCCTTGGTGTCGAGCTCAATGTATCCGGCGAGGGCGCCGATCAGGTCATGACCTTCCGCACCAATGTGGGTGATATCGTCGAGGCAAATGCCGCCAATCCCTTGCGCTTTGTCATCGATCCGGCCAATGGCGGGCTTAAGCCCTATGTGCTGGTGCGCGGACGGCTGGAAGCGCTGCTGGCCCGCCCGGTCATGTACGAACTGGTCAGCCATGGCGAAGATATCGTCGTCGGCGGCAAATCCATGTTTGCCGTGCGTTCCGGCGGTACGGTCTTTCCGATCATGCCGTCGGGCGAGCTGGAAGAGCAAAGCCTATGAACCAGACAGTATTGAGGGATGACGGCTTTTCCGCCCGGGCCTTTGCGCAGCGCGTCGCGGCGAAGGGCCATGAGACGCTGAGCGTCGATCATGGCGACCACCTGCTCAATCCCGACCTCGATGCCCTGATCGCGGCGACCAAACTGCGCGAGGCGGCGGTGCTGATCCCCATCGTCGATCATGGGGATGAAGCGGGCGTCATTCTCACCCTGCGCAATGCCAACATGCGCAAGCATTCGGGTCAGGTGGCATTTCCCGGCGGCGCCATCGATCCGGAAGACGATTTCCAGCCGGAAAAGGCGGCGCTGCGGGAAGCGCATGAGGAGATCGGCCTGGAAGGGCGGCATGTCGAGCTGCTCGGCCGTCTGCCGCGCTATCTCACCACGACGGGCTATTCCATCACCCCGGTGCTCGGGCTCGTTCATCCGCCATTCGACCTGACGCCCAATCCGGATGAGGTCGCCGATGTGTTCGAAGTGCCATTGTCCTTTCTGATGAATCCTGCCAACCACCGCAGGGAAAGCCGGATATGGCAGGACAAGGAACGTTTCTATTATACGATGCCGTTCGGCGACCGCTTCATCTGGGGCGTTACGGCGGGCATCATCCGCACACTTTATGAAAGGCTCTATTCTTGAGCATGACAGTATCGATTGCCGGCAAGGCCCCATGGCTGAAGAACGAGGCTTTGCAAAGGCTGCTCGCCGCCCTTTCTGCCGATGGCGAGGGCGCGCGCATTGTCGGCGGCGCGGTGCGCAATGCGCTTCTCGGGCAAGAGGTGTCCGATCTCGATATCGCAACCACCTGTGTGCCGGATGAAACGATTCACCGGGCGCAGGCGGCGGGGTTCAAGACCGTGCCGACCGGTATCAGCCATGGCACGGTGACCGTTGTCGCCGACAAGCGGCCGTTCGAGGTGACCACGTTGCGCGCCGATGTCGAGACCGACGGGCGCCACGCAGCCGTTGCCTTCGGCCGCGACTGGCAGGTCGATGCGGACCGGCGCGATTTCACCATCAATGCGCTCTACGTCGAAGCGGATGGTACGATCGTCGATCTGGTCGGCGGTCTTGCCGATATTGAAAGCCGGACCCTGCGCTTCATCGGCGATGCGGAGCAGCGCATCCGCGAGGATTACCTGCGCATCCTGCGCTTCTTCCGGTTTTTTGCCTGGTATGGCCATGGCCGTCCCGAGAGCGAAGGTTTGAAGGCCTGCGCCCGCCTGAAGGACGGGCTGGCGCAGCTGTCGGCGGAGCGCATCTGGTCGGAGCTGAAGAAGATGCTGGCGGCGCCGGATCCTTCGCGCGCCCTGCTGTGGATGCGTCAGGCGGGCGTGCTGACGGCGGTTCTGCCGGAGAGCGAGAAATGGGGCATCGATGCGATCCATGGTCTCGTCAAAACGGAAAAGGAACTTGACTGGTCGGCTGATCCGCTGCTGCGCCTTGCCAGCATGATCCCGCCCGATGCGGAGCGCATCCATGCCATGGCGGTGCGCCTGAAGCTTTCCAATCAGGAGCGCGAGCGGCTGGAAGCCTGGGCTGGTGCCGTCCTGCCCAATGCCGAAATTTCCGAGGCGGGTTTTGCCAAGCGGCTTTATCGCAGCGACCGGCAGGGCATGATGGACCGCCTGCGCCTTGCGCTGGTTTCAGCGCGCATGGAGGCGCTCAACGACAATGCCGCCATGATGCGTGCCGGTCATCTGTCAAAACTGCTGGAATTTGCCGGGCGGTACGAGAAGCCCAAATTCCCCATTTCCGGCGGCGACCTCATCGCTGCCGGTCTGGAAAAGGGCCCCGATGTGGGCAAGCTGCAACGCGCGCTCGAGGATGCCTGGATTGACTCGGGCTTTACGCTGGACCGTGATGCGCTGCTTGCCAGAATTCCCGACCTGACAGGAAAGCCTGTCTAGGCAGCCTTGCCCTTTTCAGGCTGGATATTGGCCTTGATCGTTTCGAGCATGGCTTCGCGGATGGCCGTTTCGCCGTGGGTTTCGCGAAGGTGCTCGGTGGCGCGGCGGATGATCTCGGCTTCGGTGTCGTGACGGGTATGCCACTGGCAACCGGGAACGATGCAATGAAGTTCTTTCATGGCCTTTTCTCCCTGTTGTGGGCCCGGCGTGACGCGAGCCCTCTCCATCGAGATACGGCTTCAGATACCGTACCGGCAGCACCATAACGCATGAAAGCCGGTATTGATCCCTGAAAAAATCACATCACGGCCATTTGACCGTTGGCGGCATGGACGAAAGGATCGAATCCACGTTGCCGCCGGTCTTCAGGCCGAAGATCGTGCCGCGGTCGTAGAGCAGGTTGAATTCAACGTAGCGTCCGCGCCGGACCAGCTGTTCCTGCCGGTCTTCGGAACTCCAGTCCCGGTTGAAATTCTGCCGGACGAGATAGGGGTAGACCACCGAAAAGGCCCGGCCGACGTCGCGGGTGAAGGCAAAGTCGGCATCCCAGCCGCCATTTTCGTCGGAAGAATGCAGCCAGTCATAGAAAATGCCGCCCGTGCCGCGCGGCTCCTTGCGGTGCGGCAGATAAAAATACTCGTCGCACCAGTCCTTGAATTTCTCGTGGCTGGCGACTGCCGCATGCTTGTCGCAGACGAATTTCATCGCCTTGTGGAAGGCGGCGGTATCCGGGTCTTCCTGTGTCCGTTTGCGGTCGAGAACGGGCGTCAGATCAGCGCCGCCGCCGAACCACTGGCGGGTGGTGACAACCATGCGCGTGTTCATGTGCACCGCCGGGACGAACGGGTTCTGCGGATGGGCAATCAGCGAGATGCCCGAGGCCCAGAAGCGCGGATCTTCATCCGCACCGGGTATCTGCTTGCGGAATTCCTGGGAAAATTCGCCATGGACGGTGGAGGTGTGAACCCCGACCTTCTCGAAGACCCGGCCATGCATGATGGACATGATCCCACCGCCGCCATTGCCTTCGTCGCGCTGCCATGGCGTCTGCACGAAACGGCCCGCCGGCCGGTCGGAGAGTGGCCCTTCCAGATCATCCTCGAGCTGCTCGAAACTGGCGCAGATCTTGTCGCGCAATTCGGCAAACCACGCGGTGGCGGCTGTCTTCTTGTCTTCAAGTGCTTCGGGCAGGATGGCGGGAATATCCGGGCGGTCCATATTAGCGATTCCTTCTTGCTGTGTACTTTATCACATCCGGGGCGCGGCAAAGGAAGGTGGTGTTTGGGCTATCCCAAAAAATGACTCGTTTTCAGGGCGGGGTTTGATCTACTCTCTGCCGTACAGGGTTCAGGAAGGGATGCAAAATGGTCTCCAAAGTACCCAGGACACACTTTCCCAAGCCGCCGCTCGACGGCTTGCGCAAGCAGCTGAAGGAAAGCCGGGGCGAAGCCCCCCGGCAGCGTGGTGCATTCATCCGCGAGAGCTTCCGCCTGCCGCGTCTTGCCGCCCGGGAGAAGGCGAAGGAGTGGTTCGACCAATACCCGAAAGCGGCTTACTGGACGGAAATCGAAAGCTGGTACGAACGGCCTGGCGACATCATCGAATTCACCATGCGCCGTTTGCCCAATGCCGACTAAAATCGGCTGAAAAGACCGATGCGCGCGCGGAAATCTCGAATTTCCAGGAAAAACCGGCGTGAATTGTCAACAACCGAACACTTTTCTTCATAAATGGCATCAAATTATTTCAATGATGGATTCAGGATTGTCATGAATCGTGGCTGACAGCCTGCCATAAAGACAGTAGAACTTTTTGCAGCGCCGGAGAATCTTCCGGCCGCGCAATCCGCGCAATAAAAAATTCAAGGAGGACACTATGCGCTTATCGTTGATCTCTGGCGTGGCGTTGACGGCTGTCATGGCGATGACTTCATTCGCCCGTGCTGACATCGTCATCGGCAACATCGCGCCTGTAACCGGCCCTGTGGCTGCCTATGGCATGCAGGTGAAGAACGGTGTTGCAGCGGCTGCGGAAGCCATCAATGCCGAAGGCGGCATCAAGGGCGAGAAGATCGTCATCAAGCTTTTCGATGATGCCGGTGAGCCGAAGCAGGGTGTGTCGGTTGCCAACCAGGTGGTCGGCGAAGGCATCAAGTTCGTGGTCGGTCCGGTTACGTCAGGCGTTTCGATGCCGGTTTCCGATGTGCTGGCTGAAAACGGCATCCTGATGATCACCCCAACGTCCACCACGCCTGATCTGACGACGCGTGGCCTGGACACCGTGTTCCGCACCTGCGGCCGCGATGACCAGCAGGCCGAAGTCGCTGCCCAGTACATTCTCAAGCACTACAAGGACAAGCGCGTCGCGGTTGTCTATGACAAGAACACCTATGGCACGGGTCTGGCCAACAATCTGAAGGCAACGCTCAACAAGGGCGGCGTCAAGGAAGTTGTCGATCAGGGCATCAATGCCGGTGAAAAGGACTACAGCGCGCTCATCACCCGCCTGAAGTCGGAAAAAGCCGACGTGATCTATTTCGGCGGTTACCATCCGGAAGGCGGCCTGATTGCCCGCCAGCTGGCGGATCAGGGCATCAAGGCCCAGATCATCGGTGCCGAAGGCCTGTCGAACACGGAATATTGGGCCATTGGCGGCGCTGCCGCTGCCGGTACGCTGTTCACCAACAGTGCCGATCCGACAAAGAACCCGTCCGCTGCGAAGATCATGGAAGCTTTGAAGGCCAAGAACATTCCGGCTGAAGCCTTCACGCTCAATGCCTATGCGGCGCTGCAGGTCATCAAGGCCGGCATTGAAAAGGCCGGCTCCGCCGATCCGGCAGCGGTTGCTGCAGCACTGCATTCCGGCGCACCGGTTTCGACCGTCGTCGGCGACCTGACCTATGCAAAGACCGGCGATCTGACGACGCCGACCTTCGTTCTCTACAAGTGGGAAGACGGCAAGGCAGCTGAAGTCAAGTAAGCTTCCTGTCAGGTGAATGAGGACGCCGGTCAGAAATGGCCGGCGTTTTTCATGCGGGCAGCGAGAACTGCCGCAAGGCTTCACCGGTGGCGATGGCCGCGGACAGCGCGAGGTTGAGTGACCGCGCCCCCGGCACCATCGGGATGATCAATCTGGCATCGGCCGACTGGTGCACCTCATCCGGCACGCCGGCCGATTCGCGTCCAAGCAGCAGGATGTCGCCCTGTCGAAAGGTGAATTGCGTGTAGGGCACGGCCGCCTTGGTGGAAAACAGCAGCAGGCGGCGCTGTTCGCCCTGGCGCCAGTTCTGGAAGTGCTGCCAGTCGGCATGGCGGGTGAGCGCGGCCTGTTCGAGGTAATCCATCCCGGCGCGTTTGAGCGACCGGTCGGATACATCGAAGCCCGCGGGCTCGATGAGATCGACCCCGATCCCGAAACAGGCGGCCATGCGCAGGATCGTGCCGGTATTGCCCGGAATATCCGGCTGGTAGAGCGCGATGCGCAGGTCGGGTTTGTTTTCAATCACAACCGGTGGGCTCCGTTGGCAATATTTCGCTCAGGCTTATGTATTTCCTGAGAATAGGCTCTCGCTTTTTCCGTTCATAATAGGTATAGGGTTTCGACCGCAACGCTAACTTTGCCAACACAAACTTTGGAGGTGTCGATGACTGAATTTTTCCGACTTCTTCCAAACCGGATGGCTTCTCCCGATGAAGCCGTGCCCGGTGTCGTTGGCGGTCTTGTGTCTGTTCTTTCCGCGTAGTTTTCTTCCCTGACACAAGTCGCAATCGTCCCATGGTTGGCGTTTGCATGTTTGTTTTTCTCTGTTTCCATCATGCTCCGGCAACCCAAGCGCAGTAACCGCCACGCTGCGTCGGAATCATTTTCGTCTCGCATGTCATGCCGAGACCGTCGCCCGAAAGAGGTTTGATAATGTTTCGCTGGTTTGAAAAAAGGCTTGAGGCGTTTCCATCCGCCGAGCCCAGTGAGCCACCCAAGACACTGGTTGCATTCTGTTTGCACTACACGCGCGGCGTCTGGCCGTGGCTCGCCGTCATGGCGGTGTGCACGGCGTCGATCGCCGTCCTTGAAGTGTCGATGTATGCCTTCATGGGCAATGTCGTCGACTGGCTGTCCAACCAGTCGCGCGAAACCTTCATTGCGCAGGAAGGCTGGAAGCTCGCATTGCTTGCCGGCGTCGTGCTGATCGTCATGCCCGGCATCGTGCTGCTCGACTCGCTGGTCATTCACCAGACCCTGCTGAGCAATTACCCCATGCGCATCCGCTGGATGGTGCATCGCTATGTCGTCCGTCAGTCCATGACGTTCTTCCAGGACGAGTTTGCCGGGCGGATTTCCACCAAGCTGATGCAGACATCGCTCGCCGTGCGCGAAGCGGTGATGAAGCTGCTCGACGTCCTGAACTATGTGATCGTCTATTTCAGCGGCACGCTGATCATCGCCGCCGCTGCGGATCTGCGTCTCATGATACCGTTCCTGATCTGGCTGGCTGCCTATGTCGGGCTGATGTGGTATTTCATCCCGAAGCTGCAGGTGGCGTCCAAGGCGCAGGCGGATTCGCGCTCGTCGATGACGGGCCGTATCGTCGACAGCTACACGAACATCGCCACGGTCAAGCTCTTCTCCCATTCCAAGCGGGAAGAGAACTATGCCCGCGAGGGAATGGAGGAGTTCCTGTCCACCGCGATCCGCATCGGTCGCCTGGGCATCGCTCGGCAGATTGGCGTGCGCGCAATCGGATCCTTGAGCTGGCTCAGCTGGACGTTTTTGGCATCCTCGATTTCCTTCGGCGTACGATTGCGAATGAAAACGGGTTTACCGCGCCATTTGACCGTCAGGGACATGCCCGGTGTCAGCGCTGAAACATCAACTTCGATGGACGAGACTGCCAGCGTGGATGCGTCCGGTCTCATCTGGTCGATGAAGGGCCATGCAAAGGCTCCCGCTCCGACCACACCGGCCATACCTGTCGCAATATAGAGGAAGTCACGCCGTGTCGGCTCGGTCGTATCGTGTGCGCTCACGGGGCCTGTTCCTTTCCGAATAACAACGCAGCAGGAGAGTCCACTTTGTCACCACAATACACGACTGGCCCATAGAATGAGCCTCGCGGATTCCCCAGCATATTGCGTGGTTTCTAAGCATGTCGCATGAGCTTGTCCAGCCTGACAGAGCCACAAGGGCAGGATGTCGCAGGGATAAGTCGCCACACCTTTTCCACTCTTTGGCCATGAATCTGTTTGCATTTTCGCAGCGGCCTCACAGGCGCCCGATAAAGCCGCCGGATTGGCGCGCCCAAAGTCCGGCGTAGAGCCCGTTGGCGGCGATCAGCGCGTCGTGACTGCCGCTCTCGACAATGCGTCCGCCATCCATGACCACAAGCCGGTCGAGCGCAGCGATGGTCGACAGGCGGTGCGCGATGGCGATGACGGTTTTGCCGCGCATCAGCCGGTAGAGATTGTCCTGTATCGCCGCTTCCACTTCCGAATCGAGCGCCATCA
>ENA-OOPC01000030-OOPC01000030.1-human-oral-metagenome-genome-assembly--contig:-NODE-30-length-8942-cov-56.905956_pt1 | contig 8942 bp, 10 predicted proteins | sample MGYA00245291_ERZ501124 | MGnify/ENA primary metagenome ERZ501124 (study PRJEB25959, sample SAMN05335013) | human oral metagenome | host: human-associated | place: USA: California | collected 2014-04-10...
GCGGGGGTAAGGTCTCTGCCGTGCTTCAGCGACCTGTGGATGCACCTCGATGGACTGACGGTCAGCGTGAAGCGTTCCGTGAGGACTGGTACGAGAAATATACCGGTTCAGGTAAGCGTGCTGGGGGCACGCCTATTCTTGAAGATGGGATGACCCTTAACCGGGTTGACTTCAGTGCTACTGATCAGCAGTACATTGAGGGTGTTAAGCTTGCTTATTCGACGGTAGCTAACGCGTTCCATGTTAACCCCACAATGGTCGGGATTCTTGATAATGCTAATTACAGCAATGTTCGGGAATTCCGTAAAATGCTTTATGGGGATACATTAGGTCCGCTTATTGCGGAAATAGAGTCTACTCTTAATGCGTTCCTTATCCCCATTATGGGTGGGGCTAAAGGTAGCTACATTGAATTCAATGTAGCTGAGAAGCTTCAGGCTGATTTCGAACAGCAAGCTCAATGGTTCCAGTCGGCTGTGGGCTCGGCGTACATGACTCGTAATGAAGCGCGTGCTAGGTTGAACCTTCCTGCTATTGACGGCGGTGATGATCTGATTACGCCGCTGAATGTGAGTGTGGATCCGGCAGGGTATGGTCAGAACTCCGGTGAGGTTAGGACTAAGGCTCGAAGTCTCGGCGTGGACCGTAAGTCGTGGGTCAAGAGGTACACGACTGTGCTGGAGGCTCACGCTAGGAAGCGCCTGTATAAGTCTGGCCGGATGAGTTCTAAGGCTAGTGCAGATGAGTCTCTGGCTCAGGACCTGATGGACCTTGATCTGGACCTTACTAGTGAGATAGGGCGACGTCTGCTTGAAGGTAGGGATGAGTCGTACGACAAGGGCATGACTCGTAAGTACCTGAGGAAGCGAGCTGAGCGAATCTCAGAGGGGATTCTGGATAGCCTGGATGAGCTTGAGGATGAGCAGGACGAGTGGGAGCAGGCGATGGAGGGTGATGATCCTCCGGATACTGTGGAACCTGTTGAGCACTGGCTGAAAGAAGCTGCGCTGGGTATGGCAGGTTCAATGGTCACCTGGGCTATGGGCTGGGCCACACAGGAGGCAGGTAGGCAGTCTGGTGCTGCTACCAAGACATGGCATACGGGACCTAATGCCCGGGACTCACATGCTGCTATGGACGGTGAGCGTGTGGGCCTGGATGAAGAGTTCTCTAACGGCATGAAGTACCCAGGTGATGACGATGACCCTGCTGAGGTTGCTCACTGTAATTGCACAACTAGCATAGATTGGGAGTAGCGATCAAGACTAAGTCGTTTAAGGTTAAAGCAGAAGAGTCTGAGGAATCTGGGTCAGGCTATTTCGTAGGGTATGCCTCGGTATTCGGTAATGTTGATTCTTACGGTGAGGTTATGGAGAAAGGCGCTTTCTCCGATACCCTGAAAGAGTGGGAAGGCCGTAAGATCCCCGTCTTCTATGGGCATGACCTGACTAACCCTGAGAACAATGTAGGGTATGTTGAGTCTGCTGAGGAAGACGCTACCGGTCTGCTTGTCAAGTGTGTGGTAGATACTGAGGGCCCAGGCAATGGCCCGATCGTTTATAAGCTTTTAAAAGAGGGCCGAATTGACCGCATGTCTTTCGGCTTCTATGTTAATGATGCAGACCATAAGGGCGGTGTGACTTATATTAAGAAAGTCTCGCTGCTTGAGGTGTCTGTGGTCCCCGCTCCGGCTAACCCCGAGGCGGCTATTAATGAAGTTAAGTCATCTAAGAAAGAATCGGATATGACTCCGGAAGACATCGAGAAACTGATTGTGGAGCCTATCATCAAGCATATCGATGAGGCTTTCGAAAAGTACGTTGGGGATGAGGAGGATCCCAAGACTGAGGAGGATAAGCCGGCTGAAGACAAGTCAGCTGACGATCAGTCTAAGTCCATCCTCGCTGAGATTAAGGGGTTGCTTGCGTGAGCGGTATTGAGGCGCTGAAAGTTAAGGCGGCTGAGATCAAGGGCCGTCTGAAGTCAGTTGAAGAGTCAGGGGTTGTCGGTAAGGATACCGAAGCTCTGGTCGAAGAGTATAAGTCAACTATTGCTAAGATCAAGTCCTTCGAGTTGAATGAAGGCGCGGTTAATGAACTGAAAGGAAATTCTGTGGCGGTTGCTGGTGGAGCTAAGTCCCTGGGTGCGCACTTCGTTAAGCACTTCGGTCCTGAGCTTGCTCGGGTTAAGGGCCGTGACAACTTCTCGGTGAATGGACCCGAGTTTAAGGGTGCTGAGGACTGGCACCTTACCTGGGATAGCCTGGTTGGGTTCGACACCGATTACGATAAGGGTGCCCACTACGCTCAGCCTCCGCTGTACGTCGGCGATCTTTTTGCTCAGGGCACCACTGACAGCGCTGCTGTGGCCTGGCTTGAGGACAGCGCTGTTGAGGGCGATGCCGGCCCGACTGCCCAGGGTGCGAAGAAAAACAACATTCACTTCGTTAACCCGAAGACCATCATCGAGGCGCTGAAGAAGATCACCGGCATTCTGGCGTTCAGCGATGAGATGCTTGAGGATCACGCGTGGCTGGCCTCACACGTTAATCAGCGCGGCGCGTATCGTATCGCGGTCGCTGAAGAGAACCAGATTCTGAATGGTTCTGGTCAGAATGGTCAGCTCCAGGGCGTTCTCCAGAAGAGCGGTATTCTGGCCCGTGAGGTTGAGAAGACCGCCACCACTACTGAGTTTGGTGAGGGTATCCTGAACGGGGCTATGGCTGTTCTTCAGGAGAGCGGCTTCCCGGCTGACGCTATCGTGATCAACCCCGAGGATTACGCTGCTCAGCGCCTGGCTAAGGACAACAACGGACAGTACTTTGGTGGCGGTGCTTTCACCGGGGCTTACGGTAACGGCCAGGTTCAGGTTGTGCCGTCGCTGTGGGGCCTGAACACTGTTATTAGCCCCCGTATTGCTAAGGGCACTGCTCTGGTCGGTGCGTTCAAGGCCGGCGGTATGCTGGTCCGTAAGGGTGGCGTCCGTATTGAGGCAACGAATAGCCATGCTGACTTGTTCGTTTCTGACGTGACTGTGGTCCGTATGGAGATCCGTGAGCTCCTGACTATCACTCAGCCGAAGGCTTTCTGCAAGGTTTCTCGCAAGGCCTGATCGTGGATCTCATTGGGGCTGATACTCTGGAAGCCCTAAGTAAGGGGGTCATCAAAAAGGATGACCCCCTTACCCCTATTCTTATTAGGCAGGCTTCCGGATTGATTAGGGAATTCTGCGAATGGCATATCTACCCTTTGATCACTGAGACTAAGCGGGTAGATCATAAGGGTGGACGCTTTATTAAGTTGCCCACACTGATGCTTCAGGATGAGCCTACGATCGAGTATCTAGGCCACGAGCGTGTGGTCCAGGAATGGTCTGAAGCAGGTATGTGCAGGATCGCTGATCCTCTACCTGCTGCTATGGGGGCTATACAGGCTACTATGACTCATGGCTACAGTGAGCTGCCAGCCACGGTCGAGGTGGTTATGGCGTCGATTATTGTGGCGTCAGTGACAGCTCCGGTAGGTATCAATCAAGCTGCCGTGGGCTCAGTATCGAGTACGTTTGAGGTGCCTGGTGGGGGTATTCGATTGAGCTCCTACGCTAAGCGTGCACTTGATGGTTTTAGGTTGGTGTATCGCCCTTGAGCTTCCCTTTTCTAACTAATGGTTATATCTGGGTGGCTAGGCTCCAGGATAGGTATGATGACCGAGGCAATCTGATTCAGGATACTGTAGCTAAGGAATTCACCGTTCAGGGCTGCTCCATTCAGCAGCCTAGTGCTACTGAACTAGCTGGGGACAGGCAGGGTGAGGGTAAGTGGGCGTACACCGTGTATGCCCCACTGACTGCTTCCGTGCAGGCTAAGGACCTGGTCATCCTTAGCTGGGACCACAAGGGTACACCTGGTGAATGGTTTAACAAGACCACACCTGTGTACCGTGTGTCGGGTGTTCCCGGTGTGTGGTCTTATGACTACCTAGGCTTGAGCCACCAGGTGATTAAGCTTGTGGCGGTGGACTGATGCTTGAGAAGCTCGAATTCCACGACGAGGGGTTCCAGGCTATGCTTAAGTCAGATGAGGTTGCCTCAGTTCTAAATGATATAGCCCAGAAGATATGTGATCAGGCTAATGACAATGCTGGCCGTGACGATGCTTTTGAGTGGTCTGGGTATGTGGGTCAGACTCGAGCTAGGGCTACGGTGAGGCCGGCTAGCTTTTATGGGGCTAAGTCTGAGGCTGACGACAAAACACTGACTAGTGCGTTTGGGAGTTATACTCATGGGTAAGTATGTAGCTGAATTCCCTGACGCTGAGGCTGCCTGCATTATGGGCTTGAGGGCGCATCTACAGGGGGTGCCTGTCAGGCAGCAGGCAGACAAGCTAGGCACTCGACAGTGTGTGGTCAAGCTTACTAGCTCTGGTACTCGCCTGGATCCTCGCAGAGTGAGGGTACAACTTACCGTCACGTGTTGGGGTAAGGACAACACTGATAGCACTGAAGCTTTTAACCTCGCAGCTAAATGTCTTAACTGGGTTGAAGAGAGACCCTATTATGGCCATATAGGTAACTACCCTTGTCATAAAGTCGATATAGTTTCTTACCCTTATTACGATCCTGATAGTAGCCAGTCATCTGGGGGCTCAGGGATCGCTCGATATTCTTTTACATTCCGCACTATTCTAGCAGGAGTTAACTAAATGGCTGTTAATAACCGTAATGTGCTGGCAGGCCGTCCGGATCAGGCAGTGACTGGAGCTATCCTCTCCACTACCACTCTGGTGACTACGCTGCCTACTGATCTGTACAATCTTGATCTGAGTACGCTTAAGCTGACTGACTCAGGGTATGTTAGTGACGCGGGACTAACTCTGTCAGTTAAACGCTCAACTAATGACATCAAAGACTGGTCTCAGTCTGTGGTTAAGAAGATCCTGAGTGAGTTCTCGGGTTCCATTAAGTGGTCTCACCTTGAGGTTTCTGAGGGCTCGGCGAAGAACTTCTTCGGCGAGAGCAACGTGACTGTTACCCCGAAGACTACCTCTCAGGGTACTCGTCTGCTGATGAAGCTGCGCGCTGATGAGCTGCCTCACAAGACGTGGTGCTTCCGCATGAAGGATGGCGACGCTAAGATCATCATCTGGGTGCCCGATGGTCAGATCACTGAGGCTGATGATATTACGTTCGCTGCTAGTGACGCTATCAAGTTGCCTGTTACTCTGACGTGCTACCCTGATGCCCAGGGCAACTCGCTGTACATCGCCACTGATGACGGGGTGACTGGGGCGTGAGCAAGGTCTTTCAGCTTGACGGCCCTAAGGCTACGGATAACTTCAAATTCCGTATGCCGGGGTCCAAAGTCACTCATGAGTTGCCGTCGCTTCAGAAACTGCCTGTGGGTATTCGGAAGCGTATGGGTGATCTGGCTGGTGCTATTCAGGCTCAGCAGGAGCGTGGTAAGAAGCCTACTCAGAAACAGACTTCTGATCTGCTTGACTTCCAGCTTGACCTGCTTGAGCACTATGTCCCGGGCATTACTAATCAGCTGGACGACGATATGTTTATGGCCCTGATGGATGCGTGGAAAGAGCATTCTGAAATAAGCATGGGGGAATAATAGGGCTAGTGGGGGTGTGGCATAATCACCCACTAGCCCTAGAGCGTGAGCTCATTGGGCTGGGTTTGAGGTCCCGTCAGGTAGGCACAGATGAGCTTACCTGGCGGGACCTTCAGGCTATAGTCAGCCATGCTGAGCCAGGAGGGCCTCTGGCTAAGGACCTAGGGTACGTGTGGACCACAGACGGCTATATGCTTGCCAATATCTATGATGTCTTAGCTGGGGCTAACTGGCAGCGCGCTGGTAAGCCCAGCGATCCTCCTCCTAAGCCTATTCGAAGGCCTAATGAAATTAGGGATGATGAGCGTGCGTTTGGGTATGACCCCATCCCTCTAAGTGAATTTGATGATTGGTGGGATGCCTAATGGCTTCTGTTGAGCTAGCTACAGGTTACTATCAGCTAGTGCCTTCGATGAAAGGCAACAAGGAAGCTATTGTTGGAGAGATTACTGGTGCTGTAAACGATGGCTCCGATAAAGCTGGTAAAGAAGGCGGGGCTAGGCTATCCACTAGGTTGGCTGAAGGGCTTAAAGGTAGCTCTCTTGCAGCTCTTGGTGCTGGGGTGGCTGCGGGTATCGGTGCTGCCCTGTACAAAGTCGGTGAGACTTTCGACGAGGTCACTGACACTATCCGCACGGGTACAGGCGCCACGGGTGAGGCTCTCGATGGTATGGTCGAGGTTGCTAAACGTGTGGGCTCTACTACACCGGCTGAATTCAGTAAGATTGCCCCTGTGGTTGCTGACCTGAATACCAGGCTGGGTTTGACTGGCGAGGACCTCGAGACTGTGGCTAAGCAGGTTCTTGAGGCCGGTCGGTTGCTGGGTCAGGATGTCGATATCAGCAAGACTACAGCAGCGTTCAGTGCTTTTGGGCTGGAGGCTAAGCAGATTCCTGGAGCTATGGATGATTTGTTCAGGGTCAGCCAGGCTACTGGTTTAGGCTTCAATGATCTAGCTCAGAAGACAGCTCAAGCTGCGCCTACAATGAAGGCTCTTGGGTTCGGGTTCCAAGATACAGCGGCAATGATTGGTGCCTTCGACAAGGCGGGGCTTAATTCAAGCCAGATCATGACCTCTATGACTAAGGGTCTTACTACTCTGGCTAAGTCTGGTGAGGAGCCTAAGGAAGCATTCAAGCGAGTCACTGGTGAGATAGGCAGCTTTATCCAATCTGGTAATGAAGCCGCTGCTCTTAAACTAGCTTCTAAGCTGTTCGGAACTAAGGGGGCTACTCAGTTTGTGGAGGCTCTTAAGCAGGGCAAGATTGGCGCTGAGGACATGATGAAGTCTATCGGCGCTACCGACGACACTATTCTCGGTGTGGCCGGTGAGACGTCTGACTTCGCTGAGAAGTGGCAGATAGTTCAGAATAATGCACAGCTCGCCTTGGAGCCTTTGGGATCTGCTGTGTTCAGCACTCTTGCTGATGTCTTGTCAGCTATGGCTCCTACTCTCCAGGATATAGGTAACTGGCTGAAAGAGAATACGTGGGCTTTCGGAGCTCTGGGTGCAGCTATTGCTGGTATCTTGATTCCTGCCTTCGTTACGTGGGTGGCAGGTATCTGGGCGTCTACGGCAGCTCTTCTTGCCAGCCCTATTACATGGATAGTGGTTGGTATAGCTGCGCTTGCTGCTGGCCTGGTCCTGCTGATAGCTAACTGGCAGGCTGTCAGTGACTTCATTGGCGGTGTGTGGAACGCTACTGTGGAAGGAGCTGGGCACCTGTGGGAAGACTTTGTCAGAGGGTTGACGGAGTTCGCCACAGGCATTGGCCAGTGGTTTATGGAAGGCCTAGCTGGAGCTGGGCAGCAGATTGCTGAGTTCTTTGCTGGCCTGCCTCAGATGATCCTTGATGGCCTAGCCGCTCTGGGTGAGGTTACCCTCATGATTGTAGGCTTCTCTATAGGCATCTTCGCTGGCCTGATTGTGGGCTTCGTACAGTTCCTAGGGTACATCCCGGGATGGCTGGCGTCTGTGGGCGAGTGGCTGATGTCTCTTCCCGGCAAGGTACTTGAATGGCTCGCTGGTCTTGGCCAGCTTGCTGGTAAAGCCGCTGAGTGGTTTGGCGGGTTCTTCCAGAGTATGGTCCGCAAGGGTGGCGAGATTATTGAGTGGGTTAAGCAACTGCCTGGCAAGATCATTGGTGGCATAGCGTCACTTGCTTCGAGCCTTCCTCAGAAAGCTTCTGAGGCGTGGAACGGATTCCTCCGTAAGGCTCAGGAGCTAGGTGGCCAGGTTGCTGAATTCGCTCGTTCGCTACCAGGCAAGATTACTGGAGCTCTTGGTGATCTAGGCAGCCTTCTGGTCCGGTCTGGCGGTGCTCTTGTGGATGGCTTCTTGCGGGGTATCCAGGGGGCGTGGAATACGCTAGTTGGCTGGGTTAAGCAGGGTATGGACTGGCTGCGTGGTCTGTGGCCTTTCTCTCCTGCTAAGTGGGGGCCTTTCTCAGGTAAGGGCTACGTGACTCATTCCGGTAAAGCCATCATTCGTGACTTCGCTGATAGCCTTAAGAATGAGCAGCCTTACCTGTTGGATTCCGCTAAGAGTGTTATGGGCGACTTCCAGTCGAATTTCCAGCCTAATCTGAATGGAGTTCAACCTGCTTATGCTGGGGCTAATGCTGGAGGTAATACCAGTAGAGTCAATGTCAACGCCTATAGTAGTGACCCTTATGCTACTGCCGAAGAGGTTGCTCGGCAGCTTAGGAGATTGATGTGAAAGAAGTCACGTGGAATGGCCACGTGATCAACGGTGGGGACTGGGTTGTGAGCGAGTGCAAGCTCTTCGGCTCAGCCCCTGCCGTTGCGCAGAGTGGCCAGCGTGTGGGCTATAATGGTATATGGCGTACTAAGGCATACCATGGAGCTAAGTCCGGTGCTATTAAGGGCTACTATGTAGGGCAGTCTCTGGAGGACGCCGAGGAGGCCATGGAGACTCTCCTGAGTATCGCTGATATTAATACTTCACCTCTGACTGTTAATACACCTCGTGGCCCGAAGACTATGTATGTGGCCCGGGATAGTGCTCTTGATATAACGTTCCTGGCTAATGGGTCAGCATTTGAGTGGGGCGCTACTCTTATAGCTCCTGACCCTGTGTGGTGGCGTGGAGGTCAGACTCCGGATGGCCAGATCGACGATCAGTATACAGCTAAGCATAGGTTGTACCTACCCAATCTAACTGGCGGTATTAAGTTCCCTCTCTCAGGGATGATGTACATATTTTCTTCCCAGGCGATGTCCTTGTGCCACATCACCCCGAAGTTTTGATTCACACCGCACTGCACAGCGAAGTGCAGGCGAGTGCTGTAGGGTGAGAACTCAGT
>ENA-OOPC01000034-OOPC01000034.1-human-oral-metagenome-genome-assembly--contig:-NODE-34-length-8621-cov-35.290558_pt1 | contig 8621 bp, 7 predicted proteins | sample MGYA00245291_ERZ501124 | MGnify/ENA primary metagenome ERZ501124 (study PRJEB25959, sample SAMN05335013) | human oral metagenome | host: human-associated | place: USA: California | collected 2014-04-10...
GCATGTGGCCGGGGCCGCGTTGGGATTCACCTTGCTGCTGGTGCTGATTGGCCTGGGGCTGCATGAGGTGCTGGTGCGCTGGCCGCTGCTGACGCAGTTTATTCAATGGGGCGGGGTGGCCTTCCTGTTGTACATGGCCTGGAAACTGGCCGTGGACAATGGGCGCCTGGACGCTGAAGGCACGGCCACGGCGCCCTCGATGCTCTACGGCGCGATCATGCAGTGGCTCAACCCCAAGGCCTGGTTGGCGTGTGTGGCGGGCATGGGATTGTTCGTGGCCGACGGCGATGCGCAGCAAGTCTGGCTGTTCGCGGTGCTCTATCTGGTGATTTGCTACCTGTCGGTGGCGTGCTGGGCCTATGCCGGCACATTTTTGCGGCGCTACCTGAATAATCCGCAGGGCGTGCGTCTGTTCAATCGCTCGATGGCGGCGTTGCTGGTGGCCAGCGTGGGATATTTACTGCTCGCCTGAATCAGCCGCGATACTGCCCGGGCGTCGCCGCCAGGTGCTGTTTGAACGTGCGCTGGAAATGCGCCTGATCAGAAAAGCCGGCCGCCAGTGCGACGTCGGCGATCAACTGGCCGCTGCGCAACTGGGTACGGGCAAACTGAATACGGCGATTGACCAGGAATGCGTGGGGCGTCATGCCGTAATACTGCTTGAACGCACGAATCAGGTACGACGGCGACAGTTCAGCCGCCTGGCAAATGTCTTCGAGCTTCAGGGCCTCGGTGCAATGTTCGCGGATATAGTCGGCGGCCCGCTCCAGCTTGTGATTGACCTCGCGCACCGGGGTCTCCGACGGGTTGAGGCGTTGTTGCACCTCGGTGAAAAAACTCACCACCGCACTCTGCTTGTGCAGGTGTTCGGCGTGGTTGTCCACCAGCACCTCATACAGCTCGTTCAGCCCGCGGTACAGCGCGACATCCGTGGTGTGGGTGGCGGTGAACGGACGAAAGTCCTGGTCCTTGCTGAAACCCAACTGGTGCTGCAGGTCGGTCAGCCAGGCCGTATCGATATACAGCATGTGATAGGACCAGGGCAGATCATCAATGGGGTTGCAGGCGTGGACATCCCCGGGATTCATCAAGACCACGGTGCCGGTGCTGATCTTGAAGGTCGATGCCCCATGGATGTACAGGCTCTGCCCGGCCGTGATCGCGCCGATGGAAAAGTGCTCGTGGGCGTGGCGGGTGTAGCAGACCTTCCGCCCGTCGGCGATGGTGCGAGCCTCAATGAACGGCAGGCGTTCGTCGCGCCAGAAGGACGGGGCAGTCGGTTCGAGGGGCGATCGCATCACTACAAGCCTCACCGGGAAACAATGCAGTGAATGATTACACAGAAACCGGCCTGCAACGTTTCATTTCATGGTTTCGGGTTCCATTCTGCGCAGGAAACCGATCCGCGGATCTACGCCGTTGATGGTGTCTGCCAGGGAAAGGGGTTGCTTCGCCGCCGCTCGCGCCTCATCGGCGCCTGTCAGCAAGTTCAGCAAGTGCGAGAGAAAGGGCAGATCTTCCATGTCAGTCCGGCTCCGTGCGGGTCGCCCACGTTTTATGGGCAACCGGAGTCCTCATCCTCGGATGGCCCCGGAAGGAACAACATACGTACCTTCCTGACGGGAGGTAGCCCGAGTCGACTGCCGTTGCAAGCGCTACGGCAGTCTGGCGTTTGGGCTCAAAAATCCCAGCGGGTCGCCAATTGCAGGCTGCGCGGCTCGCCGTAGAAGCCGGTACCGAAGTTGCCCAGGCCGGTGTAGTACTTTTTGTCGAACAGGTTTTTCACGTTCAACGTGGTGCTCAGGTGCTCGTTGAAGCGGTAGCGCGCCATGACGTCCACCAGGAAGTAGCTGTCCTGGATAATGCGTGAGTTTTGTCCGAAATTCACCGAGTCGTTGGGATCGGGCTGGAACACATTGCCGAAGAACTCGCTCTGCCAATTCACGCCGCCACCCACGGTCAGGTTCTCCAGGGCGCCGGGCAGGCGATAGCTGTTGAACAACCGCACCACTTGCTGGGGCGTGGTGGTTTGCAGCACGGAGCCGTAGACGTAATCGCCGTTGGCGTCACGGCTGTGCTGGTAGGTGTAGCCCGCCGATACGTTCCAGCCGTCCAGCACTTCACCGGCCAGTTCGACTTCAAAGCCCTTGGTGGTGGCGCCGGCAATCGGGCGATACACCGAGTCGGTCTCAAACCCGGAAACGTACTGCGCAACGTTGTCCTGTTCGATGCGGAATGCGGCGAAGCTGGCGTTCAGGCGGCCGTCGAAGAAAGCGGCCTTGAGCCCGGCTTCGTAGGTGTCGCCTTCAATCGGATCGAGCAACTTGCGGTCGGCGTCCTTGCTGTTTTGCGGTTTGTAGATCTTGGTGTAGCTGGTGTACACCGACCAGATGTCATTCAGGTCGTAGACGATACCGGCATAGGGCGTGACGACGCCGGTCTGGCGGTAGGTGAAACGGTTGTCGGCCTTGGTCGGGTCGTAGAAGTCGGTGTTGTCGGTGCCGCTGAAGTTGCTGACGCGGGTGCCAAGGATCACCGACAGGTCATCGGTGGGTTTCAAGCGCGTGGCCAGGTACGCGCCGGTCTGGCGTTGCACGATGTCGTTCTGGCCGCTGCGGGGAATGTCAGGCTTCGGGTATTCGCCGCGCCAGTCGTAAATGCTGCCGCCCACGGGCGGGTAGATCGAGCCGTACACCGGCACGTCCTGTTTCGAGCGGGTGGCCATGAAGCCCATGATCAATTCATGCTCGCGCCCGAACAGGCTGAAGGGGCCATTGAGGTTGATGTCCAGGGTGTTTTGCACCTGGTCACCCTTGTATTTGCCCATGAACATGTACATCCCGTTGCCCGTGACCGGGTCCGGGTTGCCGCCGCTGGCGGAGGCGAGCAGGGTGTCGTGTTGGCTGCGCTTGCGGTCGAGGCTGACTTTCAGCGACCAGTCGTTCGCGAGCTTTTGTTGCACCGAGGCAAACAGGGTCTGGTTCTGGAAGTCGCGGCGGCTCCAGTCGGCGGCCGGGTTGAAGGACCGCGAGAAGTCGGTGCGTGAACCGTTGCTGAAGTACATCGGGAAGCCGGTCCAGCTGGCGCCACGGGAGCGGGTGTCCTGCTGGTCGACGCCGAAGGTCAGCAGGGTGTCCGGCGTCAGGTCGGCTTCGAGGATGCCGTAGGCGATATCCTTGGTGTTCTGGTAGTGGTCCAGGTACGACTGGCGATCCTGATACACGCCGACGAAGCGCCCGCGCACGTTGCCGGAGTCGGTCAAAGGCCCGGAAATATCGCCTTCGGTGCGGTAGTTGTCCCACGAGCCGAAGGTCTGGGTGACCGAGGCCTTGAAGTCCCGGGTGGGCTTTTTGCGAATCAGGTTGACCGTGGCCGAAGGATCGCCGGAGCCGGACATCAGGCCGGCTGAGCCCTTGATGATTTCCAGGCGGTCATACACCGCCATGTCGGTGCTGGTGGTGCCGTAGTCATACACGCCGTCGTAGGTGGAGTTGACCCCGTCGTACTGGAAGTTGGTGATCGGCAGGCCGCGGCTGGAAAACTCCCAGCGTTCGCTGTCGTAATTCTGCACGCTCACGCCCGGTGCACGGCGCAGGGTGTCGGCGATGCTGGTGGAGCCTTGGTCGTCCATTTGTTGGCGGGTGATCACTGTTACCGACTGCGGCGTCTCGCGCATCGACAACGCCAGGCCGGTGGCCGAGGCCATGGCGCCGGTAGTGTACGAGTGCGTGTCTTCGGTGGTGGCGCCCAGGCCTTCGCCGGAGATGGTGGTGGCGCCCAGTTCCAGGGCGCCGGTGTTGGCCGGGACCAACTCCAGCACGTAGCCGTTGTTGCCCTGGGGCACGGCCTGCAAGCCGCTGCCTTGCAACAGCCGTTGCAAACCGCTGGCTGGGGTGTAGCTGCCGTTGAGGCCGGGGCTGGTTTTGCCGCTGGCCAGGCTGTTGTGGCCGGCGAAAAAGATCCCGGACTGCTCGGCGAAGCTGTTCAGCACGTTGACCAACGAACCCGCGGCGATGGTGTAGTGGCGGGCCGTTTCCTGAGTCGACGGCGACTCGGCGGCTTGCGCGTCGAGCGCGCCCAGGCACAGCAAGGTAGCGGTAACGGCCAGCGCCAGCGGGCGCAAAGTGAAGCGAGCGGGTTGCGACATGAACATTCCCTTTGGATCAAATCGATCGGCGAATTGAAAGCATCTGCAGGGTTTACCGAACGAGTTTTGGAAAAGGGAACTGACGGCTGAAAGTTTTTATGCGCCTGGGTGTTTGGGCCTGACCGTGACCCACCAGGGCATGAGCGTGTCGACCTGAATCGGCAGCGCGGCCTGTAGCAGGCGCAGTGCGTGGTCGCTGTCTTTGAGGGGGAACGAACCCATTACCGGCAATTGCGCCACGGCTGGATCACAGCCCAGGTGGCCGGGGCGAAAACGATTGAGTTCGGCGACCAGTTGGCCAAGCGGCAGGTTGTCGGCCAGCAGTACGCCACGGCTCCAGGCCTCACGGGTGGCGGATGCGGGTGAATGGAGATTGAACCCATCGCGGGTGAAGGCCACTTGTTGCCCGGCCTCGATGATTCGTTGTTGCTGGCTGGCGGCGGTGCGCACTTCGACCCGACCTTCAAACACATTGAGCACGGTGCTGTCGCCGTCCTGCAACACGCTGAAGCGGGTGCCCAGGGCGCGCAGGCGGCCCTGTTGGGTCTCCACCAGGAACGGGCGGTTCGGGTCCTTGGCGGTCTCGATCAGCACTTCGCCGAAGCGCAGGAGCAGCAAGCGCTGGACCCGGTCAAAACGTACATCCAGGGCGCTCAAGGCGTTCAACCACAGGCGACTGCCATCGTCCAGCAGCGCTTCGCGGGTTTCACCGCCGGCGGTTGCGTAATCCGCACTCCAGCCTCCCACCAACCGGGGCAGGGCGGTGTTGCGCCAGGTGCCCCAGGCCAGCGTTGAACCGGCACACAGCACCAGCAGGGTCTTGAGCGTCTGGCGCCGAGAGCTGCGCAACGCACGGCTGGCGCTGTGGGATTGCTCGGCCAACGGCGCAAAGCGTTGGCTGACCCGCTCTACATAACCCCAGGCGGCCTGGTGTTCCGGACTTTGCCCGAGCCATGCCTGCCAGTGCTGGGCAGCCTCTGGCTGATCCTGCAGGCGTACGTACCATTGGGCCGCTTGCTCAAGGCTGGCATGGCTGAGCTTTCCGGGGCTGTTCACTCCACGAGCATCCCGTCCAGTTCGGCTTCCAGCACCGCACAATGCAGCAGCGCCTGGGCCAGGTATTTTTTCACCATCCGTTCGCCTACCCCGAGCTGTTCGCCGATCTGCTTGTAGGGCGTACCGTGCAACTGCGCCAGCAGGAACGCTTCGCGCACCTTGTGGGGCAGCCGCGCGAGCATGGCGTCCACTTCGTACAGGGTTTCGACAATGATTGCCCGCTGCTCCGGCGACGGTTGCAGGGCTTGCGGCCGGTCCGCGAGGCTTTGCAGCCACGCTTGTTCCAGTTGGCGCCGACGCCAGTGATCAATGCACAACCCCCGGGCGATGGTGGCCAGGTAGGAGCGCTCCCGCGTCTCATCGGCGCCGGCCGGCGGGCGCTTGAGTACCCGGATGAAGGTGTCATGGGCCAGGTCCGCCGCATCCCAGCGATTGCTCAGGCGCCGGCGCAGCAGCCCCAGCAGCCAGGAATGGTGATTGCCGTAGAGGTCGCTGAACGAGGTGGACGGGGTCGACACAGTATCCATGTGGCGCAGAAGCCTTGGCGTAAATAAGAATTGGTCGCGATTAAACCAAAGGGCCGGGCACTGCGCAAATGATATTGGTTTGCTTTTGCGGCGCTGTCAGCGCCCACGCTTTTCGGCAATCCATGCGGTGGCCAGGTCGATAAAGGCCCGCAGTTTCGGTTGGCTCTGGGTTCGGGCGGGGAAATACAGGTACAGCCCGCTGCTTGGCGGTACGAAAGATTGCAGCACGGGCTCCAGTGCGCCTGAAGCCAGGTCCTCCATGACCTCGAAATCACTCACGTACGCCAGGCCCTGGCCGGCCCGCGCGGCGGCGATCATCAGGTTGCGGTCATTGACGATCAACCCGCCTTGAACGCCGACCGTAAATTCCCGGCCCGCCCGCTCGAATTCCCAGCGGTGTGCCATGCCCGAGGTCAGGAAGCGATAACCGATGGTTTGATGGGTCGTGAGCGCTTCCGGCGTTGTCGGCTTGCCGGCCTTGGCAAAGTAGGCGGGAGAGCCCACCACCGACCAGTTCAGGTCCGGGGTCAGGCGCACGGCAACCATGTCTTTGTCGATGGATTCCCCCAGGCGAATACCGGCGTCGAAGCCCTCGGTCACCAGGTCCACCGTGGCATCGTCGAGGGAAATATCCAGCACCACATCGGGGAAGGCCTCGCGAAAACGCGGGATCAACGGCTCGATCAGCAACTTGCCCGACAACCTTGGCACCGTCAGCCGCAGGGTGCCCATGGGCCGGTCGCGGTAGCCACTGAGGGCCGCCAGCGCTTCGTCAATCTCCCCGGCGGCGGGGCGCAGGCGGCTGTAAAGCGTCATGCCGGCCTCGGTCAGCGCCACCCGGCGCGTGGTGCGCTGGAACAGCACCACACCCGTGCGCTTCTCCAGGGTCTTCACCGCATGGCTGACCGCCGTCGGTGTTACGCCGAGGCGTGCAGCGGCCTGGGTGAAGCTCTTCAGTTCGGCCACGGCGAGAAATTCGGTCAAGCCATTGAAGGGATCAAGGTTCATCAGTCAGCCATTATGAAATTCTGTTTCAGAGTGCTTGTAGCACGAGACGGTTTTTCAGGCTAATGCCTCAGCGTACTTTGGCTTCACATTCACTCCATCAGGTACGGATCATGACAACGGCACATTCCTTCAAGCGTGTTTGGCTGGTAACCGGGGCTTCCCGGGGCATCGGCGCGAAAATCGTCGCGGCAGCACTGGCCCACGGTGATGCGGTGGTGGCCACGGCCCGCAACGCCCATACCGTCACCCAACGCTTCGGCGAGCAACCCGGGCTGCTGGCGGTGCAGCTGGACGTGACCGACGAATCCCAGGCTGCCGACGTTGCCCGTGCCGCCATTGAGCACTTCGGGCGCATTGATGTGTTGGTCAACAATGCCGGTTTTGGCCTGCTGGGCGCGGTGGAGGAGGCGTCTGCCGATGAGGTTCGCCGCTTGTATGAAACCAACGTGTTCGGGCTGCTCAATGTCACTCGCGGTGTATTGCCGTTCATGCGCCAGGCGCGCAGCGGGCATGTGATCAATATTTCGTCGGTGGGCGGCTTCCGTTCGGGTGCGGGATTCGGCACGTACTGCTCGACCAAGTTTGCCGTTGAAGGGTTGAGCGAGGCGCTGCACGCAGAGCTGGCACCCTTGGGCGTCAAGGTGACGGTGGTGGAGCCGGGTTATTTCCGCACCGACTTCCTGGATGGCAACTCCCTGGTGGAGTCGCCCCTGATCATCGACGACTACGCCGCCACGTCCGGCGAGGTGCGCAAGCTGGCCAAGGTCTACAACCAGCAGCAACCGGGTAACCCGGAGCTGCTGGCAGTGGCCATGATCAAGCTGGTGGACGCGCCGCATCCGCCGATGCGCCTGGCCCTGGGCACCGACACGTTGCAGGCGATTGAGGACAAGCTGGCCTACGTCAAGGAAGAGACCGACACCTGGCGTGAATTGTCGGCCTCAACCGATTTCTGACACCCAATGGCGTAGCAGCTGTCGAGCCGCCGCTTCGCTGGGGCTCGACAGCTGCTACGGTGGTTCTACTGCTAGGGGCCGGGCACCAAAAACGCCGCCTCCAGCAGCTGCCGGGTGTAGGCATGCTGGGGGTTGGCGAAGATCGCGGGTGCATCTCCCTGTTCAACCGCCTGCCCGTGTTTTACCACCATCAGTTGGTGACTCAAGGCCTTGACCACCGCCAGGTCGTGGCTGATGAACAGGTAGGTCAGGTTGTACTTGGCCTGCAGGTTGCGCAGCAGTTCCACCACCTGGCGCTGCACGGTACGGTCGAGGGCCGAGGTCGGTTCATCCAGCAAAATCAGCCGGGGCTTGAGCACCAAAGCGCGGGCAATAGCGATGCGCTGGCGTTGGCCGCCGGAAAATTCGTGGGGGTAGCGATTGCGGGTTTCCGGGTCCAGGCCCACTTCCTTCAGCGCGGCGATAATCGCCGCTTCCTGCTCGGCGGCAGTGCCCATCTTGTGGATACGCAGGCCTTCGCCGACGATCTCGCTCACGCACATGCGCGGGCTCAGGCTGCCGAACGGATCCTGGAACACCACCTGCATTTCCCGGCGCAGCGGGCGCACTTGTTGCTGGCTGAGCTTGTCCATCTGATGGCCTTCGAAGCGAATGCCACCCTTGCTCGCAATCAGCCGCAAAATTGCCAGGCCCAGGGTGGATTTGCCCGAGCCGCTTTCACCGACGATGCCCAGCGTCTGGCCCTGGGGCAGGCTGAAGTTGATGCCATCCACCGCCTTGACGTAATCGACGGTATTGCGCAGGAAGGCCACCCCGCCCCATTGAATAAACTGCGTCAGCAGCGGCCAGCGCACCAGCACCTCATGCAGCCCCAGGCCAATCAGCACCAGCAGCAAGGTGAATCCCAACGCGGCCCCGGCCACATGC
>ENA-OOPC01000035-OOPC01000035.1-human-oral-metagenome-genome-assembly--contig:-NODE-35-length-8474-cov-6.254223_pt1 | contig 8474 bp, 12 predicted proteins | sample MGYA00245291_ERZ501124 | MGnify/ENA primary metagenome ERZ501124 (study PRJEB25959, sample SAMN05335013) | human oral metagenome | host: human-associated | place: USA: California | collected 2014-04-10...
GCCAAGATTACATCTTTTATTCGAGAGGTAAAACCGACATCGAGAGCTACCAGAAGCTCGAAAATATAAGAAAGTTCCTAAATAACTCATACGATATCTGTACACTCCCACCTGTACCGCCAGTGTTCAATCGGGAGTATCATAATGTAACTATTATGCCACCATCATCTATTACTAATGTAGGATTAGATACTAATGGACGAATGGTCTGGTCGTTTACTGGCACGATCTATTACTAATAACCATAAAGGAGAATATATGGACGAAACACTCATGGCTGGTAAATGGGAAATGAGCATTGGAAATACCCTTATTCCAGCAAAATGTCTTGGCGATATCACGCCAAACTATGCTGAAGGTACAGTAGAAGCAAAAACTCAAGCTGGCACCCGTAAGCAACCATCAGGTAAAGCTGAAACCGCAGAATTAACCTTTACCGTTTATCTGCCAAACTTGGATTACCTAAAAGTATTATGGGCAGACGCATATCAAAAACCTACTGCTGAAGCTCAAAAAACTGGTGCAATTGTATTCGGTAGTAACAACTGCAGTATGCGTAAAGCACTACCTGTCAATATCCATCCGGTCTGCGAAAAAACTGACGATAATGATATCCACATTTTTGCAGGGCTTGTAAATATGACATTTAATCCAACATTATCTGCAACAGATGCAGTATCTATTGAGGCAACCTTACAAATGCAACCAACTGATAATGGTTACTTCCGTGTTGGTACTGGCGATTTGGCTAAGCCATCTAAATGGGATGTAACGGCACAAAAGACTATTCCAGTTACTGAACGTTAATAAAGTCTTAATAACTAAAATAAGCTCTCATAAGGAGCTTATTTTTATAGATGCCATTTATGTTTTTTGGAGAAGGTGAAGTAAATTACAGGAATATAGGCAAAAATACCGCCAAATAAAAGCCACAAGATAATTGAATGCTCGATTGGATAAGTTTTTGGATTATTCTTCTTATTTTTTTCGTTGTTTTTAATAACAGTCCATGCTCCAACGAATGTACCCATATCCATAATACCTCAATTATAACATATTTTCAGAAAAGCACAAGTTTTTATTGCCACCCTGTATAAACCCATAATACTAAGCATAAAAAGGATTTTAATTACAATGTCAGTATCTATTTCAACATCAGTATATACAAAACAAATCACTGCCGAGATTGACGGTGTAGAATTCAAGGTTACACCAATGTCTTCAGCTCAAACATTATCTTATGTCGATTTATGCGACGAATTAAAAGAAGCGCGAAGCGCTAATGATCCAACGAGAGTCAAAGAAGCTATTAAAAACTTGAGTGATATTCTTTATAGCGTGTTTGATAAGCCGGATGAAGCTCGCAAAGTGTTAGCAAAAGTGCCAATTGAAGGCGTTCTTGCGATCTATCAAAAGATTGTAGGTGAAAAACCTGATAATCAGGAGTAAGTATGGCAAATCTGCTTGATTTAATGACTCCAGAAGACCGTGAAGCGGTAGAAGTAGCTTTTAAGAAGCGAATGTCTGGAGACAACACATTCCGCAAGGGTAAAGTATCTAGAGTAGCATATTTGCTTGCTGAACTCGGCATGCTTTATGGCTGGGAAGCGATCGTTGCAGCAAAACGTGGCTATATCGAAACTTTTGATGAGCATACTGGTAAAAAGCAGAAGATGCCATTATCTATGGAAGAGCTATCAGCCTTAGTGGATGCTGGGCAGAAGGTTAAACATAGTGATTATGTGAATTATGCAAGAATCGTTTGTGTCGGTACTGGCAGCGCTTTTAGTAAGAACCCTAACGAAACACTTCGTGATGGGATGAAACCATTTATTGATGGAGTGAATAAATAATGAGTACCAGCAGTACTGTAGTCGGTGAAATTGAATATCGAGTCAAAATTGATACTAAGGATTTTAAATCCGAGATTTCTCATGTCGAAAAAACGATGAAGACTGAACTGGGTTCTGCTGGTGATAAAAGTGGTAAAGATTCAGGTGAAAAAGCTAGCCATGGCTTTGGAGAGAAGTTCAGAAACGGTCTAAAAAACATTGGTAATGGCTTTTTGGCTGGCATGGGCGGATTTATGGGGCAAAAACTCATGTCCGGTTTTCAGTCAGCGTTTTCTAGTCTCACAAATATTTTTAAGTCATCAATCTCTTCGTTTAGTGATTATGAACAACTTACTGGTGGCGTAGAAACTTTATTTAAGGATTCTCAAAATCAAGTATTCCAATATGCAGACAACGCTTATAAAACTGCTGGACTTTCCGCCAATCAATACATGGAAACCGTAACTGGTTTCTCAGCCTCACTGCTTCAAGGCTTAAAAGGTGATACTGCCGCAGCGGCTAGATATGCAGACATGGCAGTAACGGATATGTCTGATAACGCCAATAAGATGGGTACTGATATGGGGTTGATTCAAACCGCTTATCAAGGCTTTGCTAAGCAAAACTATACAATGCTCGATAACCTTAAACTTGGCTATGGTGGCACCAAAACTGAGATGGAACGTTTGCTTAAAGATGCCGAAAAGCTCCCACAAGCAATGGGCAAGAAATTCGATATTAGCAATTATCAAGATATTATTGAAGCGATTCATTTAGTTCAAGAGAATACTGGAATTGCTGGTACCACGCAAAAGGAAGCTGCCGAAACCATCAGCGGAAGTATAGGAATGCTTAAAGGCGCGTGGAGCAACCTTGTTACAGGACTTGCTGATGACACTCAAGATTTTGGTAAGTTGCTAAATAACGTCGTTGAATCAGTCGAGGCAGTAGGTAAAAATTTATTGCCAACAATTGAAGTTGCTTTGGGAGGCATGGTTCAACTTATTCAGAATGTCGCACCACTTATCATCGCAGAAATTCCGAAACTAGTTAGTCAGCTATTACCGCCAGTGCTTGAAGCAATAATCAGTATTGTAATGTCGATTATAGAGATATTACCAGGACTTATTGAGCAATTATTTAACGCCTTAGTAGAGGTTTTGCCTAAGCTAATAGATGCAATAGTTACTATTTTACCTAGCTTGATAGATGCTATCACTAATTTAGTTATTACTATCGTCATGAAGCTTACGGAACCAGCAACACCTACTATGCTACTGAACGGCGCAGTAAAACTATTTATGGCAATTATTGAAGCATTACCACAAATCCTTACTGCTTTAACTAATGCGTTGCCACAGATAATTACAAATATAATTGCATTCTTAATTGATCCAAATACAATTGCGCAATTATTATCAGCAGCGATAATCTTATTTATGGCACTTGTGCGTGCAGTGCCTATGATTTTTGGTGCATTGATTGCTGCTTTGGGTGGCTTATTTGCAGAGGTTTGGAAACGAGTGAGCGAAATGTTTAGCCAAGGTGGCGAAAAAATTGGGCAAGCGTTTTCTAACGCATTTAAGACTGCAATTAATAACGTACTTGGAGTAGTAGAAAATACAGTTAATTTCTTTGTAGATATGATCAATGGCGTTATTGGGATTATCAATGCTATTCCTGGTGTTAATCTCGGTAAGCTAGATAGGCTTAAAATCCCACGTTTAGCATCTGGTGGAATCGTACCAGCAACGGCTGGCGGTAAAATCATCATGGCAGGCGAAGCTGGTGAGGACGAATGGGTAGTGCCTGAATCCAAGATGGCAAGCTTAATGGAAAAACTAAGTACTGGTAATGGAAATGGTGGTGGCGAAACATTCAACTTCACATTTAACGGGGTTGTCGGAACCAAGAGCGAACTGAGACAATGTGCCATTACTTTTCATGATGCTTATGAAGAAGTAAAGAAAGCGAGGATGGCGGCATGAGTTTAGCTCTTACGATCACAGATGATAATACGAGTATTACCTATACACTTTTACCATCACCGTTTAATAAGAACCGAGAAATCGGTAAAAGCGAGGTCTTAGTCGCAAGTGGTGATATCTACACTGATTATGTATATAAGAAATTTGCATTTGAATACGAATGGGATTTCTTATCAGCTGAAGAATATGCCGTCCTAGAAGGCTTCTTTAATCGTCAATATGAACTACATAAATATCCTCGCATTTCTATTCCCGAACTCGGTGTTGATAATATGGTGGCAAGAATGGAGCTAAGCGATCAATCAATTATCAATAATTGTGGAATGGTGGAGAATGTAAAAGTATCATTCAGGGAATCGACGCAATTATGATTACCGTCTCAGATAAATTCCATCAATTAGCAGCAGCTTCAGTTAGACCACTAGATTGGGACGTGGCAATTTCGTTCACTAAGAAAAGAAATACTGGAATTAAATGGTTCACACTTGATCAATCAACATTAGACGGCGCTGACCTTCTTGGATCTAGTGATCAAAATCCAATTCAGTTATGGGATGCCTATGACTATATGTTTTTAAAAGAACGTCTCATTTCCATGAATTTCTCACGTTCTGTGGAGTTCCCGTACAATATTCAGAGTTGTATTGCTGATTTTGAGTTGAATAATTACGATAAACGCTTCAGCTTCAGTGAAGACGGAAGTGCCTCATCAATTGGGAAATATATCTTGCCAAAACGACCATGCCGGCTATATATGGGTTTTAAAGGTGGTAGCTTAGTACCAGTTTTCGTCGGGCTTACTCAAGGTTTACCAACCTATGATGGGAATCTAGACGAAGTTGTAAGTTTCACTGCTATGGATTTCTTAAGTGAAATTGGCGAGATGAGCCTCAAAAATATGGTGATGATGCGAAATGTTCGCACCGACCAAGTCATCGCTACTATCTTAAACCAGTTTGGACTCGATCCCGCAATGTATAAATTATCAGCAGGACTCAACGTTATCCCATTTGTTTATTTTGCTTCTGGCAAAAACGCCGGCAATGCCTTAAAAAGAATTAGTTCAAGCCGAAAACGGTGCGATGTGGCTTGATGAGCAAGGTATTATCCGTTTTCAACCGAGAACTTCGATTATCGGTAAGCAACCAGTAATGACATTTAATGCCACAACAATTATTAAAGCCACTCCAAGTCGCACCGACAGTATTGTAAATACTGTTAAAGTAAAAAGTGAAATCCGCGCCGTTCAGGTATTTCAGTCTATTTTCACAATGGATAACTCAAATGGATATTCTAGTGAATCTAAAGAAGATGCCTACCGATTACCAGCCAACAGTACTAAAGATGTATGGATTTCATTCGATGATCCAATTTGGCAATGTTCTGCTAATCCATTATTAAAAGGCAGTTCCGATAACTCAAATTTTACAGCTGTAGATTTATCTGGTAAATCAGTGTCCGAGAAAGTCTCGGCTACTGGCACGTTATTTGCTGATTCGATGAAGCTTACATTCACAAATACAAATAATTTCCCAGTGTCTGTGAATTTCTTACAGATTTTTGGTGAACCAGCCAAGCAGGTTTCAGGAAGCCCAATAGAATATGAAGCTCACGATAGTGAATCTGTCGAGAAATATGGCGTTCAGGCTCTAGAGATTAACGACAATGATTGCTTTGGTAACTACAAAAACATTGACAGCTACGCCACAGACATCCTCAAGAAATATGCCAATTATTCACCAATTTTGAAATTAGAAGTTAAAGGCAACCCAGCACTTCAACTTCAGGATATTGTGTCGGTAGATTTTAAAGAATTTGTTGGGAACTATCAGATTATAGGTATTGAAATGTCGCTTGGCGATTCACAATTAAAAACTACTCTGACACTCAAGAAAACTACAGTTGTTTCACCATTCATCTTAGATCAATCAGTATTGGATAGTACGGACGTATTGGGTTAGAAAGGAGAGGGTATGACAATTGAAAAAACAGTAAAATATTCAGGCAACGTAGTTACGTCATCTAACGACGGCAAAATGATCATAGATCAGACAGCGGGTGAGATTATTGTGAGGGATGGCAATAACGTTAGGCGTTATTATCTCGGTTCTGAAAAATCACCAACTGGATTCGGTCAATACATATCAAAGCCAAACGTTGATGTGATTACGGAGCTTAATCAATAATGACTCAACCTAGAAATTTTATAATGAGTAGCGATTACCCTATACCGATACTTGCTCTCAAATTATCTACTGATATAAATGTGCCAGTTGGTCAGTATTGGAACGAAAATAGGAAAATAGTGCCACACAACCTACCATTCACCCCCCTTATTATTGGTCAATGGTCTACTAATGCTAATTTTAATCCGGCTTTGATTTATCGACTCAAATCCCTATTTTTATGGCAGTAGTCAGCCACCATTTGTGGTTGATATTGGAGCGGACGATCATAATATCTATATAAATTGCTCACATAGTAATTCGTTTGAGACTGTTTTTTATTTCAGACTGACTGGATTTGTTCCGCCAGATTATGAAGGTAAAGTAGATAATGTAGATGATATTACTAATTTTAGGCTTAACTCCGATTTTAATTATCCAAAAATATTGGAGCAGAGAAAAATAACAGTTGAAGCTGATACTGATTCAATTATTAATCATAATCTTGGATATATTCCTCAAGCTAGGCTTTGGAAAATTGGTCAAGTCGGCAATTACTCACAGGGCTATCATAACTGTGTTGTACCACAAGCTACTACGAGATCTACCAATAATGATGGTTATCTAGGTGCGCTAGTCAATGACAAGCAGTATATTATCTGTAATAAATCAAATAGTTCATCACAAGAAACTTTTTATTATCATATATATGGAGATGAAATATGACAGTATCAAGAATATCAAATTTTCTACAGAATAGTGATTTTACTGCACAGAAACAGAAAAACAAGATATTTTTTGACCTAAATATTCCAGCAGGAAATTATAAGACCGGTGATTCGTGGCAGACGGTTAAAGATTCTCCTTCCGGTGTCTTCTTTGAAAACGTAACTTTAAAAACAAGTTTAGAAGCAAACTATTTGTCATCTAACTACACAATAATTTTACCAAATCATGAAGCAGAGATTTTTGTAAGCGTTCATAGGCTAGATGTCAATCATTACAGACTTTTTGCAGTGTTTCAAAGACTTATGACACCAGAAAACTCAAATCCGTATGCACAAATCCCCAATATCAACATACAAGCATGGCTTAATTTATCCATATCGCCGTTTTAGCCATTCTAAGACATTTTGAGAAGTTTTTCTTAATAGATGATAAAACTATCATCTAAACTAAAATAACCCCTTTATCGTCTATGATAGAGGGGTAGTTTTTCGAGGTAAATTAAGATTTTATTTTTTCTTTTTCAAGAGTTTAAAAATTAGTAAAATTTGTGAACCCAAGGTCGCTAAGATACTAGCAAGAGCCGTACCGAAGGCTGTCATATTCTTATCATTAAGGCTCATAATAGCCAGTACAACTTGTGGCGTGATAGCAGAGCCTAAAAGTAAGAAGTCTCCAACTAAGTATGCAACAATTTTAGTTTTATCACTGAATTCAAACCCCGATCCGGCTTCGGCAATGGCTTCTGTTGAAGCATTAGCCAGTTTCATGTATTCTTCGTTAATTTTATTGATTTGTTCATCCGTGAGTGTAGGTTCCATAGGTTTTGCATCCTTTTTTTCGACTTTCTGCTCGTCTTTGTTAATATTTTCCGTTTTGTTCTCTTCCATTTGTTTCTCCTTTTCTTGCATATTTTCCTTAGGCGTTTCTGGCGTTGGCTCAGGCTTAGGTGGCTCAGCTGGTTGTTCTGGTTGCTTTGGCAATTCTTGTGGTGTCTCAGCAGGCTTTTCAATAGGTTTACCAACTCCTTTATCTACGAGAGGTTGAATAGCATCCCAGCTATAACCAGCCGCGGCTAAACGTCTCTTTCTTTCTTCGCCATCACCCCATTTCTTCTGCCAGATTTCTGCTGCGATTTCTTCATTGGATTTTAGTTGTGGTGGATTAATCCACTCAACTACACGAGTAGTATTCATCGTTTCAGTCCAGCCTGCATAAGCAACACTGTAAATACGAGAGACGGTATCGATAGTAGTATTTAATTCGCCTTCAAAATAATCGAAAAATGGTTTACGAGTATATGGGCTTGACCAAATCTGAATACGGTTCCCAGTACGCTTAGCAATAGCCACATGACCATAGTTCTTATAACCGCCAGTCCACCAAATAGGGACAAAACATCCATCTGGAAGATCGCGGTCTTGGTGTTTTGTGTTATTCCAACTCCATGCAATTTGAGCAGACTCTGTAAAAGGAGCAACATTAAATGTCTTTTGTGCTACAGCCAGACACCACAAGAGCCAGCTTGTCAGAGGTTTACCCTGATCATAAACGACTAACTTTTTGTCATCTAGGTTAGGATATAGTGTTTGCTTCCAGCTCATTTTAGCTCCTTAAACATTAAGATTATAAATAGCGCCCCAATAACGAGATATGAGATCAATGCTTGGATAAAGCATCCATTCAAGATCATAAATAACCAAAATAAGATATTAAATAACATCAATCCTCCCAAACCAAAATTGATAGCCAATTCGTCTTTT
>ENA-OOPC01000036-OOPC01000036.1-human-oral-metagenome-genome-assembly--contig:-NODE-36-length-8423-cov-9.525072_pt1 | contig 8423 bp, 8 predicted proteins | sample MGYA00245291_ERZ501124 | MGnify/ENA primary metagenome ERZ501124 (study PRJEB25959, sample SAMN05335013) | human oral metagenome | host: human-associated | place: USA: California | collected 2014-04-10...
AAAAAAAGCCGATTCGCGGTATGCGCGAATCGGCCTTGTGGGGTACAGCCGGGTGTCAGGACAGCAGCGAGTAAATCAGCGCGGTAATCGCCACCAGGCCGACGGCCGTGACGAATACGTTGGACGCCTGCCCACGGTACTTGGCCATGGCCGGCACCTTGCGGATCGCATACATCGGCATCAGGAACAGGATCGACGCAATGATCGGCCCGCCCAGGGTCTCGATCATGCCGAGGATGCTGGGGTTGAGCGTGGCCACCATCCAGCACACCACCAGCATGAAGGCGGCGGTCATGCGGTCCAGGGTCTTGGCTGCAGGGCGGCGGCCGCTCTTGACCACCAGGCCTTTCAAGCCTTCGCTGGCACCGATGTAGTGGCCCAGGAACGACTTGGCAATCGCCACGAACGCAATCAACGGCGCCGCGAAGGCGATGGTCGGGTTGTCGAAGTGGTTGGCCAGGTACGACAGGATCGACAGGTTTTGCGCCTTCGCTTCAGCCAGCTGTGCCGGCGACAGGGTCAGCACGCAGCTGAACACGAAAAACAGCACCATCACCACCATCAACAGGTGCGCACGGGACAGGATCTGCGAGCTGCGCTCATCGGCATGGGCGCCGTACTGGCGCTTCTGGTCCACCGCAAAGGCCGAGATGATCGGCGAGTGGTTGAACGAGAACACCATCACCGGAATCGCCAGCCACAGGGTATTGAGCAAAGCCGACGGTGCCGGGACCACGCTTGCCGTGCTGAGAATGCGCCGGTCCAATGGGGGATCAGGTACACCGCCAGGAACAGCAAGGCGACGATAAACGGATACACCATCAGGCTCATGGCCTTGACGATCACCTGCTCACCGCAGCGAACCACTGCCAGCAGGCCGAGGATCAGCACGAATGCCAGGATCGCCCGGGGCGGCGGCATGATGTGCAACTGGTGCTCCATGAAACTGCTGACGGTGTTGGTCAACGCCACGCTGTAGATCAGCAGGATCGGGAAAATTGCGAAGAAGTACAGCAAGGTGATCAGGGCACCGGCCTTGACGCCGAAGTGCTCTTCGACCACATCGGTAATGTCGGAGCCTTCGCGGCCGGACAAGACGAAACGGGTCAGGCCACGGTGGGCAAAGAACGTCATCGGGAAGGCCAGCAGCGCCAGGATCACCAGCGGCCAGAAGCCCCCCAGGCCCGCGTTGATCGGCAAGAACAAGGTGCCGGCGCCAATGGCGGTGCCGAACAGACCGAGCATCCAAGTGGTGTCCTGGTGGCTCCAGTTTGTGAGGGTTGCAGGTGTCGTTGCATAGCGTTCGTCGACGCTATTGGCCTGATCATTCATCCGGTCGGATCTCCGCATTTCCACAGCCGGGACGAGTCAGAAAAACCTGACAGGCAGCGCCCCAGCCATAACAGGGGCGCGATTGTCCGGGATTCTCCTGAAGAAGCAAAGACTTAGCTGAGGAACGGTTATGCGACGCAGACGCGCAGGGGCGGCTACAGGCGGCGGTTTTAAAGGGCTCTGGCGTGACGCAGGATAATCCAGCCGTGCACAATTCTATTGGGGATGCGTGCTCGCACCCTGCACGTTGGCGGGCGTTCGTAAAACGGGTGAGAGCGACCGAGAGAGTGTCCTGACAATACGAACCGTCGCGCCTACAGTAATTTTTCCATCCAGACAAAACGCGCCGTCCTGCAAATCCCGCATACTCATGCTCTCAAACCCTTCAGGAAGAGCCTTCCGATGACCACCACTGTTCTGGTTCTGGTTGAAACCATCAACGAATACCTGCAAATCATCGAGAGCAACGACTTTCATGTGATCCTGGCACCGACGCCCGCCGAACGCGCCCAGGCCATCAAGACCCACGGCGGGCAGATCAAGGCCGTGCTGACCCGTGGCCCGCTGGGGCTGTATGCCGAGGAAATCGCCGCGCTGCCGTTGCTGGAGATCATTTGCGTGATCGGCGCCGGCTACGAACACGTGGACCTGCAGGCGGCGAGCAACCGCGGGATTGTGGTCACCAACGGTGCCGGGGTGAACGCACCGTCGGTGGCCGACCACGCCATGGCCTTGCTGCTGTCGCTGGTGCGCGGCATTCCGCAGACGGACGCAGCGGTGCGGCGCAGTGAATGGCCCAAGGTGATGCGCCCTTCCCTGGGCGGCAAGCAACTGGGCATTCTCGGGCTCGGCGCCGTGGGCCTGGAGATCGCCAAGCGTGCCGCCCTGGGGTTCGACATGCAGGTGAGTTACCACAATCGCCAGCCGCGCGATGACGTGGACTACACCTACTGCGCCAGCGCGGTGGAACTGGCGCGCACCTCGGACTTCCTGATCCTGGCCACACCCGGTGGCGCCGGAACTCGCCATCTGATCGATCGCATCGCCCTGGATGCGCTGGGCCCCAACGGCTACCTGGTCAATGTCGGGCGTGGCAGTGTGGTGGTGACCGCCGATCTGATTACCGCCCTTGAACAGCGCCGTATCGGCGGCGCGGCACTGGACGTCTTCGACGATGAACCCAAGGTCCCGGATGCCCTCAAGCGCCTGGGCAATACCGTGCTGACCTCCCACGTGGCCGGCCTGTCGCCGGAAGCGGCCCACGACACCGTGCAGCGGGTGGCTGACAACCTGGTGGAATTCTTCGCCGGCCGACCGGTACTGACGCCAGTGACCTTGCCGCCGCCCAATAAATGACCGATCAGGCACGCTGATCATCATCCAACACGCTAACCTATTAAGCCGCCCCGACCTTGTCGTTGGGCGGCTGTGCGCATTAGATTAGGAAATAGTCCAAGGCCTTTAGAATAAGCAGAAGGGATAAGCATGGCGCTGAACGACCAATCGACCCAGATTCGCCCAGGCGAAGAACTTGATGCCAGCCTGATCGATCCCTACCTCAAGGCCCACATCCCTGGCCTGAGCGGCACGCCCACCATCAGTCAGTTCCCCGGCGGTGCGTCCAACCTGACCTATCTGCTGGAATACCCTGGCCAGGAATTCGTCCTGCGTCGCCCGCCCTTCGGCCACAAGGCCAAGTCCGCCCACGACATGGGCCGTGAATACCGCATTCTGAACCAGCTCAAGGATGGCTTCCCGTATTGCCCCAAGGCCTATGTGCATTGCACCGACGAGTCGGTGATCGGCGCCGAGTTCTACGTGATGGAGCGTGTCAACGGCATCATCCTGCGCTCCGACCTGCCGGCCGAGCTGGGCCTGGACGCGACCAAGACCGAAGCCTTGTGCAAAAGCTTTATCGACAAGTTCGTCGAGCTGCACCAGGTGGACTACGCCGCCTGTGGCCTGGCCGACCTGGGCAAGCCCGAAGGCTATGTGGCGCGGCAGATTCGTGGCTGGAGCGACCGCTATGAAAAAGCCCTGACCCCCGACGCTCCGCGCTGGGAGGCCGTGCGCACCTGGCTTAACGACAAGATGCCGGCCGACCACCCGACCTCCAGCATCGTGCACAACGACTACCGCTTCGATAACGTGATCCTCGACCCGCACAACCCGATGCAGATCATCGGCGTGCTGGATTGGGAACTGACCACCCTGGGCGACCCGTTGATGGACCTGGGCAACACCCTCGCCTACTGGATCGAAGCCGCCGACCCGGCGCCCGTGCAACGGATGCGCCGCCAGCCGAGTAACGCCCCCGGCATGCTCACCCGTCGCCAGTTTGTCGACTACTACGCCGAGCGCTCGGGCCTTGAGATCGACAACTTCGACTTCTACTACACCTACGGCCTGTTCCGCCTCGCCGGCATCGTGCAGCAGATCTACTACCGTTTTTTCCATGGCCAGACCCAGGACAAACGCTTTGCGCAATTCATCCAAATGAACACGCTGCTGGAGCAGATGAGCCTGAATGTCATCGGCAAATCCGCGCTCTGATCGCCTATAACAAGGAGTCCCCATGTCCAAGACCCACCTGTTCGACCTCGATGGCAAGATTGCTTTTGTGTCCGGCGCCAGCCGTGGCATCGGTGAAGCCATCGCCAAGTTGTTGGCCCAGCAAGGCGCCCATGTGATTGTGTCCAGCCGCAAGCTCGAAGGCTGCCAGCACGTGGCGGACGCGATCATCGCCGACGGCGGCAAGGCCACCGCAGTCGCCTGCCACATTGGCGAAATGGAGCAGATCACCCAGGTGTTCGCCGGCATCCGCGAGCAGTTCGGGCGCCTGGACATCCTGGTCAACAACGCCGCGACCAACCCGCAGTTCTGCAACGTACTGGACACCGACCTCGGGGCCTTCCAGAAGACCGTTGACGTGAACATTCGCGGCTACTTCTTCATGTCGGTGGAAGCCGGCAAGCTGATGCGCGAGAACGGCGGCGGCAGCATCATCAACGTGGCGTCGATCAACGGCATTTCGCCGGGCGTGTTCCAGGGCATCTACTCGGTAACCAAGGCCGCCGTGATCAACATGACCAAGGTGTTCGCCAAGGAATGCGCCGAATTCGGCATTCGCTGCAACGCCCTGCTGCCGGGCCTGACCGATACCAAGTTCGCCTCGGCGCTGGTGAAGAACGACGCGATCCTGAAAATGGCCCTCGCGCAGATCCCGCTCAAGCGCGTGGCCGACCCAAGCGAGATGGCCGGCGCCGTGCTGTACCTGGCCAGCGATGCGTCGAGCTACACCACCGGTGTGTCGCTGAATGTGGATGGCGGCTTCCTGTCCTGAACACATGCCTGGGAGCAAGGGCGCTTGCTCCCAGGCGTGCCGGCAGGACTAGAAGTCCACGGGACTCATATCAATCTTGAACATGACAAGTTTGCCGTCCTTGGACGTCGCACCTAATAACTTGAATAACTGGCCACGCCTCAACGCGTCGGAAACGCGCATGGCCGCCAGCGTATCGGGTTGGGATAACGCCAGTACTTGCCGCACCCAACTGTCGGTCATTTGACGTGAGCTCGTCGTCCCTCCCAGGCTGACACTGGCAAGCTCGCCGGTGGAGGTAAAACTGACATGCTTGGCTTCCAGAATGTAGATATCGCCTGCCGGGCCTTCAAACACCCGGTCAAAGCCATTCTGCCCACCTCCGTAGGTTCCGCCTGGAAGCACCGTATAGCCATCTTCCGTCAACCGGGCCTCATACATCGCTTCATTCACTTCGCCCTTGCGCTTATTGTCCCGGGCAGCGTCTTTTTCCAGCCATGTCTTCAGTAACCTCTCTTCGACCAACGACCGTCGTCTATCGGGATAGTGCAGTTGCATCGCTCGGCTGATACGCGCCACATTGAAGTTACCGTCTTTTGAGCACGTGACCGTGCCCAAACCTTGAAACGCATCGAATATCGGCATCCCCGGAGGCAATGGGCGGCGGTTTTCCAAGGCGCTGCAGATGGAAGCCAGACAGTCATACGGGTAACCATTGCGCCAGATATAGGCATCGATCAGCGCCCCTTTTTGCGCCGTTGGCGCACTGCGGATAGCCGGCTCGCAAAACCCGACTATTTGACGCAAGTAGCCCTGCATATAGCGATAAACCCACTGGTCGATACTGCTATTCCTCAGATCGACCGCCCCCACATGCCCGGCATAACCTTTGATATTCCGGACCGATTGAAAAAGATCCGAGAGTTGATCAACAGCCAGCATCGGCACCCAGCTATCGGGCGCGCCACCCATTTCAATTAAAATCTCTGCCCTGCCATGACCGCCTGCATCTACCACCTTCCAACGCAGCCTTGCGCTATCGAAGTTCACTGTGCAAAAGCCGGTGCCCACCGGCAAATAATGTCGGTTGTCGTTTAACCTGAACAAGCCATCCAGTTCGATACGCCCGGCGTTTACCAGATTGCCTCCCGCCCCCACAGAAAACAGATGGGGTCGCGCATTCGGCACGGCACCTGATGGGTTGCCAAAATTGGCATCCATAAAATATTGCTCAGCCCCGATCATGAAGGCTCTCTTGCCGGGGAACGTCAGGGTGTCGGCGGGGGCCGGACTCACCGGCAACGTGTAGAGCCCCAGATTCCATACCGGATCAATACGCAGGGTCGCCGACAAGCTCACAGGGCTCGGTGTGGCGGTAAGCGAGGAAGACGAAGCACTGTGGCTCAATGACGACGCCGATGAGCTACGACTGAGGCTCGGGGAAGAAGAGGACGAACTGGCCGCAGAACGACTGCGCCAGGTGTTCGTCTGCGGCACCCGGTGAAGTGCAGGACCTCGTGGCAAGCGTGAATCCGGCGCTCTTTCACGCCATTCCCCGGTCTGCGGATCACGCACCGCCAGAACGGTCGTCCCGTCGTCCAGGTTCAGGTAACTGCGCGATTCATATTCACGCGATCCAGTCGCTGGATCAGGTGCGGGTATGGGGTCACCGTCGGGGGCAAAAATAGCGTCTCGGGTTACGGCGGGGGTCGTCGCAGATCGGTAATGCGCTGATAAGTCGCGCTCGGAACAGCTGCGGTTGGCCTGTTGCGCACGGGTATCGCTTCAGGCGGCAGGGGCCCGCCAGCGAAGTCAACGACAGGAAACGCAGTACGCGCACTGGGTGCCGCGCCGCTGGGTCGATCGACCGGGCGCCCTGCTACCGGTTGCACGGAAGGGGAAGTAAATTGCTTCATAGAATGTCCTTAGACTATGTTGTTCAGCCGCCCGTAAGAACCACCTCGGCAGCTTATGGATTCAAGTTGAAACAGCCAGCTCATCACTGGATACCTGCCGATGCCTGTCAGCGTCCAATCTCCAGCAATCAGCCATGACGTCATAATAAACAGTGCCCGTTGTCCCATCGGCCATGCCGATGCCCGTCACGTTAACGCGTGGCGTAAACACTGCGGCTCTTTGTCGGCAGTGACGCAAGGCCTTCAACAGTTGCGCAATCGAACTATTGCCCGAAGCGGCGACCCTGGCGAGATACACCTTGCCAAGGTCCAGCCTGACGTCGAAACGTCCGCCGTCCTTTGAATGAATCCGGATGTTTTCCAAGGGAACGTCGGGGTCGTCATACTTGGGGACCCTAATCGACACGCTGCCCACCTTGATGTGGCCAGGGCTGACAACAATGCTGTCGAGCTGAATATCTTCCGCCAGCGCTGTACAAAAGAAGTCCCAGGTCGATGCATCGGACTCTTTACTCAGCGCCTGCGGTGTCGATAGTTCAACGGTCGCCCAGGACGTCAGATAGATTTCGTACACCCCGCCCCGTCCGCATAACACACAGGTTGCCAGCTGAGGCGCCGCGCCCAGGTGCACCCGTTGTGAGTGAGCGGTCAGATTTATGCTTTTAGGCGTGCGCGGCCTCAAGAACGGGTAATGCCCGTACCTCAGGTTCAACGAAGCCATTGCGTCCTTGATTTTATAACCTGGAGTGGCGAAATCACCGACGTAAGACTGCACCGGCGGTAATAGCCGGTACGAAACACCATCACGCATCACCACGACGAACTCAGCCTTCAACTTCAAGGCTGACGCTTGCAATGAACCGCCCACGCTCGTCCACGTCGCTGAGGATTGCGCCGCGTATTCGTCCAGATAAAGCGTGCGGCCATCAGCCCACTCAAACTTTATCTTCGCGCCCGTGTAATCCAGGTAGTCGAAGTTGCTCACGCGTCGCGTGGTCACATGATAGGTGGTATACACCCCTGCCAATTCCTGGCTGTCATAGTCCACATACACACAGCATCGGCCCTGCTCCTGACTTGCATGGGCATCAATGGCCGTCATCCCGTGGCCGCGACTGACAAAGTAACTGGGCGTGCCTGCCGCCAAGGCAACCGACTGACCGGGGCCCAGAATAATCGGGGAGATCCTGGGTCCGGGAGGCGCCAGCACTTCCATGCTCACTTGCGGCTCCCCGGTCGGTTCCAACGCTTCAGGCAACAAGGGCGTTATTCGATAGCCGTCCTGCGTGAGAAAGCTGAAAAGTTCGTTGACCAGATGGCGTTTACCCTCACGCAACGTGTAGACATTTTCGATCCCGACACAAGGGCCTGGCAGTTCACCGTCCAGCCCCAGGGTAGACTCCACCTTCAGAGCGTTGCCCGAGATCCACCAGCGTTGAATCCGGCTGAAGGGCCAGTTGAGCATGATGAGGCTCCGCTGCTGGCCGTCCTCCTCGATGACGACATCCTTGGCGCTCTCAAGAATCTCGAAGTAGTCGGCGCCTGGACCGCCATTCACCCTGGCACTGCCCCGCTGTATCAACAACTGGTCGTCTCCGGCCATTGCGTGGGCCTTGTCGTGCTCCCCCTTCAAGACAATACGGTTGGCCTCGTTACTGCCGGTAATCACGCTGGAAGCGCCGGCAAGGGACGCAACATTCTCAATGCTCCACAACCCCATGCACTTGAGACCGTCGCGGCCATTGTCGGTCATCAATGTCACGCTGCCCGCCCCCAGGTTGACGTTGAAGCCTGCTGCACGCGGCCATGTCGCCTCGCCGAGAAACGCTCAGGGTGTCAGCCCCGGTACCGCC
>ENA-OOPC01000037-OOPC01000037.1-human-oral-metagenome-genome-assembly--contig:-NODE-37-length-8403-cov-6.825036_pt1 | contig 8403 bp, 15 predicted proteins | sample MGYA00245291_ERZ501124 | MGnify/ENA primary metagenome ERZ501124 (study PRJEB25959, sample SAMN05335013) | human oral metagenome | host: human-associated | place: USA: California | collected 2014-04-10...
AAAAAAACTCATGGCAATGAAATCCAGCATGGTAAATCCTCGTGTTGTTGATATTACATTGGGGTAGCAATTCCCGTGCCACGACGGCACAGGGCAACTTTCAACTTTTACGCACAAGTTCAGTTGTCAAGGAATCCTTGACAACTGCCGGGCATAAAAAAGCCGCCCGGAGGCGGCAATGACACGGAGCGTTGATTGGGCGTGGCGGGGGTGTCCCCGTTACTTGCCCTCACCCCAACCCCTCTCCCACGGGGAGAGGGGCTTTTTCCGGGGGGAGGGGGCTGATTCGGCATCCGGGTCGGGGATGATAACCGCCGTGCCGCTTTCTACCAGCCAGGCGGCGGTGTCAGCGGAAACGGCCAGGGTGGCTCCTGCGGCGAAGCTGACGTTGCCGATGGTGGCGGGGGTGCGCAGGCGGACGGGGACGCGCGCGGCAAGCGTCTCCTCCGGCGTCGCGGGTGTTGTGGTGTTTTTGCCAGTCACGGGTGTGGTTCCTTTTGCTCATGTTTATTCGTCATAGAGTTCGACGGTGTAGGGCGCTTCGCCGTTTTTGCCGACGGCAGCGTTGCCTTTCATGGTGATGGTGTTGAAGTCGTCGGAGAACCAGTCAAAGTCGCCATCGACGGCGAGCGTGACCGCTGGAATGGTGAGTTTGGCGCGTTTTTTGGTGACTTCGTCCTGGCCGTCAATAATGACCTTCCCCTTGAAACTACTCACACGCGCGCCGTCAATCACGGTGCGGCTGGTGGCTTTGGTTTTGTAGTTGACGGTGAGGTCGTCGCCTTCTGCCGCCGCTGTGGCGTCGGTAATTTGCAGCATCCCGACTTCGGCTTGCAGGGTGTATTTGCTGGCAGGGATGGCGGTGCTGCCTTTTTTGACCTCTACTGTTGCCGGGTCGATGTCGTGGTGTTTGAGCGGGTGGTAGCCGGAGAGGCGCGCCTTGGCCGGTTCGTCGGCGACGGTTTGTACGGTGCTGGTTTGCGTCGCCGCCGTTCCCATCATTGCCATGCCCCAGGTCAGCGGCTGGAAGGTGTTGGTGGAGAGGGTGACTTCTGCCGGTTTGGGGATGGTGATGCTGTCCAGCGTCGCGCCGTAGTCGTGTTTACGGTGGCTGACGCGGGTTTTGGTTTCGGAGGAGATGGCGATTTTGACGGAGAGCGGGTTGCCGAGGTAGAAAGCGGCGGCATCGTCGCCTTCGGGGATGAAGTAGGGAATGCCGGTGCCGATGAAGCCTCGGTCGTTGGTGATGCTGTTGTTGCTCATGGGATGTCCTTGGGTTTGGGATTTTGGTTCTCCCCACGGGGAGGGGGAAAAGCCCTTCGGGCTGCGGTGGGGCAAGCCCCACCCTACGGGTTTTCCTTGAGGTTGATAACGTCAATGGCGAAGGAAGCCGGGTAAAACGCCCAGCCCGTACGGTAGAAAGCGCTGTCTGCCTCAATGAGGGTGAAGCGTTTGCCGTAGCCGGGGGTAGTGTCCGGCGTGCCGCTATCAACGCGCAGGCCTTCGACGTGGCTCATGATGGTGGCGAGTACTTCGCCCGCCTCGTCCATGCCGCTGCCCGCGCCGCTGCGCGCCGGGCGGTTATTTTGTACGGCGAGGATGACGGTGTAGTGCTGCGTCATTTTCTGGTTGCGCGCCTGTACGCTGACGTCGCTGTATTTGTCGAAGGCGACGTAAGCGCCCAGGTGTGCGCGGGTTGTCCGTCAAACACTTGCTCCAGCTCGTGGTGCTGGCCGACGTAGCGCAGCACGCCGCGCTCCACCAGCGTTTGCAGGTGGGCGGTCAAAATTTTGCGCGGGGCAAAGAGGTCAGCCATGTCAGTAGCCTTGCAGTTGGGCGTCGGTGAAGACGGCGGCGGGTGCGGCGGTCTGCGCGGTGCCGTAGCCGGGGTTGTTTTTCACCGCTGCCCGCCCGGTGATGAGGCGGTTGAAGTAGGCATGGCGCGCGTCGTTGAGCTGCTTGATGACGGATTTGTCTTCGAGCTGTTCGCAGAGGCGGTAGAGCGCCATGTCCATGCAGGCGGCGTGCAGGGTTTGCGGTGGCAGTTGCAGGCCGGGCAGGAGGGCGAGATAGCCGTCGATGTCGCCCGATGCCAGCGCAATCGCCTGTTCGGTGCGTGCCTTGAGCGCGGCAAGTGCGTCTTCGTAGCCGGGGGCGGCGACGTCGCGCTCGAAGTAGTCAAGGGTTTCGGCGGGCGCGGGCAAGACGCCGTAGTCGTTGCCCGCCAGTTGGGTGATGAGGCTGGCGCGGTTGGCGTGGGCGATGAGGTCGCGCGCGGTGCAGTAGTTCACGGCTGCGCCCCGCTTTCTTCTTCCGTCGGGGCGTCGCCCGCGTCTTCTGCCGCTGCCGCCGGGGCGTCCGTGGCGGGTGCTGTTTCGGTAGGCGGCTCTGCGGCGGTCAGCAATGCCCAGGCGGCGTCAAGGTCGGCCTGCGTCAGGTCTTCGTCGCGGATGGCGAGGGCGATGCCGTCCTCGGTGGTTGAGCCTTCCACCTGCTCGCGCAAGAGTTCCAGCGCTTTTTTCAGCGCCGGTTTCCGCTTGAGGTCAAGCGCGCGAGCAGGTCGGCGATTGCCTGCGGGTCAAGGACAAGCCAGCCCTGCATGGGTTCGCCTTCGGCGAGGTGGATGGCGCCCGCCGCCAAGAGTGGCGCGGCGGCAAGCAGCGGCATTTCCACCACGGCGGGCGGCTCGTAGCGCTTGCCGCCGTGGCGGATGGGGGTGAGGATGCGGTATTTCATCGCGCGCCCCCTTATTTGATGGTGGCGGTGTTGGTGAAGAGGAAGCCCGCGCCGCTGCTGGTGACGACTGCCTGATCGGCGAAATGCACCGGGTAATGCCAGGAGCGGTCGCTGTTCTCGAAGTAGCCTTTTTCAACGCGCGGCAGGCCGTTCAGCACGTAGTTGTAGCCAAAGGACGGCACGCGCATGGAGCGCAGTGAGGCCGGGGCGACGTAGGCAAGGATGGTGTTGTTGCCCCACAGCTCGGTGAAGTCCGCCTCAAGGCTGGCAACGGAGACCGCCTTGGCGACGACGACGGTTTCGATGTCGAAGTAGGTGGCGAGCATGGCGGTGGTGATGCTGGCCGCGCCGGTGTATTTGAAGTGCTCGATGATTTTCGGGTGGCGCTTGAGTGCCTCGTAGGCATAGACGTCCAGATGCAGCACGTTCGGGTACTGGCCGGTGCTTTTGCGGATTTTCGCCTTGGCGTCGCTGATGGCGGCGAGCGGGTCGGAGGCGGCGTTGTCCCACTGGTCGGTGCCGGAGAGTGCCTCGGTGTGTCCGGTGGCGTAGGCGCCCGTGCTGGTGGCGAGTTTGGCCTTGTTCGCCTCGCCTTCGAGGCGCATGGTGCTCATGACGAGGTTGACTGCTTCGGTCTGTGCCTTGAGGCCGGGGCCTTTCGCCATTTCGGCGACAAATTCTTCTGGCACCTTGCCTTCGAGCAGGCGGTTTTCGAGGGTGTAGTTGTCGGATGAGTAGGCAAAGCCGATGTCGCGCACGGTCTCGCCGGGGGCGCGCACGGTGTTGCGCACGATGTAGGCCTCCTTGCCAAACTTGAGGATTTTGCCGCCCATTTGTGGCACGGATACGTCCGGGAAAAGGTGCTGGCCGGTAAATTGCTGCTCAAGGTTGTAGCCGAGGACGACTTTGGTGAGGATGTTGTCAGTGACGCGCAGGTCGCGCAGGTAACTTTGCGGCATGGGGGCTCCTTATTTGATGAGGATTTCGGCGTGGGCGGCATCGGGGATTTCGACGACGATGGCAAAGGCTTCGGCGGCGCTGCCCGCTTTTTCGATGGCGCCTGCGTTGGCCTTGACGCCGTCGCCCACTTTGAGGCCGGTGGCGGGGACGTCGGCGAGGCCGATGACGGTAAGGGCGATGGTGTCGCCCGCCTTGCCGTCGTACTGGGCGATGCCTGCGGGCTCTTTGCCGCCGGTCGTGGCCAGTTCGCCGCTCCAGCTGACGATTTGCCCGGCCTTGACGTCGGCGGTGAGGGTGACTTTTTTCGAGAGGATGTTGTGTTGGGGCATGGGTTACTCCGCGATTTGTGCCGCAGCCTCGGCGTAGCTGATGCCGTTTGCTTCGGCGTAGTTCTGGATTTTGGCGTCAAGCGCGGCGCGGGCGGCGTCGTCATCGCTGCCACCCGGCAGTTGCGGCTTGGCGGCGGCGTTGGGGTCGGCGGCGGTGCGCTCGGCAAAATCAACCGTGACCGGCAGGCGTTGCAAGAGCGCGCGCAGGCTGTCAGCGGCGGGTTTTTTGCAGCACTTTGCCGCCTTCGGCGAAGTCATAGGTCGCGGTCTTGTCGAGGCCGCGCAGGATGGCAATAACGGCAGGTTTTTCGCCGGGTAACACTTTGCCCGCCTTGATGAGTCCTTCGGCAAAGTCGGCGGCTTCGGCGGCTTCGCGCGCTGCTTCTTCGGCGGCGAGCGCGTCTTCGCGTTTTTTCAGTTCGGCCTCGCGGGCGGCCAGCGCCTTTTCGCGCTCAGCCAGTTCGGCTTCTTTGGCTTCGAGTTCGGTTTTTTCCATCGGGTTCTCCGGTTGCGGGGGTTCGGGGGTAGGTTCGTCAAAGTCGTAGGTGGGTGGTGGTTCGCCTGCGTCGGCAAAGTCCGCCAGTCCCTTGACCGCAGGCGGCTGCGCGCCGAGGAAGCCGACATGGCGCAGATAGGGGCGGTCGGGGGTGGGGTTGGCCGGGTGGCCGGGCGGGTAGAAGGAGGCGGAGCGCTTTTTGAAGCGGCCTGCCTTGAGCATCTCGGCAAATTGCGGCTCGACCTGGCTGAAATCGGCGTAGAGGACGCCGTCGGCGTCGTTGAAGGCGAGGGATTGCACCCAGCCGTAAGCGGGGGCGTTATCGGCGGGATGGCCGATGACGGCGGGCGCTTCGTGCAGGGCGGGCTGGTAGCTCGCGGCGATGGCGCGCAGGTAGTCCGGGGTGGCGTCGAGGACGTTGCCGTGGCTGTCTGTGTGCTGGCCGGTTTTGAAAATGGCGATGTGGTTCATGCCGCCATTGTCCGCGCGCGCGGCGGCGGCGGCGATTAGACTGGTTTGGGATTTTTGGGAGTGGTTTATCCACCCCGGAGGTATGCGGGCGAACCCCACCCCTGCCCCTCCCCCACGGGGGGAGGGGGAATATTCGGGCGCGGAGGTTTTTACGGCGTTTGCTAAATGCCCTCACGGGCGTTTCGGTGGTTAAGGCGGGCAAGCGGTCGGTTTGCCACTTGCAGAGGCGGAAATCGCGTTTTAGACGGGTTACGGTTGTCGCGCGGCGAAAGCGTCCTCGATAATCTCAAGGATGGCGGCGGCGTCGTCATCGGAAACGCCGAGGTAGGGGCGCGCGGGAATGGTGGCCTTGTGCTCCCGCCCCGCCTGTCCGCCGAATTGATGGATAGCGGAATAGACGCGGTTGCTTCCGATGGCGACCGAGACGTCGGTCGCCTGATAGCGCAGGGTGTCGCGCAGGTAGCCGCGCAGTTTGAGGATTTTATCGGTACCGTGGAAGGCGCGTTTCCACGCGGCATATTTGGCGTTCAGCGGCTCCCACGGGCGGCCATCCGGGTCGGTCTGACTGTCAAAACGTGCATCGGTGGAGAGCAGCAGCTCCTCGCCGATGGCGCTAAATACTGCCTTGTCCAAAAATCCGGCGGCGGCGAGTTGTTCGAGGTAGGCGATGACGCGCGGGTCATCAAGGGTCAGGGCTGGCATGGGGTGTTCTCCGGGGGTATGATGGGCGCAGACGCGATGCCGTAGAGCCCCATTCAGGTCGACGGGATTGGCGCCTCAAGGCGCGGCGGGGTAACGGATGCTGCCCCGGCGTTGCTGGCGTCAAGTGATGCCGGTTCAAATCCGGCCCGGTTTCGCGGCGCATTCAAAGCCCCCATTGGGGGCTTTTTTGTTGTCTCAAATGTGTCCGTAAATGAGTTTGTTGTTGCCGATGCCGAGCGCCTGCAACTGGTCGGGGGTCAGGATTTCGTTGCCGCTGCGGATGATGTTGCCAACGTGTCGCTCGCGCCCGCCGCCCGCGCGGATGGTTTTGATGTCGTTGTAGTTGAGCTTGAGCACGATTTTGGCGTCGGTGCCGGGGATGGCGCAGAGGTAAATCAGGGTGGGCGGTGTCTCGCTGTCGTCGAGGAATGCCGCCTGCGGGTTGGCAATGTAGTCGGCGATGTTACGCCAGTAGCTTTGTGGCAGCGGGCGCACCTTGACCGTGCGCTGGACGTGCCAGATGTCATGGTCGCGCAGGGTGATGACCGAGGTTTGCAGGGCGATGCCTTCTTGGGCAAGGGCGTCAATGATTGGCGTCGGGATGGTGCCAATAGAGAGCTGACGCCCTTTGGTGTGCGCTCCGGCGAAGATGTCATCCACCATTTCCGCCACCTGCCTGTTCAGCATTTGCCGCGTGCGCGGGTCATCCAGCACCTGCTGCATGGCGTGGGTCGCCAGTTTCGGTGGTACCGCGCTGGCCTTGTCAAAGAGGCGCTGCAAGCCGTCGCGGCCGGCATTTTGGCCGGGGATGCGGTCAAAGCCGGGGTCAATGCCCTTGGGTACGTCCACCAGACGCGGGTTGCTGCTGTTTTTGCCGATGAGCTGCTGTTGCCACTCGATGGCCGGCGCCTCGCCCACCTTCAGCCCGCGCCGCTCCAGACTGCGCTTACTGTGGGCAAAGACGGTGCATTTGCAGCCGTAGGCGTTAATCGGGTAATGCGTCTGCCACCACGGGTCGTCGCAATGCAGTACCAGACCGTTCCACGCCTCGTGTTCGGGGCGCGGATGCTTTTGCCCGTCGCGGTGGCGGTATTCCCAGTAGGGGCGCAGGTGTTTCATTTCCTGCTGCTGTTCGTATCTTCCTGCCTGGTAGCTGGCGTGCAGGTTGGTGTCGTAGATGAGTTTGCTGCGCCAGTCGCGACCGCCGTTGTACTGCCAGCCGTATTTGGCGACGATGTTGTCGAAGTCGCGGCGAAATTCCTCCAGCGTGGTGCCGTCGGCAATCGCCTTGTCCACCGCGCGGCGGAAATCCGCCACCAGGTCGAGGCGGTTGGCACCGGCGACGACAAAGGCGTGGTCATGCTCGGCGCCGTAGATGTCGGCGTAGCTCTCGGTCGGCAGGTCGAGCTTGCGACGGAAATAGCTAATCTGCTCGGCAAAGGGGAGCTGCGTGTGCGCGAGGCTCATGCGGTCTCCGTTTTGGCGTCATGGCGTCCGGCAAGATGGGCGGCGGTGGTGGCGCGGGCGAAGATGTCGGCATATGCGTCCAGCGGCAATGCGCCCGCCAGCTCATCGAGGCGCTCGCGGAATTGCAACAGGGTCTCACATGACGCCAGCTCGGCGCTAATCTTGGCGACCCATGCCTCGCCGTGCGGCGCCAGCTCGCGCGCGAGGCGGGTGCTCATGTCGTCCGGCGTGGTGGAGGTGTCGCCTTCGGCAAAGTCGTGGGCATCGGCGGGCGCGGGCAAGGTGCTCGCCGCGGGCATCGCCTCCCACTGGCCTCCAAAATCCTGCTCCAGTTGTGCCTGCGTCGGCCGGTAGCCAAGCGGTGCCAGTTTGGCGTAGGTGTCGGCCAGTTTTTGTAGGTCTTTCGCTTCTTCGGTGCGCAGCCACAGCTTCGGCGGATGCGCGCCCGGAAAATTCCACTCGGTCAGCCATACTGCAATCGTGGCGTTAAATGAGGCGACCTGCCATATTTGGGACGGCCACGACCCGAAAATCACCCTGCGCGAACTATAAGCGCGCTTCACTTCCCGCCCGGCATCGCCGGGCTTTTTTTGCGTCCGGCAGTTGTCAAGGAATCCTTGACAACTGAACTCGTGAGTAAAAGTTGATAGTTGCCCTACTCGTCCCAGCGGGCATGCCAGACGCGTTTGCCGACGATTTGGAAATCCTCGCCTGGTTGGATTAACCACGACGGGTAGATGTCGTTGTCAGAAATGACGCGCACCCCCGCGCCCTCGCGCACTAGCCGCTTGAGATACAGCACCTCGCCGACGCGGAAGACGAAAATACCGCTGTCTGCCGTGGTTTGCCGCATATCAATCATCACAGCGTCATTGGACTGGATAGTCGGCTCCATTGAGTCGCCGCTTACGCGCACACAGGCGAGCATATCCGGCTGCAGCCCCTGCTTGCGCAGGCTGTATTTGGTAAAGGCGAGGTAGGTCAGGACGTTTTCGCCGTCGAAAAAGCGCCCGCCGCCCGCGCTCACCTCAACGTCATAGAGCGGAATCCAGGCGTAATCATTGACATCAGGCGTACGGTCGCGACGGCCTCATAGGGCGCTGCGCGCTCTCGCAGGTGGCGGATGACCTCGTCTGTCGTGCCACGCAGTATCTCACCGCTACTGCTGCGCACACGCCATGTGCCGTCCGCCATTTGGTCGGCAACAATCTCATCTCCCAAAACCGGCGACGTCGCCGGATC
>ENA-OOPC01000038-OOPC01000038.1-human-oral-metagenome-genome-assembly--contig:-NODE-38-length-8147-cov-3.453242_pt1 | contig 8147 bp, 10 predicted proteins | sample MGYA00245291_ERZ501124 | MGnify/ENA primary metagenome ERZ501124 (study PRJEB25959, sample SAMN05335013) | human oral metagenome | host: human-associated | place: USA: California | collected 2014-04-10...
ACGGTTCAGTGAAATATCGTGAGGGTTACGAGCAAGGTAAATTTGAGGGAGAATGGGTTGGCAATCAATTGAAAGATGCTGATAAGATTCGGCAATAATTGAATAAACCAGTGATACCGCAGTTTGTGGCGGATTGGATTGAAGTATGTAAAGAACATCTTACAAGTTCTCTTTATCTTGCTATGACTCCAAGTTTTTTTGAAATCAAATAACCAAGGCATTGAATTAACATTATGGATCAAAAAGAACGAAGAAACTTTCGCTAGAGCTTGGCTTGACGGATACACAGTCGAGAAAGAGAAGCGGTATTTGGTGAAGATGAAAGGTATTGAAAAAGAAAAATGTTATCTCAACTATAATTTTGGTGGAGTCTGGTTGTTTTATAATCAAGAAAATTTCTATGGATATCGAGCACATCACACCCGCAAAGAACTTGAAGAAGCTGGATTCAGCGAAGTATTCAACAGTCCTTTATTTGAAACCGTGGAGGTGGAGTGATGGAAGAAGTTATTATGGCTACGTTGCCTAACAAAGAATTGAATCGTTTGATTAAAATTGAAATCGCAGTTGAAAATCTAATTGAGAACGGAGTCCTTGATGAAGATCTTTTCAACGAGTATTTGAGAGAAATATAGATTGAGGAGGTCACAGAATGAAACGAAAAAGCATATCTAAAACCACTAGACAAAAAGTTTTAGATAAGTATGGTGGTCACTGTGCTTATTGTGGAAAGGTTTTGGACTTAAAAACTTTAAGAGTGGATCATTTGCATCCTCACTATTTAGGTGGAGAAGATAGTTTTGAAAACTATATGCCAGCGTGCTATCAATGTAATTTCTACAAATCTACTCTTCTGTTAGATGAATTCAGAGAGCAGATGTCTACCTTGCATGAAAGAATCAGCAAGCCATTTATAGCAAGACTTGGGTTAGATTATGGAATCATTGAAATCAAACCTTTTAATGGTAAATTTTATTTTGAGGAGGAGACATGAAACGATTCATCGCAATCTGGATTCTGCTATCAGCTGGGTTGAACGTCTGGCAGATGGGCAGGATTGCAGAACTAAAAAAGAAGAATCCGATGGTTATCTATAAAGCTGATAATCAAGGCGCCGAAATCAAAGGTAGAGTCGTCGAGAAAGGACGACATGGCAAGCTATACACGCTTACGATTCGTGATTACGGCATTTTCGTAGTCACGAAGGAAGTGTTTGATAATGTGAAAGTTGGAGATGAGGTGATGCTATGACGTTTGTGGAACACAATAACCGCGAGAAAGCCAATAAATTTGCCGAGTACGTGACTGGTAAGCCTTTGCGCGAATACTTAGCTAAAAAAGCAAAGCAATATTGCGGTGAAAATATATCCGTCTTCGATGGAGCTGCAGGCTCCGGGCAACTAGAACAGTTTATCAGTATGACCGATTTTCATGCGGTAGAAATTCAGCAGGAAAGTTGTGAAGCTCTAAAAACAAATTTTCCTCATGCTGTCGTGCATAATCAGAGTTTCTTTACTTATCAGTCAGATATTCAAGTAGATGCAATTGCAATGAATCCGCCTTATTCAATGAAATTGAAAGATTTACCAGAAGAAGACCAACAGGCTATTAAAGAACTATACCCTTGGAAAAAATCAGGTGTCGTTGATGATATTTTTCTGTTGAAGTCGCTGACTTATACGAAGCGATACGGATTCTATATCATGTTCCCTGGAATTGCATACCGTCAATCTGAAAAGAAGATGCGGGAATTGGTTGGTAATAATCTTGTTGAGTTGAATGAGATTCAAAACGGATTTGAAGACACATCTATCAATGTGATTTTCTTAGTCATTGACAAAGAAAAAAACAGTCCTGAAATTTCAAAAGAGATTTATGACTGTAAGACCCAAAAGATTGAATATCAAGAATCTGATACATTAGATTCAGATTTTAGCTGGGTAATACCTAAGAAACCAGTCGAGAAAGAAGAAATAGACATTGACCAAGTAAATGCTGAATTAGACCAAATGGCAATTGATCATCTTGAAAAACATTTAGCTAGTCAATTGATATTGATTCAGTTTTTCAACGCAGATATTGATTTAAAATCTTTCATAACAAAGTGCCATAAGGTTTTAGATGATTACTTGTTATGTACAATTTTGCAGTAGGAGTAGAATGAAACCAGATAAGATAACAACGTGCGGATTGCTAGAAGTTTGCGAGCAGTTTTTCTTTTTGAAAGACAAGTTAGATTATGATTGTGTATTTCAAAATGGCATTTGTAGTGAATGCTTAGTTAAAAGAGTAGAAAGGGGGATTGAATGGTAGTTAATGATAAATAGAATCACAATTAGGCTTTGATGTGGATTGTAGTGAGCCTTTTGTAAAACAAAAAAAGCCAAGGCACTCTCTACCTCAGCAATAATTTCAAACACTATTATTATATCACAAAGGAGATAGAGAGTGAACAAGGCTAAAGAGTTACTTGATGAACTACAGAATTTGGATGAAGAGATACAGAATCGAATAGACGAGCTTGCTAATCTTGAAGCTAGTTTACTTTCTAGCCCTAAAATGAGCATGGATAAGGTTCAAGGTGGTCAGAAGGTTCGATTAGATGAACGTTACATCGATATTTTTAGCATGCAAGATTCCTTGAAAGAGTACATGAAGCAAGCAACTGCTGAAGCTATCCAGCGCAGAATTGAGCTCAGTAAATTGATTGATAAAATGCCTAAGCCTGCAAGTCGAACAATTCTAAGGATGGTTTATATTCAGAAAGCAAGCGTGTATGATATGATTGAATTTTTACAATGTAGTAAGACTACTTTTTACAAAAAGAAGAAAGATGCAATCCGTGAATTGGGTGCTGTAGTTGATAAAAGCGAACTAATGTGAACTAGGTTGAAGCGCACTGGTCTAACAATCGTGCTATTATAGTATCATCAAGAATTAAGGGTAAGGCAGTAAGTCTTCCCTTGATATGGAGAGTTGGCAGAGTCAGGTTGAATGCGCCCGTTTGCTAGACGGGTGGTCGCCTATGTGTGGTCCGTGGGTTCAAATCCCACACTCTCCTTTGAGTGTTTGTGTCCCAAAATGGGGTAGGCAGTAGGCTTAGCATTCATATATCACTCATTAACTTACAAATGGTTGCGGAGCGACTAGACCTCGCATGATTGCGTAGCTACTTATATCCTAGGTAAGTTATAAGCTAGAGGGTTTGATTCCCTCAGAGGTTTTAAATGACTACAAAAAATAAAAAAGAAGTCAAAATTTAATACACACGCAAGTCTGTAGTCTGCTTGCACTAAGTCACTCTTTGAGTGGCTTTTTATTTTGTCAGAAAGGAGGTAGTCCGGTGAGTGGATAAATTAACCCCAAAACAAGAGCTATTTGTCCAAGGGATAATCTCCGGACTATCTCAAAGACAAGCATATAGACAAGCGTATCCATCCGCTAAGAAATGGCGTGATAATGTAGTTGACAACAAAGCCAGTGAACTATTGAAAAATGGTGAGGTTTTGGTGAGGTATCGCGAGCTTTTAAAACAGTTCTCGAACATGTCTCTATGGTCTAGAGAACAGGCTTTCAACGAGTTTGAATGGCTCAAAAATAAAGCGAGGGCAAGCATAGAGAACGATGGCATCAGACAAGCTAACTCGAACGCTTTCCTCGCAGCTTTGGAAGGTATGAACAATATGACTTTCCACGACTTAGAGTTGATCGATGAAAAACTGAAACTAGAAATCGAAAAACTCAAAACTCAAATCGGCGAGGATAATGAACAAAATGACAAACTTGTTGAGTTTGCTAAGGCTTTGAGAGGTGCTTTCAATGACAAGTAAGTTCACGCAAAAACAAGAGCAAGTTCTTAGACGAGTTTTGAACGATGATTTCTTTATTTGCGGTCTTCATGGTGCGAAACGTTCAGGTAAAACTGTTCTAAACAACATGGTTTTCATGAATGAGATCGCACGAGTGAGAGAGACAGCTGATAAGTTAGACATCGATGAACCGATGTACATCTTAGCTGGGACGTCTTCAACTTCGATACAAAATAATATCATACAAGAACTTTATAACATGTTTGATATTGAGCCAAAATATGACAAACACGGAGCGTTTACTCTTTGCGGAGTCAAGGTTATTCAAGTCTATACTGGTTCGATTTCAGGTTTAAAGCGAGCCCGTGGTTTTACAGCTTTTGGAGCCTATGTAAACGAGGCGTCATTGGCCAATGAACAAGTGTTCAAAGAAATCATCTCACGTTGCTCGGGAGAGGGTGCACGGATTGTTTGGGACAGCAACCCAGACATCCCGACTCACTGGCTCAGACGAGATTATATCAACTCTGAGGACGATATGATTATAGACTTTCATTTCAAGTTGGATGATAATACATTCATGTCTGATAGATACCGTGAGAATATAAAATCAGCTACACCGGCAGGCGTCTTCTATGACCGAGACATCCTTGGTCTTTGGGTGACCGGTGAGGGTGTTGTTTATCGTGATTTTAGCGAGAACATGTTTGTGAATGAAGTGCCAGAAAACATCACGAAAATCTACGCAGGCGTTGACTGGGGTTATGAACACTTTGGCTCTATTGTTGTTATCGGAGAAACCTCAGACGGTTCGGTTTATTTGTTAGAGGAACACGCTCATCAATACAAAGAAATAGACTTTTGGGTAGAACTCGCCAAGGATATCAAAGAACGATATGGCAATATCACATTCTGGGCAGATAGTGCACGACCTGAACACGTTGCTAGATTTCAGAGAGAGCAATTAAAGACCTTTAACGCTAACAAGGCTGTCTTGTCTGGCATTGAAGAAGTCGCTAAGCTAATGAAAGCTGGGCGCTTTTTTGTTATTTCAGATAAGGTCAGTAAGTTCAAAGATGAGGTCTATCAATATATCTGGAATGAAAAGACGGGCGAGCCAGTAAAAGAGAATGATGATGTACTGGATGCGGTGCGTTATGCGATTTACTCACAACATTCGCAACCGAAAGCAACCGTCCGCAGACGCTCGCAGTACGGTTTATAGAAAGGATTTAAATGTATCAGATTTTAACTTATCCACGAGATGGATACGATGAAACAGCTTTGAGTAAGGAATTGATCTACAAGCTGATTCGCAAGCATACACAAGAACGCAGTCGCTTGCAGAAATTGAAGAAATACTACTTGGGTGAGCATGCTATCTTGAATCATACGAGAAGAAATCAGAATGCGCCGAATTTTAAAACGGTAGCAAACCACGCTAAGGACATCGCAGACACATCTACTGGCTATTTCATGGGCAATCCTATCAAGTATAATAATACTGCTGAGAGCGACCTTGAGCCTTTGCTTGAGGCTTTTGACGGTGCTGAAATCGACCAAGTAGACGCTCAGAATGCTTTGAACATGGCTATCTATGGACGTGCTTACGAATACATTTATGCGAAGGAAGGACTGACTGAGCTTGATTCGACTAGCGTAGATCCTGAGAATGTATTTCTTGTTTACGATGATAGTATCGAACGCAAGGCCTTGTTTGCAGTCTATTACTACGAAATCAAAGATGACACGAAAGATGCGACTAAGTATCAAGCAGAAGTCTTTACTCAGAATCTGCATTATCACATTGTGCTGCGTGATTCGAGTATGGGAACAACACGAAACGAGCAAGTGGAACCTCACAATCTCGGACAAATCCCAATCATCGAATATCGCAATAATCATTTTGCAATCGGTGACTATGAGCAACAAATCAGCTTGATTGATGCTTACAATTCATTGATGGGTAACCGAGTCAACGACAAAGAGCAAGCAGTAGAGTCTATTCTCGTATTGTACGGCGCGCAGTTAGCTGACAACCTAGAAGATGCTAGAGAGGCAATGAGGATCCTTGCTGAGGAAGGCCTTTTGGAGTTGCCAGCAGATGCTAAGGCTGATTTCTTGAAAAATGCTCTGGACGAGAACGCAACTGAAATCTTGCGCAAGGCTTTGAAAGAAGACATCTACACATTCAGCCATGTGCCGAATTTGACAGATGAGAACTTCGCAGGCAATAGTTCGGGCGTAGCCATGGAATTTAAGCTATTAGGCCTTGAAATGATTACTAAGACGAAAGAAGCTAATTACAAGCGAGGTCTTAGACAGCGGATTGCTATCTTCGCTCACTATTTGGGAATGCAGCAGATTGCTCTTGAAGCACATTCAATCGTGCCGCAGTTTAGCCGTGGATTGCCTAAGAACTTGCTTGAATTGTCACAGATTATCAATAATCTTGAAGGTAAGGTCTCACTTCGTCAGCTTATTTCACTCTTGCCATTCGTTGAAGATCCTGACGCTGAATTGGAAGAACTCGAAGAAGAGAAGGAAAAGAATAAGGACCGTGTGCCATTCTTTAACCAGGCTAACACGAAGCCAGACGAAGAGGTGACAGATGAAGAACGAGGAGTATTGGACCAAGAGGAAGGCTAATCTCATCTATGAGCAGATGGATAAGGCTGAGAAACAAGCCGACAAGTTTGATGAGATTTACAAGCAATCTAAAGCCTATTTAGACAAGCAAATTAACAAAGTTTTTGATAAATTCCAACGTGATTATGGTTTGAGCGAGCGTGACGCTCGACAGGTTTTAAAGATTATGAAAGACCAAAAGGACCTGAACGAACTTCGTAAGGTTCTTGAAGCTCGACCAAATGACCCGAATATTCAACGCTTGCTTGCTGATTTAGACAGTCCAGCTTATGCTTACCGTATGAAGCGCCTAGAGCGTTTGAATGATGATTTAGACCGCATGCGTGAGTCTATCTATCGCTCTGAGAAGTCAGGTTCAGATGCCTTTTACAGCGACTTGATGAAAGATAGCTACTACAAGGCTACTTTTGACCTACAGCAGCAGACAGGACTCGCCTATAGTTTCTCAAGTCTTCCTGAAACAGAAATTAAGCGTCTACGAGGTCTAAAATGGACAGGAGAGGCTTATTCGGATAGGATATGGTCAAATACCGGGGCACTCGCTTCAAGCGTGAAAGACGAGCTCCTAGTGAGTCTCATGACGGGTCGGAGTGTAAGAGATACATCTAAAGCAATCGCTGAACGGTTCGGAGTAGGTCAAAATAACGCAAGGCGCTTGATTCGTACTGAGTCAGCATTTTTTCATAATCAGATGGAATTACTCAGCTATGAAGACGCTGAGATTACAAAGTACAAATTTGTGGCAGTATTGGACAGACGGACGTCTGAAATTTGCCAAGAACACGACAACAAGGTCTATGATACGGACAAGGCTGTTCCTGGTGTCAATTATCCACCTTTGCATCCATGGTGCAGGTCTACGACTATCGCACACGACGAGGACGCAGATTACAGCAAGCTAGAGCGACGAGCGAGAAATCCTAAGACAGGTAAAGTTGAGTATGTGCCTGCTGATATGTCTTATGACGATTGGTATAGCGAATATGTTGCGAAAAGAAAACAAAAGGGGTATAATCAAGGTACAAGGGAAACTAAAGCGAGATTCTATAGTGAGCAACTGTTGTCCAAGATTTCGAAAGCCGAGCCAAAAATCACAAGCGATATGCAACGTATTGCTGGTGAAAATAAACTCGCTGGTCTTGAATTTCGAAAGAAAACAGCTGAGTCGTTAGCTCGTAAAATTACAACAGATAGCCAAGCTGAAAATATAAGTTTATCAAAGGCTACAAGTAAAATTAACGATGCTTTGCGGTATACAACTATTTTCGATCCCGATACTTTTGCAAAAGAGTATTTAAAGATGAAACAGGAGCTTATTGCAGAGGGTTATAAAATTGTTAAAGTAAAAAATACTTGGCTAATAGATGGACCATATAAAGGTGTGAATACAGTCGTTGAAAAAGATGGTATCAACTTTGAAATGCAGTATCATACTCAGGAAAGTTTTGATTTAAAGAATGGTCCATTACATGAGCTTTATGAGAAATATCGTGATACGAATATATCTGACCAAGAACGTATTAAATTATTTAAAGAAATGCTTAATTTAAGCAATGAGCTTGAGATTCCTAAAAATATAGAGAGGGTGAAGTGATATGAAAGATATTAAATACTACCACACAACGACGAACAATCCTCAAGTGCTTCGTTTAATTGATGGTGTCATGCAAGTTTTTGACATCGAAAAAA
>ENA-OOPC01000041-OOPC01000041.1-human-oral-metagenome-genome-assembly--contig:-NODE-41-length-7334-cov-5.590259_pt1 | contig 7334 bp, 6 predicted proteins | sample MGYA00245291_ERZ501124 | MGnify/ENA primary metagenome ERZ501124 (study PRJEB25959, sample SAMN05335013) | human oral metagenome | host: human-associated | place: USA: California | collected 2014-04-10...
TTCCGGGTTGAAGCGCTTCACGGCTTTCATCAGGCCAACGTTGCCTTCCTGAATCAGGTCAGCCTGGGCCAGGCCGTAGCCGCTATAGCTACGGGCGATATGTACGACAAAACGCAGGTGGGCGAGCACCATCTGCCGAGCCGCCCCCAAATCCTGCTCATAGTAGAGACTCTCGGCCAGTTCACGCTCCTGCTCGGGCGTCAGCAATGGAATGCTGTTGACCGTGTGCACATAGGCCTCCAGGTTCGCACCCGGGACCAGAGCATAAGCAGGTTGCAAAGAAGTGGTCATACGAAAAAACCTCCGACTCACATAACTCGTGCAGTTCAGCACTGCGAAAATTGACCGGGAACCGTAGGACAAGTTCCCTAAACCACTGATACGGTCAATACAAACGAAACCACATTACCCTGACATTAACTACTTCGGTGCCAGCTCACGTAAATGCCGTGCGACCGCAATCCAAGCACCGATATACCCCAAGAGCACTGCCCCAAGCAACAATGACAGACCATCGGCTGCCGGCACGCCGGCCAGGGCAAAATCGCTGCCGTACAAACCGGCAAGCCCCACCACCGCGTCGTTCAGCCAGTTCAGGCCAAAAGCCAGTACGCCCCAGGACAAAATTCCCGCACCGAAGCCATACAGCGCGCCCATGTACAGAAAAGGCCGACGCACATAGCTGTCCGTGCCGCCGACGAGTTTAATCACTTCTATCTCGGTGCGGCGGTTTTCAATATGAAGACGAATGGTATTGCCTATCACCAAAAGTAATGCAGACACCAGCAACACCGTCAGGCCGAACACAAACCGGTCGCCCAGCTTGAGAATCGCGGCCAACCGCTCTACCCAGACTAGATCAAGTTGTGCCTGTTGGACCTTCGGCAGCTCTGCGAGTTTTTGTCGCAGGGCTTCCAGGGTGGTCTTGTCGACCTCGTTCGGGGTGACCAGCACCACGCCCGGCAGCGGGTTTTGCGGCAACTCCTTGAGCGCCTCGCCCAGGCCGGACTGTTGCTGGAACTCTTCCAGGGCTTGATCGCGGCTGATGTACTCAGCCTCGGCCACACCCGGAATGCCCTTGATCTGGTCGCGCAGGGACTCACCGTCCTGGGCGCTGGCATCCAGGTTCAGGTACAGGGAAATCTGCGCCGCCCGCTGCCACGAACCGCCAAGGCGCTCGACATTGTTCAGCAGCAATGACAAGCCCATGGGCAGGCTCAAGGCCACGGCCATGACCAGGCAGGTAAAAAAGCTGCCGATCGGCTGCTTGCCAAGGCGGCGCAGGCTGTCTACCAGGCTGGCACGGTGGCTTTCGATCCAGGCATGCACCAGGGTGCCGAAATCCGGGCCATCGTCTTCGTCGCGTTTTTTCTTCTGTGGCTGCGGGTCGGCCGCCTTTGGCGCGACGCGCTCGGAAACCTTCGGGCTGCGTGTTGCACTCATACCCCAGCCTCCCCGTCACCGATCAGGCGGCCGCGTTGCAGGGTCAGCATGCGGTGGCGCATGCGGGCGATCAGCGCCAGGTCGTGACTGGCGATCAGCACGCTGGTGCCCAGGCGGTTGATGTCTTCGAACACGCCCATGATTTCTGCGGCCAGGCGCGGGTCGAGGTTACCGGTGGGTTCGTCCGCCAGCAGCAAGGCCGGGCGATGGACGATGGCGCGGGCGATGCCGACGCGCTGTTGCTGGCCGGTGGACAGGTCGCCTGGGTACAGGTCGGTCTTGTCCGACAGCGCCACGCGCTCCAGGGCCGAATCCACGCGCTTGACGATTTCGGCCTTGGACAGACCGAGAATCTGCAACGGCAAGGCGATGTTGTTGAACACCGTGCGATCGAACAGCAACTGGTGGTTCTGGAACACCACGCCGATCTGGCGGCGCAGGAATGGAATCTGTGCGTTGCTGATGGTTGCCAGGTCCTGGCCCGCCAGCAGCAGTTTGCCGGTGGTTGGGCGTTCCATGGCCAGCAGCAGGCGCAACAAGGTACTTTTACCGGCACCCGAATGGCCGGTCACAAACAAGAATTCGCCGCGACGCACCCGGAAACTCAGCTCATGCAAGCCGACATGCCCGTTGGCGTAGCGTTTACCGACCTGTTCGAAACGAATCATGAACGCTCCCGCTCGGCAAACAGTGCCTGTACAAAGGGTTCGGCTTCAAAAGTGCGCAGGTCGTCGATGCCTTCACCGACGCCGATGTAACGAATCGGCAACCCGAACTGCTTCGCCAGGGCGAAGATCACACCGCCCTTGGCCGTGCCGTCGAGCTTAGTCAATGCCAGGCCGGTCAGCTGGACCGTCTGGTGGAATTGTTTGGCCTGGCTGATGGCGTTCTGGCCGGTACCGGCGTCCAGCACCAGCAACACCTCGTGGGGCGCGTCGGCGTCGAGCTTGCCGATCACGCGGCGAACTTTCTTCAGCTCTTCCATCAGGTTGTCTTTGGTGTGCAAGCGACCGGCGGTATCGGCGATCAGCACATCGATGTTGCGCGCCTTGGCGGCCTGCACCGCATCGAAGATCACCGAGGCCGAATCGGCGCCGGTGTGCTGGGCGATGACCGGGATCTTGTTGCGCTCGCCCCAGACCTGCAATTGCTCCACGGCGGCGGCACGGAAGGTGTCACCGGCGGCGAGCATGACTTTCTTGCCTTCCAGTTGCAGCTTCTTCGCCAACTTGCCGATGGTGGTGGTCTTGCCGGCGCCGTTGACGCCAACCACCAGGATCACAAACGGCTTTTTCTGCGTATCGATGATCAGCGGCGCTTCCACCGGCTTGAGCATGTTGGCCAGCTCGGCCTGCAGCGACTTGTAGAGCGCATCGGCGTCGGTCAGCTGCTTGCGCGCGACCTTCTGGGTCAGGCTCTGGATGATCACGGCGGTGGCTTCGACGCCCACGTCGGCGGTCAGCAGGCGGGTTTCGATGTCCTCCAGCAGCTCGTCATCGATGGTCTTTTTGCCGAGGAACAGGCTGGCCATGCCTTCGCCGATGCTGGCGCTGGTCTTGCTCAGGCCTTGCTTGAGGCGGGCGAAGAAACCGGTCTTGCCGGTTTCGGCAGGAACAGCAGGCTCTTCGATGACTGCTGGCGCGGCGACGGCGACCGGAACAGGTTTGGCGACCACCGGTGCAAGCACCTCAACCACTGGCGGCGCCTGGACCACAACGGGCGCAGGCTCCACGAGGGCCGGAATCGGCGGCGCCACATGCTCGGCCTGCTCGTCTTCAACCAGCGCTACAGGCTCTTCTGCCACCGGCAACACCAGCCATGGCTTGTGCTCTGGCTCTGGCGCAGGTTCTGGCTCAACCACCGGCTGCAACACCGGCTCGGCCATCGGTAACACCACCGGGGCCGGGGTTTCGGCAACCGGCTCGGCTTCTACTATGGATTCGGGGATCGGTTCAGCTTGAACCTGCGGCTGTTCGACGACGGTTTCCTGCGGCTTTTTGCGCAGCCATCCGAACAGGCCTTTTTTCTCGCCAGCCGCAGCTGGGGTCTTCTTGTCGTCGTTGGAACCAAACATGGAGACGGCTATCTCAAGGTAGCGACGCGCCAGGGGGCGTGCCGGTAAATAAAATTCGATGCGTAACAGACTGTTTTTTAGCCAGCTCGTTCATGCGCAACATTTTGTAAGGCCTAAATAGAGCCTTAACAAGACAGCCATAGTGGCCGTCCCTAGGTCGGACCAGTATCCTAGCACCTCCTCGCCCGCCGACGCTAAGACCAAGCGGGCAGCCCAACAGGTTTAAAAACGAATGAATGCTCTAGCCCGCCGCGCCGCAGGCCTGCTGCTCAGCACAGTTTGTCTGCCCCTTTCAGCTTTGGCTGCCGACCCACAACCCACCCACGAATTCACCCTGGACAACGGCCTCAAGGTCGTCGTGCGCGAAGACCATCGCGCCCCGGTGGTGGTTTCCCAGGTCTGGTACAAGGTGGGCTCCAGCTACGAAACCCCGGGCCAGACCGGTTTGTCCCACGCCCTGGAACACATGATGTTCAAGGGCAGCGCCAAGGTCGGCCCCGGCGAGGCTTCGTTGATCCTGCGTGACCTGGGTGCCGAAGAAAACGCCTTCACCAGCGACGACTACACCGCTTACTACCAAGTGCTCGCCCGTGACCGCCTGGGTGTCGCCTTCGAGCTGGAAGCCGACCGCATGGCCAGCCTGCGCCTGCCAGCCGACGAGTTCAGCCGCGAGATCGAGGTGATCAAGGAAGAGCGCCGGATGCGCACCGACGACAACCCGATGTCCAAGGCCTATGAGCGCTTCAAGGCCATGGCCTACCCGGCCAGCGGCTACCACACGCCGACCATCGGCTGGATGGCCGACCTGGACCGCATGAAGGTTGAAGAGCTGCGCCACTGGTACCAATCCTGGTACGTGCCGAACAACGCCACCCTGGTAGTGGTGGGCGACGTAACCCCGGATGAAGTCAAAACCCTGGCCCAGCGCTATTTCGGCCCGATCCCCAAGCGCGACGTCCCCCCGGCGAAAATCCCGCTGGAACTGGCCGAGCCCGGTGAACGCCTGCTGACTATGCATGTACAGACCAAACTGCCGAGCGTGATCCTTGGTTTCAACGTGCCGAGCCTGGCCACCGCTGAAGACAAACGTTCGGTCAACGCCCTGCGCCTGATCTCGGCCCTGCTGGACGGCGGCTATAGCGCGCGCATCTCGACACAACTGGAGCGCGGCGAAGAGCTGGTGTCCGGCGGCTCGTCGAGCTACGACGCCTACACCCGCGGTGACAGCCTGTTCACCCTGACTGCCACACCGAACCTGCAAAAGAAAAAGACCGTGGCCCAGGCTGAAGCCGGCCTTTGGCGCCTGCTGGATGAGCTGAAGGCCAAGCCACCGAGCGCTGAAGAACTGGAGCGTATCCGCGCCCAGGTCATCGCCGGCGTGGTTTACCAGCGCGACTCGATCACCAGCCAGGCCACTGCCATCGGCTCCCTGGAGACGGTGGGCCTGTCCTGGAAACTCATGGACACCGAGCTGGCCGAGCTGCAAAGCGTCACCGCCGAAGATATCCAGAAAGCTGCACGCACCTATTTCACCCGCGAACGTCTCAGCGTCGCCCATGTCTTGCCTGAGGAGACCGCTCATGAGTGAACGTAAAAACAACCGCCTGGTGCTGCCCGGCCTGATCGTGGTGACTTTGGCTGCTGCCTGCGCGGTGTACTTGCTGCGCCCCAGCGAATCCGTCGCCAGCCAGGCGCTGGAGCAGGCCAAGTCCGCCAACAAGCTGCAATCCCTGGCCGAGCTGGACGACAAGGCGCCGACCAACCGCAAGCTCGACGTGCAAACCTGGACCACCGCCGAAGGCGCCAAGGTGCTGTTCGTCGAAGCCCATGAACTGCCGATGTTCGACATGCGCATCCTGTTCGCCGCCGGCAGCAGCCAGGACGGCGCAACACCAGGCCTGGCGCTGTTGACCAACGCAATGCTCAACGAAGGCGTGCCGGGCAAGGACGTCAGCCAGATTGCCGCCGGTTTCGACGGCCTGGGTGCTGATTTCAGCAATGGCGCCTACCGCGACATGGCGCTGGTTTCCCTGCGCAGCCTGAGCGCCAGCGACAAGCGTGACGCCGCCCTGTCACTGTTTGACGACGTGATCGGCAAGCCGACCTTCCCGGCAGACTCTCTGGCGCGGATCAAGAACCAGCTGCTGGCCGGCTTTGAATACCAGAAACAGAACCCCGGCAAACTGGCGAGCATCGAGCTGTTCAAGCAGCTCTATGGCGACCACCCTTACGCCCATCCGAGCGAAGGCAACGCCGAGAGCGTGCCGAAGGTGACTCTCGCGCAATTGAAGGACTTCCACGCCAAGGCCTACGCCGCCGGCAACGCAGTGATTTCTGTAGTCGGCGATCTGACCCGCGCCGAAGCCGAAGCCATGACCGCCAAGGTTTCCGCGTCCCTGCCAAAAGGCCCGGCGCTGGCGAAAATCGCCCAACCGGTCGAGCCCAAGGCTGGCACCACCCACATCGAGTTCCCGTCCAAGCAGACAACCCTGCTGCTGGCGCAACTGGGTATCGACCGTGCCGACCCGGATTACGCCGCGCTGTCCCTGGGTAACCAGATTCTCGGCGGCGGTGGCTTCGGCACCCGTTTGATGAGCGAAGTGCGCGAGAAACGCGGCCTGACCTACGGCGTATACTCCGGCTTCTCGCCGATGCAGGTACGCGGCCCGTTCATGATCAACCTGCAAACCCGCGCCGAAATGAGCGCCGGCACGCTGCGGTTGGTGCAGGACGTACTCGCCGACTACCTCAAGACCGGCCCGACACAGAAAGAACTCGATGACGCCAAGCGCGAACTGGCCGGCAGCTTCCCGCTGTCCACCGCGAGCAACGCCGATATCGTCGGGCAGCTGGGCGCCATGGGTTTCTACAACCTGCCGCTGAGCTACCTGGAAGATTTCATGAAACAATCCCAGGCGCTGACCGTTGACCAGGTCAAAGCTGCTTTGAACAAACATTTGAGTGCCGACAAGATGGTCATCGTGACCGCCGGCCCGACGATTGCGCAAAAGCCACTACCGCCCCCCACTGATAAACCCGCCGAGCAACCGCTCGGGGTTCCGGAGCATTAATGGCCCGTCCATCCCGTCCCAAAAAACCTGTCCACAACGTTCACAACGGTGTGGGCCAACTGCGCATCATCGGCGGAGAGTGGGGCAGCCGTAAGCTGAGCTTCCCTGATGTCGTGGGCCTGCGCCCGACGCCAGACCGCGTGCGTGAAACCCTGTTCAACTGGCTCGCGCCGTATATCGCCGGGGCCAAGGTGCTGGACCCGTTCGCGGGTAGCGGCGCGCTGTTCCTGGAGTCGCTGTCCCGTGGCGCGGCGCTGGGCCAGGCGCTGGATGCCAGCAATGTGGCGGTCGCCAGCCTCAAGGAACACCTGGGCACGCTGCGTTGCACCACAGGGCAAGTGCAGACGGCTGACGCGTTGCGCTACCTGGAAACCCAGGAAGCCCGTGAGTTTGACGTGGTGTTTCTTGATCCGCCGTTCAACCAGAACCTGCTGCCGACTGTATGTGCGCTGCTGGAAGAGCGTCAGTGGTTGGCGCCGGATGCCTGGATCTACACTGAAAGCGAGACGGCACCGTCCACACTCGGCCTGCCGGGCACGTGGCGCCTGCACCGCGAGCAGAAATCCGGGCGGGTGTATTACGCGTTGTGGCAACGCACCGTGTAGGAGCGAGCTTGCTCGCGAAGATCGTTAACGATGACGCGGGAAACCAGGGGAACGCGGTGATCTTGAGTTTTTCGCGAGCAAGCTCGCTCCTACAATGATTGGAGCAAGCCCATTCGGCACCGAGAATTTCATGACTCCGCC
>ENA-OOPC01000042-OOPC01000042.1-human-oral-metagenome-genome-assembly--contig:-NODE-42-length-7328-cov-5.750174_pt1 | contig 7328 bp, 7 predicted proteins | sample MGYA00245291_ERZ501124 | MGnify/ENA primary metagenome ERZ501124 (study PRJEB25959, sample SAMN05335013) | human oral metagenome | host: human-associated | place: USA: California | collected 2014-04-10...
AAAAACATAAAAGAGAGCATGGTGCTAAACACCTGCAACCGCGTCGAGATCATAGCTAGCGTGGAGGATGTAAAGGCTGCCACTGCTCATATCATCAGGTGTATGTCGATATTTTCAGGCGTTTTTGAAGATGAGCTTTATGAGAGAGCTGACATCTATGAAAACAGCGGTGCCGCCCACCACCTATTTGCTGTGGCAAGCTCGCTTGATAGCCTAGTAGTTGGCGAAACGCAGATAGTTGGCCAGCTAAAAAATGCCTTTAAATTTGCTTATGACAACAACTCATGTGGCGAAGATATCAGTAAGATCATCCACTACGCATGTAAGTGCGCTGCCAAGGTTAGAAACGAAACTCAAATTTCTAAAAACCCAATCTCAGTTTCAAGCGTCGCCGTGGCAAAGGCAAAAGAAATTTTTGGCACGCTTGAAGGTAAAACGGCTATCGTCGTGGGCGCTGGAGAGATGGGCGAGCTAGCAGCAAAGCACCTCATATCAAGCGGCGCAGAAGTGATCATCATAAACAGAAGCTCCGAGCGCGTTGAGCAGTTAGTTGATAGCTTAGGAGATAGCGCGAGCTGGGATAGTATATTAAAACTAAAAGAATACGTAAATAACTACGATCTCATCTTCTCAAGCACCGCAGCCCCGCACGCCATCATCACAGGAGAGATCATCGAGCCAAGAGAATTTCACAGATACTTTTTTGATATCGCCGTGCCAAGGGACATCGATCTTTTAAACACGGAGCTTATCAGTGTCTATACGGTCGATAGTTTAGAGGAGATCGTGCGTAAAAATTTAGCCCTAAGAGAGGAGCAGGCGCAAAAGGCCTACTCGATCGTTGGGCAAGATACGAGCGAGTTTTTAAAGACTTTAAAAGAAGATATGAGCGTGCCTCTTATAAAATCTATCCGCAAGCAGGCTGAAATTTGCGCTAAAAATGAGCTAGAAAAGGCGATAAAAAAGGGCTATTTAAAACATAGTGATTATGATGAGGCACAAAAGCTCATCCATCAGGTCTTTAAAGCCTTTTTGCACCAGCCAACGATGAAGCTAAAAGGGCTTGCGGACGAGGAGAGAGCTAGCGAGCTTTCAAACGGAGTTAAATTTTTATTTGACATAAAAGATGAACAAAATTTTCAAGCAGGAGATATAGATGAAATTTAGTAAATTTTACGTCCCAACGACCAAAGAAGCACCAAAAGATGCATCTTTACCAAGTCATCAGTTTTTGATAAGAGGTGGCTTTGTCGAGCAGATCGGCTCTGGGCTTTATAACTATCTGCCGCTTGGAAAGATCATGCATGATAAAATTTCACGCGTGGTAAAAGAGGAGATGAACGAGGCTGGCGCGCTAGAGGTGAGCTTTAGCGTGGTCACTTCAGGCGAGCTATGGAAGCAAAGTGGCCGCTACAACGTCTTTGGCAAGGAGCTTTTGCGCTTTAAAGATAGAAAGGATAATGACTTTGTCATAAGCCCGACAAACGAAGAGGCAGCCGTTGCTTTGGTGCGTGGCAAGGTGACTAGCTACAAGCAGCTACCGCTAAATTTATACCAGATAAACACCAAATTTCGTGACGAGGCAAGACCACGCTTTGGCTTGCTAAGAGGGCGCGAATTTACTATGAAAGATGGTTATAGCTTTCACTCGAGCAAAGAGGATCTAAAGCGCGAGTTTGACCTTATGGAGGCAACTTATAGTAAGATTTTTACCCGCTTGGGGCTAAATTTTAGAGCTGTTGAGGCTGATAGCGGAGCCATTGGTGGTAGTGGCAGTAAAGAATTTATGGTGCTTGCAAGTAATGGCGAGGACGACATCCTTTGCTGTGAGGCCTGCAGATACGCTGCAAACGTTGAGGCTGCAAGACGCAAACCAAGAGTTAGCGACGCTGAGGCACCAGAGGCGGACGCGGCTAAATTTCTAACGCCAAATGCAAAAACGATAAAAGATGTCGCGGAGTTTTTTAAAGTTAGTGAGTTTTACTGCATAAAAGCTGTTATGAAAAAGGCGATCTATGAGGATAAAGAAGAGGTCGTGGTCTTTTTTGTAAGGGGTGATGATGAGCTTCAAGAGACAAAGGCGCAAAATGCTTGCAAGGCGCTAGAGCTTGTCGATGCTAGCGAGGCTGACGTGGCTAAAGCTGGATTATCTGCTGGATTTTGCGGGCCAGTTGGGCTAAAGGATGTTAAATTTTTCATAGATAACGAGCTAAAAGGCGCAAACAACATGATATGTGGCGCTAACGAGAAGGATTACCACTTTGTTGGCGTTAGTGTTAGCGGATTTAACGAAGAGAGATTTAAAGACCTTGTAAAGGTAAAAGAGGGCGATAAATGCCCAGTTTGCGGCGGAAATTTAAAACTTAGCAAAGGCATAGAAGTCGGTCATATCTTTCAGCTAGGCGATAAATATTCAGCTGCGATGAACGCGACATATCTTGATGAAAACGGCAAGGCAAAGCCATTTTTGATGGGCTGCTACGGCATTGGTATAAGCAGGCTGATCGCTGTGATGATAGAGGCTAGCCACGACGAGAAGGGCTGCATCTGGAAAAAAGAGTGCGCGCCGTTTGATGTGGAGATCATCATCTCAAATTTAAAAGATGAAGCGGGCGTGAAATTTGCATTTGAGCTTTATGAGAGCCTTAAAAAAGCTGGTGTTAGCGTCATAATCGACGATAGAAACGAGAGATTTGGCGTTAAGATGAATGATTTTGAACTTATCGGCTTTCCTTATGCGCTGCTTGTGGGTAAAGAATTTGCAAATGGCAAGGTCGAGTTTATCACAAGAGATGGGCTAAGCAAAGAGGCGATAGAGGCAAACGACGCCTTTAGAAAGATAAAAGAAAGCTTATGAGATTTTTTGCATTTTTATTTTTTTGATAGAATGCGGTCTTTTATCTATCTTTTTGTTGATAAATTTGGCTTTTTGAACTACTTTCTTGAGGTGCTGGTCTCTGGATTTGTGGGTATCGCACTTCTTTTTAATGCTGGATTTTCTAGCTTAAATTCGCCTCAAGCGGCATTTAAAAGCTTTCTTGGCGGAAATTTATTTAGCCAGTTAGGACTTAGCTTTGGCGGAGCGTTGCTCTTTTTGCCAGGAATTTTAACGGATATTTTTGGCATAGCCGTGGTCGTTTTTTCTTTAGTATTTAAGAAAAATGCAGCGAAAAACGAGAGCTATCAGGAGTTTAAATTTCAAAACTTTAGCGAGCATGGCAGTAAAAAAGATGAGGGCGAGATCATCGACGTTGAGGTCATCGAAGAGCCAAAAAGAGTAAATTAGGAGAGATGATGAAAGAGATAAAAATAGCAACTAGAAAGAGTATCTTAGCGCTTTGGCAAAGCGAGCATATCAAGGCTAGGATCGAGGCGCAGCACAAGGGCGTGAAGGTCGTGCTTGAGGGCATGAAGACAAAGGGCGACGTGATACTTGACACGCCACTTGCAAAGATCGGCGGCAAAGGGCTTTTTACAAAAGAGCTTGAAGATAGCATGCTAAAAGGCGAGACTGACATCGCCGTGCATAGCCTAAAAGACGTGCCAGTAGTCTTTCCAGAAGGGCTTAAACTAGCGGCCATTTGCTCACGCGAGGATACGAGAGATGCGATGATAAGTGAGAAATTTGCTAAATTTAGCGACCTACCGCACGGCGCAAAAGTCGGCACAACGAGCCTACGCCGTAAGATGCAGCTACTTATCATGAGGCCTGATCTTGAGATCATCTCACTTCGTGGAAACGTACAAACTAGGCTTAGAAAGCTAAAAGAGGGCGAATTTGACGCGATAATTTTGGCGATGGCTGGCATAAACCGCCTAAATATCAAGGCTGAAGTGGCACACATCTACACATTTGGCTTTGACGAGATGATACCTGCGATGGGTCAGGGCGCTCTTGGGATAGAGGCCAGAGATGAGAAGCAAATTTTAGAGCAGATTGACTTTCTAAATGATGAAAATGCGGTCATCGAAACGACCATAGAGCGTGATTTTGTAAGCGTTTTAGAGGGCGGCTGCCAAGTGCCAATAGGCATCAGCGCAAGGCTAAAAGGAGATGAAATTTCTATCGATGCGATCGTTGGTCTGCCTGATGGAAGCGAGTTTATAAAAGATAGTTTAAGGACTAGCAAAGATAAATTTCAAAGCGTCGGCAAAGAGCTAGCGCATAAATTTATAGAAAAAGGGGCGAGAGAGCTGCTAAAACGCGCTGAAGAGATGGCGTAAGCGTGTTTGAGCTAAAATTTAAAGCAAAAGCCATAAGCACCACCAAAAATAGCAAAGACAACTACTATATGATCGGTCTTGCAGACGACAAATATAACTACAAAAACTACATAATCTTTCAAAGACCGATCAAACTAAAAAAGTGCGATGACGAAAACGCCGATATAAACGGCATATATGCAGAGTGTAATGGCGACATTTGCTACAACGCTTGCAAACGAGTGAAGATCACTGATAAGAACATCATTTTTGAGGTGCAAGATAGTCTTATTTGCGTAGATACCGAGGGCGTTAAGCTTAATGAGCGCTTTATGAAATATAGCAAAGAGATATTTGGCGAGCTGTTAGAGTAGTTGTAAATTTAATCTTTTTGCTAAAAAGTTCAAATTTTTTAAATTTCACTGCAGCTTTATGGTGTTAGATGGCGAGTAAATTTAGCAAAGTAAAACTCGCATAAAGCGTTTTAAAATGCAGATATTTGGTGGGCTGCCAAAAGGCTTGCCAAATTTGATAAATTAGATAAATCTGGTTTGCTGTGTCTGGTAAATTTATGATGATATGGTGACTTTGGTTAAATTTTGAGGCGGGCAAGGTGGGTTTGCGGGTTAAATTTGCCGTATGATTTTAAGGTAGTTAAAATACGAAATTTTTAAAATTTACTGCCATTTTGTGGTAATAAAAGTTAAAATTTGGATAAATAAAAGCTACATATCGTACAACTAACGCAGTTTTGCATAGCTTGAAAACCAAAAACTTTACTGCGCTACTTCATCTAAAACTAAAAGAGAAGTGACCAAAAATGGCTTAAATTTACCGCTATTTTACGGCTAAAAAATTTAGATAAAAATCCACAAACGGCAAAAGTAGCGCACATAGCTAGAAGCCAAAACGCCTTTACAACGCTCTTGAAAACCACACTGGATTAAAATTTGATATTAAAATCCCTTGCGATCTTTGCTCTTAGATCCTTGCCGATCTTATTAAACATAGCGTTCATTTCGGCATTTTTGCTCATAAATTTTTCTATTTGTAAATTTATCTCATTGCCTTTTTCTTTTATCATCTCGCGAGCTTTCTGTTCTGCGCTATCCTTGCTATTTTGGGCGAGTTTGGTGAGTGAGTTTGCAAAAACTTGCTTGATATCGTCCTTACTCTGCGCCCCAAAAAGCGCGCTTATGACCTGCTCTAAAAACGGCTCTATCTCACTAAATAGGGCGGAATTTTGCTTCACATTTTTGCACTTGCTGGCTCACATGCTCGCCAAAGACGCATTCGTTGCAAAAGTGCTCGCAGTTGTTGATGAGCAGGTTGTATTTTTGCTCGCCTACGCGCTCCTTAGCCCGACGCGCCACCTCCTGGCCGCTAAATGGCGCATTTGTATACTCTTTTATCTGCCAAGTATCGCCACTAGCAAACTCCTCGAGGCTAGTCATCTCTACCTTTGCGATGTTGCGTCTATCTAGCGGTACGACGTTGCTTAAGATCTCCTCAAAACAGCTTTTTTCAAGCACGATCCCACGCGCCAAGCCGTTATAATGCACGACCATATCATTTCCGACGTAGATGCCGTGATGTTCGTAAAGCTTTACGCCAAACACGCTTCTGTCTACGAAGATGTGATCGCCTATTTTTAGTAAATTTCCCATATCTCTCTCTAAAATTTCTTAATAAAACGACAAATTTTAGCCCAATTTTGCTAAATTTCAAATAGTTTCTGCATGGCGTAAATTTACTTTTTCAGGATGTGGCAGGCAAAACGCCTTTTTACGAGCTAACTGCCTGTGATAAATAAAGTAAATTTTGGCTATCATCTTTAAAAATTTAAGGAAAAATATGGACTACATCAAGCTTTTAAAAGATAACGGCCTACTTAGGGTGATCGATGAGCCAACAGATATCGACCTAGAGATCGCGCACGCTAGCTACATCGAGGTCAAGCGCGAGGGCTCACAAGCGCTACTTTTTACAAACCCAGTCTGCAAAAAAACTGGGCGTAAATTTGCCCTGTGCTTACAAATATCTACGGCTCAAAAAGGGCGCTTGAGCTGATATTTGGCGTGCAGCCTGATGAGATAGCGGCTGAGATAGAAAAGCTTTTAAAGCCCAAAAAACCTGAGAATTTCAAAGAAAAGCTTGACTTTTTAGCCTATCTTTTTAGCATGAGAAAAATTTTTACTAAAAGGCTAAAAGGCGAGGGCGAGTGCCAGCAGGTCAAATTTATGGGCGAGCAGGCTGATCTTTTGAGTCTGCCTGCGCTAAAGACCTGGCCGCATGACGGAGGTGCTTTTATCACGATGGGGCAGGTCTATACGCAAAGTCTAGATGGTGCGCTGCAAAATTTAGGCATGTATAGACTGCAAATTTATGATAAAAATCGCCTTGGCATGCACTGGCAGATACACAAAGACGGCTAAATTTACAAAAGTCCTGCGTCGCATCGATGCCAAGCTTGCCGCCAAAGCACGAGTTTGGACTAGCGTGATCGAGCTGGTCGCACACACCTTGACTTATCAGCACGCTTTCACTGCCAAATCTATCAAGCACAAAGCTTGCAAATTTGTCGTATTCAGCTAGCTCTGGTGCATCGTTGCCCACGAAAATAGCGTGCTTTACAAAGCTCATCTGCCCAACTCCCCAAAACGCGTGCATCGCCTGCTTTGCGTGGGCAGGATAAAGGGCGTTGATCTTGGCTAAGATAAGATTGTGAAAGACTCCATTTTCAGGCATATTGTAGTCTAGTAGCTCTGGCACGGTCGTTCGCAAAAGCGGCAAGAAAATGCGCTCAGTCGCCCAGCCCATATACTTATCCTCAAGCGGCGGCTTGCCAACCACGGTCGCATGAAAGACAGGGTCTTGCTTGCTAGTTATCGCCGTGACCTCCATCACCGGAAACGGCTCAACCGGCGTGTAAAAGCCAGTGTGATCGCCAAATGGCCCCTCAAGCTCGCTCTTAGCAGTATCCACAAAGCCCTCGATCACGTAGTCGGCATCGTGCGGGACGTAAATTTCATTAGTTAGCGACTTTACAAGCTTGGCTGGCTCTTTGCGGATGAAGCCGTAAAGTAGCAGCTCAAAGACGCCCTTTGGCAGCGGCGCCTGACCGC
>ENA-OOPC01000043-OOPC01000043.1-human-oral-metagenome-genome-assembly--contig:-NODE-43-length-7089-cov-7.906061_pt1 | contig 7089 bp, 16 predicted proteins | sample MGYA00245291_ERZ501124 | MGnify/ENA primary metagenome ERZ501124 (study PRJEB25959, sample SAMN05335013) | human oral metagenome | host: human-associated | place: USA: California | collected 2014-04-10...
GATAAAAAATAACTATTCTTTACGTATTTTAGCGAAAAATATACCATATTGAGCTGAAATTGATCTTTTCTTTTTAAAGCAGGCTTGATACGATACCCACTTTTTCAGATCAAGCCTTCACCTAAAACCTCTTTGAATTTATGGAGTAGCTACTGACTACGCGAGGGCTATCTTATGCCCTGATCGTCGAATACTAGCCCCTTATAAAACTTTATTTTTATGTTAATATCATTTGTTGTTTTATTCTTTTACTCTCTCACCCCTGTAATTTCGTTTTTGCGCCGTTAACCAAATTTTTCATCCATTATTTTTTCTGCATCATAATAGCTAAGCCTATCCTCAGAATAAAACATATACATATCACAATATTCGTTATGATAAAATTTCCCAATTTTTGTAACTTTGATTATGGGTAGATTAAATTTGGCACAAAGGCTGTTAAAATCAAGAGAGTTGGCTGTAGCTCTATGATTTATAAAAAAATAGCCATTTTCGACCAACTCATTATATTTGTTTTTAAATTCTTTTTCTGTTATTTTATGCCCCTTTGTGACTACCAAAACATCCTTACTTTATCCCATAATCCTCAAACGTTAGACCTTTATATACTTCGCAATGGACTTTACCGCAGACTTTACCAAGTATCTCACACTCATAGCCCTCTTTATGTGGGTATATATCGCTATATTTTGGATTTAGGCTGATTAGTTTTATCTTGTTTTGCGGTAAAAATTCAACTCTTTTGATATAAACAACGTCGTCCATTCTAACGATATAAACGCCAGCTATACGCACGAAGTTATCTCTGCCTGCTACCATATCAGCGATAGCCCAGTCGCCCTCGTAAAAATCAGGCTCCATGCTATCACCTACCACTTCAAAGATGCGCAAATTTTTGGTATCAAGCCCTTTTAAAAAAGCTTTATCAACGGCGATCTTGCGCTCGTCTTTTTGAAGCATAGCAAGATCATAAACGCCCTCACTACCTGCACCTATACGCATTTCGGATTTAGGTAGAAAAAGCATATTTTTAGGGGTGTAATCTTGTGGGATAAAGTTGGCATATTGTGAAAAATTAGTTTTTAGCTCTTTTTTACTACGCCAGCACGTTTTGCATATTCATCCTCAAAAAAATAAAGCATATCAACATCGCAGGCGTTGGCAATTTTTTCGAGCGTTTCCGTCTTTGGCTTTGCAAAATCATTTTCATATTGAGTTATAGACTCACGTCTTACTTCCACTATTTGAGATAATTGCAATTGTGTTAGCTTTTTTGCTTGTCTTGCTTTTTTAATTTTACCACCAAGTGTCATTTTTCTAACCTTTCCTAAAATGTAAATAATACTTAATAAAATGTTAAAAACTTTTACATATTTAAGCTTCTTATAATGTAAATTCTTTTAACATAAGCCTATGAAAAACAAAAAAATAAAACTAATAGATATTGCAAAAGCAACAAATAAAACCCATGCATCAGTTAGTTTTTGGCTAAGCGGAGGTTCGAAGCCAACTATAACCGACGTTGAAATTATGGATAAGCAGTTTGGCATTCCACCTAATGCTTGGTATGACATAACTTCTTATGTTGTAAATAATAGCAAACGTTTTGGTAATCTTAAAATATTACGAAAGGCTCACAATGGTAACGCCTAAGTATGATATTAGCAAGGCATTCAAATTATCTAATCAAAACATCGCAAATATCGTGAAAATACAAAATAGAAAGGGCTTTAGGAACGATAGCGAAGTGATCAGATTTTGCCTTGATATGGTTAGCGTTTTGATCGACAAAGAACTAGAAACACAAGTTATCGCCAAGCTTTTAGAAAATACAGCAAACGAGAAAGGATAACAAATGGTAGCGAATAATAGCCTAGAAGCATACAACAAACTAAAACCTGAGCTAAGTGGCAAACGTAGGGCTGTTTATGAGATGTTTTGCCAGCACAAAGAGGGTGCGACAAGGGAAGAAATTTCACGCTGGTATAACGTAGCGATAAACAGCGTCTGCGGACGTGTCAATGAGCTAGTTGAGCGTGGCTATCTAATCGAAATTGGATCAAAAAAAGACGTGATAAGCGGATGTAGCACATCGATATTAAAACCCACAGAAAGGATAGCGTAATGAGCCAAATGTATATAGGCTATATACTCTGCGCGTTATTGATACTTGACGCAGTTTATCAAACTTGGAGGGGGTTTAGATGAGCGATACAAAAATAAAAGATATGTTTTTTGCTATCCCTGCTAAATGGGTTTTAGATAACAATTTTAAAGGTGGGGAGTTTAGGCTGCTCCTTTATATTTTTTCTATTGCAGATAATGAGGGGGAAATTAACAAAACCATAGGGATGCTCGCTAGCGCAATGCAAGAAAAAGAGAGCGTTATTTCAAAATATTTAAAACGATTATCAGAGCTTAACTATATTTCGGTTACACCTGAAAGAACAAACTCGTACAACCTTTACAGAAAAATTAAAATTTTAAAACTTTTTGAGGAATAAAAAATGGGTAAAGCATATTATTGGCTAAAGCTAAAAAAAGATTTTTTCGACGATCCTAAAATTTTAAAAATAAGGAGCGTAGCTGGTGGAGATACTTACACCTGCATCTATCTTAAGCTTTTATTAAAAAGCCTAGATAATGATGGTGTTATATTTTTTGATGGTATAGAGCCGACGATAGAAGCCGAGATCGCACTAAAAATAAGGGAGCAAGAGATAAATGTCAAAGCCGCTATGGCTATCTTTGAGAGCTTGGGATTATTGCAAAAAGGCGAAGGCGAAGATGTGAGACTCCCCGAAGCAGCAAGCCTAAGTGGCAAAGAATGCGACAGCGCAAAGAGAGTTAGGGAATTTAGAGCTAAACAAAAAGAGGTTAAAGCGTTACATTGTAACGGTGCAGTAACGAGCGGTAACGAAAACGTAACCCTAGAGTTAGAGAAAGAGTTAGAGTTAGAGAAAGAGTTAGAGAAAGAAGAAGCTAACGCTTCTACGTGTGCGCGTGCGTGCGAGGACGAGAAAAAACCAGCTAAACGATTTCAAAAACCAACGCTAGATGAACTAATCGCCTATAAGCAAAAAGCAAATTTAGCCCTAGTCGATTGTGAAGCCTTTTTTGACTTCTACGAAAGCAAAGGCTGGGTAGTTGGCAAAAATCCGATGAAAGACTGGCAAGCCGCTATGAGGAATTGGGAACGCACAGAAAGAGAGCGAGGGGGCAAGTGTAAAAATAATAGCCCAAGCCTAAGCGTAGAGGACGTAAGACGCTTTGGTGGCGATGTGAGCTACTACATCGAAAGCACAAAAGAAACGAACCAAATAGCTAACCAAAACGTAGCATATCTTGAAAACAAGGAGCCGTTTTAATGAACCGCATACAAACGATCAAAGAAGCGCTTGGGGTAAATGAAACACAAGCACTAATCACAGCAGAGCTACTAAAACCGCTAAAAGATGAGGATATTATCCCATTTTTTGCATATAGGACAAGCTTTATTCAGCCAAAACAGTCAAGCGAGCTAATCACAAAAAACGCCGTAGCAGCTTTTAGAAAACAAAAAGCGCTAGAGATGATCAGCGAGGGGAAATTTAGTTTTAAAAATATCGAGCAGCTAGTAGAGTTTGTAAAAACATTTTTTCGCAATGAGAGGCTTTGCTATGGCACAGTCTATAAAGATTTTGTAATTATCGGGGTTGATGAATACGGAAACTTGATCAACCACTACCAAATCAACCAAGCAGGCAAGCCAGTACAGCTAAGTAGTGATGACGAGGCGGAGGTTTATGCGTGGCTCTTTGAAAATCAAAAGCGTATCGGCGTGATCAAATACATAAGCGAAAGAGAAATAAAAGAAAAAGAGAAAGAGCAAGCAAAAATAGAGGCGGCGAATAACGCAAATTTACTCCCAGCTGATCCAGACGCGCCGATAAAAATGAGCGATGAGGCAAGAGCAAGGCTAAGGCTTGGGCTATCTGCCATTGCGGTAAATATCGCAAAGAGGGCGTGAGATGAAAGCCGTATATATCACGATAACCGAAAGCGGAGCTAGCATAATCGCAAAGGTAGCAGACGAAAACAAAAAGATACTTGATAGCTTTGAAGTAAGTCGTAAGGACGCAAGCGGTGTGCTTGAAGTAATGAGAAAGTGGAACGAGAAGCACAAGGACGAAAAGGAGGCTAGCCTTGATATATAACTCTGCCCCTTTGCCTTTTCAAGGGCAAAAAAGAAACTTTATTAAGCATTTTAGGGAGCTAATAAAAGATGAGTTTAGAGCGCACCGAAATGGAATTTTTATTGATGCCTTTGGTGGCTCTGGTCTACTTAGCCACAATATAAAGCAAATTTACCCTAACGCAAGGGTAATTTACAATGACTACGATAATTACAGTGAAAGGCTAGCAAACATAGAGGCAACAAACGAGATTTTACGACGATAGCAAGCAAATAGCCGTTTGTAGGGAGTGCCATCAATGGTGCCACGCACACAAACACGAGAGTATAGAAAAAAATGGGTTATCGCTAAAATTTGCAGTAACTAGAATAAAATCAGTCTCGCCATTCTCTTGCATTTGTTTAAAAAAGCTATCCACTGCATCCGTTTCGTTTTCAGGGTTCCAGCTAAACCAAAGCTCTGAATTTTCTTTGCGTATGGTCGGACGTAAAAGTTCTAGGCTTCGCTTGCTTAGGTTTTGTGCTTCCTCTACCCACGCAATATCAAAGCCCTCTAGTGATTTTATACTATCGGCGGTATGATCTTGCATACCTTGAAAAATTATTAATCCGTTGCCACGCTTAGCTCTGATCTCGGTTAGTGTTATCTCAAAATATTCACTTACTCCTAAGCTGTTTATCTTGCTTTCAATTAGAGCTTTTGATGAAAATTTTAACGATCGTTGAATTTCCCTTATGCAAACTATGCGAGCGTCTGGGTTGATTAGCATTGTTTCGATTATACACTCGGCGAAAAAATGGCTTTTACCACTACCACGTCCGCCTTTAGCCCCTTTGTATCTTTTGCTTTCCAGTAGTGGCTCGAATATAGGGGCAGTGTTTAAGTCTATTATCATTTATCCAGCTTTACTATTGTTCGCCTAATTTCGGTTACTTCGTTCTGCTGTGCGTTGGTGTTATTAATAATCGTTTGTGGCTCTTTCCCAAATATGGTTTCTTTATTCCTAGCGGTTATCCTGCTATGGGCTTCAACGTCTGCTATCTTATCGCTCATCTCTAGCATCTCGTCCGCTTTCTTTTGATTTCTGAGCGCTGCGTTCTGAAAATAGAGCAAATGCCTAGTCCTTTCATCTACTATTCGCTCGATACTATTCACTTCTATTTGGCTTTTGCCCTCTAACGCCCTATTGGTCGCTATCGCAGTATTCACTAAAGTATTCACTATTTCGACATTTTCTTGAGGGATATTCTTGCATAGCTTATTAATAGTCGCTGGGCTTAGCTTGTAATTTTTTGCTAGTTGATTTTGGCTTACCCCTGCTTTATAATCGGCTATTATTTGCTCTTTCGTCTTGTCTGTTAATTTTAATTTTCCCAATCTCTACCCCTAAAATAAAGTCAGTTGTTGATATTTTTTCTTTTTATACTTGCGTTTAGGCTTTGTGGTTAAATATTTACTTTGACACATTTTGCGCCTACTTGCTGTCATTCTATGCTTTAATACCCAATCTAAAAATTCTTTAGGCGTATTTAATAGCGTGTTAAGCTCGGCTTGGTATTTCTTTACCTCGCTTACTCTTAGATTATTAATAACGGTTTCGTCCGTATAGGGGCTATTTAATACCTCCCTTATTAAAAACGAAATTTCCGTTAAATAATAGTGATCCTCTCGCTTTTCCCAGTCTGGGTAAAACTTATCAAGCACGGCATAGAATACGTCTAAATGTTTTAAATTAGGTAAATCCATTTTCTAATAAATCCTAAACTCGCCCTCGATCACACCAAGGGCTATTTTTCTCTCTAGTAGCTTTCGTTTAATCTTAAACACGTCCGTCTGCATTCCCTTTACGTCCTCTATTATTCTCTTGCCATTTTTAAGGCGATAGGTAAAATCTGCTATGTATCTGATCTCACGCACAGTTCTAAAGCCTTGTTTTGTTGTTTCGTCTGCTATTGTGTAGCTTGGCATTAGAGTAAAAGGCACTTGGCGGTTTAGCTCGCTTATCTCGCCTGCTCGTTGCATAATTTCAAGCTCTTGGTTTCTACGCCACTCTTTGGCACTATCAAAGCCTTTGGTCTTTCGGTTGTGGTATTTGTTTCTAACATTCACCGAAACGTTGCCAATTCTCATCAGCTACCTCCTCATATTTTTCTATACTCTCGTGTTTGTGTGCGTGGCACCATTGATGGCACTCCCTACAAACGGCTATTTGCTTGCTATCGTCCTTATCTGCTCCAAATCTGCCATATCTTACGTGGTGGCACTCTATGCTTTGTTGCCTCTCGCATATTTGGCAAAGTGGGTACGCTTCAAGTAGTCTTAGTTGGTAGGCTTTATTTTCGTTTCGCGCTAATCTCAAAATAGCCCCCTTGCTCCGCTTTTGTAAATCATATAGTCAGGCTTCGCTTGTCCATTAGTTAAAATTGCTTGTTTTAGGCTGTATCCTTTAAAAACTCCATCTCCACACTCTACACGGTCGTCTATGTATGGCAAGATGTCACTATTTTCGCTTGAAAAAAATATAAACGGCTCGCGCACTAGCCTAATTAGCTTTAAAAAATCTCTTAACCCCCAAAAGCACTTATAGCCTGCTTTGTTTGTTTGCAAATATGGAGGGTCTAAGATTAATACAACGTCTTCATTTTCAAATTCTTTTATTAGCTCCATTGCATCTTTGTGGATTATCTCAACGCCCCTCAAATATCCATTTGCTTGATATAAAGGCGTATTTTGGCTGGTTATAAAAAACGTCTTTTCTTTTTTAAGCTCAGACTCATCGTGGCAGTATTTACCTCCAAAAAGAAGCCTTGAGCTAAGTGTTAGCCAGTCGATGAAATATCCTCTTTTTATATACTCATCTATGATTTTTATAATTTTTTCTCTATCCTCTTCACTTACTTTTTTCATTTTTTTT